>Ga0210044_10005369_pt1 | contig 17378 bp, 9 predicted proteins | sample CryGey13umfilter_2_FD_183959 | JGI IMG/M metagenome (GOLD analysis project Ga0210044, IMG submission 183959) | Groundwater microbial communities from aquifer in Utah, USA - Crystal Geyser 4/9/14 3 um filter (SPAdes) (version 2) | ecosystem: Environmental > Aquatic > Deep subsurface > Groundwater... | reverse complement strand
CATTTTGTAATTTATTTGCAAAAAGCTCTCTAGTTTTTGGGCCGATGTCTAAAATTACATTACTGCCCAAACATATACTGTGCGGATTTTCTTCTACATTTACCACATTATTTCTTGATCCATCTTTTTCTCCAACTACAAGATCAACCGGTAAAATTATATTTTTTTGTTCAATTAAGCTCATTATTTTTTCGCTTTCAAAATCACTATTCAAAGAATTACCGACTCCATAACCAAGTTTTTTTAGAAAACTATTTGCAACAGCGCCTCCTACCAAAAATAAATCCGCTATTTCAGACAGTCCTTCAATAAGTGGAACTTTTGTTTCTGATTTTGCGCCGCCCAAAACAACTACAAAAGGATCCTCTGGATTTTCCAAAACTTTATTTAAATTTTTTAATTCTTTTTCTACCAAAAAACCCACATAACTTGGAATAAATTTTGGGATACCCACAACAGAAGCATCCGTTCGATGAGCGACAGAAAAACCATCCAAAACAAAAATGTCTGCTAAACTTGCCAAGTCTTTTGCTAAAGTTCCTTTATTTCCATCTTCGTTTGGTGAAAATCTTATATTTTCAAGCATTATCACTTCGCCATTTTGCATTTTATCAACTCCATTTTTTACTTCTTCATCAAAATAATTTGGAAACTTATTTACCTTTTTTCCCAACAAATCGGAAAGTTCTCCAACAACGTTATCTAAACGCAAATTTTCATCAATTCTGCCTTTTGGTCTTCCTAAATGACTAATTATTATTACTTTTGCTCCTTTTTCACTTAGATATTTAATGGTGGGTATGGATGATTGAATTCTAGAATTATCCAAAACTTTTCCATTTTTTATAGGTGTATTAAAATCAACACGAACTATTATTTTTTTCCCTTCAATTTTTTCTATTTCTTTAATAAAACGCATATTTTTACTTTTTATTTTCAATTATCTCTAAATATACCATAATACATTGACAAAATGTAAATAACCGTGTATAATTATCGATTAGTGATCATTACAAATACAACATAACTACAAGTGGAGAACCAATGAAAACCAAAATAACAGCCGACGAGATGAAGGCTGCGCAAAGAGAAAATCAAACTAATATTTACCTTAAACGGATTGAACAACTTCTGTTAAATAATAGTAACGTGCCAAGAACCCCAGAAGATATTGAAAGTAGAAGGAACGAATTGGGGTTTTTTAAAGATGATATTACAGGAAATCAATTAGATGACCCTGAAACTTATTTAGTTAGTGGTAAATTTTTTACAAATCTAAGGTTTGCCCACATTATTCAAGAAGATAACCCAGTTATTATTATTGAAACGGTTCAACAGGCAAAATATAGGCTTCTTTCCAAAAACAAAAGAGACGGAGAGACGGAGAGACGAAGAGACGAAGAGGCTGAAACAAAAAAAGAACCACCATATTTTTCTGCTATTTATTGTGATGGGATAGTAAAACAATACAGATTAAAAATTATAAAAGTATATGAATATGGTCAAAGAAAAATAAAAAATCCAGAATTATTTTCTGGTGAAGAAGAATATTTAAAATTATACGATGATTTAGCTCTTGTGGAACAAGAACTAAAGAAAATTTTAGAAATATATACAAGACAAATCAGGGAATCTTGTATGGTCCCTGGAACACGTCCAAAAGACACAGAATCTGAGGGATTCATTTCTGACTCCTATATTAAAGGTCAATTCCAGAAGGCCAAAGAAGCAAAATGGGCTCTAAATCAAATATTTCCTCCTCCTAAAAAGGCTAAGAAAAAAATAGAAAAAGAAATAGTGGAAAAAGTATCTGAAAAATAAAAGTAATTAAACAAAAAACGGCGATATAATCGCCGTTTTTTTTTGTTTATTATGACTGTCACCAAACACAATTTTTATGCTTGAAGTTTTTTTCCAACTTGTTCTACCATTTCTACAAGTCTATTTGCATAACCCCATTCATTGTCATACCAAGCCAAAACTTTTACCAAATTCCCGCCAACAACATTTGTAAATTCTAAATCGACTATTGCCGAATGTGAATTCCCAATATAATCACTAGAAACAAGTGGTTCGTTTGTCACAGCCAAAATATCTTTTAAATAACCCTGTGAAGCTTCTGTAAATGCTTTGTTAATTTCCTCAACTGTTGCGTCTTTTTTCAAAACCGCAACAAAATCTGTAAGTGATACCGAAAGGGTTGGAACACGAATTGAAATTCCATCAAACTTCCCTTCTAATTCCGGAATTGCTTTTGTAGTTGCAATTGCAGCTCCAGTTGAAGTTGGAACCATATTTTGTGCTGCAGCACGTGCTCTTCGCAGATCTTTGTGCGGTGCATCTTGCAAACGTTGGTCTGCAGTATAAGAATGCACGGTAGTTAAAAATGCTTTTTCTACACCAAAAATATCATTTAAAACACGAATTACAGGAGCGGCGCAGTTTGTAGTACAAGAAGCATTATCAATTATTTCTTGGTCTTCATATTGTTCATCATTTACACCACGCAAATATGTTGAAACTTCCTCCCCTTTTGCAGGCGCAGAAATTATTACCCTTTTTGCTCCAGCTTTTAAATGTCTTCCAGCTTCTTCTTTTGATTTAAAAACTCCAGTTGATTCAACCACTACATCTATTCCCAAATCACCCCAAGGTAAATTTTCTGGCTCTTTTTCTGCAAACACTCTTATCTTTTTTCCATTTATAATCAGGTTTTCTTCATCAAAACTTACTTCGCCAGCAAATTCCGGATAAGCTGTATCGTATTTCAAAAGGTGTGCCAAAGTCCTTGGATCGGTCAAATCGTTTACAGCAACAACTTCTAACTCCGGATTTTTGAGAGCTACTTTAAATGTGTGTCGGCCAATTCTACCAAAGCCGTTTATTGCTAATTTAATCATATAAAAAATAAAAAATTAATAATATCTTTTCTAGTTTATCACAATGACGATAAAGCACAAGAAGACAAACAATAAATCATCCCCGAGGCAAGCCCCAAAATATTTTTATAATAATAATTTCCACACCGAGGCAAGCCTCGTTGTATTTTTGTTTGAATAAAACAGAGGCTTTAAAAAGCCTCTGTTTTATTCTTTTAGTTTGTATTTATTCTCCTAACTGTTCTTGAACTTCTGCTATGAAATCACAGCCTTTCTTTTCCATTCCTTCTCCAACTTCAAATCTCACAAAACGGCGTAAGCTAACTTTTTCACCAATTTCAGATGTTGCTGTGGTTAAAAGTTCTCCGATTGTTTTATCTTCATCTTTTATATAAGCTTGGTCCAACAAACAAATTTCTGAATAAAATTTATTTAATTTTCCTTCCAAAATTTTCTCAATAATTTCTGCTGGTTTTCCTTCTGCTTGTAGTTGTTCTCTGTAAATATCTTTTTCTTTTTCTATAAGTTCTACCGGCACATCTTCACGATTTACATAAACCGGAGAAGTAGCTACAATATGCATTGCTATATCTTTTGCTAATGAAATAAATTTTTCATTTTTTGCCACAAAGTCAGTCTCACAGTTCAATTCTACCAAAGTAGCAACTTTATTTTGACCATGAATATAACTTACAACTACACCTTCTGAAGCAATTTTCCCTGCGCGTTTTGCAGCTTTTGCCACACCTTTTTTACGTAAAATATCTATGGCTGTTTCGTAGTTTCCCCCAGCTTCTTCCAAAGCTTTTTTACAGTCTAAAATTCCAGCGCCGGTTTGTTCACGAAGTTTTGAAATATCACTTGTATTTATTGACATAATTATTTTTAGTTAGTTATTGATCTATTTTAAAAACGAGATTTATTCGACTTTATTTTATTTTATTCAAAATAACGTAATAAAAATGATGAATCGCTTACGCTTGATGAAAATGTTCTATCATTTCATTTGTTCTATCGCTTCGCTTGAATAGGATAGAAAGGAAATTACGTTTTATTTTATTATAAATATTTTGTGATAATGAAGTTTCATTTGTTCTATCGCTCCGCTTGTTCTAATTGTTCTATTTTTTACTTAATTCTGTCCTCTCCTGTCATCCCCAACTTGATTGGGGATCCAGGGTTTGAATCATAATTCATTATTTTTTAATAACGTTAGAAATAGTAGAAAAAGTATTGATACTAAAGACCCTGGATTCCCGGTCAAGCTGGGAATGACATTTGAATATTTATTACTTTTCTTTCCGACTTTCGACTTAATTCTTAGTTCTTAGTTCTTAGTTCTTAGTTCTTAGTTCTTAGTTCTTAGTTCTTAGTTCTTAGTTCTTAGTTCTTAGTTCTTAGTTCTTAGTTCTTAGTTCTTAGTTCTTAGTTCTTAGTTCTTAATTCTTAGTTCTTAATTCTTAGTTCTTAGTTCTTAGTTCTTAGTTCTTAGTTCTTATTGCTGAATTTGTGGTTGAACCTGTATTTTTTGTTTTTTCTCGTATTCTGCTTTCCCTTCGTTAATAGCACCTGCTACTAAATTTGACATCATTTGGATTGAATTTATTGCATCATCGTTTGCAGGAATAACATAATCAACAGTATTTGGATTGGCATTCGTATCACAAACACCAATAACTTCTACTCCTAAACGGTTTGCTTCTACCATTGCGGTTTTTTCTTGTTGAACAGTTGGTGTAAAAACAACATCCGGCATTTTTTCTAAAGTAGCAATACCACTAATGTAAATTTCCATTTTATCTAAATCTCTTTGTCTTTCCAAAGCTTCTTTTTTTGTATATCTTTCCCATTCACCAGCTTCGTTTTCTTCTTTGTAAGTTAGGTATTTTTTTATTAATTTTTCAATTTCCGGAAAGTTTGTAAGCATTCCACCTATCCAACGATCCACCAAATATGGTGCTCCGCAACTAATTGCTGCTTCTTTTACAATTTCTTTTGCATGAGGTTTTGTGGTTGTAAAAAGAATAATTTTTCCTTCTGAAGCCATTTGTTTTACTTTCTCCAAAACTTTTGCAAGTTCTTCTTGAGTTTTTTCCAAATTAATTACGTGCACACTATTTCTTTCTGTAAAAATAAATTGCTTCATTTTTGGGTGCCAACGTGATTTTTGGTGTCCAAAGTGAACTCCAGCCTTTAACATTTCTTCTATACTCGGTATTTTCATATTTTCCTTTTAACTTCCTTTCTGCTTACCTTTTGGGAGTGTTCCCAAAAAGAGGAAAAATACAGAAAGTGATAAATAGTAACCAACTATTTGTTGGTTCAGTAATGGCAATATTGTATTACATTTGGGCAAATTTGTCAATAATAATTAACATTTATTTAAAAACAAGCTTGTGTAGTTGGTTACATATGTAATTCTTTGCTATAATATAGACAAATTTGAAAAAAAATATGAGTAATTTTATTGAGCTTTCCAAAGACAACTACATTCCAAAAAAACCATGGCATAAAAAAATGACTGGTATTATATTTTTAACCTTTTCTTTTGTTATTGTAGGGTTAACACTTGCTTTTTTAATACTTTTGGGGTATTATTTATGGAATCTTAAGTTTGGGGACTCAAAACAGATTACAGAAAAATTTAACACACACTTTAGTTTTAGCACAGATGTGCCATTAGAAACACGGCCAAAAATTGAAGAAGATGTAAATCAATATATAAGATATTTTAATCCAACACTTGACAACACTAATGTTCCTATCACAATTATTGCCTTTATAGACTTTGAATGTCCATTTAGTCAGGAATCTTATCCTATATTCCAACAAGTAATAGAAAAATATGGACCCGTCGTAAATGTAGTTTTCAAGCACTTTCCACTTATGAGTATTCATCCTAATGCTGTTCAAGCGTCTATCGCTTCTACTTGTGCACAAGACCAGGGTAAATTTTGGGAATATTATGATCTACTTTTTATAAACAAAAGTTTGGATTCAGGATCTTTGGTAAAATATGCTAAAGATTTAAACCTAAATATGCCAAATTTCCAAAGTTGTGTAGAAACACAAAAAAATCGTGTAAACATAGAACAAGACTTAAAAGACGGCGTGGACTTGGGTGTACGAGGAACACCAACATATATTGTAAACCAAACAAAACTAGAAGGTTCAGTGAGCTTAACTAGTTGGGATTCAATAATAGTAAAAGAATTACAAGACAATTAGTCGCCAAAAACTATGAAAAAAATAATTATTACTTTAGGGATTGTGTTTCTGTTCGTACCGGCTTTTGCAAATGCACAGGTTGACAGTAAATGTTTTACAAAAGACCAGTGTGTAAAAGCCAGAACAGATTTTGGTTCTAGTCACCCAAACGAAGGTTTTTATGAAAAACCTGATTGTGGAAAAGTGCCGGTTGGTTCTGTAAATGGAACACCCGGAGAATCAATGGGATTTTGTCTACCAGCTTCAGAAACAGTTACTCAAATTGGGTTTGGGGGGAGGCAAAATTTTGCAAATATAGGTGAGTTCTTGAAATATATCTATAAATATGGTGTAATGGTGGCTGGAATTCTAGCAACCGTTATGATAATCGTCGCCGGATTCCAATGGGTTGCTTCCGGAGGAAACAGTGCCACAATTGGCGAGGCAAAAAAAAGAATCTTTGGCGCAATTATTGGATTGGTATTGGCAGTTGGCTCTTATACAATTTTAGAAACAATAAACCCAGCATTGGTAGAATTTAGATTGCCACAAATTTGGATGATAAATAAGATTGGATTGGGGGCGGAATATTGTGACGCAACACAGGGTGATGTATCTTTGGCAATTTCTTCAACAGAAAAACAAGCAATTGTAAACCAGTCAACAGATGAAAATGTAATTAATTCAGAAATTGCCAAGAAAAAAACAGAACATTTAAAGAATATTTCTTTTACTGTACCAAAAGATAAAACAGAATGTGGAGCCGAATATTTTATGCAAGATGCCGGAGCTAATACTTGCCACGGTAATTATTGTGAAGATAAAACCTGTGCTCCTTATGATATACTTGGTGATAGCCCAAATGGTGACAATAAAAGAATTCCCTTTCCATATTGTTGGGGAGAAAGTGATGTATTAATTAATTTGCAATTAGGATCACTCCAAGAAGAACTTTATTCAGCCTTAGCGGCTCCAATTTCTTCTTTGCCAGCTGGCGGAATTATAGGAATTGTAGCCGATATTTTTAAAACACCCGACTGGCTTAAAAAAAATACATTTAAAATGCTTGCAGCTTGTAAAGATAGTAGTGGTAATATAGAAACACCAAAAGAAGTAGAAGAAAATTATTACAAACTTCAAATTTGGGAAACTAAAAGTAGTAACAGGTTTAGCGCATATACACTTCAATTATATGTGCCTAACTCATATGAAATTGAAAATAAAACTTGTGGAGGTAATTTAGCTGGATTTTATTTAGTCACAGAACCAAACTTAGTTGGTAACACTTGGAAAAGTGCATTTAAAGTTCTTACAGATATAAATATTATTGTTGGTATAGGTCGTTTATTTACAAGTGAAGGTAATTTAATGTATTTTAGTTTCGATAATACTAGAAAACAAATAATAATCAGTCAATCAACAGAATCACCTTCTTTTATACGTAATAATTATTTTCCCGTAGACTTTATTAGAAAACCAACCAACCACAAGTATTTAGAAAAAGCAATATCTGATTCAGATCTATAAAAGAAAAATAACTAAAAATAAAAATCAAAAAAAGGTAATTTCAGACAAAAACAGATTATGAAAAAAATGAATACAATAAAAATTACGAACGCGAGAGTACACAATTTAAAAGATGTATCGGTAGAAATACCAAAGAACAAATTAACAGTTATTACAGGACTTTCTGGCTCAGGAAAGTCTTCTTTGGCGTTTGATACAATTTATGCCGAAGGGCAAAGACGCTACGCAGAGAGTTTAAATTCTTATGCGCGTCAGTTTATGGATGTAAATGACAAACCAGATGTAGACGAAATTTTGGGTCTTTCCCCTACTATTGCAATTGACCAGAAAAATACTAGCACAAACCCACGCTCAACCGTTGGAACTGTCACAGAAATTTATGATCATTTACGTCTACTTTTTTCAAAAATTGGAGTTCAATATTGTCCGGAAACAAACAAATCCGTAAAACAATATACTCCGGGAGAAATTGCAGAAAAAGTTAGAAATACTGCTCGTTCTGGCGAAGAAATTGTAATTTTATCTCCAATTATTCTAAACAAGGAAATAAAAGCAAACCAACTTTTACCAAACTTAGAAAAATCAGGATTCAATTCGCTTCGTGTAAATGGAGTGCAAATGAATCTTTTGGCTTTAAAAAAATATAAATTTGAACCAAAAAAGAAATACGATGTAGAAATCGTAATTGAAACAATTAAAGACATAAAAAAACAAAAAGTTGTAGAAGATGTAGAAAAAGCATTAGACCTTTCAAACGGATCTGTTGTTATTTTAAATTTAAAAACCGGTGATGAAGATTTGTATACAACTTATCCATTTTGTTCAGAATCCGGGAAAACTTTTGAACCTATTGAACCCAGAAGTTTTAGTTTCAACAGTCCTCATGGTGCTTGTACACGCTGTACTGGGCTTGGGTATACTTTAAATGTAGATTCTTCGCTTATAATTCCAAACCCTCGCCTAACCTTGGCAGAGGGTGCAATTCAGCCTTGGACTAGAATTGTTGGAAACCAGACTTATTACCAAAAATTATTAAAAGTTGTTTCAGAAAAACAAAAATTTGATATCAACAAACCTGTCAAAGATCTTTCCAAAAAGGTAATGGACTTAGTTTTGTACGGAACAGATGGGCAAACTTATCAGCTGGACAACAAAACTGTTCGCTTTGAAGGTGTAATTCCAAACTTAACTCAACGCCACGCAGAAACAGACTCAGAATATGTTCGCAAAGAAATAGAACAATATATGCGTGAAAGTATTTGTCCTGTTTGCCAAGGTAAAAGATTAAAACAAAATTCTTTAGCTGTAAGAATTAACAACTATTCAATTAGTGATATTGTGGAAATGAGTATTGAAGACACTTTAGAATTTTTTAAAAAACTTTTAGACCCAAAAAAAACCGATGATGTTCCTATTTTTACAAAAAGTGAAAAATTAATTGCAGAACCATTACTTAAAGAATCTATTAAAAGATTAGAAAACCTAAAAAAAGTTGGTCTTTCTTATTTAACATTAGACAGATCTTTTGCCACACTTTCTGGTGGTGAATCCCAAAGAATTCGTCTTTCTAGCCAACTTTCTACCGGACTTAGTGAAGTAATTTATGTGTTAGACGAGCCATCAATTGGTTTGCATTCAAAAGACAATGATAAACTAATTGACACACTTAAAGCTTTACGTGATAGCGGAAATACTGTAATTGTTGTAGAACATGACCGTGCAATAATGGAAGCCGCAGATTACTTAATTGATATTGGACCTGGGGCTGGAATTTATGGTGGAGAAATAATGGCGCAAGGAACACCGAAAAAAGTTAGTGAAACTGACTCATTAACTGGTCAATATATAGCAAACCGTGAAGAAATTCCTATCCCAAAAAAACAAAGCAAAGGAAACGGAAAAAGTATTTTTATTCAAGGAGCGACGGCGTTCAATCTTAAAAATATTGATGTTGAAATTCCACTTGGAAAATTTGTTTGTGTGACAGGGGTTTCCGGTTCTGGAAAATCTACTCTTATCTCTGGAATTTTATCCAAAGCTTTACACAAGCATTTTTACCGAGCAAAAGCAGAACCTGCGGCTCATACAAAAATTACAGGTTTCAACTTTATAGACAAAGTTATCACAATTAACCAAAGCCCAATTGGAAGAACTCCTCGCAGTAATCCTGCAACTTATACAGGAGTTTTCACACCAATTAGAGATTTGTTTACTGACGTTCCAGAAGCAAAAATACGTAGCTATGATGCCGGTATGTTTAGTTTTAATGTAAAAGGTGGCGGAAGATGCGAGGCTTGTTCTGGAGAAGGATACAAAAGAATTCCAATGCAATTTTTAAATGATGTATTTATAGAGTGTCCGGAATGTGAAGGAAAAAGATACAATAGAGAAGCTTTGGAAATTCATTATAAAAGAAAAAACATTGCTGATGTTTTGGAAATGACAGTTGAAGAAGCATATATTTTCTTTAGAGAAATTCCGAATATCTCCGATAAATTACAGGTTTTGCGTGATGTTGGACTTGGATATTTACATTTAGGTCAACCGGCGACTACCCTTTCCGGCGGAGAAGCGCAAAGAATTAAACTTGCGACCGAATTATCACGACGCGCAACTGGAAAAACTTTGTATATTTTGGACGAACCTACAACAGGACTTCATTTTGAAGATATCAAAAGATTACTACACGTATTAAATGAACTGGTTAAAAAAGGAAATACAATTTTAACTATTGAACACAATTTAGATGTAGTAAAATGTTCTGACTGGGTAATTGATATGGGTCCAGAAGGCGGAAAATTTGGTGGACAAATTGTGGCGGTTGGAACGCCAAAAGATATTTCCAAAGTAAAAGAAAGTTGGACAGGACAATATTTGAAAAAGGAGATTTTTAATAAATAAAGACAAACAAAGACACGCTCAAAAGCGTGTCTTTGTTTAAAAAGTATCTATTTATTTTATATACTTTCTTTTTTTATATACTTTTAAAATACAAAATATATTCAGAAAAAAATAGACTCAATTGAATCTATTTTTTATTATTTATACCTAAGCGCATCCAAAGGATTCAGTCTTGCGGCTCGCCTTGCAGGGAAAACCCCTGTTATAAAACCAACTACAAAAGAAAAGGATAGAATAAGTAATATAAACCACATAGGACTTACAAACAAATCAATCGCTTCACCACCCAAATTTTTTGCTAACAAATTAACCACAAAATTAAATATTTCACCAGCCAACATTCCTATAACTATTCCAACAATTCCACCCAAAAAACCCATAATAACAGATTCTACAATAAATAAAAATCTTATACTTGCACGGGTCACTCCAATAGAACGCATAATACCTATTTCATTTGTACGTTCCAAAAGCATAACCGTCATTGTATTAAACATTCCAATAGCAGAAACTACCAAAGCAACCATACCAAATAATCCCAAAATAATCTGTATAATTCCAAATATTTTCTGTGCGTCTTCAATAGTATCTTTAAGTGCCGAGACAAAAAATCCTTGTTCTAATATCTGAATACGTACACTATCCATTACATCCACGTTAACAACCTTTACTTTGGTCTCAAGATACTTATTAAAACCAACATCTTTTATACTTTCTAGTGGAATATACGCAAAACTTTCAAGTTCATTTGCAATAACCCCAGTAATTTTAAACACTGTTTCTTTTTCTACTATATTTATCTCCTCTGTCCCATCCTCATTTATTTTTGGTATAAAAAAACTTAATTTAAATTCTTTATCTAATATATCAACAGGGTCTATATTAAATAGTTTTGCCATAGCAGAAGAAATTACAGCCCCTGGGTTTTCAGCCCTGTTTTCGCTAAACAATGTACCCAAAGATGTTTCTATACCACTAAGACGAAAATAAGAAGGATCCACGGCATAGATTGTTCCATCACCAACCAAATCATCTAACAATATCTGGGAAGATGCGGATATAACCGGACTTACCTCTGATACACCTTCCATCGATTTTATCTTATTAATATTTTCTTCATCAAGTACAATTAATTCTGAACCACTTGATGTTACATCTAAGCTTAAAATAGCATCTGCTGTTGTAATTCTACTTAAAACAGCTTCTTGCAATCCATAACCCAAAGAAACCAAAAACAAAACTGCTCCAATTCCAACTCCAACACCAAGAACAGTCAACAATGTTCTTAGTGGTCTTGTTTGAAACATTCTCGTGGATAATAATAAAGCGTCTCTAAGTTTCATAAATTACTTTTTGGTATCTTTTTTTATAATTTTTGCTTCTTTCTTTTCATCACTAACATAAGCCCCCAAAAGAATCAGTTCTAATCTTTTGGCAGCTTTTTTTGCGTCTCTTCTGTCTAATCCAGCACCGCCTTCTTTAATATCTAAATCAAGTGCAGACAAAACACCTTTTCTATCAGTTAAACCTTGAACCCTATCTTTAATAACACTTTCAATAACTTCTATTGTATCCGTACTTTTAATTTTTATATCAAATTCTTCTATTAAATAGGTTCTAATCTGTTTTACAAATTCATCCATTGGATGTATAACTTTATCATTTGGTTTTTCCACAACCTTAAGTTCTTCAACTATATTTTTTACTTTTTCATTTATAGTTTTTGCCGTACGTTTATCCAAACCGATGCCTCCAGACCCTAAATCTTTATCCAAATATTTAAATAACTCATTTTTGTCATTTACACCTTTTTTAATCATTATCTGAACACGCTCTTCTATACTTGAAATTTCGTCTCCACTTAGACCTGTTAATGCTTCAAGTACTACTTCCCTTGCTTTATACTCTAACAACAAACCATCAATAGTTTCTTTTCCTTTTGAATAAGTTTTTGCAAGTAATTCTAAGCTACTCTTATCTTTTTTTGTGCCTTCTTCTGATTTTGTGTTCTGTCTTTTAATAATTCTAGGTTCTTTATTTACCTTCATATCAATCAGTTCTGCATCTTTTAAATAAAAAACTCTATCCGCTGTATCAAGATGGGTTGGATCATGCGTAACCAAAATGACAGTTTTCTTTTTAGTCTTATTCATTTCCTGTATAAGACTCAATACATCTGTGGCGGACTTTGAATCTAGATTTCCTACTGGCTCATCTGCTAAAATTATATCTGGATCATTTACCAAAGATCGACTAATAGCCACACGCTGTTGCTCTCCCCCTGAAAGCTCTGTAGGAAATTTACTAGCTTGGTGCCACACCCCAAAATACTTAATTAAATCTTCAGCTTTTTTCTTTCTTTCTTCTGGTTCCGCACCTATTGCAATTTGTGGCATCATTACATTTTGTAAAACAGAAAGTGAAGGAATTAAATAGAAAGCTTGGAAAATAATTCCAATAGTTGTTTGGTAATGTTTTTCTAAGTCATTATCAGACATTTTCACAACATCTTTCCCTTCTACAAAAATACCTCCAGTGGCGTGTCTTTCTAAACCGGCTATAGAATATAAAAGCGTAGATTTTCCACAACCGGAAGGTCCAAAAAAAATAACAAACTCACCCCTATAAATATCTAGAGTTACATTTTTTACAGCCGTTACTTCATTACTTTTTCCAGGAAAATAAGTAACTTTTACATCCTTCAATCTAATTATGGGTTCACTTGTCATAATCTATTTTTTAAATTATATACCTATCTGCCCTACCCATGAGAACGTTTCTTCTATATTCTTCAAAATTATTTGAAACACAGACTCTTTTTGTCTTGGTGTCAAAATAGTATAGGTTCTTGATCTTGTTGTATTTCCTGTTGAATCGATACTTTCCAATTGGAACTGATAAACCGCCCCTGGTTCAAAATTTGTAAGTACTAGAACGTGCTTTTTAATATAATTTTGATCAAACGGGGTCTTATTGCTCAGCTCTTCTGTTGTACTAAAACCTTTTTGATAAAATATCTGACTTGTTGCTGGCTCATTGGTTGCCCATGTTATAATTGATTGTATTTTTTGATCGTCTCCTGGAATAATGGCGGAATCTGTTTGTACTTGTGTAATTATTGGGGCGATGTCTATATCCGATGTAGAATATGCTGGAATTACTTTAGATATTATATTTCCAGACAAGTCTTCTCCTGAAATATCTACCTGATAAGTAACCCCTGATTCTAAATCTTTTACAGTAATTTCATGAATTGTGGTTATTGATTTGTCATAAACAAACCTTGATTCATCAAATTTAAGTTCACCGTTTCTATATGGAATATATGTTACTTTTGAGTCTGTTATTACGTTTGTTACCCAAGAAAACTTAGCTGATTCAGATGATGGAGAGTCAATCTTATATGAAGTAACCTCCATTTTTTCTTGACCTGTTGTAAATATAAAGTCTGGTGAAGTAGAAAATGATGAAACTGGAGTTTTACTTCTTACTTGGTAATGGTATGTGGTATTTGGTTCTAACTCATTTACAACTACTGAATGGTTTTGCACCTCTTCGTTTGATTCTCCTACTACTTGAATATATTCTTTGTTGTTCATATATGCGTTTTCCGAAGCAAAGGCGACAAGAGAGTTAGCAAGTTTATCTGTAGTCCAAGATATTCTTACAGAAGTAGCTCCTGGTTCTACCACGGGTTGACCTCCTATTAAGGGGGTCGGGACTAAATTTGCTAATTCTTTTAATGTAATTAGTTGGCTCACTATCCCCGATTCAAGTGTAGCTACAGATACTTGACTAGACAATCTTTTAATTAAATCTCCGGTCTTTTGCAATAAACTCAAGAAATTTTGAGAATTAGCCTCATCTGATTGACCCAACTCTACTACTATTTCATCTCCAAAACCTTTAGTTTCGAAATTTAATACATTTGAAAAAGTTCTATTTCCTCCAGCATCCGAAGTACTAACTCTAAGATAATAGGTTGTTTGAGGAGATAAATTTTGGATATTTATACTATGGTTTGTGGTAAAAGAAAAATCTACCATGGAGGAGCTGTAAGAATTTTCGGCCAAACCAAATTCTACGACACTATCACCTAATTCATTACTTTCCCAAGTTATTATTGCAGAATCCACAGATATATTTTTTATTTCAATATTTGATAAAACTGGTGGAATTTTATCACCACCCACAATTATTATTCCACCTCCTCCTGAGGGTGCATTTGCTCGGCCAGTTGCCTCGGCTACAGCTTCTCTAGCCAAAACTTCTGTTTCTTCTGTTAATGTTTCTAGTGTTGTAAAAGTATATTCTGTTGATGTTGCCGTGTTTCCTGAACCATCGGTTGATACTACTATATAATAATATGTTGATTCGGTAGTTAAACTGGATAATGTTACTGCATGATTCGTATTTAAGTTTATGTTTTCTACCGTTGAGGTAGTATAAATTCCTGTTTCTAAACCATATTGAACTTGAGATGTCGCCCCTTCGTTTGAAGTCCACACAATTACAGCATCATTATCTGTCACTCCTATCGCAGATATGGACGTGAGAACAGGAGGTACGGTATCGTTACTTGTGGTAAATGAATAATATTCCCCTCCACTATTATCTATTGCAACACCTGATACTACATAATAGTAATATGTTGTTGCCGCTTCAAGCCCCGTAACATTGGAGGTATGCTGTGTTACACTCTCATCTGTTGTAAGTTCTGTTGCCCCAGACATATCTGAATTTGTAGAATAAAATACGGATGTGTTTGAAAATTGATTAGTGTTCCAAGTAATTGTAACTTTTGTATTTAAAATAGACTGAGTTGTCACAGCAGAAATTGAAGGCCCATCTAAAGTGGTAAATGAATAACCATCCCCGCCGTTTGTATCTGTACCTATGTTTCCAGAAGGATCAATGGATTTTACTTGGTAATAATATGTCGTGTTCGGTGTTAAACCTGTTAGTGCAACAGAATGTTGGTCTCCACTTTCAGACACACTATCTACCATAGTTGAAACACCAATAGAAGTCGTAAATGTTGCTGGGGTTGTAGAATATAAAATTGTAGAATCAGAAAGCTCATCTGTATCCCATACAATAACAGCTGATTGAGTAGATAAAGTAGATGTGGTAACATTTGAAATTGAAGGAGAAGTGGCATCAGAACCACCTTGTCCGTTTGGCAAATCTGTTAACACGTCAGAAAAGAAAGATGAATTTCCATCATCATCCAATGTGTTTACTTTATAGTAATATTGAATTGAAGAATCTAAATTACGATTAAAGTAGTAGTTAACTGTTCTATCTGTACTGGTTGCTAGAATTGTATAATTAGTTCCGTCCGTTGATTGCCAGACCTCATACATATTAAACGGTTCAGACACAGTTCTCCAAGCAAAGAAATGTTGATATTCGTCTGTACTTACGTTTGACAAGTCTCTTAAAATAATTAACTCGGGTGTTTCTGCTGTTGATGCATTGGCAGAATATGTATTTTGATAAGCATCTTTGAATCTTAAATATGCTGTGTCTGGATCGGTAGAAAATGTTAAGGTTGTTGTTGCGATATAATCAACATAAGAACAATCAGAATAATTACTTGTGATTGTTACACACATTTGTAGACCTGCAGAGTCATCCGATCCAGATAAAGTAATGGTTGCAGGGGATACTGTTGCATCCACAATTATTGGAATTGCTCCGGGAGTTGGATTTTTTACATCAAGAGTAAAGGCAGAAGATGTTGAAACTGCTGTATTATTTGCTCCTTCTCCATCATCAGCTGTTACACGAATCATTGTTGTGGTTGAATAAGTTCCGTCTGACATTGATTTTGCATCCCAAGTTAGTGAATATGCTGTATATGTTGTGGTTGTTACTGTTTTTGTAGAAGTTGCATTAGCAGAAAGTCCTGTTGTAATTGGAGTCCAGCCTACTCCATTGTCTATAGAATATTCAAAAGAAGGTGTTATACATTCTATACAATTTACTCCTGTTGATGCTGTATCTGTATCACGAACAGAATATGATATTTCTACATAACCTGTTGATGTAGCTTGAACTGCGGTTACTGCGCTTTCAAACTCTGGGGCGTCGTTTACTACATATACCAAGGTTACATCCGAGAGTGTTGGTGTATCTGTACCATCAGATGTCAGAAGTACTTGATACTGAACCCACTGGTCGCTAACCCCATCCGAATTAGTACTGTTTATTGTATGCCCCCCTCCAGGAGTTGAATAGTAATCAGAAACACTTGTGGGACCAAGCCAAGAAGTCCAAGTTCCGGGTGAGCCGGCAGAATCTGGCGCAGTACGAATTTGAAATCGAACATTTGTACCTGTTGGTTTAGTTTCAGACCAAGAAATATCACCCACCACATTTGCAGTACTACCTGTGTCATATGCAGAAGAAGTTAAAGTTTGGTTAGACAGTGGATAGCTTTGGTGAATTATAGTAAGGTCTTCTATTGAGGCTGTAACATCTGTATCTGTTGTAGCAAATGAAGCTTGATACTGAACATACCTGTTTGTATCCGTCACACATGCGTCGGCTGTAATATCATTTCCAGAAGTAATTGAACCACAACTTGCCCAATCAGTCGCGCCACTCATACCAGAATCATTGGATGTGCGTGCTTTTACTGTAAGAGTTGTGTTGGCTGGAGTTGAACCATTCCAAGAAAGAGCACCAAAGGTTACATTTGCTGTGGTATCTATAATAGATGATACAAAAGTTCCAGAAGTTTTATAATCTGATATTTTTGCAATACGTAAATAACCTGTATTGTCAGATACATATAAATAATTACCAAGTAAGAAAACATCACCTACTATGCCAAAAGATCTTGTTGATATATGACTT
>Ga0210044_10005364_pt1 | contig 17383 bp, 12 predicted proteins | sample CryGey13umfilter_2_FD_183959 | JGI IMG/M metagenome (GOLD analysis project Ga0210044, IMG submission 183959) | Groundwater microbial communities from aquifer in Utah, USA - Crystal Geyser 4/9/14 3 um filter (SPAdes) (version 2) | ecosystem: Environmental > Aquatic > Deep subsurface >... | reverse complement strand
ATACAGATGGAAACCGAACGTAGTGATACATCCAATGCAGTGTAATAAACCATAACAACCTCCGTACCACTCGCTACGCGAGTGCTATCAGGAGCTTAATTGATTCTCAGCCCGATTACCGATGCTTTTGGACACCAAGCTGGCGATGCCTGCCTTGTAGCTCTGGCCGATCTTTTGCAGCATTGGTCACGCAAAGTGGATACATGTGCCCGCTTCGGTGGGGAGGAGTTTATTATTATTCTTCCGAATACCCCGATTGATAATGCTATTGAGCTTGCCGAACGCTTGCGTCAGAAGGTGGATGCGTTGCATGTGCAATATGAAGATCAATCCATTCACTATACGATTTCTATCGGTGCCAGTTCATTAAAGCTAATGGAAGAGATGACAGCAGTAGAGTTGATCAAGGCCGCCGATACTGCCCTGTATGAAGCGAAAGAGAGCGGACGAAATCGTGTGGTCTCAAGCCCTACAACCTAACCTTAGATTGCTGAATGACTGGTTGTGGCGTGCGCCGTGGAAAGGCGGCGATATCCCAGTGGGTGAAAATCCCACCCGGCAATTTTTGCTCCAGCCGGAAGCAATCGGAGCAGTCATGGAGGTAACGAAGTGGCTGAAGCCTCTGGTGTAGAGGGTCACATAGGTGACTCGGCGAGTGTGCAGGCCGTAACGTGAGTAAACGCTGAGCAATCCTCGAAAAGGACGATGCACAGGCCGACCCGTTTGCCATTGCGGGGAAGGCTGAAACGTCTGGTGAAGCGAGCAAAAGAAGCAACCAGACGCTGTGCCGGGGTAGTGGCGACAGCATGTACACAAGGGAATCGCAGGCAACACGGGAAGCCCCTTAATGTGGTCAGGGATGACCAACCGGAAACCCGTGAGGGATGTTCCGGGCGTTTTGGGGTGGCGGAGAGGCTCGTAGTACCGGAGAAGCCGGGTAATGCCGGTGGAGGGAAGGAGCCTTGGTTCAAGACAGACGCAATACGTAGGAAAGGATGGGAGATTGGGTAGCCTATTAACTCCAAAACATATTCAGAGACTACAGATGGCGTTACACGCGAAAGCGAAGGCAGAGCCTGACTTCCGCTTCTATGCCCTGTACGACAAGATTTATCGCGAAGATATTCTATCGCATGCCTATGCCAAGTGTCGCTCCAATAAAGGGGCGCCGGGCGTGGACAAGCAGGACTTTGCGGATGTCGAGGCGTATGGGCGAGAGCAGTGGCTGGGTGAACTGGCGCTTGCGCTTAGAGATGGGACTTATCAACCGGCTCCTATCAGACGAGTATTTATCCCCAAGGCCAATGGCAAGCTCAGGCCACTGGGTATTTCAACCCTGCGTGATCGGGTCTGCATGACAGCAGCAATGCTGGTACTGGAACCGATCTTCGAAGCCGACCTTCCATCCGAGCTATATGCCTATCGTCCGGGCCGCAATGCCCAGCAGGCTGTGACGGAGGTGGAAGAAACGCTGTTTCGCGGACATCCTGATGTCGTTGACGCCGATCTCTCGGATTACTTCGGGAGCATTCCCCATGCCGAACTGCTGAAGTCAGTGGCACGCCGTATTGTTGATCGGCGTGTGTTACGTCTGATCAAGCTATGGCTGGAATGTGCTGTTGAAGTTAGCGATAAGAGAGGAAGGAAGACACGTACTACGGAGGCCAAAGACAGCCGATGCGGCATTCCTCAGGGGTCTCCCATTTCACCACTTCTGGCAAATCTGTATATGCGCCGGTTCGTGTTGGCATGGAAGAAACTCGGGCTGGAGCAAAGCCTTGGCAGTCGGATCGTGACGTATGCAGACGATCTGGTGATCTTGTGCAAGCGAGGCAAGGCTGATGAAGCCATGCTGAGGATGCGTGAGATCATGGAGAAACTGAAACTCACGGTTAACGAGGAGAAAACGCGAATCTGTAAGGTACCTGAAGGTGAGTTCGATTTTCTGGGTTATACGTTTGGGCGGATGTATTCGGCGCGTACGGGGCAAGCTCGTATTGGCTTTCGGCCGTCGAAGAAGAGCATTCAGCGTATGGTTAGTAATATCCATGAACTGACCGAACAAGCGACAACCTGGCAAGAGGCCACAGAGCTGGTGAAGAAGATCAACCGAAAGCTGAGCGGATGGGCGAACTACTTTCAAGTAGGCACCGTCAACAAAGCCTATCGGGCAATCAATTCCTACACTGCTGTGCGGCTGCGCCGGTGGCTGTGCATCAAATACAAGATCAGAAGCAGCAGATATGGGGCTTATCCTGCTTCGTATCTCTACGAGAAATTGAATCTCGTTCATCTGTCTTGATTGGGGCGCAGCGTGCCGTGGGCGAAGGCGTGATGTTTTGTCCGAAAGCCGGATGCGGTAGCTCCGCACGTCCGGTTTGATGAGGAGGGTGTGGAAACGGAAGTGATGGTATGGCTATTGAGGCACCGCCAAACGAAAGGGGCGGCAACAGATAGGCTCTACCTTAGACCACCGCGCCACATCCTTACTCTACCGACTACTGCCGGTCGCAAATGTCACAATGAGCCAGAGCTAAGCCATAAAAAATGGTTTAACAGAATAGACCGCCTTAAGGCAGTCAAGAAGCAGCATAGCTTCAACATAGTGTAGCAGGGTGTAGGCTTGAGTTGCATGGCGTGTTGATTTGAATTGATGAGCAGGTTTGCAGTGCATCTGCATCTGGTCACGAGACTGCTGATTCGTGACCATCACGTGACCAAAACCCAGCAACTGGGCCGGCCACGTGTTGTTGACATAAGTTATTTGTTTCATTGAAGAAAATGGCGCACCCTAGAGGATTCGAACCTCTGGCCTGCAGCTTCGGAGGCTGCCACTCTATCCAGCTGAGCTAAGGGTGCATGTCGCGTGACCACGCGCAATCTATTGTAATTAAAAAGGAAATCCAGCCACTTGGTCACGAAGTGGTCACATTTTGGTCACGCGCTATTTTGACCTTCGCCCAAGCCTTGCGTAAAGGCTTTATTTATCTCACTCCGGCTTGGTCACATTGCCCTGTAGTGCTATATGACCGTTATCTTCGGAGGCCGACACTCTATCCAGCTGAGCTAAGGGTGCTTATCAAGTTCTGCGTTCAAGCCTGACGCACTTATCGTGCCTGAGTGCGCGCATTGTCAGGGGGGTGGGGCGAGCCGTCAAGTTATGCCTGCCTGCTGTTTCTTCATGGCCTGTTCAGCGTCACTCTTCTAGTATGCAACAATGAATACGATTCGTTTGGCTGTTGATGGCATGAATTGCGCCGGTTGCGTCGCCAAAGTAGAGGCGGCGCTGGTGGCTGTGCCGGGTGTGGACAAGGCAATGGTGAATCTGGCCGAGCGCAGCGCCTGGGTGGAAGGCGATGTTGCTGCGGCAGCACTGATTGCCGCAGTTAAGGCGACCGGGCGCGATGCCAGAGAGATGCGCACGCTGGCCGATGAACAGGAAAAAGAGGCTGCCGAACAGCTGCGGTTCAAATTACAAATCAGAAAATTCATTGTGGCCGCCGTTGTCGGTGGGCCGATGTTTGTTGCAGGCATGTCAGGCCTGTTGCCGGAACTTGTGACACCGAGCGATCAGCTGATCTGGATGATACTGGGGCTGTTGACGCTGGCGGTGATGATCTATTCAGGCCGCCAGTTTTATGTCGGTGCTTTCAATGGTCTGAAACGGCTGCAGTTTGATATGGACAGCCTGATTGCCATGGGTACGGGCTCTGCCTGGCTCTATTCCATGCTGATCTCCATCTGGCCGACTATCGTACCGGCCATGGGCCGTCATCTCTATTTTGAAGCAGCACTGATCATTATCGCCCTGATCAATCTCGGCCATGCGCTGGAGTTACGTGCACGCGGCAAAACATCGGAAGCGATCCGGCGGTTGATGGGGCTGGTTGCCAAAACCGCGCGCATTGTGCGCGATGGCATCGAAACCGATCTGCCCATTGAGCTGGTGCAGATCGGTGATCTGATTCGTGTGCGACCGGGTGAAAAGATTCCTGTCGATGGCGTCATTAGCGAAGGTCATTCGACGATTGATGAGTCGATGCTCACCGGTGAGCCGATGCCGGTTGAAAAAGCTGCCGCTGACAAGGTGGTCGGCGGCACCATCAATGGGCGCGGCAGCTTTCTGTTTCAGGCCACCCATGTCGGCGCCGATACCGTATTGGCCCATATCGTGGCCATGGTGCGTCAGGCCCAGAGCAGCAAACCGGCCATTGGCCGCCTGGTCGACAGAGTCGCGGCTGTGTTTGTGCCGGTGGTGATGGTCATTGCCGCGATCACCTTCCTGATCTGGTTCTATTTCGGGCCGGAGCCGCAAATCAGTTTTGCCCTGCTGAGCATGATGACCGTGCTGATTATCGCCTGTCCCTGCGCGCTGGGGCTGGCGACACCCATGTCGATTATGGTCGGCGTCGGTAAAGCGGCGGAATACGGCGTGTTGATCAAAAACGGCGAAGCACTCGAGCGGGCCGGCAAAATCACTACTGTGGTGCTGGATAAAACAGGCACCCTGACAACCGGCAAACCTGCACTGACTGACATGATTGCTTTGGTGGGTAGTGAGCAGGAGCTGCTGAGGCTGGCGGCAAGCCTTGAAGCCGGTAGTGAACATCCGCTGGCCGCAGCCATTCTGGCCGCGGCTGCAGAGCGCAATATTACGGCAGAGACTGTGGAAAGTTTTCAGGCCCACAGCGGACGCGGCATCGAAGGGCAGTTGCATGGCATTCGCCTGCTGCTGGGTAATCAGTTGCTGATGGCTGAGCATGGCATAGCGGTGCCGGCTGATGTGAAGGAAAAGCTCAGTGTTTTATCCCGTTTGGCTAGCACGCCGATTCTGCTGGCCCGTGAGCAGCAACTGCTTGGCATACTGGGCGTGGCTGACCCGTTGCGCAGCGATGCACGGGGCGTTGTGCAGCAGATGCAGCGCGAAGGTTTGAAGGTGGTGATGCTCACCGGCGATAATGCTGAAACGGCGACCGCTGTGGCCGGACAGGTGGGTATTACTGATGTGATGGCTGGCGTATTGCCCGCCGACAAGGATGCCTGCATTGCCGCCTTGCAGGCTAAAGGTGAAGTCGTCGGCATGGTGGGTGACGGCATCAATGATGCCGCAGCGCTTGCCCGTGCCGATGTCGGATTTGCCATTGGCAGCGGTACCGATATTGCGATGGAAAGTGCGGATGTGACATTGATGCGCTCCAGTCCTGTCGGTGTGCTGGCGGCGATTGAGATCTCCAAAGCGACCATGGGTAATATCCGGCAGAATCTGTTCGGCGCGTTTATCTATAATTCGATGGGGATTCCGATTGCTGCAGGCCTGCTCTATCCTGCTTTCGGTATATTGCTTAACCCCATCATCGCCGGTGCCGCAATGGCCATGTCTTCGGTGACTGTGGTGACCAATGCCAACCGTCTGCGTCTGTTTAAACCATCCTGCCGCTGAAGATCAGAGGCTTCTTTTCACCCGGGAAAACATCATCGCCAGTGGAATGCCGAGCAGGGCGATGGCGGCACAGGCATAAAATGCCATCGCATAACCCAGACTTTCGGCAATCAGGCCGCAGCCCATGATGCCGGCCGTGCTGCCGAGCCCGAAACCTGCCGCCGAAAACAGCCCCTGTGCGGCGGCATGCCGGTTATACGGGGCAATGCGCTTAACCCAGGCAACGGCAGCCACATGAAATGCGGCAAAGCTGGCGGCATGCAGCAGTTGCAGGATGACTAACCATACAGCATCGGTGGTCAGCCCTGTGCCCAGCCAGCGCAGGGCGGCCAGTGCCAGACAGATGGCGAATACCCAGGCCGGGGCGGCCTTCTGCAATGGCTTTGACCAGCCCCACATCAGAACAATCTCGGCAAGCACGCCGATCACCCAGTAGATGCCGATCTGCAAGCCGGAAAAACCGTTGTCGGCCAGATACAGGCTGAAAAACCCGTAATAGGCACCGTGTGAAGCCTGCATAATAAAACCGATGGCGAGCAGGATATAAAACAAACCGGAGAACGGGGCTCTGCCATGTTCTGTTTCAGGTGGATGCTGAAGTGTCGGGAAGCCGTGGGAGGCCATGGCCACGACTATCATCAATGCTGCCAGTACAAGAGGAAAGCTGCTGATGTTGGCATCGCTCAACCAGAGGCCGCCGGCCAGAGAGGTGACAATAAAACCGATGGAACCCCATGCCCGCAAACGTCCGTAATCAGCGCCATCGGCTTCGGAAACAGAGACGGAGAGGCCGTCGGTCAGTGGCAGTACGGCAGCCCAGAATATACCGAACAACAGGATCGTCGCAGACAGTATCCAGGGATGATCGGAGATACCGATCATTACGGCGAAAACAGCGGCCAGCCATGATGAAACGATGATAAAGCGATGCGCCCAGATTTGCGGTTTTCTGTCCAGCACATGCCCCACCCATGGCGGAGCTGCGACCTTGGCCAGCGCCAGCAGGCCTGTCATGAAACCGATCATGGCGGTGTCCAGACCAAGGCCGTGCAGGTAAACCGGAAAAAATGGCAGTACAAGGCCCATGGCCGCAAAGTAGGCGGCGTAAAACAGGCGTATGCGGTTTAACGAAGTCTGGTCAACCATGGCAGGGGTTCAGCCTGCGATTCTTAAACACCCTCGACCGTGAACAGGAAGGCCAGCACGGCAAATTTGGAATAAATGATGGTGATGAAGATAGAGGTCATGCAGGTGATCAGAATACTGTTGGCTTTTGCCTTCGAGAAGAGGATTTTGGGTAAAAAGGAGAGGCCGGAAAGAACGCCTGCTATGCCGAACACCAGATTCAATTCGGTGTCGCCGACTTCCAGTTTAACCATGGCCTCATTCAAATCAGTAAATACAGAGCCGACCAGCAATACAAATACCAGCCAGTTGATATACAGCGCAAGGTACTCGATCGGGTGGCAGCCAAGGCCGAACCTTCTGCCCAGCAGAATCAGTGGCAGTGCTACGATATTTCCGGCAATGGCAAAAATGATCAGTGAGTGAAGATATGCATCCATTGGCGAAAGCTACCGCAGGTGAAAATAAAATCACCGGTGAAGTTGTTTCCATGCTTGCGTCACTGATCATCCTGCATACATTGCAACGATGTCTGACCTGATGACAGGAATCTGAATGGAAGAGTGGCTGAGTATCGTGATCAGGCAGCTGGTACTCTACAGCCTGCCGGTTCTGGTCTCGTTGACGCTGGTCACGCTGCTGGAAGCGCGCCTTACCAAAGCAGAGGTGCCGTATCCATTTTATGCCATCTCGTGGTCCGGTAGCTGGATGACGTTGTTGGCAGGGCTGGTTTTTCACCGCGGGATCATTGTTGCATTGCCAAATTATCTGCAATTCGGCGTCAAAAATGCAGCAATCCGATTTTTGACGCATCTGTTTCTGTTCGTGATCGGGTTGCTGCTGTTCAGCTGGAGTCTGTCACATCAGGCGCCGGCAGGGCTGCCGCCGCTGCATCACTGGTGGGCCAAGGTGCTGATGTTTTTTAACCTCTGCATGGCGGCGCTGCATCTGCTGCCTTTGCCCTTGCTGCTGATGGGCGAATGGTTGCAAAAGCTTTTCGGATTAACATTTTCACACAGGCTTGCGCTGAAAGAAAAACAGCTCTGGTGGCTGGTGGCTGCCCTTGCCGCTTCGCCACTGCTGGATATGGTTCTGGGGGCTTACCTCGTGTTTCCTGTGTATGAGGTCGTGAGCAGTTATGCGGCACAACTGGCACAATAATGATTTCGGCTGTTATTGGCCTGATATTTGCTGATGTGGGGTTATGATGAGTGAAAGCGGATTTGATCGAAAATCAACTATGGAATTACTGACCTTTAGTGATGACCTGCCGTCATTGCCTGATCGCTTTGTAAAGATTCAGAAAATTGCCCAGGATCCCGAATCCGGTGCGGATGATCTGGCTAATGCGATCAGGAGTGATCAGGCGACGACCGCCATGATACTCAAATTTGCCAACTCTCCTGCCTATAATCCGACCCATACACCCATTGGCGAATTATCCAAAGCGATCGCGAGACTCGGCTCCAGAGAAACGGTGCATATCGCGACAGCCATGTCGTTGATGTATGGCATGATCCTGCCCACCGGCATGGCCAATATCCGCGCTTTCTGGGGCCATGCATTTGCCGTAGCTATGGTGTGTGAACATATTGCTCATACGGTCGATCCTGCAGGTAAAAAGTGTAACCATGAACGCGCCTTTATGACAGGTCTGCTGCATGATATCGGCAGGGCTGCACTCGGCATGCGTGTTGATTTCTCCTACTTTGAACGCGAAATGGGCCACCTTCACGATGCAGCATTGATTGAAGCTGAAGTCGCCTATTATGGCATGCACCATGGCGAGGCCGGCCAGGCGCTGTTGCAGCTATGGCAGTTTCCGGCTGATTTGTGTCAGGCTGTTGCAGAACATCATCAACCTGATGCAACGCAGTTTCTGGCCAGAGTCTGCTATGCCGCCAATGCCTATGTGAACCGGCATCTGCCGGAAAGGCTGCCTTTTGATTCGATTCATGAGCTGATTACCGAGGCGATAGCCGCCTCCCCGCCTGATTATTCCACTATTCTAGGCTGACAGCGCTTTTTATCCTTATTCAAGACACAGACAAGATGTAACTGTCGAGCTTCTTACGATTTGTTGTTAACGTTGCCCTATTAATCGGGCAAGGATGTCGGACACGGATGATATTTAAGGACAAACTGCTGAGTGAGCACAGCGATCTGCGCAACTGGATGCGGGAGCAGGATACAATACATGTTGTATTACTGTCTGTTATTGTCGGTATTGTCTCCGGTTATGCGGCGCTGTTGCTCCATTTTGGCATTGAGTGGGTGAGCCTGTTCTGGACGGGTGAACGTACCTGGCAGGAAGCGATGGTTGACCTGCCATGGTATATCTACCTGATCGCCCCGACTGTTGGTGGTTTTCTTGTCGGCTGGATTACAGTTCGTTTTCTTCCCAGTGGTGAGTTGCGCGGCGTTTCCGGTGTGCTGGCCGATATGGTGCAGCGCAAGGGCCATGTGCATCCGCGCCAGATGGCAACGGAAACTGCCGGTGCGGCCATCTCCATCGGTAGCGGTGCCAGTCTTGGTCGTGAGGGGCCGACTGTTGCACTGGGCGCGCTGATTGCCTCCGAAATCGGCCAGCGAGCCGGTTTGACCGAGCAACAGCTGCGAACGCTCATCGGCTGCGGTGTGGCCGCCGGTATTGCAGCCTCATTTAACACGCCGATTGCCGGTGTTCTCTTTGCGCTGGAAGTGATTCTGGCTGATTACGCTATCGCCACATTCAGTCCGATTGTGATTGCCTCGGTTCTGGCGACCGTGGTGGCCCGCTCAGAGGTAGGCAACTTCCCTGCTTTTACCGTACCCGAATACCACCTGATCAGCGCCTGGGAAATTCCCGCTTATATGGTGATGGGCGTGCTTTGCGGCATTGTGGCGGCCGGATTTATCAGGGCGATGTCACCAACAAGAAGATGGCTGGAGTCTGTCCTGCCAAGTCGCAGGTTCAGGCCTGCTGCAGTAGGCTTTGTGATCGGCCTGATGGGGCTGGCATTGCCGCAGGTGATGTCGATCGGTTATGGTTTTGTCGAGGACATGATGCTTGAGCGTATCGACCCGTTACTGTTCGGTGCCACCGTGCCGCTGGCGGCATTTCTGGCTCTTATCCTGATCGGCAAGTTGGTGGCCACGGTACTGAGTTCTGCAGGCGGGTTCCCCGGCGGCCTGTTCGGCCCGGCCCTGTTTCTGGGTGCAACTGTGGGTGCACTATTCGGCGATATCGTACATACCCTGTCGCCGGCCTATTCGGAAAGTTATGGCGCTTATGCACTGGTGGCCTGCGGCGCCCTGACTGCCGCAGCACTGCAGGCACCGCTGACTGTGATGCTGATCGTATTCGAAATGACTGCCGATTATCACATTATGCTGCCACTGATGATCGCCTGCAGTGTGGCCACGCTGGTGTCCCGTTCATTTGGCCGAACATCGGTGTTTACTGAAGCACTTGAAGAACGCGGCATTGATACCAACTGGGGACGCGAGCAGTCGTGGATGCGATCGGTTCCCATCACACGCATTCCCTGGCGCAGCATTCCGCGGGTGTCGGAACATGCGCTGCTCGAAGAGCTCAAGCAGGTTTATACCGGCTCCGGTAAAGGTTGTGTGCAGGTGGTGGATGACGAGGGTTTGATGGTCGGCATTGTCACCTTTGGCGATCTGCAGCAGTGGTTGCTGGATCCCACGCTGGATCAGGAGGTTGTCGCAGGCGAAGTAGCCAATCGCAAAGTGCTGGTGGTGGCGGAGTCGGACAGCCTGCTCGATGCGATTCATATTCTCGATCGCGCCGAGTTTGAACAGATGCCTGTCGTCGCCGATGATAATCCGCGCATGGTGCTCGGCATGCTTTCGCGTAATGCCATTTTCTCCACCTATCACAAACTGATCGTCAAACATGGAGAGGGTGAGAATGGCTGAGCTCAATAGTGCGCAAGCCCGGGCGGCTGAAGCGGCAGGTGGTCCGCAACTGATTCTGGCCGGTGCTGGAACGGGAAAAACGCGCACGATTGTCCATCGCATCGGTCACCTGATTGCGGCGTGCGGTGTGGCGCCACACCGTATTCTTGCGGTGACCTTTACCAACAAGGCGGCGGCTGAACTGAAGGCGCGCCTGAGTCTTCTGATCGGCGATGACGGAGGTGGCGTAACATCCGGTACTTTCCACTCTGTTTCGCTGAAGTTTCTACGCCGTTATGCGGATGCGCTCGGTTATCCGCGCTCCTTTCAGGTGGTCGATGCCGATGACCAGAAAGCGCTGGTCAAGCGTATGCTCAAAAACAGAAACATTGCTACCGACCGCCTGCACCCCTCCTATCTGTTAAGCTGGATCGAGCACTGCAAACATGCAGGTATGACGCCTGAGCAGGCGCCGGACAGCGAGTGGAACGGTATTCGTTTGCATGAGCTGTATGCCCAGTACCAGCAGGAGCTCAGGCAGCATGAGCGTATGGACTTCTCCGACCTGATCCTTAATGCGGCGAGACTTATGCGCGAGCATGCCGATGTGGCAGCAGCGCTGCGGGCGGGCTTTGATCACGTGCTGGTGGACGAGTATCAGGATACCAATCCGATCCAGCATGAGTGGCTGCAACTGCTGTGTGGCGAGCACCGCAATCTCACGGTGGTCGGCGATGACGATCAGAGTATCTATGGCTGGCGCGGTGCCGATGTGTCGCACATCCTTGATTTTGAGCTCAGCTGGCAGGGTGCAGGCATCCACCGGCTGGAAGAGAATTACCGCTCCACCGGCGCGATTCTGCAACTGGCCAATGCGATTATTTGCGAGAATGCGGATCGTCATGACAAGGCACTTAAGCCCACGCGTGAAGATGGCGAAAGACCTGAATGGAAAGTGTGCAACGATGAGTATGATGAAGCGCGCCAGATCCTCCATCGCATCGAGCGCTGGCGCTCCAGAGGTTACCCATGGTGCGAGATGGCTATCCTTTATCGCTCCAACCGCCAGTCACTACCGCTCGAACAGTTGTTCAGGGAGTCTGACATCCCATACCGCATCATCGGCGGTGTCGGCTTTTTTGAACGTTTGGAAGTGAAGGATGCCCTGGCCTACTGGGCGCTGCTCAACCGCTGTGGTGATGTGTTGCAGTTGCTCAGGATTTGTAACAGGCCGAAGCGCGGGCTTGGCGCCATGGGGCAGGAGCAGCTGGCGGCAACACTGGCGGCATCGGGCCTGCGCGCCTATGAATGGCTGGACCTGATTGCAGGCGGGCAGGCGGAGGGTGCTGCGAAAAAACTTGTAGCGCTGGCCAAGTTGCTGGCTGAAGTGCGTCAGGATATGGAGTCACAGGCTGATCGCGGTCTGAACATGGTGCTGGAGGCCAGTGGCTATCTGCAGAGTTTGAGTGCGATGGGTGAGCTGGAGGCGGGCTCGCGTATCGAAAATATCAGAACATTGCAGGACTATATTGAGATATCTATGGCTAGCGGGCTGACACCGGTTGAGTTTATGGATCGCGCCTCACTGCTGCAGAGCAGTGAAGAGATGAAGGACAATGCGCAGGATGACGATAATGCTGTCTCCATGATGAGTCTGCACCGGGCCAAGGGGCTGGAGTTCGACTGCGTTGTTTTGCCCGGCGTTGAAGAGGGCTTGCTGCCGCATCAGCGTGCGCTCGATGAGGGCGAGTCCGGCATTGCAGAGGAGCGCCGCCTGCTCTATGTCGGCGTCACGCGGGCAAGAGAGCAGTTGCTGCTGACCTCTGCACGACAACGTCGCTTTTTCGGGGAAATGCACTTTCCTCTGCCGAGCCGTTTTATCAAGAAGTTACCGGCTGAAATATTGCAGCACGAAAGCTTTGCGCCGCTGACGGCGCATGCACAACCCGCCCCCGGCGGCATTGCACCCGGCGCACAGGTTTGTCATCCGACCTTTGGCGAGGGCGTGGTGCTGGGCATGGAGGGTTCCGGCGATGCCGTGCGTGTCACGGTGCAGTTCAGGCAGGCCGGCACCAAACAGTTGATGCTGAAATATGCCGCCCTGCAGGTGGTTTAAGGAGAATCAAGCAATGCATGCTTGATTCGGCAGACCATCCGTGGTCTTGCACGGAAGCGCCGAATTAATCAGCACTTCCTTAAGGAGATACTTATGTCAGTCGTTATTTATCACAATCCGCGCTGCTCAAAATCCAGACAGACGCTGGCGCTGTTGCAGGAGCAGGGCGTTGAGCCGGAAATTATTGAATACCTGCAAACGCCCCCGAATGAGATTGAACTGGATGCTGTGCTGACCAGACTGGGTATTGAGCCTGCCGATCTGCTGCGCAAGGGCGAAAGTGAATATAAAGAGCATTTTGCCGGCAAAACACTGAGTCGCTCTGAAACCATCGCGTTGATGGTTGCTTATCCGAAAGTGATTGAGCGCCCTATTGTGGTGAACGGGAATCGGGCCGCCGTGGGCCGACCGCCTGAAAGCGTGCTGGATATTCTCTAGGCGTTCCGAACGGATCCCAAAAAAAGTTCATCGCGGAAGTCCGGGAAATACCTTAGTAAATAAGAACTGCAGGTGCTCCTCTTTTGCCGCGTGCTATTATGGTGGAGTTATTTGTTCATTTCTTTTCCAGAAAAGAAACGAACCAAAGAAAGCTGCCCGGCAATCTGCTTATTCCTGCGTATTTATCGTTCAATGGGGCGAAACCTTTTTCGCCTCATTCCATTGAACAATAAATACTCCGGCGCATCTTGGGGCGGGGTTGAAAACCCTGGTAGATCTATCGCACATTGGACTACAGTATTTAACCCCTCGCTGGCAGGCTGCCGAGACAAATTATTAAAATCGGGAAAAGCTGCAGGGCAGCGACCTATTTTAATGATGCAGGATCGGGAACCCGCATGGGAGCAAGCGGCGCTGTCCCGCCGCGCGATAGGCGTATCGAAAAAATAAACCGGGGCGGCTTTCTTTCACCCCTTTCTTTACCGCTAAAGAAAGGGGGGTACTCTGCTTTAGCAGAGTAGTAACTATTGAATGTATCTATCTAACGGAGATCAACAGTTTTCATTCAGCTATGTTTCCCGCTAATGCGCGATAAACCAAAAAAAAGCCCGGATAATTCCGGGCTTTTTCGTTGGTTGCGTTGATAATCAGGCTACGCCGATGGCTTCGCGCCAGGCCAGAACCAGGCGGAACTCCTCATTGTCGAGATCAACCGTGAGATCGCGTTTGATTTCAGTCAGCGATGCGTACGGATCCGCATCATCGAGCTCTCTCATGACCGTATCGAAATCCTTGCCGATAAAGGTTGGCACATCGATATACTGACCGGCACGAATAATCGCGACATAGTGTTTGAGTACCGTTGCCTCGCTGACACCCTGCTGGGCTGCAATATCGGCAAGGCTCATGCCCTTGCGCTGCAGGGAAAGCGTATAGGTCTGGGTTTCAGTTAATCCGGGCCCTTTGGCGATCAGCTTTGGGATATCCTTATTGCCGATCAGTTCAGCTTTATCGCCGGTTTTTCTGGCATGTTCGGCAATGGCCTGGATAAAGGCTTTGCCGTAGGCCTCCAGCTTACGCTGGCCGACACCGGAGATGGTGTTCAGGGATGATTCATCCGTCGGTATGCGCTGGGCAAGCTCCGTCAGTGTCACATCGCTGAATACGACATGCGGCGGCACATCTTCCTTGTCGGCAATTTTCTCACGCAGTGCGACCAGCTTTTTGAACAGTGCTTCATCTCGCGGCGTGCCGAGGCGTTTGAACTGACGACGGATGCCCGGTTGATATTTGGCCAGAATGATGGGGTCGCCGAGGCCGATATGTTCCGCCTTTTTGGTGGCCAGCATAGCGGCACGCTTGGAAACATCCTGAATGAAATAGCCGTGGTGAACGAGCTGGCGGAGGATTGAAGTCCACTCATCCGCGTTCAGATCGGAGCCTGCACCATGGGTTTTGAGTTTGTCATGTTTGTTTTCACGGATGCGTGCGTTGGTTGAGCCGCGCAGCACATCAACGATATAACCCATGCCGAAATGGCCTTTGACTTCGCGTACACACTGCAAGGCAACCTGGGCAAATTCGGTGGCGTCATAAGTGGCTGGCGGATCAAGGCAGATATCACAGTTGCCGCAAGCTTCATCCATGGCTTCGCCGAAATAGCCGAGCAGAACGCGGCGGCGGCAGGTCAGGGCTTCCGAGAATGCCACCATGCTGTTGAGTTTATGCACCTCAACCCTGCGTTGGTCGATGTTTTCAACATTTTCAATCAGGCGGCGAACCAGATTCACATCACCTGAGCCGTACAGCATAAGTGCTTCCGACTCGAGGCCGTCACGGCCGGCACGGCCGGTCTCCTGATAATAGGATTCAATACTTTTCGGCAGATCGTGGTGAATCACAAAACGCACATTGGGTTTATCTACGCCCATGCCGAAAGCGATGGTGGCAACGATGACTTTGACGCGGTCGCGCAGGAAATCGTCCTGCACCTTTTCACGCGAGCGGCCCGGGATACCGGCGTGGTAGGCGGCAGCGCGAATGCCGTGACGCTGCAGGTTTACGGCCAAATCTTCCACGCGTTTGCGTGACAGGCAGTAGATGACGCCGGAGGCATTGGGCCAGCCTTCCAGAAATTGCAGAATCTGCGTTAGCGGCTGGCGTTTTTCCGCTACCAGATATCGAATATTGGGACGGTCAAAGCTGGCGACAAAACGCGGTGCTTTTTCCAGTTTCAGGCGCTCGCTGATGTCTTCACGGGTGTGTTCATCGGCAGTGGCCGTCAGTGCCAGCATCGGCACATCAGGGAAAATATCACGCAGCTCGCCCAGACGGACATATTCGGGCCGGAAGTCGTGACCCCATTGTGAAACACAGTGCGCTTCATCAATGGCAAAGATGGAGAGTTTTATCTTTTCCAGTTTCTGCAGAAAGCTTTTCGACAGCAGGCGCTCGGGTGCGACATAGAGCAGGTCAAGCAGCCCCCCTTCAAAGCGCTCCAGTACATCCTTGGCATCGGCAGCCTTCAGCGATGAGTTGTAGTAGGCGGCTTTAACGCCACAGGCAGTCAGTGCGTCTACCTGGTCCTTCATTAGTGAGATCAGCGGTGATACGACAATACCTGTGCCTTCGCGCATCATGCCCGGAATCTGGTAACAGATGGATTTGCCGCCGCCGGTCGGCATCAGTACAAATGCATCCTTGCCGTCAATCAGCGAAGTGATGATCTCTTCCTGCATCGGGCGAAACTGATCGTAGCCGAAGACATCTTTGAGGACTTTGCGTGCCTGTTCTTTAACTTTTTTTGTTGCCATTTTTTTCCTCTAACAACCGGCTAGACCCGATTGTGACATGATGGCCGAAACCTAAGGGTTTCCAGCCTCGATAAACCAAAAATTTTCAGGTTGATTTACGAACCCTTCCATGGGTGTAATGACGATTAAACCCGCTTCTTAATATTATTTCACCACGGATTTGCTTTTTTGGCAAGCATTTTGAATTTCATAGCCTTTTCTGCATGCGATACAGGAACAGTCATCCGGTGTCTGTCCTTATACGGGGATAGCGGTTGCGTTCAACTTGTAGCATGATTGCTGCATGCAACGACTTGAAGGGAAACATGTTCTGCTTACCCGCACGGTTCACCAGAATGCTGAACTCGACGGGCTGGTGCGCCACTATGGCGCTGAGCCGGTCATGTTTCCGTGTCTTGAGATGCAGCCGATGGCTGATGCCGCCACTTCCGGCTTGTCGATGCTGGACGAATGCAGCGATGTGGTGTTCAGTAGCAGTAACGCGATACATATTCTTGCACAGTTGTTTATAGATCAGGGTTTGACGCTGGCTAGCGTGCTGGCCGGCAAACGTATTGCCGTGGTCGGCACCAAAACCGCTGAGGCACTCAAGCAGTATCACGTGACCGTTGATCTGGTGCCCCGCACCTCTTCACAGGATGGTCTGGTTGAAGTCTACCTCAAGCACGGGCTGCCGCGCTCCGGGCTGATGTTTTTTCGCGCTGATGAGGGGCGTGAAGCGCTTGCCACGGCGTTGACCTCCAGAGGTGTGATGGTCGTGATGGTGCCCGTTTACCGGATGACCCGTCCCACTTCAGACTGTACTGCGATCAAGGCCGCTCTGGCCAATGGAGTCATTGATGCCGTGCTGCTCGGCAGTGCCAAGGCTGCGCATAACTACAAACATCGAATCAATGATATAAATCTGGCCAATCAACCGGTGATCGTTGTGATCAGTGATAAACTTGCGGTTGCTGCAAAAAACGAAGGGTTGAACGTGCAGGTTGTTGCACAAGACGCTAGTTTTGAGTCCATGCTTGATGCGCTCTCTGCGTATTACGAATCTATTTCTTCCTGAACAGGAGTCCCGATATGTCACTACCTGACCTGATTGTCCGCCCCCGCCGCCTGCGCAAAAGTGCAACTATTCGGCAGATGGTGCGTGAGACAACGTTGTCTGCTTCCGATTTTGTCTACCCGGTTTTTGTCGATGAGACGCTGGATGCACCGCGCGAGATTGCCAGCATGCCCGGAGTTTCGCGCATTCCGCTCTCGATGGTTGGCGAGATGACGCTGCAGGTGGCAGCACTCGGTATTCCGGGCATTATCCTGTTCGGTATCCCTGCCGAAAAAGATGCGATCGGTTCCGGCGGCTGGGATGATAACGGCATTGTGCAGCAGGCCATTCGTGCAGCCAAAGCGGCCAGTCCTGCAACCTGTGTGATTGCCGACACCTGCTTCTGTGAATATACCGATCATGGCCACTGCGGCGTATTGCACGGTGAAGAAGTAGATAATGACGAAACACTGCTCAACCTGCAGAAAGAAGCGGTTTCCTATGCCAGGGCAGGT
>Ga0210044_10005363_pt1 | contig 17384 bp, 18 predicted proteins | sample CryGey13umfilter_2_FD_183959 | JGI IMG/M metagenome (GOLD analysis project Ga0210044, IMG submission 183959) | Groundwater microbial communities from aquifer in Utah, USA - Crystal Geyser 4/9/14 3 um filter (SPAdes) (version 2) | ecosystem: Environmental > Aquatic > Deep subsurface >... | reverse complement strand
AAGTCTTCAACAGGAAAAATCCTGATAAGAGAATAAATAAGATTGCAAGAAGAGAAAACTTATTTAATTTATTTTTAAGTATATAGAAATATTTAGAGTACAATATTCTTAATTATTAGTTTGTAAACCGTAAAAATATTCTATAATCCTCCCATGAATAAAAATTAACACCGAAAAACTATCTATTCTTAATATCAATTTCAATTAATAAATTCAGAGGGATAGATTATTGCATTAATTAGATAATATCATTGAGATTAGGCTTTACGTCAATCACATCAACAATTTTATTATCCTCAATGATTACACAACTCAGTTTGTTTCCGACACAGGCACCGGTATCAATATAAACACAGTTAGCTGCCTGATCAAATGTGATTTCTTGATGTTTTGTATGACCGATTATCTGTAGTTTCCCGATATTCATAAGTGAATCGCGCGTCCACAAAATTCCCCTGTCAGTTTTAAAATCATCAACAACCAGTTCATTAAAGAGATCAATATTTGCTTCAAAATCATTTTTTAACAAACTGTGGTAGTGAATGCTGATTCCCGCATGACTGATAAAACAATCGGGCAGATTAAAATAAAACGGTGCTGATTTAATAAATTCAATATGCTCAAAAACAGCTTCGCCATGTTTTTCATAAGATTGAATTGTTGACTCACTACCGTTAAAAATCCATGACCGGGCAAAGATGCTGTCCGGATCCTTGAAAAAATGATAGAACATATAATCATGATTCCCCGGCGTGAATAATATTTTCTCTTCTTTTACAAATTTTATCACTTCATAAGAATTATTGCCTCGATCAACTAAATCCCCAACACAATAAATCGGAACAGTGCTGTATTTTTCCTTGATTTTATTGAACAATTCAACTAAAGTGTAATAACAACCGTGAACATCACCAATGACTGCAATCATAATCAGATATAATAATTTTCTTTTGCGAATTTAGTTAATTCATCCCTGAAATCCGGATGCGCAATTTCAATCAACGCTCGTGCTCTTTCCTGAATTGTTTTTCCAAATAAATGTGCAACTCCATACTCTGTAACAACATAATGAACATCACCGCGTGAAGTGACCACACCGGCTCCGTTTTTCAATGTCGGAACAATTCGGGATATTTTTCCGTCCTTAGTTGCAGAAGGCAAAGCGATAATGGGTTTCCCGCCTTCTGATTTTGTGGCTCCGCGTACAAAATCAACTTGTCCTCCAATCCCGCTGTACAATTTTGTCCCTATTGAATCGGCACAAACCTGCCCAGTTAAATCCACTTCCAAAGCAGAATTAATGGCAACCATTTTGTTATTCTGGGCAATTATAAATGGATCATTTACGTATTCCTGAGGATGAAATTCAAAGATTGGATTATTATCTAAAAATCTGTATGAACGTTTTGTACCAAGAACAAATCCTGCGACAATTTTACCTGTATGCAATGTTTTTTTCTCGCCGTTAATTACTCCTTCTTCAACTAAATCTATCATGCCATCAGAAAACATTTCTGTATGAACACCCAAATCATTCTTTGAATGTAAATATTTTAATACTGAATCCGGTATGGCACCAATCCCCATTTGAAGTGTGGAACCATCTTCTATTAAGTCGGCTACATTCTTTCCGATCTGATCATATATTTTAATTATTTCAGGACTCGTATCAGGATCAACTTGCGGAAGCTCCATTAGTTCTTCATCATGCTCAACAATGTAATCAATTTTATTAACATGTATGAAGCTGTTTCCAAGTCCGCGTGGCATTTCTTTATTTACTTGCGCAATTACAACTTTTGCTTTTTCAGCCGGTGTTTTAATATTACCGACATCAATTCCATAACTGCAGAATCCATGCTCATCTGGTGGTGAAACATTAATCAATGCAACATCAGCTGTTATAATTCCGCGTTTAAATAATAATGTTACTTCCGAAAGAAAAATTGGAATAAACTCTGCACGCCCTTCATTCACCGCTTTTCGGGTGTTGCCCCCAATAAAAAATGCAATGTGCTTAAAATGTTTTTCCATACCGGGTTTTGCGTAAGGTAAATCACCGACAATCAGTATGTGATATATTTTTACATCAAATAATTCATCTTTCCTTCTGACCATTGCGCGAATTAATTCGTGAGGTACAGCACAGCCGGGTTGGATAACAATATTATCTCCGGACTTGATAATCTTTACAGCTTCATCCGACGTAACAACCTTACTCCTGTATTTTGATACCCACGCAGCACTTAATGATTTTGATACTTTTACACTGTCACTTGTCATAAAAACTCTTTTTCTAATTTGTTGAATAAAAATGCAACCGGCGGAAATCAACCCCGAATATTTCCGCTAAAGTTTCATTTGTACATGTTCCGTTATATGTGCACACCCCTTTTGCAAAACCGGAATCTCCAAGCACACTATTTTGAAATCCATTGTCAGCAATATCAAGAATATAAGGAATCGATGCATTAGTTAATCCGTAAGTAGCAGTTCGCGAAACAATTGCCGGCATATTCGGTACACAAAAATGTATTACTTCATTTTGAATAAAAATAGGATTGGAAATTGATGTTGGTCTGGAAGATTCAACACAACCACCCTGATCAATAGAAACATCAACAATAACTGAGCCTTTTTTCATTGATTTTACCATTTCTTCAGTCACAATCAGCGGAATTTTTTCTCCCTTCATTTGAATAGCACCAATTAATAGATCAGCAAATTTAACTCCCCTTGCAACAGTATAAGGATTTGCGACTACTGTTGTTATGTTTTTTGAAACACTGTTTTCTAATCGTCTTAATCTTGCTAAATCTTTGTCGAGAACTATAACCTGCGCCCCTCTGCCCAATGCTGCACGGGCTGCGTTTGTTCCCACAACTCCGGCTCCGAGAATCACGACTGCAGCCGGCGCTACACCGGTAATACCGCCCATCAAAATTCCTCTTCCGATTTGCATATCACTTTCTAAAAATCTTTCTCCCATTTGAACAGCTAATTGTCCTGCAATTTCACTCATCGAATTCAATATTGGCAATTCATCATTCTTTTCAATCAACTCATACGCAATTGCAGTAATCTTTTTGGATAATAGTTTTTGAATAATATTTTTCTTGCTTATTGCCAAATGCAAAAATGAAAATATAATTTGGTTTTCCTCAAGTATATCAACCTCATTTTCTGTCAGTGGAGCTATCTTGGTAATAATTTCCGAACGCTGATAAACTTCTTCCATACTGTAAACAATATTTGCACCGACTTTCAAATACTGATCATCGGTAAAATGACTTTCATCTCCTGCTCCTTTCTGAATAAATACTGAATGCCCCGATTTTACTAAAGTATCCACGCCGGCGGGAGCCAGTGCAACTCTTTTTTCTTCAAGTATTGTTTCTTTTGGAATACCTATTCGCATAATTTGATTCTCATTTTGTTAGCCAAAAATAATTATATATAAATTCAACTACAACCAATCAGTTGATTTGTGTTAAAGCTTTTTTATGATTCAGAACATTTATAACATTTTTTGCTGCAAGTTCAGCCATTGCATTTCTTGTCTCAACAGTTGCACTTCCAATATGAGGCAAAAGTATTGCATTTTCAAGTTTTAATAATTTCGGATTGAGTTTGGGTTCATTTTCATAAACATCAAAACCTGCGGCAAATATTTTCCTGCTTTTTAATAATTGTATCAGATATTCCTCATCAATTATTTCACCGCGTGCAGTATTGATTACAATTGCATTTGGTTTAAGATATTTCATATTATTTCTGTTTATTAATAATTTTGTCTCATTAGTCAATGGAAGATGTATTGAAATAAAATCACTCTTTTTAAGAAGTAAATTCATCGAAACTTTTTTAGCCTTGGTTTGATTTTCGAATTCAGTCTTACGTGTACGATTGTAATATAAAATTTTTAATCCAAATCCCAAAGCACGCAATGCAGTTGCCTGTCCGATTCTGCCCGCACCGATAATGCCTAATGTTTTACACTTTAAATCATAACCGAGTAATAATTCCGGTGCCCAGCCTTTGAATTTTTTCTCTCTGACTAATTTTTCGGCTTCATGAAATCTTCGTGCACAGGAAAGAATCAATGTCATTGCAAGATCTGCTGTTGCATCTGTCAAAACATCCGGAGTATTGGTTACAATTATTCCTTTTGACTTTGCATACGCTAAATCGATATTATTGAAACCCACAGCATAGTTGGCAATTATCTTGCACCTTCTCATGTTATCAATCACTTCTTTATCAATTTTATCAGAAAGAAGTGAAATCACCGCATCAGCATCTTTGATGTTTTTTATCAATACATTCTTTGAAAAATTTTTATCCCTTTTTATTACTTTAACTCCAAATCCTGCCCGCTTTATTAATTGTTCTGCAACAATCGGGATTTTATCTGTAATTATCACTTTCATTTCTAAACTCCAAACAACATCCTGACAATAAATACTGCACCAAGTACACCGGCTATATCAGCAATCAATCCGACCGGAAGTGCATGCCGTGTTTTACGAATATTTACCGAACCGAAGTAAACTGCAAGCACATAAAAAGTAGTTTCACTGCTTCCGAAAAATGTTGATGTCAGCACGCCGATAAAAGAATCTGCACCATGGACAGCAATTGCTTCCGCCATCACACCAAGTGAGCCGCTGCCTGAAAGCGGACGCATAATTGCCATTGGCAGCGCTTCTGCGGGCATTCCGATTAGCTCTGTAAATGGCTTCAGTATCATTACCAAAAAATCCATCCCGCCGCCAGCTCTGAAAATTCCGATTGCTGCAAGCATCGCTACCAGATATGGAATAATTCTGATTGCAACATTAAATCCTTCTTTTGCACCTTCAATAAAACTTTCATAGACTTTTACTTTTTTATATGCACCGTAATTTATGAATGCAAAAATCAGAGCAGGGATTGCAAGAACTGAAACAATATTGATTACACCTTTGAACAAATCAGCATTGATAAACGAGAGTTTGCTGAATACCCAGTTAATCGCACCAATATAATTCAGGAAAATTAATGCGAGAACAATTCCGATAAAACTGATGAAATTTTTCTGATATGACTTTAACCATGGAATAATTCCCGAGCGGTTTGCAGGGATTTTTTCCAGAATTTTTGCTGCTGTCAATCCGGCTATTGTTGCACATGTTGCACCAAACACAGATGTGCCAATGATTATTGCGGGGTTAGCACTACCAGCTGCCGCACGGATTGCAATCGCAGTTACAGGAAGAAGTGTCAAACCCGCTGTATTTATTGCAAGGAAAGTACACATTGCATTTGTAGCAGTTCCCTTTTCGGGATTTAATTTATCAAGTTCTTCCATTGCTTTCAGTCCAAAAGGCGTTGCAGCGTTGCTCAAACCAAGCATGTTTGCTGATATATTCATAATCATTGCACCAACTGCAGGATGATCGTTCGGAATTTCGGGAAATAAGAATTTTGTAATCGGCTGAACTGCTTTTGCAATAATTTTAATTAGTCCCGCTTCTTCAGCAACCTTCATTACACCAAGCCATAATGCCATTATCCCGATTAATCCGAGAGCAATTTCAACTGCTGTACTTGCATAACTCAATACTGAATTAGTTACGTCTTTCATTCGCTTGAATGAAATATTTTCAAGTATCAGACTTCCAGAATAATGCAATGAGTCAATTTGTCTGCCCAGTTTAATGCTGCCAGAAAGGCTTTCACCTTTACCCGAAGTTTTTGACATTTCCTTCCAAATTGCCGGAGATTGTTCATCGATCTTAACTAAAATAAATTGTTCTTTTTTATTCGCATCAAAATTAATTTTTGCATTTTGGGAAATGTCTTCTTCAGTTTTCACTTTATAAAAAGAATTGAATTTTGATTTGCTTGAATTTACAATCACATCGTATGACTTATTTTCATTTTTGTTTACCGGTTGAGTGAAGGCAACCTGTACAGAAAGTTTTTGTCCATTCATGTACTTATTGTTGCTTTGGTCAACAACATCCAGAGTAATCGCGACCGCAATGCCTATAAAAATCAAGGCTAACCAAACATAATTCAGCATATTTTTTCCTTAATTGGTTCAAATTTATTTTGATAATACTCAAATTAAAATTATTTATTGATTTGAAAAAATAAATTCTTATATTTTTTTTAACAGTTGGAGAAAAAATGAAAATTTGTCTTGTGCAATATTCGCCCGAATGGGAAAATATCGATTTGAATATCGAAAAGGTTAAAACATTATTTTCAAATTTCAATGAGAAAGTGGATTTGATAATTTTCCCTGAGCTAACATTAACCGGCTTCACAATGAATTCATCAAAATTTGCTGAAGAGATTGACGGCAGGTGTACTCAATTTTTTATCGGTCTTTCAAAGCGGTTAAAAACAAATATCATCGCCGGTCTGGTTGAATCAGATGATGGCAGTATCTTCAACTCGGCTGTGCATTTTGATAATGGAATTATAATGGCACGTTATAGAAAAATTCATCCTTTCAGCATGGCGGGAGAAAACAATTTTTATTCGGCTTCACGCGAAACTATTGTTACAAAAATTAACAATGTGCAAATTGGACTTTCGGTTTGTTACGATTTGCGTTTTCCGGAATTATACCGTCTTTATGCAAAGAAAAGAACTGATATTATTGTTAATATTGCAAATTGGCCTATTCCCCGAATTGAACACTGGAAAACCTTGCTAAAAGCACGTGCGATAGAAAATTTATGTTACATAATTGGAGTTAACCGTGTGGGAGATGATCCGAATGTTTCATATAATGGCTTTTCATCAATTTTTGACCCCACTGGAAAGGAAATTATTTGCGTTGAAAATGATGAAAAATTATTGTTAACAGAACTGGATATTGACGTTGTAAAACAAACAAGAGAAAGATTTAATTTTCTTGAGGATATGGAATTAATTTAGCAGTCAATTTTATAAATTCTGCTGCCGGCATTCTCCTTCCAAAATCGGACGTAGAAATAATTTTCATTAACCTTACTTTTGGATATTTCAGGCTCATCAAGCAAAATTTGTAGCTGATAGCCGTCTTTCTTTTGCTTTTCAATAAATAAGTTAAAATATTTTTCAAGTATTAAATATGCATCTTCAAATGAGTTCAATAACATATTACCCTCAACGTTTAAGAACAATATTTCTTGATCATTATCGTAAATAAATAAATTATTTATAGTGGATTAATTTATTTTTAATGAGATGCTCAATAAAATCACAATTCTGAATCCGCATTGTATATTTGCATAACAAAATATTGGAAATTAATTGAGAGATAAATCTTCGCCGTTATTTGTAATTTTTGCCGCCACACTTTGGGGCGTTGATGCGGTTTTACTGCGTCCAATCTTATACAATTTGCCTGTCCCTGTTGTGGTTTTTCTTGAAAGCTCAATTGCAACTCTGCTGATGAGTCCGTTTTTTTTCTTTAAGAAAACATCATTGCAGTCAATCCCAAAGCGGGATTTGTTGGTCTTTATCGGTGTCGCAGTTTTTGGTGGTGCGATTGGAACTATGGCAATAGTGAAAGCTTTGTTTTATGTTAATTTTATAAATCTGTCAATCGTGGTTTTGATTCAAAAACTTCAGCCGATATTTGCCCTGATACTTGCCTCAATTTTCCTTAAAGAAAAACTGCCTAAACAATTTTTTATTTGGGCAACACTTGCAATTATCGGAGTATTGTTGCTGACATTTGGAATAAATCTCACAAAACTTCAGACCGGAGAAAAAACTTTGGCAGCATCACTGTTCGCTTTGCTTGCAGCTTTTAGTTTTGGGTCTTCAACGGTTTTAAGCAAGCGGGCACTTTCGAATGTAAACTTTTTTACAGGAACTTATCTGCGATTTTTATTCACATCAATTATAATGTTAGTGATTGTTTTCGCAACAAATAATCCTGCCAACTTTGAATTAGTCAGTAAATATCAGTGGATTACGTTTTTGGTAATTGCTTTTTCTTCGGGTGGACTGGCAATTCTTTTATACTATTTTGGCTTAAAAAAAGTATCAGCTTCTGTTGCAACAATTTGTGAACTCGCATTTCCATTTACAGCAATTATTCTTGAATATTTTCTGCGAGGCAATATGCTTGATATGGTTCAGTGGTTTGGTGCAATTCTTCTGCTGATATCAATCCTTAAAGTTTCGTGGATGAGCTTCTTAAAAAAAGAACAAGCGACTTAACTTTTTTTGAATTTCATCTCATAAATTGATATAAAAACCATTACATATAATGAGGAATACATAACCGTTCCTGATACAACCGAAAGATAAACATAATTCGCATCAATAAATCTCATTAACCATATTCCTCCAAAAGTAAGAATTATCGAGATTAATGGTTCAATCAATAAAAATGCTTTTAATCCTGATGACACAATTGAATTAAAATAAAATATCAATCCTATTTGTAAAAAGATAAATGAGAATCCGAGAATATGATTATGCGTTGTCATCAGCATTTCCTGAATACTTTTCTCATATTGTTCGGGTATTTCATCCTCTGTTGTTTTTGAACCATTCCATCTTTCTACAATGCCGGAAACATTAGCTTCTGTTGTGGTTGAAACATAATAAAGCCCGATTGACACACCGAGTGAAAGCACGATTAAATACACCGATAAAAATGTTTTCATTAAATCAGGCAATTCACAAAGCCTTATATTAAAGTTCACTTTTGATCTTTTCAAATAATTTAACAATTTTATTTACACCTCTCGAAATTGAATTAGCTGATATTGTTGCACCGCTGATTCCCTGAACATCTTTACCAATAGAAAAATCGGAGAACGAATTGAAACTTATAAATTGGCTTAACCAATTTTCATTTTTTACTCCGGATCCGTACTGCTCCCGGTATTTTATGATCTCAACTTTTTCGATTTTTCCTTCTTCACTCAAAATCACCAAAAAGGTAATTGGCAATGCTTTTCCATAAACATTATCAATAAATGCGTACTTTATTTGCTTACTGTTTGTCGGTATTTTCCAATATACAACTTCATCTTTGAAAAACTTTTGACCGGCAAATTTTTCAATTTCAGATTTAGTTTTTGGATCAATTTTATAAGAATTCCTTTTTATTTCAGAAATATTCGGAATATTTTTTCTAATTGATTCTTCAGCTTGATCGTACAAGGTAGTACCAATCTGAAAGAATAAAACAAAAAACAACAATATAAAATTCATAAGCTCCTTAAAACATGTAACCAATTCCAAGATTGAGATATTTTGTTTTTTGATTACCCAACTCAACTTTACTAAGAGAGTAATCAAATTTTACGGCAATTTCAGGAAGCGGTTTATACATGGCACCTAAAAGTATTTGACTATTATTATATTTTCTCTCTTCATCAGGAAGATTTGACACTTTGTCAGCAGTATTGAATTGCGAAAAACGAATAAACGGAATTAATTCTCCTTCTGCTTTGACAAAACGAAATACATCATAACCAAGTTCAAAATAATAGCCGAATGATGATTTTAAATTTTTGTGATCATACGTAATTTTTCCCAATTCAAATGAGGAATAGAAACCATAATTTTGGTATCGGGAATGAATTTCAGCAATATTCACTTTTACCTTTTTAGTCAGTGAGAAAGCATTATTTATTGAATATGAAGTTCCAATCAATAATCCCGTCAAATTTATATAATTCACTCTGAAATTATATAACAGGTTTTTTGCATTGGATTTATAACCCTTTTGGCGTGCGTCTCTTATTCCACTGCTTGTGCTGATTTTATCACCATTCAGTCCTTCCATTGCAACAAATTTATAATCAAACCCAGAATAATTTCCATATAAAGCAATTCCATTTCCATACCATGTTGTTGGAATAATTTTATTGCTGTAGTCCGGTCTTTCAACACTTAAAAATGTCGGTGGCTCATGAATTTCATTTAATAATCCAACCGATGGAAGCAGTACTCCTGCTTGAATTCCGATCCAATCAGCATGATGATAATCAATGTAGGCTTGTTCAAGTTCCAGTTCGCCCTGATTTGATTTTACGTAATTATGTTCAATTTCAATTTCAGATTTGAAACTTAATTTTTCCGTCCAACTATGTGAAAAAAATAAAACAAATCTATGAAAGTCAAGTGATTCTGAATTACTGCCTTTATTTGGTATAATTTTGTTGAAATGAAGTTCCCCGTATCCGCCGATTGTCGAAACCGGTGTGAAAAAATCATCCTGCGCGAACAAATTTAAATTAATTATAAAAAATAAAATCATTAATCGATTAAAAATCATACAAATAATTCTCCTTAAAATTGAGGTGCAAATGTAAGTTATCGCTATATCTATAGCAAGAGGGGAAATTGAAATTCATTTGATAAGTTGGCTGATCGAAAAATATAGAATATCAATGGCATGAAATATTTTTTTGAACTTTCATCCTGGATTCTTTAGTTTTAACAAAGAGTTATCCTTTACTTCTGACTTTGCTTCATCCCTTTTTGTAATCTTTTAACATTCTCATAATAAAATTGAAAAACTTTTTAAATAGCGACGTTTTGTAAAAACAAGAATATTATTAATTAATTAAAATTCTGAAACGATCAAACTGCCTCTAATAGTTCGGTTATTTACCAATAATTTATCGAGTAACCAATCATTTAAAGAATATTGACATCTAAAGTCAGAATCCATAACTTAAACTGAAATACAACTCACTTGCTTTTGAGTCAGAGAATGAATCTTCAGAATATTCTGATGAATTTGAATTTGATTGCAAGGTTTTCTGCTTTAAGAGAATTCATTAATTTTTATATTGTTTTTTCAGTCATGGAGTAAAACTTTTTTTAATCCTTCTTTACAATTAAGTGGAATAGGGCTTTTCATTAAATCATTAATTGTTGTTTGTACATCATAATCAACAGCTTTAATAATGAAATCATCATTTTCATAAATCGCATAACAGGCTTTGCTAATTTCTCTTGATAAACCCACACTTCCCGGATTTAGCACTAAAGAATCCTGCAAAAATTTTATGTATTGAATATGTGTATGACCGAGCAGAATAAATTCATGAGACAGCAATTTGACTTCTTTTTCAAGTTCATCATTATTAAGATATTTTGAAATATCACCAAGTGGTGATGCATGGGAAAGAAAGAAAGACTTTTCACCAAAATGTGCCTTACACATTACCGGCATACTTCTTAGAAATTTTTTGTCATTTTCATCAAGCAAAGTTTTATGCCATTCTCTTGTAGCAATAGAAAACTCCCTGAATGTTCCCATGCTGTTACAATCTCTATTATTTCCAAGAGCATTATCATGATTACCAATAACATAATAATCGGCTTTATTTTTAATAAATTCTAAACACTCTTTTGGATGCGGACCATAATCAACCACATCTCCAAGAAAGATTAATTTATCATAATCTTTTTCGGTATTTAAGACTGCTTCAAGAGCAGGATAGTTTGCATGAATATCTGAAAGAATCAGAACCTTCATTTTAATCCATCCTTTTATGTGATTGTTTGTGATTTTTGTTTAAAGTAATTGTACTGCCAGACACCAATACTTATTGTAATGAAAGCAGAGAGTAAAACATCCGATAGCCAATGCTGATCATGGTATATTCTTCCTATTGCAGTTAATGCAGCAATAAAATACCAGCAACCCTTCCATAATTTATTATTATATAAAGATGAAAACACAAATGAGATTGCAAAGGCAATGGCAACATCTCCAGATGGAAGCGAAAGTTTTGCATTTGGTCCTAAAACAAAAGGAGTAAAATAAAGTTGTCCGACACCATTAAAAGGTCGCCATCTTCCAATAAGAGATTTAAGAATTGTTACTGTTAATCCAGAATAGATAAAGAGCTGAAATATTTTATAACCAATTGAATGAATGTTTTCTTTTTGAAAGAGAATCCCTCCAAAGTAGAAGATAAAAAAAACAATTAATACCGGTTGCACTTTTCCGTATCTGTGGAAAACTGAAAAAAGTGAATCAAAAAAAGGATTATGATTCGAGAGTATCCATGGTCTTATATTATTATCAATAAAAAATATTGATGTAAGAAAAATCAAAAAGAATAGAGAAATTACTCCCCAAACTATTTTGTTCCATTTCAACGGAGTTTTGAAAAGAACAATTGCATCTTTGAAAAGAGAAATAAAATCTTCTTTCATTAAAGAAAAGTAATTGGTGATTTTATTAAGATTATTCGGCATAAGTTTCCTAAAAAAAAGACGGGCATTTAGCCCGTCTCCTGTAATTTGTAAATAGTTATTTGTTCTTAAAAGTTTTCAATCCGGCGAATGTTGAATTCGAACCAAGTTCTTCTTCTATACGAATTAACTGATTGAATTTTGCAATACGTTCACTTCTGCAACCACTACCGGTTTTTAGATGCCCGGCACCAACAGCGACAGTCAAATCAGCAATTGTAGTGTCTTCTGTTTCGCCGCTTCGGTGAGAAACAAAGCAATTATAGTTATTCGCATAAGCAAGCTCAATTGTCTCAAGAGTTTCACTGACAGTTCCAATCTGATTTAGTTTTATCAAAATTGAGTTTGCAACTTTCTTTTCAATTCCCTTTTTCAAAATTTTTGGATTTGTGCAGAAGATATCATCACCAACTAATTCAATTTTACTGCCAAGTTCAGTAGTTACTTTATGCCAGCCGTCCCAGTCATTTTCTGCCATTCCATCTTCAATTAAAATTATCGGATAAGTATCAACCCATTTTTTCCAGATTTCAATCATTTCGTCAGAAGATGCAAAATGCTGATCAGATTTGAAGAATTTATACTGTCCATTTTCCCACATTTCGCTTGCTGCAGGATCTAAACAAATAGAAACATCTTTGCCAGATTTGTAGCCTGCTTTTTCGATTCCTTCAAGAATTGATTCAACTGCTTCTTCGTTAGATTTTAAGTTTGGTGCAAATCCTCCTTCATCTCCGACTCCGGTTGAATAACCTTTCTTCTTTAAGATTTCTTTTAATGTATGAAATACTTCAACGCCCATTCTAATTGAATCTTTAAAAGTAGTTGCATTGTGTGGAGCTATCATAAATTCCTGGAAGTCAACGTTGTTGTCCGCATGTTTACCTCCGTTAATTACATTCATACAAGGAACAGGCAAAACATATTTTTCTTTATTTGAGAGATAACGATATAAAGGAATTCCTTTAGCGGCGGCAGCAGCTTTAGCATAAGCCAATGAAACACCAAGTATTGCGTTAGCACCAAATTTTGCTTTGTTCGGAGTTCCATCAAGTTCAATCATTTTGGTATCAATTTCTTTCTGCGACTGGAATTCTTTACCAAGAATCTCTTTTGCAATTGTTTCATTAACATTAGCAACAGCTTTTGAAACACCTTTACCTTTGAATTTTGTTTTATCACCGTCACGCAGTTCAACAGCTTCTCTTTCACCGGTGCTGGCACCGCTGGGTACGATAGCTCTTCCGAAATATTTTCCATCCTGTTCAAGATCAACTTCAACAGTCGGGTTTCCTCTTGAATCCAATACTTCTCTGCCTTTTACTTTTGTGATTTTCATAACTCTTTCCTTTTTTGTAGTTGAATTTTATTTAATTAAAAAATCATTATCATTTCATCAATTTTTTTTTAATCCTTTTTAATAACCCACCTTATGCAAAGTTTACAACATTGTCATTCTGAACCTGCCTGTCGGCAGATAGGCTTGTTTCAGAATCTTCTTTTGTTAAGATTTTTCGATACTGAAATAAAACTTGCCTGACGGCAGTCAGGTTCAGCATTACAAATGCGTATAGTGTTACTAAATAATTTATCGCCTTTTACAAGTCGTGGATATTTAGGATTAGTTAAGTCTCTTATATCTTGAGAGTAAATAGCTCTTACGTTAATATTTTTGTCCAATTCCGGAAATTGAAGTTTATTTGAATCGCTGGGTGTTTCATGCAGTAAATGTCTGTCTAACTCATCTCTATGCCAAAAAACTTTTCCACAAACACCACACCTGAATTGTAAACCAGTTAATGTTTCAATAGCAAATGGGATACCATTCTTGATTCTAAGTTTTACAGTCATTTTTGGTACAGACATAAAGTTAATCTCATAAATAAATTATCATTCTATCAATAGGTGTACTTGATAAGCATTTCTAATTTTACATGCGGCAATAAATGCTAAACAAAAAAAATATTTTCATCAGATTCCTTCAGTTATGATTGCATAATCAATCAACCATTTTTGTTTTATCAGCTACGTATTTAACAATGCTTGCCTTTTCAATTGTAATTAATCCGCCACAGTTAGCCTCTTCAAAAATATTTTCGACAATTGGCAAAAATGCGTCAATTTTTTTCTCTTCATCAACAATCTCAATAATCAAGGGCAAGTCCTCAGATAAACGAAGAATTTTAGTAGTATGAATTCTGCTCGTTCCGCCAAATCCCATAATCCCTTTGAAAACAGTAGCCCCGGCGAGTCCATATTTGCGGGCTTCGGTAACAATTTTTTCGTAAACGGGGATGTGATGAGAAATGTCTGATTCGCCTAAAAATATTCTTAACAGTTTTGCTTCACCAGTAATATGCATAAGACTTCTCCTTATTATCTTATAATTAAAACTAATGATGAATGCAAAAATATCAAAGATATTTCCTGAATATTTTACAGACTGGTATAATTCTACCTTCTAAATTCAACATTCGATATTCGAAACTTGCCTGCTGGAAGTTTACTGTAGGCAGGCTTGCCTGCCAAAAGTTTACTGTAGGCAGGCTTGCCTGCCGAAAGTTTACAACATTGTCATTCTGAACCTGCCTGTCGGCAGATAGGCTTGTTTCAGAATCTTCTTTTGTTAAGCTTTTTCGATGTTGAAAAAAACTTGCCTGCTGGAAGTTTACTGTAGGCAGGCTTGCCTCCCGAAAGTTTACAACATTGTCATTCTGAACCTGCCTGTCGGCAGATAGGCTTGTTTCAGAATCTTCTTTTGTTAAGCTTTTTCGATGTTGAAAAAAACTTGCCTGCTGGAAGTTTACTGTAGGCAGGTTTGCCACCCGAAAGTTTACTGTAGGCAGGCTTGCCTGCCGAAAGTTTACTGTAGGCAGGCTATACATTCTACATTTACATTCTAACTTTTAATTCTTTTCAGCGAATCTTAATCGTCACATCGCCAATTGGCCAGCGGGCACGGACATTCAGCGTGTCGGGATAATACCTGAACTTTTCTGAGTATCTGAATGGCTTCAGCTTACCTTTTGTATAAGTATCCGAGCTGTCTTTATCGGCATAACCCCACAATAAATATTTCCCGGGTTTGATTTTGCGGTAGTTAAATGTTTTGGAGGAATCAACACTTTGCTTGTAAATTATTTTTGACTCAGCAATATTTTTTAACTCAAGATTGATTTTTTCAGCGGACTCACTTTGTACGTTGCCGGAAACACCGCCATAATCCAGTTCGTTGTTCGTCGAAAACTTAAAAGTATAAACGCTGTCAGTTTTATTTCCCGCAGCATCCTGAAAATATTTCTGATTAATTAAAAGTGTGTAACTGCTTTTCGGTTTTAATTTCCCTGTGTACTCTAATCTCATCGTTGCATCATCAGTCATAATCGGATTAAAATTCTTTTCACTTCCTGAAATTTCTTTGATTGAAAAAATATTCCCCGAAGCATCAAAAGTGATTCCGTCATCATAGTTTATTTGAAAATAAGGATTACTGAAATCAACTTTATTATCACTGAACTCTGTTGATATTGATTTTACTGCTGCAAATGAAGTATCGGCCTTTTCATTCAGAGTAATTTCATAAACCTCACGAAGCATTTTATTACCGCTTTTGTCACTGATATCTTTTCCGGCAATAAAATTCCTGTTTGCAGAATTCAGTGTATCTTTCACTGACAGAAAAAACTGAGCTGATTTATTCCTGCTTTTAAATAATGCAAAAGGATAGATAATTTTACCGCTTGTAGAATCAATCATTTCAAAATTTGCTTTTGAAATACTTGTCGAATCAATATTCTCATTAAATTCAACCAGAAAATGATTCCTGTCTGTCATTGCAACACTCACAATTGATGGCGGAATTGTATCAACAACATCAATAAAGAAATTTATATCTGAAATTAATGTATCATTCTCACCAAATGTATAAAACTGACTCGGAAGCCCGATTGCATCTTCACCGGCTTCATATAAATAATTTCTCAATTCATCCTTCACGGCTGTGAGAAAATATTTGCCTTTCCCAAGTCCGGATATTTCAAACTTTCCGTCTTTACCAACCTGTGAAATGTAATCCGGTTTTTGCCTGCTTAAAGCCGGAATTGTATCAGCATTTACTTTATATGAGAATACATACGTCCCAAGCGGATTATCATCATAAACTTTTCCGGAAATTTTATTTTTATCAATCTTCTCCCCTGTTGAAAAATTTAACGCAAAAGATTGTGCCATGTTATTTCTGTTGTTGATGTCTTCAACATCAGTACCAATAGTAATCGTGTATGTTGTATTCGCTTTTAGTTTTGAAGGAAAAATTATCTCAAGCGATTTACCGCTCCAGTCATATTCAATCTCTCCTTCAACAGCAGGCGAAATGAAAACAGAATTTTGTACCGAACGTTTATCAACATATTCGGAGAAAGTAATCTCAACAGAATTACCATCAAAATTTACTGTGCCGTTTGCCGGACTCACTTCAATAATTTCCGGTGGAATTTTATCAATCACACCGCCTGTTGGTGGAAGCTGATTCGCACAACTAAAAAAAATCAATGCGGAAAAAAGAATTGCTATTGTCTTTGTAATCTTCGCCATGTTCTGTATGCTGCTACATTTTGTTGATGTTGTGAACTGCTTGATGAAAACACATGTCCTCCTGAACCGTCAGCCACAAAATACAAAAAATTATTCTTTTCAGGGAATAACGCTGCCATAATTGCATCCTTACCGGGATTGTTTATCGGTGCGGGTGGAAGTCCATAAAACTTGTATGTATTAAACGGTGACGTAATCTCAAGATCACGGTATAATATTTTATTTTTTTTATTTGTCTCACGTTTCAGATACTGAATCGTCGGGTCGGCTTGCAGCGGCATTCTGATTCTGAGCCGGTTATAATATACGCCTGCAATCTTTTTAAACTCACTTACTTTGTTTGATTCACCGTCAATGATAGAAGCAAGTGTGAGAATCTGATGCCTGTTCATCTTCAGTTTTTTCATTTGCCTGATGTTGGCTGAATCAGAAAAAATTTTATCTGTCTCAGAAGCCAATCTTAGTATGATTTCTTCTGGAGCTGAGTTTGTAAAAAAATAATATGTCTCCGGAAGTAAATAACCTTCAGCGGAATTTGCTGAAACACCGATTCTTTTTAGCAAATCTTTGCT
>Ga0210044_10005360_pt1 | contig 17396 bp, 17 predicted proteins | sample CryGey13umfilter_2_FD_183959 | JGI IMG/M metagenome (GOLD analysis project Ga0210044, IMG submission 183959) | Groundwater microbial communities from aquifer in Utah, USA - Crystal Geyser 4/9/14 3 um filter (SPAdes) (version 2) | ecosystem: Environmental > Aquatic > Deep subsurface >... | reverse complement strand
ATCTAATTCGTCGCCGTAATCATCAAGAATTTTTGCCACTTTCGCGGCATTTTCATCATCCAGTTTCATTTTCTCGACAATTTCGATTAGGTCGACATTCTCGCCCGCCAATCGACTATTCGGCCTGAGAAGCATTCGGCGACGACGCCCCTGCTCGAATTTTCCCCATCTCGCCAATTGCACATCGGTGAGAATCGTCTTGACATCCGTGAAGAACTGCTCCTCAAGACCGAACGCTTCCTCGGCCCATTCCTTTTGCCGAGCCGCAATTTGCGGTTGCGTCTGGGTTCGATAGAAATCAATGCCCTTGTTGCGGCCTTGCTCCTTGATGAGGCGAACATCCTCGCGGGCAATCATTGCCGATTGATTCCATGCTTGTACGTAACCGGCGTACAGACTTTGGACAATCGCCGACTCCGGAGCATTCTCATCGCCGATGACGTCGCGCAGGAGAATCCGAATGTCGCTTTGCGTCAGCGAGATTCGGTACATCGAATAGAGTTCTGAAGACAGGGCGTTCTTCTCCGGCCCCCCGGCACGGGCGGCGGAGATAAATAATCCAAGCACCATCACCCACAGAACCAAACCACAGAATCGCCGGAGAGGCGAGCCGAAGTGTAAGACCTGCAAAGGAATCGCAACCTTCTGGTTTCTCATGTCGATCACCTTACCATCTGAAATTCCCGCCGACATTCACGCATATCGTCATTCTTCAGTACCACCGAAACGGCTCGATACGGGATCGAATTGAGCTCGCCCTCGCACCGCGGTGAGAGTCGAAACATCGCATCCGCTGTTCATCCCACCACCCGGCGCTCCGAAATAGGTTCAGAATCCGAACATTTGCCGAATTTTTCTTGGAGCCAGCCGTTGGCGCTTGGGCACTGTCGGCGGTCAGTCAATTATAATCGACCTCTCGGCGTACTTCCCGACACCGCTCTGACGGAATGGCCAGAATTCCGATAACTCGGAATCCTTCGTCAAACATCCGAGTTCGCCGGAATCGCCCTGAATGCTTCGATGAAAGTGGCCTTCCGACCCGCCATACGCACGAGGACGGAGTTTATCGCATGAATTCGTCGCGTTTTTGGATATTCATCGTAAATTCGGCTCGGTAGTGATCCTACTCCACAATCCAACGAGGGTGCCCGGACAATTTAACCCGCCACGTCGATCATCCCGAAGATCGTTAAAACTCGAGGAAATCGGCCGCACTCTGATCTCGACGTCGAATTCCGCGCGTTCAGTTTAGTTTCGAAATAGTCCGACAGACGATCAGGTATTCGGAGGTGCCTGACGGGGAGCGTCTTATTGGCGTGCTTCTTTGATGAATTTGCAATCCCAACCGGCACCGCCGCCGAATTCCGGCGGATCGGATGATACCGTAGCCCATGGCAACACCGTTTCAGCGAAATTTTCCGAACGCTCTCACAGTGGCCCGACTCGTGTTTTCGATTGCATTTTTTGCGGCGCTGTCGTTGTACCAGTTCCCCGATACACGACCGGTGCTGCTCGATGTTGCGCTTTTTCTTTTTATGGTCGCGGCAGTTACCGACTGGCTTGACGGAGCGCTTGCGCGAAAGTGGGAGGTTACCTCGGTTTTCGGCCGAATCATGGATCCGGTCTGCGACAAGGTTTTGGTGATCGGTGCGTTTGTCTTTCTTGCGGGGCCGATGTTCTCGTATGACCCCGCGGCGTATATGTCGCCGTCACCTATGGATATTCCTCGTCCGAACCTTCCGGCATTTCGCATGATCTCCGGGGTGTATCCGTGGATGGTCGTGCTGATTCTTGGAAGAGAATTATTGGTAACGGCCATTCGCGGATTGATGGAAGCGCAGGGGGTTGCATTCGGCGCTTCATGGAGCGGAAAAGCAAAAATGATTCTGCAGTCGATCGTCGTTCCGATCCTGATTTTCGTGATCGGTCACGCAAATCCGATTGAAAATGCGTGGGTGGCGGTCGTGCGCGATGTTCTGGTTGGTCTCACCTTATTGGTAACGGTTTCGTCGGGCTGGCCGTATATCGCCAAGACGATCAGTGTCGTTTCCGCCGAACAATCGGCATAAACCCCAGACCCAAAGGATCCACCCAATCCAACGGGCAAGCAATCGAAAACAAAGGAATTTTCGTTCGTGATTCGGACTTTGATCGTAACTTCGTTCGGCTTGGGAAAGATCAGGCCGGCTCCCGGGTCGTGGGGAAGTTTACCCCCGTGTCTTATCGCCGCATCGCTTCTTTTCCTCGGCGCGGATCCGATCGTCAATCGGATTGCACAAATCACCATTGCGATTGCCGCATCAATGGCCTGCGTTGCACTCGGTGCGTGGGCGGAAAGAAAATACAAAGGGAAAGATCCGGGCGTCGTCGTGATCGACGAAGTTGCGGGGATGGCGGTATCACTGATATTTCTCCCCACCGTCCTACCCACGACGACGGGTGAACTCGGTTCGACGGCTTCGGGGTTCCTGATTATTCTCGCAGCGTTTATTCTCTTTCGCATTTTCGATATCATCAAGGTTCAGCCCGCCAACCTCATGCAGCAGTTTCCGGCGGGGTGGGGAATTCTTCTCGATGATTTGATAGCGGGCGTTTATGTAAATCTTCTGCTCCAGGTCGTGTTGCGAATTCTGCTGCCCTGGCTCATCTCGTAATGGCGCGCTTCATTTCGGATGAAGGATCGCGCACAGATATTTGAGAAATCGTTTGCACTCACAAATTCAGTTTCACGAAGCGAACCTGTTTGGTGATCTGGTTGTTGCTGGGTTTCGGGAAGAGAAATGCGAGACGTGTTCTTGAGGTCGCCCAAAAATGAAGCCCGTGGTCCGACCTAAAGGCCGAACCACGGGCAATCGGGGGGGGAGGCTTGTATGTTACCGGCACATGATCTTTTCAGGGTATTATCGGTCAGTCACGCCGGAGTTCATTCCTATTCGCCCAACATTATACGGCAAAGGAACTGCCGCAGCCACACGTCGTCGTCGCATTCGGATTATTAAAGACGAAACCACGTCCCATAATCTCATCACGGAAGTCAATTTCCGTGCCGTCAAGGTAAAGCAGCGATTTAGGATCGCAGATCATACGGACCCCGTGCTGCTCCCACTCTTCATCATTATCTCTTCGAGTCTCGGTGAGGTCAAGTACGTAGGAAAAACCGGAGCACCCGCCGCCCTTCACTCCAACGCGAAGACAAACGGCGTCTTTCTCAAGATTCTGCTGCTCAATGATTGATTCAATCTCGTGAGCGGCTTTTTCACTAAGTACCACAGTCATTTTCCCGCACCCTTTATTCTCGACGACCCCGTCGATGTACTGCCAGAATACCAGATCAATTGGACAAAAGCCAGTGCTAATACGAGGAATTCTACGCGGAAATGATCAGTCGGCCACTTTCCAGGGTCAATACTTAGTCTAATAATTTCATCGGACTAAAAAATGTCGGTGAGGACCGGATCTTGCGGCAACGGATTTCGTAAGCCATACCGGCACACGTCGGGGCTACTTCGCCGCTGAAACCGTCTTGCGTTCTCGCGATCGTGCCAATCCTGTGGAGCACGAGTCGGGTGATAAAGGTGGAAGACGATGATATCGCGGATTGCGACGATCGAAGTTCCACCGGTCCGGTAGATTCGCCGGGCAAAATCATCGTCTTCGGTCCCCCATGTGTGATACTCCTCATCGTGGCCGTTCACTCGTCGAAATGCCTCGAATGAGACTGAGTGGTGGCCACCAAGCAGTTTGGGTTTATGGGCTTTGGTCAGATTCAGTCGGCGAAGAAATTGGTGAAATCTGCTCTTTCGATGCAAGCGATTGAGGCTTCGGAGGCTCTCTGGTGATGGCTCGGGAAATCCCTTTTTCACGAGTAGCGATTCGGCGTTGATGGAAAACGTGGTGCTTTCATCGAGATCAATTCTCGCGGGGAGAACCATTTCTGCGCATCGTCCGAATTCGAGGTGTTTACGGATGCAGGTTGGCGGGGCCAGGGTGTCGCCGTCGAGGAATACGAGTCGTCCGCTCGAAAAACCGTCGCGAATCAGGGATCGGACGGCATTATTTCGAACTTGGGCGAGGCGTTCCTTCCCCTGATTCGGTCGGCGAACATATCGGATTGCGATTCTGAGTTTCGACGCCAGACGACGCAGCAAGTTCTCAATCTCAGAATCGACGACATCGCAGGTTACCGTGATCGTGTCGGGCCGGCGATCTTGAAGCGCGATACCGACGAGGCACAACTCGAGATGTCGCGTCGTGTGCGTCGGAACAATGAGATGAATTGCTTCATCCGAATTGGATGAAGAACGTGGAGGTTGAGTATGGGTAGTCGCGCCTGGTGCCTGGTTCATGGATCGTCGCCGAATGAGCGGTGAGTATAGCGATCCTGAAGCAGAGGCGGCGAGAGTCGGCGTGCCGTCTGATTGGGAAGTATGTCAGTAATAATTGCTGATTTTGAAGGATTACGCCGAGGCCCTTCGCTGATGATCTGAATTCATCTTCGTGAAACCACCGCCGTCGGGCTGAAAAAGCATGATGCAGTTTCGGCCGGCCGCCTTGGCGGCGTAGAGCGCTTGGTCGGCCTGAGATACCAACTGTTCACCGTCCGCGGGCTGGTTGGTGACGACACAGGCGATTCCTACGGAAAACGTGAATTTCGGCGTGGAATGCTCTCGAGGCGACTCAGCGATTGACATTGATGATTGCGTGTGGTCGCTGCGATCGAATTGACGGCAGATTCGTTGCACGAACGCGGCGGCGGTTTGTCCATCCGTCTGCGGCATGAGAATCACGAACTCATCCCCGCCGAATCGCACGGCTACGTCTGCATCACGAATGTTTTCACGAATGATCTTCCCAAGGTGCATCAGGGCTTCGTCGCCTCGATGGTGCCCGAACGTATCGTTGATTTTCTTGAAGCCGTCAAGATCGATCATAACGCATGCGAGGTCGGTGCGATATCGCTTTGCCTCAGCAAACATCTGCCCGAGCGTATTAGTCAGATGCCTCCGGTTGAACAAACCCGTGAGGGCGTCGGTGTGCGCCATTTCTTCAAGACGGAGAACCATGTCCGCGAGCCGAGCATTCGAATCCTGTATTTGCTTGAATGATGATCTGAGATCTTCCTGCAGTCGGTGGTTTTCGCGCTTGATGCGAAAGACTTCGAGATTCTTCTCGATCGTCAGCGGAATGAGATCGAACATTTGATCGGACTTGATAACGTAGTCGTAGGCGCCGGTCCGTATGGCATCGACTACGGTGGTGGTTTCTCGTTCACTGGTGACCATCACGACCGGAAGGTCTGATCGGCGGGAGAGAAAAATTCGCAGTGCCGTGAGACCGGTCCCGTCGGGCAGGTGATAATCGCAAAGCACCATGTTGTATTCGTCGAGAGGAATTTCCCGCGTTTCATTCAGCGTGCTGATAATCGTTGCGCATTCAGGCCCGAAGTAATCGGCGAGGGTGTCACCGATGAGCATGGCGGTATCCGCATCATCCTCAAGGATCAGAATTCGAATTTTCGGGTGTTTTTCCGACATCTGGCGGTTTCGCTCCAAATACGCCCCATCAAAAGGTCATGGCGATGGAAAAGGCGGTCTTCCTGCATCGGCTAAAAAAAGGACGTTCTTCAGTGGATTCGGTCCCCATATTGGGGATCAGCTGGCGTGGAATGAACTGTGTCGTCCGGAGCATCAAGCGGCATCAGATTGCCCGCTGGAGCCGGATACGGTCGCTCCCGCGTCTTTCCTTTCACCGTTCTGAATGATGAAATCGGCGGGGATGCGAACATGGAACCGAGACCCGACTCCGGGTTCGGATTCGAGTTCGATCGTTCCCCCCCACCGCTCGACGACGGTCTTGACACTCGCAAGCCCGACGCCGCGGCCCGGCTCAGACATCCTCTCATCACGGTTGGCGGTGCTTCCCCGGCTGAAGAGATCAAAGACCCGCTCCTGGGCTTCGGGAGCGATCCCGGGACCGGTATCTTCGACGGTAATGATCAGCCAGTGATCTTCGAGTCGGGGATAGATTGAAACTCGCCGAACCTCTCGATCACCCATGTACTTAATGGCGTTATCGATGAGATTCAGGAACACCTGACGAAAGAGCCGCGGTTCGATGTGAACGATCGGAAAATCGGGATCAATCGTGCATTGGAGATTTCGTTCAATCATCTCTGTTTCGAGCGCCTCCCTGATCTCGTTGAGCACCTCGAACACATTGATGTCGGTCGTCTTGTACGGTCGGGACCGAAGCCTCGAGAGTTCAAGAAGATCATCGAGCATCGCGGTTTCCATGGTGACATTTGCTTCAATGCGATCGATTCGATTGCAGACCTCGTCGGGCAATTCACTTCCGAAGCGTTTGCGGATCATCTGCGCCATTCCCGCGATATTGCGAAGCGGTGCGTTCAGATCGTGGGTTACGGTGCGTATGAATTCGTTCTTTGTTTCGACCTCCTGATTGAGGAGATCGTTGACCATCTGCAACTGCGAGGTTCGGCGACTGACCGTTTCCTCAAGCCCTCGATTGGCAATGACGAGTTGGTCGTGGGCGCGGCCGAGGCGTTCCGCCATTCGATTGAACGATTCTGCCAGGTGGCCAATCTCATCGTTGCGCCGGATTCGAATTTTCTTGATGTGGCGACCGGTTGAAAATTCTTCTGCAGCCCGCGCAATTCGACGCAGTGGCCGGGTAACGCGACGAAGAAGGAGAACAGTAATCGGGATGGAGATTGAAACGACAAGGAACGAAACCAGAATGGAGGTGGCATAAACGCTGTGTAATGCCGAGCGGTATCCGAAATCGACGGTTCCGATGAGAACGACTCCGGTCGACTGGTTTTTCGAGAAGGGGCCAACCTGATCGCCTTGCCGACCGCTTGCAAGCGTCATAGCCCGCTCGAAAAGGAGGCCTTCGGGGTATTCCGCAGCATTGATGGAAACCGGTGATTCTCGTATGCCGTTCCAGTCAATCTGGCCAGCTTCGTCTTGTTGCTGATAAGTTTCCCAGTAATCTTCGAGGACCACCCGCCTCGCCAAAACCTCTCCTATTTCACTTCGGACTTCGATAAACGCCACCTTCGGGTCGTTGGCGAACAGATCGCGAACAACTCGGCTGACGGACTCACGGCGACCCGCCGCAAGCGACCATCCGAGTCGATTCTCAAGGCGATCCGCGATTTCGATGGTTTGTCGAATGGTTGCGGCATGAAACTGTTTGACGACTTCCCGAACGAGAATGACGCTGCAGACGGCGACGGAAAGCCCGAGAAGGAGGCCAACCACGACCGCAACTCGAAACTGAAGTCCGAGATAACTGGGAAAAATGGGAAAATGGCGTTGTGGAAAAAAGCACTTCGGCACGGATTAAAGTCTCGCCGCTTCATCCGGTGGGGTTGATTCGCGAAAAAGGACGGTACGGACTGCTGTGCTCATGTTCGGACGGTCTTGGGCGCTGCTTTGGCTGATTCACGCCCATCAGAGCGAATCTGTAGCGCGAAATCGGCATAAGCGTCATCAGCAATTCGTGGGCGACGGTATCTGATCGGGGTCGTTCCAATCAGGAGAAATGGATAAAGTGCGGGATTCCCAGGCGGTTCGCCTCATTCGGACTGATGAAGTCATGGATCAAATCCCCGAAAACGGCGGAATCGGGGCGGCCAACTTGCCAATTCTTCGGAATCGCCTAAACTTGCTGGCTCGCCGATGACCCGATTGAAGGTGGTCAGCGGACCGCGGAACATCTGAATACCAGTTCTCCATAAACCCGTTGGAACCACGGTGTCGCGCTCAATACACACGGGCCGTTGAGCGCCCCACCTGAGACTCGACCGCTTCGTAAGCGTTATCGTGTGTGCAGGGGCATTCGTGGGAGGCAGGAGTTAAACATGGCCAAGAAAATTGCTGAACGATTTAAGATAATGGCCCCCGGCGGGCAAGCCACTCCGGCGCCGCCGCTCGGTCCTGCATTGGGCGCCAAGGGAATCAATCCCGGCGGATTCATCCAGAAATTCAATGATCTGACGAAGGAATTGAACGGCAAGGTCGTCGGCTGCGTGGTTACGCTGTACGAGGACAAGAATTTCGATCTTGAGATCAAGTCTTCTCCTGCGTCGATTCTGATCAAGGAGAAGGCGGGGATTGACAAGGGATCGGGTGAGCCGCATACGAATTTCGTCGGTTCGATCACGATGGATCAGTGCCGTGAAATCGCAGAAGAAAAGAAGGCGGACATGAACGCAGCGAGTGTTGACGCTGCGACGCGAATCATTGCCGGCACCGCGAGATCCATGGGCGTGAAAGTGACGGGGGACTAACCAATGCCAGTACCAAAGACCAAACGAGCCAAAGAGAACGCCAAGGTAGCCCCTCAGACCGCCCTCCCGCTGGAGGAGGCCGTCAGCGCGCTGAAGAAATTCAAGGGACCGAAATTCGACCAGACCGTCGAGATTGTCATGCACCTCGGAATTGATCCGACGAAGGCCGACCAGGCGCTTCGCGGATCGATTGCCCTCCCGAAGGGAATCGGCAAGACCAAACGCGTGGTGGCGTTTTGTGGTGATGACGATGCAGTCAAATGCAAGGAAAACGGCGCGATCGAAGCGGGCGGCGAAGAATTAGTGAAGAAGATTTCCGACGGCTGGATGGAATTCGATGTGGCCGTTGCTTCACCCGACATGATGCGGGTCGTGAGTAAACTCGGCCGAGTGCTTGGTCCGCGCGGGTTGATGCCATCACCAAAGGCCGGAACGGTGACGAAAGACGTTGCGGCCGCGGTGAAAGAATACGCGGCGGGCAAAGTGGAATACCGAAACGACAAGACCGGCAACATCCACGCAGCCGTCGGACGGATGAGTTTCCCGCCGGAGGATCTGGTCGAGAACATTGGTCACTTCATCAAGGTGATCGAGAAATCAAAACCATCCTCGTCCAAGGGAACCTACATCAAGAACGTGGTCATCAGCGGAACGATGACTCCGGGCGTTCGAATTGCCGTGTGATTGCTTGCGTGTGATTGGACCGAATTGCGAAAGAAAGAAAAACCATCCAACGACCGGATGACCACCGCTCAACTCGACCGTGACCAGGCGACCGAAGAATCACGATCGACGTTGACGAAAGCGAGACAGCGATGAGCAGACAAATTAAGGAAATGCTGGTTAACGAATACAAACGCCGACTCGAAGGTGTTGACGATGCGGTTCTCGTTGACATCCGCAAATTGAATGCGGTCGAGAACAATGAAATACGTCTCGACCTGCGAAAGAAAGATATTCGCGTAACCGTGATTCGCAACTCGTTAGCCAGATCGGCCTTTCACGACACGGGGTTGGCGGGATTCGAATCGCTTCTGGTCGGGCCGAGCGCGATTGTGTACGGCGGGGAGTCGGTTGTCAATGTGGCGAGAGAGATCGTTGACTGGTCGAAGAAAGCCAAGGCGATCCAACTCAAAGCCGCCGTCCTCGACGGACAGTTGTTTGAAGGAAAGGCGGGCGTGGAAGCGCTCAGTTCATTCCCGACGCGCGACGAGGCGCTAGCCCAGATTGTGCAGTTGGTGATGAGCCCGGCGCAGCAACTCATCGGCGCTGCGGTCGCTCCGGGTGGCAACATTCTCGGCATCGTCAAGGAAATCATCAGCAAACTCGAAGACGGAGAAACGATTTCCAAAGTCGGGTGAATATCTCGACTGTGTAGTAATGATGAGAAGATTCATGGACAACTTACGCATTCGACGGGCCCACACCTCATGACGACGGGTTAAATGATCGACGTTCGATCACCTCTTGAATGCGACAAGATGATATATATGGAGATTTTGGAACCATGTCAGACGAAGTAGCAGCCCCCGCGGCGGAAGAAACCAAGGAATTTGACGCCGCGATCAAGGAACTCGGCGACAAGATCGCCGGATTGACCCTGAAGGAAGCGGTTGACCTGAAGAATTATATGAAGCAGGCGTACGGCATCGAGCCGGCGGCTGGCGGCGCGGTCATGGTGGCCGGTCCTGGCGGCGGCGGTGGAGGCGGTGGTGAAGAGGAAGAGCAGACGGAATTCGACGTCATTCTCGCATCGGTGGGCGACAAGAAGATCGCCGTGATCAAGGCCGTGCGCGAGGCGACGGGTCTCGGACTGAAAGAAGCCAAAGCGTTGGTGGACGGCACCCCGGTTCCGATCAAGGAAAAGGTTTCGCAGGAAGAAGCGAACCAACTCAAGGCCGACCTCGAAGAAGCCGGCGCCGCGGTCGAAATCAAATAGGTAAGAACGGGTTCGATAGCGAATTCTTTGGAATTGGCGCGATCCACAACGAACGAAGGACCGCGGAGTATTGGCTCTGCGGGTCTTTCTCATTGTCTTTCCAGTGGGCTGAGGTTACGGTGGCACGACCAGCTCGGTCAAGCAATCAACTGAGTCCGTATTCCGCCCAACTGGTACTGGTTTCCCAGACGCGGACTCGTTCGACGACGACGCCTTGCGGGAAGGTGAAGCCGCCCTTTGCTCCGCCTTCGCTGACGCGCTTTGAAATGTAATCGAAAATAGTTTTCGCCAGTACTTCCGTCGTGGGATCGACTTGGTCGAAGACGATGACCCGGTCGCTCGCCTGTTTCAATGCGGGCAGGAACGCATCATCGGAGTTGATCATCATCGCATGATCGTACTGATCCAGAAAACCGGCTACGGCCAGTTTGACGGCTTTGAAATCACAGACCATGTCATGGTCGTCGAGACGTTCGGCCGAGAGAACGATCTCGATTCTTCGCGAATGCCCATGCGGGAATCGACATCGCTCGGCATGTTTGGAAAGCATGTGGCCGGACTCGATTTCAAACGTCTTGCAGATTCGATAACGCATCGAAGGAATTCTCATTCAGGATGGTTAATCGGAAACATATTGCGTCGGGTCGGGAACGCCCGCCTGTTTGAATCCTTTGCGTCGCAAAACACAGGCATCGCATAAACCGCACGCGTTTCCGGATTCGGGATCGGGATCATAGCAACTGTGGGTCAGGCGGTACTCGACACCGAGTTCGATACCGCATCTGATGATCTGGGACTTGGTCAGGTTTAATAGCGGGGCATGGATTCGCAACGCGGGTTGATCGCGATGGTTGTTTTCGACGCCGACTTTGGTGGCGAGATTCGCCAGACGTTCGAATGCGTTGATGAATTCGGGTCGGCAATCGGGGTAACCGGAGTAATCGACAGCATTCACGCCGATGTAGATGTCATTCGCGCCGATCACTTCCGCGAGAGCGAGCGAGAAGGAGAGGAAGATCGTGTTGCGTGCGGGGACATAGGTAACGGGAATTGATGACGATTCACCTTGGAAGCGGTCATCGTCTTGGTTGTGTTTGGGAACGTCTATCGTGTCGGTGGTGAGTGCGGACCCGCCGATCGCGCGGAGGTCGATTTTCATTACGACTTGATTGACCACATTGAACGAGTCGGCGATTCGCTCGGTGGCATCAAGTTCGAAGCGATGGCGCTGGCCGTAATCAAACGAGAGGGTCGTAATTTCCATTCCCTCGTTTTTTGCGATCGCCAGAACGGTCGCGCTGTCAAGCCCGCCGGACAAAAGGACGATCGCCTTTCGAAGATGCGCTTCCATTTGAGATGCCATGAGTTTCGGCGCGTTGATTGGTGTCAATTGCCCTGCATTTTGACCGGTCCCGCAACAGTTCCTTGTCTTATTGCCTCGCTCAGCAGGACCGATCGCTCCCCCAAGCCATCGTTCGGGTCCGGCAACATGTCGGTACTCGCTTTTTCCTTCACGCGGTCGAGTTCGAAAGCGGCGTGGACGGCCTTGAGAGCGCGCTCGCCGTCCGGCCGGTTGACGATGCATGAAATTTTGATTTCGCTCGTGGTGATATTTGAAATGGTTACGTCGGCATCGCGCAGCGCATCAAACATCTTTGCCGCCACACCAGTTTGCGATCGCATGCCGAGTCCGACGACTGAGACCTTGGAGAGCCCGACATCAATATCGAGTTCGCCGAGTCCGACTTCGCGCAGGACCGCTTCCATGGCGGGCTTGACGGCGACCAGATCATCGTGATCGACGGTGAAGGAGATGTTGATGCAATCGGGGCCGGCCGTGGTTTGTATGATGTCATCAATGAAGACCTGCTCTTCCGCGAGTTTGGCGAAAACCCTGGATTGGATGCCGTGTGAAATCGGAAGGCCGAGAAGGGTAATCCGACCGAGGTCTTCCTTGAGTGTGCAACCGATAACTGCGGCCTCTTCCATCATGGCATCAACTCCGGTAATGAGCGTTCCGTTTTCGTCGTTTCTTGCATTGCGGACACGAATCGGAATTCCGTACCGCTGCCCGAAGAGTACGGAACGGGGGTGCATGACGCCCGCGCCGAGAACTGCGAGTTCGAGCATTTCATCGTATGAGATTCGCTCCAGTTTCCGAGCATCGGGTATTCGCCTCGGGTCGGCGGTGAATACGCCGTCCACGTCGGTGAATATTTCACATCGCTCGGCCCGCAAGGCGGCGGCGAGAGCGAGTGCGGTGGTATCGGACCCTCCGCGTCCGAGAGTGGTAATCTGGCCGCTTTCGGTGACCCCCTGAAAGCCGGCGACGACGGCGATCCGGCCTTCGTCAAGCGTCCTTCGGATTTGATTGCAGTCCACAGAAAGAATCCGCGCGCGAGTATGAGCGTGGCTGGTTTGCAGGCCGACCTGCCCTCCGGTGAAACTCATGGCGGGTCGACCGAGCGACTCCAGCGTCATCGCCAGCAACGCAATGGAAACCTGTTCTCCGCTGGAAAGAAGCATATCCAACTCGCGTGGAGGCGGTTTCGGATTCACCAGTTTAGCCATCTTTACCAAATCATCGGTGGCGGACCCCATCGCGGAAACCACCACGACGATTCGGTGCTCGGTACCGCAAAACCCTGCCACGCGCTCGGCTACGCCACCTATTGCGGCAATATCCTCGACCGAGGTTCCGCCGAATTTCAGAACAATAATTCCCATGGGAGGGTCAATTCTTTCCTTTTGGGTCCGGGAGTATGCAACCGACTCATAACGATATGCGAAAGAACAATCGTTGAAACTTCTTGGAAGTTGTCAATTTTCTACTTCCATCATCCGGAATTCTGCGGTATAGTGTTGGCGGTCAATCCCCCGTTCGAGGAGAAAGACGGTGCGTCGAGGATTCACTCTCATAGAAATGTTGATTCTACTGGCTCTCACGTCGCTTCTGATGAGCATTTTGCTCCCGGCGTTGTCATTCGGCCGAAAGCGGGCGGTCGAACTCGAATGCAAATCGAATCTCCACGAACTTGGAGAACTTCATAATATTGAAAAAGGGTTCATGAACGGCAATTGGGGAACTTCCGCCTACGACTTGGGTGACGGGAACGATGTGGTCGGCGACGGCGGAGGCAACGGGAACACCAGGAAAAAACCGGGCAATTTCGGAACTGACGAAGATCCCACGCGGGCCCAAGACGCAAAAGGGAGCAGTATCCGGTCGGATTCGGGGACGCCGTTTGACGAGATGCTTGAGAATCAGTCGCTGACTCAGCCGTCCGCATGGACACTGGTATGCCCCGTCGGGTTCGCCGAAGGACTGAATAGTTTCGGCATTACGGATTACGCTCGGCTGAAGCGGTTTGATCTGGTCGATCGATCCGACGATATGATTTTCGGCTGCTCGGACCACAAGGTGACGATCAGCGTTCGCAGTTTCGCCTTCCGGCATTTGAATCGCGTGAATATTTATTTCGGTGATTCACACGTCAAGGAATTCGGACCGAACCAATTCTCCGATGAATTGGCGAATCAACTGTCGCGATAACCACTTGGGAAAATAGACATCTCAACCACACCCGAAGCGGATGCCGAATGCATCCGTTTTATCGTTTGATCGACCTCTCCCAGCGCAGCCATTTTTTTTCGACTGATTCGACTGGCCCGAAAATCGATTCAAATATTTTGAGATGCTCACTCGTGGTGAGGTCACCTGCAGCAAGCGCGCCGTCTTCCTCCGGCGATTGCGCAAACCGACGAATGTACTGTGCCAATTCATCACCACGGAATCGATACAACCAACGAAAGAACGCATAGGTCTGCTGGTACAGAATATCCGCGCGCTCGCCATCCATTGTACTGGTATCGGAAATGGTGATGAAGGAGCGAAGCGGAATGAGTTTCTCGTCGTTGTGGTATTCGGTGAATTTCTCGCGGCGCCCTGCATTTTCAAAATCCGGCCCGAAGGCGGAACGCGAGTCGTCTGCTTCAAAATTCGTCGCCAGCCCCTCGGAAAGCCAGAACGGAGGGACACGCAGGCGAGACTGAACTCCACGGTTGAAAGCCAAGAGATGAACCGTTTCGTGAATCGTTCGCGCAACCGATTCAGTGCGCACGGAGTCGGTAAACCGCCGGCGCTCTTTCTTAATATGCTGATCGAGTTTCAAAGCGTATTGCGTCAGTTGTTGGACGCGCTCGGTCTGATGTGATGATCGCGCCTCACGAATTTCCTCGTTCACGTCTCTAAGGTCATGCGTCCACTTGTCAAATTGCGCGTTGGCTTCGGCGTTTCCGGGATCGTCGCGGGCTGAATAGAACACCATGTAATTTCCGGCATTGGCGTAATACCCGCCGACCCACTGCGCCGAAACCCGATCGTACTTCAGAGCGAAAGTCCGAAAGTCACCTCGTTGTCGAAAAAGAATACAGGGGAATTTCCTGGGTAGCGGTTGCGTTTTGAGTTCCATTCTGCGGCAAGTGCGATCGAATTGGCGATAGGTCTGCTCGAGCGTATCCGCCAGTCGGCGCATGGTGTCCGTGTCCGCATCTGAAAGAACGATGAAATGACTTGTTTCATGGGCCCGAAATGACGGCGACAATCGCGACCGAAGCGCGTGCACATCGACATCGACGCCTTCCGTAATGATCTGCAGATAGCGGGTACCACCCGATACGATCGACGCCATCCCGATCAGGAGAAGGATGAACAGGGAAACTCGAAGGTTCATATTCAATTGATACTTCATTCGCTCCAAACCTGTCTGCGACGGAACGATGGTGCGGAAACCGGGCTGGCGTCATATCGACTTTTCAGAATGTGGTCGCAAGCGGCACGAGAGCGAGTCGAGCGAGTTCTGATTATCGGATGCGCCAAGTCGCTAAATCACTTCAATCGGAGCCCTTGCTCACCGTGGTGATGCGCTCCGCAGATCGTCTGCCAACTCGAACTCCCTCCGATTTGAAGGCGAGTGATCCTGCGCAATGATCCGTCCCGAATGGCCCGGGTTCGTTTACGATTGATGAAGGTGTGCATCCGACCGGAGCAGTGCTGTTAAAATTCGACGCATTCCAATTGTGAGAGCAGCCCACGCACAGCGTTCCCGTATCGACTACTATTGCGCAATCGATTTGCGGGCCGCATTGCGCTTCGGTGTTGTTGATTAGCCGTCTTTGTTATCCGTTATTATGATGGGATTTGAAAATGCCGTCGCCCTCCGACTTACCCGATCGTTTCACGCATCTCAACGCCAACGACGAAGCGCATATGGTGGATGTCGGCGAGAAGTCAATCACGCGCCGCGAAGCAACCGCTTCAGCGGTGGTCCGAACACAGCCCGACGTCATTAGAATGATCTCCGACGGCCGAATCCCGAAAGGCGATGTGGCGTCCGTCGCTCGAATTGCGGGCATCATGGCCGCCAAGCGAACCAGCACGTTGATTCCGTTGTGTCATCCCATACCCATCGATTCGGTGGAAGTCGAGGTGCGACTTTCCGAGTCGTCGGTTCATATCTCCGCCACCGTGCGAAACACCGCGCGCACCGGAGTTGAAATGGAGGCGCTGACCGCAGCATCCGTTGCGGCACTGGCCGTCTACGACATGTGCAAGGCGGTTGACCGATCCATGACGATCGAAAATGTCCAACTCGAGTCAAAGTCCGGGGGGCGCAGCGGCGCATTCACGCGCGGAGAGGCGTGAGTTCCGAGATGTGTGTTTCGACCGGGTCCCTATCCTGCAAATCAATAGGCGAATGTCATGCCGACTCGTCGCACTCAAAAATCGGATAACGCAATATCAACCAGAGACGAGCAACGGGCCTCAGCGAAACGTCGACGGCGCATTCGTATCTGGAAATACGGGCGCATCATAGTCGTATTTTCGATTCTCGCGGTACTCAGTTATCTTGATCGAAACGGCTTTCTCCTCGCAAAACCAAGTGATTTCGGTCGTTACAATGGGGTGACCTCGCAGGTCGTCAGAGTGATCGATGGCGACACAATCGTGGTTGATCTCCCCGACAAGGTGAACCGCACCCCCACGACTCAAATCCGCGTTTGGGGGATCGATTGTCCGCAAAGTGCAAGCCCGGCAAGCCCTCATGGCCGACCTGCTCGACCCGTTGAACCCTTCGCCGATGCCGCCACTGCATTCACTCGACAACTTATTCGCGGGAGAACGGTGAGATTGAAACTCGAACCGGACCGGCCACGCGGAATGTTCGGAGGGGTGCTGGCGCATGTCATCCTCGTGGGTGAATCACCCGATGCTTACGAATCAGATCCGGATGCTCCGCATTTCGATACCAACTTGGCGGCGGAACTCCTGAGATCCGGGTTCGCCCGCGAGGACCATCGCTGGCATCATGCGTTGCTTTCTTATTATCAACGACTGGAAACAATCGCCAGGCAACGACAAATCGGAATCTGGAAACCCGTGGCCGAGGAAACCAATTCGGACGAGTCACCCAATTAGCCGGTATTCCTTGCTTGGATGATCGACGTGCGGTCACAGGATGAATTCGTCTGGAACCCATAATTGGAGTCGACCGCACCCGTACCAGACGGATTTTGAGCAGCCATCACTGAACCCATTGGTTAATTGATTGGGGACGGTCTGTGGATAACTTGTTGATATTCGGGCCTTGCGCCACGCTTCGCGACTACGTTACAATGCAATCATCGAACGACGCCGTGATAACGCGCAAAATCTGCGTCTTCGGCTGGCCGAATCGCACTACAAAGCCGCCCGCGTGTCGCCTCGAAACAAGTCACGGAAGAATTTTCTCTTTTTTCAAGTATTGGGGGGCAAAGTGTTGCGATATGGGGCAAAGTGGGTATCCTGTCATGTAAGTGTTGGGAAAGGAAATTCTCTTTGTGCTGTTCACCGGCGAATACGACTTTTCGATTGACCAGAAGGGACGCTTGGCGATCCCCGCGGAAATCCGTACGTCGATGCACCCGGACCACGACGGCCAAGCGTTTTACTTGACCCTTGGTCCTAATCGGACACTCTGCCTGTATCCCGAAAAAGTATTTGACCGCCTCGTTGACCAGATTGAAGAAGGATTGGTACCCGAAGAATCCGTTCAGGAGTTTGGACAACTCGTTTTTCCGCTCGCCACTCGCCTGGAATGGGAT
>Ga0210044_10005357_pt1 | contig 17404 bp, 15 predicted proteins | sample CryGey13umfilter_2_FD_183959 | JGI IMG/M metagenome (GOLD analysis project Ga0210044, IMG submission 183959) | Groundwater microbial communities from aquifer in Utah, USA - Crystal Geyser 4/9/14 3 um filter (SPAdes) (version 2) | ecosystem: Environmental > Aquatic > Deep subsurface >... | reverse complement strand
GGTGGACAACATAAAACCACCGAACGTAGAGAGGTTTAGTTCAACACGGCATATAAGTAATGGCGGGGCTTGTGGGTTGTCAAGCGCAGTACTTCTATTGTAGTTTCTGCCTCGGTTGACAGCGACTTGCTCCGAACGCCGCCACTACTCATATGCCAAACGTTGCAATCATTAATAAAAGACAACAATTAAATAATAAAACTTCTATAACTTAAAAGGCAAAAATGGAAAAAATCAAAAAAGACAACTTCAAATTAGTTGGAATAAAACTTGAAAACAAGACCACCAATGAAAACAATCAGTCAGGTTTAGATTGTGGAAACCTTTGGCAAAAATTTGAAACTGAAAAAATATTTGACCTTATTCCCGATAAGCTGAGCAATGAAATTTATGCTGTATATTATGACTATGAAAAAGATGAAACAAAACCTTTTTCTTATTTTATAGGCTGTATGGTTGACGAAAAAGCTATACCACCAGGAGAGTTGAACGAGCTTTTTGTGCCATCTCAAAATTATGTGAAAGTTATTGCTAAAGGTGTTATGACAGGATGCATTACCGAAGCATGGGAAAAAATATGGAATTCAAACACGAACCGAAAATTTGGGTTTGATTTTGAAGTTTATAATGAAAGAAGTCAGGATTGGAATGATGCAGAGTTAGACATTTTCGTTTCGACAATTAAATAAATGAGAAATTTGAGATTAACATACCGAAAACCAATGGAATTTTGTACTTTCAGGCATTTCTACAATACCTGTTAATCCCACTTATGATGGAATAAGTGATTCGTTGATCAACAGTAACTCGCTGTAACTCTATCTGAATACCACCAACAACCCACCTGTAATAAAGGCCAATACCCACCAAATGTAGGCGTATCTTGAATAGAGATGCAGTTTTTTGGGTACTTCTGAGTTCATGCCTGACCGGGCAATGAGTTTCCACATGAAAATGGCGTCCGTCATCATGCCCAGCAAGGAGGAATAACCAATAAAACCATGCAGGGTAAAACCGCCTTTATCCGATCCAATGATCATGAAAATGGTAGCCGTAATATCCAGAAGAACCCCCAGCGTTAGAAATGTAATCACCCGTTGGCCAATATGTCTGGTCCGCTGTTCGGTTATAATTCCGATGGAGTAGGCGATCAATGCGAAGAATACAACGCTGCTGCCAATTTGAAGATAGGTATTCATTTTTTCAATTATTCAGTACGACCGGCAAATATATCAAATATCCTGAAGTGTTTCATCCATGTGAATCACTCTTTGTAGCCGGATCAATTAATACCCTCGCGTGAGGTAGTCTTTACCTGCCAATAAACGCTACTCTTTTGCCCATGGAACTTAATCCGGTCAACGCTATTCAGGCATCAACAGCAGGCGACTTCCCCCAATCCCGAAGCATTCGGGATCTCTACAAAAAAGCATTAATGCCGGTAATATCCATCCCGGTGATCAACAAATGAATATCGTGTGTTCCTTCGTAGGTAATTACCGACTCCAGGTTCATCATGTGACGCATCATGGGGAAATCACCTGTAATTCCCATCGCACCCAGAATTTGTCTGGAATCCCTGGCAATCTTCAGGGCAATCTCCACATTGTTTCTTTTGGTCATCGAGATTTGGCCGGGAGTGGCCTTATCCTCATTTCTCAACGTGCCCAAACGCCACGCAAGAAGCTGGGCTTTGGTAATTTCGGTGATCATTTCGGCCAACTTTTTCTGGGTAAGTTGAAAGCTTGCTATTGGTTTGTCGAATTGTTTTCTCTCGAGGGCGTACCGCAATGCCGTATCGTAGCAATCGCAGGCCGCACCAATAACTCCCCAGGCAATGCCATACCTGGCTGAATTAAGGCACATTAACGGCCCTTTCAATCCATGTACATTCGGCAATATATTTTCTTTTGGAACCTTGACATTGTCAAAAACCAGTTCGCCGGTAATGGATGCCCTCAACGACCATTTGTTTAAAGTCTCAGGAGCTGAAAAGCCCGGCATCCCTTTTTCGACAATCAGACCCCGCACGACTTTGTGCTCATCTTTTGCCCAAACAACACAAACGTCTGCAATCGCGGCATTTGTAATCCACATCTTAGCTCCGTTTAGCAGAAAATGATCTCCTTTATCTTCGAACCTGGTTTTCATGCTTCCCGGATCGGAGCCGTGATCGGGTTCGGTTAAACCAAAGGCTCCGACCATTTCCCCTTTTGCCAGGGCAGGTAAGTACTTTACCCTTTGTTCCTCCGTTCCGAATTTATAAATCGGGTACATGACCAGCGACGATTGAACAGATGCTGCCGAACGCAAGGCTGAATCACCTCTTTCGAGTTCCTGCATGATCAGACCATAAGAAATCTGGTCCAAACCTGCGCCACCATATTTTTCTGGAATATAGGAGCCAAACGCGCCAATTTCGCCCAGTTCTTTCATCAGATGTCCCGGGAATTCATGCTTTTGACAAGCCTCATCGATGATTGGTTTTACACGCCTGTTTACCCACTCTCTTACGGAGTTTCTAATCAGTTGATGTTCTTCGGTAAGGAGTTCATCCACACAAAAGTAGTCGGGATGGTGATATTGAACAGTTGCCATATTCCTGAGTTTAAGATCAAATTATTCCGCTCGAAAATATTAAAAATATCCCGAATAGAGGTGATTAATCAAAAAAGACTTAGTTGAGGTTCGTTTAAAGCTGTTTCCAAATTGAGCAATTTCCTCTTTGTGAGCAGTCCTCCGGCATATCCAACCAAGTGGCCATTACCGCTAACAATCAACTCTCCCATAGGCGTCCTGGCATATTGTATAAAAATAGTGTTCTGCATGAAGATTCCTTTGAGGTGTTAATTGTGAAGATTGAATTTGATTTTATCGTCTGTAAAACTCAATAAGGGCATTGGTGGAACTATCGTGATGCAGTGGTTTTTCCTTATTCTGTAATTCGGGGATGATGTTTTGCGCCAGGACTTTCCCCAGTTCAACACCCATTTGGTCGAAGGGATTAATATCCCAAATCACACCCTGAACAAAAACACAATGCTCGTACATGGCTACCAGTTTCCCCAGATTTTCAGGGCTGAGTTTATCCAGAAAGAAAGTAGAGGAAGGCCTGTTGCCTTCAAAAACCTTGTGGGGAATCATATCTTCAGCAACCCCTTCCGTACGGACTTCATCGGCTGTTTTGCCAAAAGCCAGCGCCTCGCCTTGTGCAATCATGTTGGCTATCAGGTAATCCTGATGCGGTGGCAACAGATTAAGCGATTCTTTAAATCCGATAAAATCAACCGGAATCAACTTGGTTCCCTGATGAATTAACTGATAAAACGAATGTTGCCCGTTGGTACCGGGTTCACCCCAATAAATGGCACCGGTTTGATAGTCAGTCACCTGTCCACCGAGTGTAACATGCTTTCCCATGCTTTCCATGGTTAACTGTTGTAAATAAGCAGGAAAGCGGTGGAGGTATTTATCATAGGGAAAAACAGCCTGAGTTTCTGCCCCAAAGAAATTGTTGTACCAAACGCCGAGCAGTGCCATGACGACAGGGATGTTTTTTTCCACGGGAGCCGTCCTGAAATGTTCATCCATTTTGTGTAAGCCCGCCAGCATTTCGTGGTAATTTTCAGGCCCGATGGCGATCATGGTCGAAAGTCCGATGGCTGCGCTCATGGAGTAACGGCCGCCCACCCAATCCCAGAATCCAAATATGTTCTGCGGGTCGATGCCGAACCGGGTTACTTCCTTTTCGTTGGTCGAAACAGCCACAAAATGTTTGGCTATCGCCGATTCATCGCCCAGGTTTTTCAGGGCCCATTGGCGTGCTGTTTGTGCATTGGCCATGGTTTCGAGGGTGGTAAATGTTTTTGATGAGATGATAAAGAGGGTTTCGTCGGCCCGCAATCCTTCTACCGCTTCTGCGAAATCGCTTCCATCCACGTTGGACACAAACCTGAAATTCAGGCTTCTCATGCTAAAATACTTCAGGGCTTCGTAGGCCATTACCGGACCTAAATCCGATCCGCCAATTCCAATGTTGATGATGGTTTTGATGGGTTTTCCCGAATGTCCTTTCCACTCGCCGTTTCTGATTTTGTTGGCAAAACCGGACATTTTATCCAGAACGGCATGTACATCGGGCACCACATTGTGGCCATCCACCAGGATCGTCGATCCTTTTGGAGCCCGCAAAGCCGTATGCAGCACAGCTCTGTTTTCGGTGATATTGATTTTTTCACCACCAAACATGGCCTTGCGCTTTTTGGCAAAGTCTCTGTCTTCCAACAACTGAGAAAGCAATTTTAAGGTTTCTCCGGTAATTCTGTGCTTTGAATAATCAAAGTAGATTCCTTCGGCTTTCACCACCAATTGCTGACCATGGTTCTTGTCATTTTCAAACAGGGTTTTTATCGGCAGATGCTTGATTTCGTTAAAATGTTTCTCAAGCGATTTCCAGCTTTCTGTATTCGTTAACGTCGTTTTCATGTTAGTTCAATTAATCAGTATTTTTTAAATTTTGTGCTGCATTTTTATCAAGAAGCCAGTAAAGAAGCCCATTTTCCGGATGAACCAGCGATGCCGGAAGGTGTTCCCAACCTGGTTTTTTCTCCAGAATGCGGGCAACCATTTCGGCCTTGGCCTCTCCGGTGACAATAAACGAAACCATTCTGGCCTGGTTGATTACGCTGCCTGTGACCGAAATTCGTTTTTGACCGGATTGCGGATGGGTGGCCACCTCAAAAAACCGGTTACTTTGAAAAAGTTGAATTTGATCAGGAAAAATGGAAGCCGTGTGTCCGTCTTCGCCAAGTCCGAGCAGGATGTAATCGAACTGCGGTATTCCATGAATTGACGGGAGGTGGTTTTTTATGGTTTCCGTATAGCGAATGGCCTCTTCAGCAGGATCGTTTTCGCCCAAAATCCGGAAGATATTTTCTTTTGGAACGGGCACCAGATCAAGCAAATTCTCACGAGCCAGTCTGTAATTGCTCTCGTCACTTTCGGGTGCTACACAGCGTTCATCTCCCCAAAACACCAGCAGTTTCCTCCAGTCGATTTGTTCGGTGTAGTTGAGTGCCAAATACCGGAATATGGATTTTGGTGTCGATCCACCGGATAAAGCAATGGAAAAAAAATGACCTTCAGACAAATCCGCAATCTGTTTAACCAGCTGTTGTGCAACAAATTGCGACAAGCCATCTGCTGTTTCAAATATGTTAATGATCTTTTTCATGCTTACAGTTCGCAATAAATACCATCGTCCGACAGGTTTTTACAGGGGTAGCGCCAGGTGATGTTTTTGTCTTCAATCAGACTGTCGGCTGTTTCCGGTCCCCAGGTTCCGGACGGATAACCATACAAAGGTGCATCATGTTCGTTTTTCCAACAATCAATTACCGGTGACAGAAATTTCCAGGCTTCCAGTACTTCTTCTGTGCGGGCAAACAAAGTGGAATCCCCTTTGATGGAATCGTAAATCAGTCGCTCGTAGGCCGAAGGGATGCGTTGGTGCGCAAGATCAGAGTAGTGAAAATCCATGTTCACCGTTTGCACCTCAAAACCGGCTCCGGGTGTTTTCATTCCAAATTTTAGCAAGATGCCTTCATCAGGTTGTATTCTGATAACCAGTTTGTTGCTGGCGCTGTTACCGCCATCCTGTGAAAAAAGAAAATGAGGCGTGGCTTTAAAATGTATCACCACTTCAGTAACCCGGGTAGGCAATCGCTTGCCGGTTCTAATGTAAAATGGAACGCCACCCCAGCGCCAATTGTCGATATAAAACTTCAGAGCGGCGTAAGTTTCTGTCAACGAATCGGGGTTAACGCCATTTTCCTCGCGGTAGCCGGGAATGGCTTCACCCTTGATGTGTGAAGTCAGGTATTGTCCCCGGATGGTGTTGTATTTTACATCTTCCTTTTTAAAAGGACGCAGCGATTGAAACACCTTTAATATTTCATTCCGAATGGCGCCGGGTTCGAGCGAGGAAGGCGATTCCATGGCTGTGATGGCAACTACCTGTAGTAAATGGTTTTGAACCATGTCGCGCAAAGCACCAGAGGTTTCGTAATAACCACCCCGCTGTTCCACACCGATGCTTTCGGCTGAGGTAATTTCAACATGATGGATATAGTTCCGGTTCCACAAAGGCTCAAAAATTCCATTTGAAAACCGGGTAACAAGCAGGTTCTGGACGGTTTCCTTACCCAGATAATGGTCTATTCTGTATAATTGTTCCTCGACCCAGTCGCACAACAGCTGGTCTTTAAGTTGGATAGCCGATTCCAGGTCGTATCCGAAGGGCTTTTCGATGATGATGCGTTTCCATCCATCGGCCTGGTTATTTAATCCGATGGAAGCCAGGTGTTGGGGAATAATCCCGTATAAACTGGGTGGCGTTGACAGGTAAAAGATGGTGTTTCCATTGATATTTTTTTGTTCGCGCAATTTCTCAATCCGTTCTTTTAACGGAACATAGGTGGCACCGTCATCAAATTTAAGGGAGGTGTAATGAAGTTTTTGAACGAATGCTTCAATTTCGGAGGTGTCGTCAATTTCTTTAAATTCAAGGATGGCCGATTTCATGGCCGTTCTGAATTCATCATCAGTGAGTTGCGAACGTGATGCACCCAACAGGGCAAATTTTTCCGGCAGCAGTTTCTGGACAAACAGCGAATATAGCGCCGGGACCAGTTTTCTCTTCGTGAGGTCGCCCGAAGCGCCAAAAATTACGTAGATAAGGCTGTCGTCTTCACTCATTTTGCTTCCTGGTCTTTGGTTTTAACAGCATGTCCGCCAAACTGGTTTCGCAGAGCGGCCAGCATCTTCATGGCAAAGGATTCCTTTTGCCGTGATTGGAACCGGGTAAACAATGAAGCGGTGATCACATGTGCAGGCACATCAAAATCCATGGCTGTTTGTACGGTCCATCTTCCTTCGCCACTGTCAGAAACATAATCCTGGAGTTGATCCAGTTTTGGATCTTCCTTTAAAGCACTAACGGCCAATTCGAGTAACCATGATCGAACCACGCTTCCATATTGCCAGGCATCGGCAACCTTGGTCAGGTCAATGTCGTAGGGTGATTTTTCGAGAATTTCGAAGCCCTCAGCATAGGATTGCATCATTCCATATTCAATTCCATTGTGAACCATCTTAACCATGTGGCCTGTTCCGGAAGGGCCACAATATACCGCGCCATGGTCAGGAGCCAGTGATTTAAATATGGGATCAACATAGTCGGTGGCTTCTTTTATACCGCCGTACATCAGGCAATAGCCGTTTTGCAATCCCCAAACGCCACCACTGGTTCCGCAGTCCAGGTAGATCACACCTTTTTCGGCTGCTTTTTCAGCACGTTGCTGGGTTTCTCTCCAGTACGAATTGCCACCATCAACCACAATATCATTTTTGTTGAGAAGTTCGAGCAATGCATTTAAGGTGTCATCAACGGGTTTTCCGGCAGGTACCATCATCCATACCACCCTGCGTCCGGGCAATTTATTCACCAAATCCGCGATTGATTTTGCCCCGATGGCTCCCAATTTTTCAATTTCATTAATACTCTCCACCGACCTGTTCCAGGCCACAACATCATGGTGATGGTTCAATAACCGATGGGCCATATTGAACCCCATTTTTCCCAGTCCTACGAAGCCTATTTTCATTTTATCTGTGTTTTATGTTAATAAGAGTTTAATGTTGGTGATTTACGTTTGAGTTTAAAAGAACGATTCCCGGACGGGATTGTTGTGGCATCGGAACCTTCCAAAATAAGATGATTGAGGATAATATCAACCGATGATTGAGTAAACAGGCAGTAAAATTAGGTAAATAATTGCCCATGGATGTTTTAAATATTGTTTATGTTGTGAAAAAACATCATACGGTACATCCTTACAGCACTTTATGATAACAAAGAAATGATTTGGTATGAAATGAAGACGGGAATTTAATGATGAGGTTCTAATATATTTGAATATGAGTAGCCGGTTGTTTACCTAAACAGAGGAATAAAGAGTTGTTATTCTTTGCCGTTGACTTCAGTCAACGGTTACATTTGGGCTTTAACCCTATTACCTGCGGCTGATGACATTGGCTGTATTCACTAATCTGTCCGTCAGATGAATCTGAGGGCAATGGATAACTTAGGTACAAAACCGGATACTCATTTATTTGAAACATGTTAGGTGTTAGGTAATAATTACATACTCCATATATACAACTATCCGTTTTCAAGACAAATCAACAGGTACGGAGTACCGCCAACATTTGTAGAAAACAAGAATAAATTTGTTAAGGTGCAGAGCACCGACCTATTTTCACCTTTATATAAACGTATGAAAATCAAGAAAGAACCCAATGGAATTTATTTTTAAGTTAAGGCTAAAAATACAATGTTTTTTTAATCAATATTACGGTGCTCCGCACCTTGAATCCATTGATATTTGATTGGCTATAAATATTTTCGGTGCGCTGCACCTCAGAATTGAGCCTCAAAACCAAAACAAAATATTTTTGTTTTCAGCTCCTCCCACTGATTAAAGCAATAACATTTCACCTTTTACAACCTGACTTATATACACAAAAAGGCGGTGTATTCATTTATCCAATTACGTGGAAAAACTTTATTTAATCCCAGACAAACCTCCACCTGCCATTGGATTGTTTACGCCAAACCGTATGAAAAACACCGGTATAAATATGTTCGTTTCCAATTGAGTCGGTTGTGGTGTAGGTGTATTTGCCAAAAGTATATCCCAGATCGCCCGAAGCAGCTACGTCTACAAAATCCGGTTTCCAGACCAGGCTGGCCATATTGGAAACAGTTTTTTTCTGGTTGAAAAAATGGGCTATTGCCATTTTCCCAACGATTAAACTGTCGTTTCGTATCAGAACGGCATCGTCAGCAGCAAAGGCCAGAAATGCCTTTGGAATGCCTTCCTTTTGGGCATAGTCGTTAAATTCCTGTTCGGTATTTAAGATTTCATTTTTCCATTTGTCAGTGGATATTTTCTGTGAATCCACGTTACACGAAACGAAAACAAGGAGTATGAAAAGGGGGTACACGATCGTCATTTTCGGATGTAACCACCAGCATCACCGGATAGTTGATTTTCTCTTTAATATTTTGATAAGGTGAGTATGACAAAAGGTTAACAAAACTGGCACTGTCTGTCGTTGTGCCAAACTCAGGTGTGTTAAAATGTCCAACCGTAAATTGTTCACTTCTGATCATATCCATTGGGGCAACAACGGGAACCACCACTTTAAACAAATCAGGCCGTTGTATGGCTGTTGCGGCCACTACCAGACCTCCGTTGGAGATTCCCGTGATGGCCAGCTTATCGGGATTTGTATATTTTTTTCGATGAGAAATTCGGCTGCCGAAATAAAGTCATCAAAGGAGGTTTGTTTGTGATTACCTTTTCCCTGTTTTGCCCAATCGATGCCTTTTTCGCCACCGCCGCGAATGCTTGCGAAGGCATAAATTCCACCCTCATGAATAAAATGAACGATGGCCGGATCGAAGGATGGCTTTTCAACAACCCCAAATCCACCATAAGCTTCCAGAATCATCGGGTTATTTCCATCCGGCATTAATCCTTTCTCATACACCAGGATCATGGGGATGGTGACACTATCGGAAGTGAGACATTCCAGTTCTTTATATTCGATGTTCTGATAATCGAAAGTTACTCTTGTTGTTTTGGTAGGTTTATCTTTAAATGTCTTGATATTAAAACGATAAACGACAGGGGGGATAGTATACGTCGACACACTGTACAGTACTTCTTCATCGTTAGGATTGCCGTTAAACCCACGTACAGTGGTGGCAAGTTGAAAATCCATTCGGTGTAATAACTTTCCGTCATAATCAGCTATTGTGATGAGCTGATGCTGACCCTCCTTATAAATCAGTATCATGCGATCGGCGAAAGGAATCGCTTTTATAAGCAATGCCTGTTTATATTCAGGTACAATTTCGCGCCAGTTATATAGGTTTGACGGATCAATTTCAATAATATTTCCATTGTTGTTTAAATAGGTATTGAAGCCAATAAATTTGTCGTTATGGTATTCGATGAGGTCCAGATCGAACGAAATATTGGACAGTAAAGGTCGCAGCTGAGTTGTTTCGGATTCATAATCAACATAGTAAAAGTTGATTTTATTGATTTCTTTGTTGTATTCCTTCAGAATAAAAAAACGCTCTTCGGCCAGTGTCTGAAAACTGAATTCCCTGTCGGGGTGCTCACTTCTTTCAAAAATGAGTACGTCGTCACCTTGTTCGGTTTCTAATGAATGGTAAAACACCTTCTGTCCATAAGTTTTTCCAAAAGTCCCCTGTTGTTCGTAGGTTGAATAAAAGAATCCGTTGTCCCGCCATACGATATCAGAAAATTTGAGGCCGGTAAGATGATCCTTCAAATATCGACGGGTAATGAGTGAAACGATCTTTAATTCGGCTAAATCGCTGCCATCCCGATTATAGGTAAAGGCATGTATTTTGAATCATTCGATACTGTAAAATATTTAATATCAATGTAGTTGCTACTCGAAATATCCATGGGGTCAACGATAATCTTGGGATCGGCATTCACCGATTTTTGATAAAATAGTGCCGGCACATTGTTGTCGTTATAGTAGGCGTAAGTAAAATAGTAGTCGCCTACTTTATGTGGAAACTCGAAATCAGCGTGCCTGTATTTATCAATACTTGGATACGATTGGGTTTTGTTGGATGATATAGCCAGATATCTTTTTGCCAGTTTTTCCTCGCTTTTGAGCCAGTGCTGGGTTTCCGGGCTTGTTACATTTTCCATCTGCCGATATTTATCTTCCACAATGTAGTGATGATAAAATGTGTCTGTTACAGTAGATTCCGGGGCAACAATGCGTTCGTAGGTTTGTGCCCGGGTGTTTAAACTTACTATCAGAATGGCGATACACAGGATAGTTCTATTCATTTTTCTATTGATCATTGATTAGGGATGTTGGTTTCTGCTTGTTTCGTTACAATCATACCCCACCTAGTTGTTTAACTCAATCCAAACAGCTTTTGCAATATAATACTCACCAAATATTTTTTCAATTAGATCAATTCGTTGGATATGAACAAGTGAGATGATTACTCCTGTATCGGCTACAACAATTTTCATTTTTATAGATCACTTAATTTTTGCATATCCGATCTGAAAATAATTCTTAAGTTCTTGTTCATTTTCATTTAAAGCAATCATTATCTCGGGAGATATATCTAATGGTATGATTATATTTTTCACTTTTCACTTTTCACTTTTCATATTTAACAAATATACATTCTGTTGAACTAAGATATGCTTACAGTGGATGACCTAAATCAGTACCAAAGGTAGTGAAAATTTCGAATAGTATTTTTTATTCATTAAATCATTGCTGTTATACGAAAAATGGATTTCTTTACCCTGCTTGACAGACTACTACACTCGTGCCTGTATTTTAGAAACTATGTTCACAAAACCACTGCCGTGCGAATGTTTCGCCTTTCTTAGATTCAACAATTCACAAATCGATAAACGATTGCCGGTTAAATTCTGGCAACCAGGCTATGTTTTGTTTGAAGTTTAAGAAAACGGTAGTTGATACAGGTTATGGTTGTTGGTAGAGGGTTTTAGAAGTGAGATCAATCTCTTTACCCCACATCGCCCAAAAATAATTCACCAAAATAATGACTCTAAAAATCAAACCATTAAAATAAATCCCTAGATTTACCCTGCCAAACACCCGATGGTCCAATTACAATGAAGTAGAAAGAAAGCGATTTAACTAATTATAAACGATTGAAAATGGGTAGGTTATTAATTATAAAGAGGTTAAAGAAAAGGGGTATTAAACAGATAGCTGACAGAGTTGGGTTTATCTACTCTTTACCTGCAAGGCTAAAAAGACAGAACCGACAAGAATAAAATGTTTGCCAAAAAAGAAAATAAAAAATGCCAACACACATTGCACACATTGTCAAAGCCCCACAAGCCAAACCTATAACCAAAGCTTTGCCAAAGAGTGCAATCTTGCCGTCCCGCAACAGAGTAATAATAACATATAAAATGAATTAAAAATATGAAGACATTAGGAATTGATATAAACGGAAATACTGCTGTGTTTTGCTCTGTAGAGGAAAATAACGGTATAGTTGACATCACAGGAAAAATGACAAAACTTGAATTAAAGGATGATGAAAGTTCGCAAGAAGTTTATGAATTTGTTGATGTAATTCATTCTCATTTTAATGAAATGCAATTTGATAAGATTGCGATTTTAAAGAGAGCAAAAAGTTTAAAAGCAAAATTTCCTGTATCACCAATATCTTTTAAACTTGAAGGTTTAATTCAAACATATAAAGAATCTGAAATAGATTTTATAGCACCTCAAACAATTAGTGCTTACTTTAAAAAAAATCAAAAGGTTTTTAAACCTAAAGATGCTTATCAAAATTCAGCAGCAGATTTAGCTTATTACTTATTAAAGAAATGATGAAAGACGACCAAGCAGATGAACCTATTAAGCAGTTTGTATGGGCACAAACTGATATTGAAATTGACAAGTATTCCGATACTGGTGCAAATGGTGAACTATATTTTTGTAAGCGTAAAGTGTTAGGTGACAGGGCTGCTCTAAAATTTTATTACTATAATTCATCTGTATCATCCCATCAAGAACCATTACTATTGAAGGAGATCAAGCATGAAAACATCTTAGAAATTTTCGATGCAAAAATTATTGACAACCAATATGCTTATTTTCTTACACCCGAGATAAGCGGAGGAGATTTACATAAATTTATTGAAAATAACATCATTTCTACTAAAACAGCTATTTGTATTACTCAGGGAATATTAAAAGGACTTTCCGCTTTGCATAATGAACCCTATAATTTTGTTCATAGAGATTTAAAACCAAATAACATTTTAATAGACAAGAATAGTTTGAAGCCATATATTGCCGACTTTGGTTCAATTAAGAAAATTCCAGATGCAAAAGATTCAGTAGTAGCATCAAAAAACACTTTTATTTACAAACCTTACGAAGCAATAATTGATAGCATTTACACGAAGCAATCTGACATTTACCAAGTTGGCGTAATTCTTTTTCAATTATTAAATGGTTTCTTTCCAAATGCTCCAGTTAATTGGTTAAATGATAGACAGAGAAAGAAATTAAATAAAATTACCGGTAGTTTTGAACAATGGGAATACATTGAAGAATGTATTTCTCGTAAAATTGTAAGCAGCACTTTATTAGACAATAATAGCTTGCCTATTTATATTGATACTTCTTTAAAACGCATAATCAATGCAGCTACAAATAATGATTTATCAAAAAGATATAGAAGTTGTGCAGAGTTTCTTAAAGCATTATTTGATTATTCAAAAAAAGCAAAAGATTGGAAAGCAGTAGATGAAATAATTTTTGCCACTGACAAAACCCAAAACGAATATAAAATTTACCAAAGTAAGAAGGGATATATTTTAGAGACAAAGAAGAAAAACGGCAATTGGCGTAAAGACAACAATCATAGTGGCGGGTTAAACGATATTATAAATTACCTTTTTTAGAATTATTATGATATGAATAGACAAGAAGCAGAAATAATTTTACAACGCACCTTTAAGCTAAGTCGTTTTTATGATGAGCAATGGACTACTATTGAAAAAATACTAAAAGGCGAAAGGGTTTTACTGATTGAAAAAACAGGTTATGGAAAATCCTTATGCTTTCAGTTTCCAGCGATTGTGCATAAGGGTACTACTGTAATATTTTCTCCATTAATTGCATTAATGCGTGATCAGGTAAAGAAACTAAAAACACTTGGGATTTCAGCTAAATGCGTTAATAGTGAACAAACGCCCGAAGAAAATTCGCAAATAATTAATGATGCAAAAGCTGGTAAAATAAAAATCCTTTATATAGCCCCAGAAAGGCAAGAAAATTCTGAATGGATTGAAGCAACCCGTCAAATGAACCTTTCAATGGTGGTTGTTGATGAAGCACATTGTATTTCAGTTTGGGGACACGATTTTAGACCAGCATTCAGGCGTATCATTAATCTTGTAAACCTTTTGCCTAAAGGACTTCCTGTATTGGCAACAACAGCAACAGCGACAAAAAAGGTTGAATTAGATATTGCAGAACAGATGGGAAGCAATTTGTCAATTATCAGAGGAAACTTAATGAGAGATAATTTTAAGTTATTTGTCATTACAGTTAATTCCGAAGATGAGAAACTTATTTGGCTTGGGAAAAACCTTCAGCAGTTGCCGGGTTCAGGCATTTTATATACTGGAACAAGAGTAGATACTGAAATATATTCAAAGTGGTTTGAGTTTTTGAAAATACCTTCATCGGGTTATAATGCTGGTTTAGATGCAGAATCAAGAATTGCTATTGAAAATGGCTTAATGAAAAACCAATGGAAATGCGTTATTTCAACCAATGCACTAGGAATGGGTATTGATAAGCCAGATATACGATTTATTATTCATACTCAAATTCCACAATCACCAATTCATTATTATCAGGAAATTGGTAGAGCAGGAAGAGACAACCAGCCCTCTTTTATTATTCTCTTTTACAATCCCGAAGACAAAAAACTTCCTGAAGCATTTATTGAAGGTGGAAGGCCATCAATTTCAAAGTATGAGAAAGTGATTACTGCTGTTAAAAGTGAAATGTTAGGTGAACGCGATTTAATGAGGAGGACAAATTTAAAGCAGAATCAAATCAGAGTGATCAAAGCCGACCTTATGGAACAAAAAATCATTCGTGAAGTTACAGTTGGAAGAGGTAAAAAGTTTGAATACATTACAGGAGCACCACAGCTCAATACAAAAGCTTTTGAAGAATTACGTGCAAGTAAAACCCGTGATTTGGATAAGATGATTGAATATGTTGAAACAACTCAATCACGAATGAAATACTTATGCGATTATTTGGGTGATTCATCAACCCATTCTTTTAATAATTGTGATAATACTGGATTGAAAAAAATTATTGTATCGGTCAATGATGAATGGACACAAAAGTTACAAGAATTTCGTGAAGATTATTTTCCTGTCCTTGAAGTTGAAACAAGAGGAACAAACTTAATAAATGGGGTTGCAGCTTCCTATTACGGTGTTTCAAATGTAGGAAGTGCATTGCATCGTAGCAAATACGAAAATGGTGGTGATTTTCCTGATTTCCTGTTAAAACTAATCTTAAAAGCTTATCGGAAAAAGTTTGGTCAGGAAAAATTTGATCTAATTCTGTATGTGCCACCTACTAAGTCGGGTGACTTGGTCAAGAATTTTGCGATGAAAGTTTCGCAGGTATTTAAGTTCCCGATTTCACATAATTTAATTAAGCAAAGAGCCACAAGTGAGCAGAAAGTCTTTGAAAATGCCTATTTGAAATCAGACAATGTAAAAGATGCTTTTATGATTAAAACTCCAGATGAAGTGAAAGGGAAAACCATTTTATTAATTGATGACATTTTTGATAGTGGTGCAACTATTAAAGAAATTGGAAGATATTTAAGTAATTTAGGTGCTTTAAAAATTGCACCATTAGTAATCGCAAGAACAGTAGGAGGAGATTTAGTATGAACAAAGAATCAGCATATTGGATAGCATTGGCACATTTGCCAAGGTGGGGTCATTTAAAGATTAATAACCTCATAATAAAATTTTACCATGAGAATAAACTCTCGATTGAAGATTTTTTTCAATTAACTGAAAGTGATTGGAAAAATCAATATGGTATTGAATATAAGGAAATAGAGGATTTAAAGAAAGCAAAGTCTGAATTGGCCAACAATGCCTTTTTAGCAGAATCATTGAATAATGAGGGCTATGAATTAATTCCGATAACTTCACCTGAGTATTCAAGAACTCTTAAAGAAAATCTAAAAGCCGCACATGCTCCAGCCCTATTGTATGTAAAAGGCAACAAAAAAATAATGCAAGAAAAATCAATTGCAATTGTTGGCTCTCGTAATGCCTCTGACAAATCATTGGAATTTACTGATAATATTGCCAAGTTGGCCAGCAAGGAGTATAAAGTTGTTGTAAGTGGTTTTGCCAAAGGAGTTGATAAACAAGCATTGGATTCGGCAATTAATTATAAAGGCCAAAGCATTATTGTATTGCCACAGGGTATTATGACTTTTGGTTCTGGTTTCAAAAAGTATTATAAGCAAATTGTTGATGGTGATGTTTTAGTTTTGAGTACTTTCTTTCCAAAAGCACCATGGAAGGCAGAATTAGCAATGGCAAGAAATCCAATCATATATGGACTTGCTGATGAAATTTATGTAGCAGAGTCTTCTGATAAAGGCGGTACTTGGTCAGGGGTTGTTGATGGCTTAAGAAAAAACAGAAAGATATATGTTCGGAAACCTGAACCAAATGAAAATACTGCTAATAATTTGTTGATACAAAAGGGAGCGATAGCGGTTGACTTCAACGGTAATCCATTGATTGATTATAAACCGTCTTTAGCTGAAGTAAATCAATTAAGTTTAAATGAGCCAACTGTAAATTACGAAAATAAAATACTGGATTTATTGAAAACAGGTGAATATGCTGTTAAAGATATAATCAAAAAGTTACAACTGACTTGGTCGGAAAAGAAACTAAGAGACTATCTGAAAAGTAAAAAAGAAGTCGAAACGATTAATAAAAAACCTATGAGGTTTACAATGAAAGATTCAACAATAAAGCAAAAATCATTATTTGACTAATGCCAACGCATTTGCAAGCACATTGCCAAAGCCCCACGAGCCAACGCTTCAACCAAAGCTTTGTCAAAGAGCTTGCAAAACCAGCCAAGGAGAATAATTTCAAAATTTTTCTTCCACGCTTAAAAGAAAAAAAATAAAACACGCCAACACACAGGCGACACTGACAGAAAAGGAAAATGAAGTGGTAATTTGACAAGTTTAATATGAAAGTACAATTTGACCCAAACACACGGACAGACAAGAACCGCCAGTGCATAACAGGCGGTATATTTTATTGCCGAGACAGTGAAGGTTTCAATGCTTCAGCATCTAATAAACTTTCGTGTAACTTGATAGGAAATCGCTCCAAAATGCCAAACGTTTCATACACGAAACCGTTAGGCCCTATTTCAACCCCTTTCAGTAATTTTGAAAGCCAATTTATAAACAAACAGAAGGGTTTTATTTTAAATTCAAACCACTCCCCCGTTTTAAATCAAGGCGATGCCTTGCTGCACATTGGTTTTGATGAAAAAAAGTGTTAATTAAAGTTTGTGTGGTTTAGACCGCTTTAAGTAGCGGCAAATTTTTACCTTTGTCGGCAAAACGCAAAGCCATCCCGATGAGCATTCAAAATAGATATCATTTAAGAGGTGTTTCGGCATC
>Ga0210044_10005356_pt1 | contig 17404 bp, 11 predicted proteins | sample CryGey13umfilter_2_FD_183959 | JGI IMG/M metagenome (GOLD analysis project Ga0210044, IMG submission 183959) | Groundwater microbial communities from aquifer in Utah, USA - Crystal Geyser 4/9/14 3 um filter (SPAdes) (version 2) | ecosystem: Environmental > Aquatic > Deep subsurface >... | reverse complement strand
TGCTGTGCCCGGCTTCGTACGTGGGGTGCAGGACTTGTCCTGCACCGGACACGACTTGGGCGTCGCCGTGTGCATCGCGGTCGGGGTCGCGCAAGCGCTGACCCCCCACGGGGTGAAGTAGTCGTCGGGGTCGCGCGTGCTGTGCCCGGCTTCGTACGTGGGGTGCAGGACTTGTCCTGCACCGGACACGCAGGAAGGCGATCAGTTTATTCCCCGCCGGTCGCTTAGCTGGCGGCTGTCGAGTCTGGAAGCCCAAGCCAAGTACATCGCGGAGCACGATCCGGGAGCGGCGACCACCCTCGTCGAGCGCGTCATGCCCGGTGTCGAGCTATTTTACGGCGTTACGGTGGGCAAGGCGTCGAGTTGGACGCGCACGAGGGTCCTGGGTCCAGAGGGACCGATGTCGAAGTTGCCGGCGGACACGAGCATCTCGGAGTCGGTGATGTAGCTCGGATTGTCGAGCACACCCCAACCGATGCTGGCGGTACCGCCCGGGGGGTCGAAGACGCGGTGTCGTCCGTCGGCCAGATCCCAGAGCTCGATGTGACGGTTCACGCCGCCGGCGTCGGCCATGAGCTGCGCGTAGGTGTGCTCACTGCCGACCCCCCGTTGTACTTGCTGACGTCGGTCACCTTGTGACCCGTCATCGGCTCCCCCGCCGCAGGCCATGGGCCAGTCCACAGCTCATACCGCGACCAGCCCGACGAGCTGGGCAAGCGGTCGTAGGCTTGGAGCCAGGCCCACCGTGACGGCAGGATGGAGGTGCTGATGATCTCGGCGTCGGGTAGGCGCGAGAGGACGTAGTGCTCGTTGCCCGTGCTGTCGCCCAAGGCGACGCGCGCGCCGCTGGACCAGTCCTCCCAGTAGAGGTCCTCGTCGCCGAGCAGCGCCACCGGCGGGCCCGCCCGCACGGGCGCGCCCGGGCCGCCCACCTTCAGCCGCGTATCCGCGTCGAGGAAGAGGTAGTAGTCGCCGGGCGTCAGCACCGCGACCACCCAGCGGGGTGAGACGAGCAGGATGGAGGTGTTGTTGCTGGAGCCGGGCACGATGTCCGTCTCGTTCAGCACGTGCATCGGCTCCGTGACCTGGCCGATCTCAGCCAGGGGCGCGCGGTAGATGTACTCGCGATAGGGCAGGTCGCCGCCGCGCGAGTCGATCACGAACGCCGCGTCGCCCGCGCCGTAGCCAACCGCCGACACGGCGCAGCCTGCAATCCGGCCCGGACCCAGCGGATAGCGCCAAGCCGCAATGGCCGGACCATCGGTCGGCGCCAGGAAGACCTCGTTGAGGTCGCTACCTTGATGACCCTGCACTCCGTAGAAGTACCCGTGGCCGTTGGCGTACCACGCGATGCGCGGGTCGTAGGCGCGCATCATGCCGGCGGGTGGCGGCGCGAGGTAATCACAGCCCGGACCGCAGCTCGGTTCTGTGCGCCACTCGGGCGTGAAGACGCGCTCTGGATGCTCGGCGCGCTCGAACGCGCAGCCGTCGGGCAGTCCCGGCATGGGCACCCAGCCAGGATCGGCCTCCCCCCCATCGAGCGTGCCGCTGTCTCTTGCGCCCGTGTCGGGAGGAGAGGTGTCGCGCGCGCCGGTGTCCCGCGCACCGCTGTCGCCTGTGCCCGTGTCGAGTACGCCCGAATCGGCGCTCGCGTCCGGCGGTGTGCTGGACGAACTGCAGGCGCCGAGTGCGCAGAGCGCAGCGAGCAGGAGCAGCACGCGCGGGACCGGGAAGGGACGCATCCAGACCCGCATCAGAAGCACGCGCGGAAGACGCCGCTGCCGAAGAAGGGATGCCACAGGTCTTCGGTGGCGTAGCCGTAGCGCTCTTCGTGCCGGCCGTGCCGGGCGACGAGCGAGAGGCCGCAGACAGACCGACAGACCGACAGACCGACAGACCGACAGACCGACAGACCGACAGACCGACAGACCGACAGACCGACAGACCGACAGACCGACAGACGCGCGAATCATACCAACCACTCTTTCGTGCAGATCCTCATCATGGTCGATCTCTGGACGCGAAAGATCAAGGAGGGCTGTCACGGCGGCGTGATCTCTAGGATCTGATCGGCGTCGAGATCGCGGTAGACGTTCACGCGCCCGTCGGGCCAGCGGGCGACCAACTCGGAAGCGCTCGTTCGCTCGCCAAGGCCGAAGTAGGCGACGGCTTCGCTCTGGCTGAGCAGACCGGGTCCACCGGGGAGGCGTCGCTGGGCTGCTTCGTCCACGGTCACCCGGAGGCTGAGCGTCAGGCCGGCGGCGAGGGCGGCGGACACGCCCGGGGCGGCGCGCACGGCCAGGAAGTGCCCCGCGTGGTCGCCCGTGTTGCGATAGAGGGAGGGGTGGCCCGCGTGGCGCACGAGGAAGAGGTCGGGGCGACCGTCGCGGTCGTAGTCGAGCACGGCGACCGCGCGCCCGGTGCCCACGCTGGCGACGCCCGCTTCGGTCGCGACATCGCGGAACGTGCCGCGACCGTCGTTTTGATAGAGGCGCGTCTGCCCGTCTTCGAAGGGCGTGGCGACGGAGCAGAAGCGCTGCCCGGCGGCGACCACGACATCGTCGTCTCCGTCGGCGTCGAAGTCGGCGGCGGCGACGCCCCAACCCCAGGCCGCGTCATCCACTCCGGCCGCGTTCCCGACCTCGTCGAACTCGCGCGGGCCCGTGGCCAGGTAGAGCTTGTTGCCGCCCCGGCCCCAGTAGCCCTCGATGTGCGGGCGGCCGTCGAAGATGGACGACACGAAGAGATCGAGGGCGCCGTCGCCATCGAAGTCGGACACGGCCAGGCCCATGGCGTTGTCGGCCAGGCCGAAGCCGCTGGGAATCGTCTCGTCCGTGAAGTGCCCGCCGGGGCCGCCGTAGAAGAGGCGACCGAATCCGAAGTCGACGGTCACGGGCAGGTCCAGCTCGCCGTCCTGGTCGAGGTCCACGAAGCGCGCCGCGAAGGACCAGGTGCCCGCGGGGTCGAGGCCTTCGAGGTCGAGGCCGGCAGCCGTCGTGACGTCCTCGAAGTGCCCTGGATTCGCCGCGCCGAGATTGTGCAGGAGGCGCGCGTGGGCAGTGGAGCCGGAGCCGCCCGCGAACGTACGCGGGCGCCACGCCGTGGTGTAGACGTCGAGGTAGCCGTCGCCGTCGTAGTCGCCGACGACGATGCTCATCATCGAGTGGCTGACGCCGTCCTCGAGGGCCGCGCCGCGCGCGCGACCGACCTCCTCGAAGTGACCGTCGCTGAGCTGGTCGTAGAGCCTGAGACGCTGCGTGCCGACACCGCCGACGACAAGATCGAGATCTCCGTCGCCGTCGAGGTCGCCGAAAGCCGCGCCATTCGTGGGCAGGTCCTCCGTGATGCCCACGGCCGCCGTCACGTCCTCAAAGTGCCCGTCGCCGAGGTTGCGGAAGAGCAGATCCGTATCGTCCATGCGGGTCACGAAGACGTCGGGCCAGCCGTCCCCGTCGAAGTCTCCCACGGCCACGCCGCCCGTCATCGCCGGCACCTCGCAGTAGCGCTCGTCCACGTAGGGACAGGCGTCGGCGCAGAAGCTCGCGTATTGCACGTAGTCGAGACCGGCTTCCGTGGTGACGTCCGCGAAGGTCGTGGGAGGAGACCAGGCGCCCCTACCGAGACCCGCGTCGAGAGCGGCGTCGGGCGCGGCATCGATCGAGGCGTCGGCCATGGCGTCTGGGGCGGCGTCGGCGGATCCGTCCACGCGGGAGGCGTCCACGCAGGAGATCACGTCGAGGGCCGGCGCCTCCACGCGAGCACCGCGCGCATGGGACACCGCCGCGTCCATCCCCGAAGGCTTCGCGCCGTCGCAGGCCGCGCCACCCAGGAGCACGCCGCATCCGAGCAGCAGCGTCGCCCACCCTCGCCTCGGGGCGAGACGAGGCGGCAAGGTCGTGAGTGTCCTCGGCATGCCCAAGCTCAAGGTAGCCGGTGTGGAGGGCACAAGACAGCGCGCGCAGGACGCCTCGTCCCGCCGGCGAGACCAGGGATGAGGTTTTTCAACGGGCTGCTAACCTCCGGGCCCATGACGATCTCTCGGCGCTGGGGACGGAAGCTGCAGGTCACGTGGGCGCTCATGGGCGCCCTCCTGGGCACGTCTGCCTGGGCTGGCCCTGCCCTGGCGCAGGGAGCGAGCGACGCCGGTACGCCGTCGACATCACAGGCGCCGAGCGCGCCCGCGGCGCCCGTGCTGGTGCCACCGCACCTGCTGCAATTCGTGCAGGCGGCCTATCCCCAGGCCGCCGAGGCGGAGGGCCTCGAGGGCACGGTGGTGCTCGACATCACCATCGCCGCGGACGGCACCGTCACCCACGCCGTGGTCACGGAGTCCGCGGGCCATGGCTTCGACGAGGCCGCCATCGACGCGGTGCAGCGCTTCGAATTCGAGCCCGCGACCCGCGACGGCGTGCCCATCCCCGTGATCATCGGCTACCGCTACGTCTTCGAGCTGCGCGTGCCCGAGCCGCCGCCCCCCGCCGAGGTCGAGGCGCCCGCGACCGGCGGCATCGAGGGTCATCTGCTCGGCCTCGAAGATGGACTGCCCCTTCCGGACGCCGAGGTCATCCTGACGGGTCAGGAGGGCAGCGTCGCGTTGCGACAGGTCACGCAGGCGGACGGCACCTTCCGCTTCGACGAGCTGCTCCCCGGCACCTACGCGCTGCGCGTGATCACGCCCGAATACGGCGACATGGATCAAGAAGAGGTGGTCATTCCGGGGGAAGTGACCGAGGTCACCTACCGCATGCGCTTGGCAGAGGAGCCGCCGGACGACCTCACTTTCGGGGCCACGGCCATCGTCGATCCGCCACCGCGCGAGGTGACGCGGCGCACCATCAGCCGCGAAGAGATGACGCGCATCCCCGGCACGCGCGGCGACGCACTGCGCTCCGTGGAGCTCTTGCCCGGTGTGGCGCGGCCTCCCTTCGGCGCCGGGGCGCTGATCGTGCGCGGCTCTTCGCCCAACGACTCGCAGGTCTTCTTCGCGGGCAACCCCGTGCCCCTGCTCTACCACTTCGGCGGGCTCACGAGCTTCGTCAACGGCGGCCTGCTCGAGCGCATCGACTTCTTCCCGGGAAACTTCTCCGTGCGCTACGGGCGAAAGATCGGCGGCATCCTCGAGGTGACGCCGCGTGACCCAGCCACCGACCGATTTCACGGCAACCTCGACTTCAACCTGATCGACCTCTCCTTCCTGGTCGAGTCCCCCGTGGGCAGCGACGCCTCGGTCGCGGTCGCCGGTCGTCGCAGCATCCTCGACGCGGTCTTCCAAGCCGCCTTGCCCCAGGACGTGCTCGACAACCTCTCGGCGCCTGTCTACTGGGACTACCAGGGCGTCGCGAGCTGGCGACCGACGGATCGCGATCAGGTCCGCCTCTTGCTCTACGCCTCGAGCGACAGCTTTCGCTTCTTCCTGAAGAACGCGGACGGCAGTGATCCAAGCATCCGCGGCAACCTGAGCCTGTCGACGCGCTTCTTCTACAACCAGCTCTCCTGGACGCGGCAGCTGACGAACCACGTGCAGCAGGAGGTCCAGTGGATGAGCGGCACCACGAAGCTCCACTTCGCGCTCGGTGATCTCATCGCCTTCGACGCCAACTTCCTCAGCAACTACGGGCGCGCCGAGTGGCGCGTTCAGCTCTCGCATCGCGTACGCCTGATCGGTGGGCTCGATCTCGCGGTCGTGCCCTTCGACGTCGGATACACGGGGCCTGCGCTGCAGCAGAGCGAAGGCGCGGCCGAGCGCGATCCGCTCACTGGGCAGGCGATCGACTCGAGCCACTTTCAAGGCACGGCCGTGCAACCGGGCTTCTACCTGGAGAGCGACCTCGGCCTCACGCCGGAGCTCGAAGTCATCCTCGGGCTGAGGCTCGACTACTTCAAGGAGATCGACGCCTTCGTCTTCGATCCACGTCTGGTGGCGCGCTACCAGGTGCACGAGGGAACGACCTTGAAGCTCGGCGCGGGCATGTTCGGCCAGGCTCCGGCGTTCCAGGAGTCGAGCGTCGACATCGGCAACCCGGCGCTCGCGCCCGTTCGCGCGGCGCATTTCGGCCTCGGTGTGGACCAGGACTTCGGCAGCGGCATCAGCCTGGGCGTGGAGGGCTTCTACAAGCAGCTCTGGAATCGCGTGGTCGGCGTGCCCAACGGCCTGCCGCCCCGCTTCACCAACGAGGGCATCGGCCGCATCTACGGCCTGGAGGTCTCGGGCCGCATCCGGCCCGGGGGTCGACGGTTCTTCGCCTATCTCTCCTACACCCTCTCGCGCTCCGAGCGACGCGATCACCCTGGGGATCCCTGGCGGCTCTTCGACTTCGACCAGACGCACATCTTCACGGTCGCCGGGGTCTATCGCCTGCCCCGCGGTTGGGAGGTCGGAGCCACGCTCCGGCTGGTCAGCGGCAACCCCGGCACGCCCGTCACGGGCGCGGTCTACGACGGGACGAACGCCGTCTATTCGCCCCTGAGCGACGCGGTGAACTCGACGCGCAGCCCGCTCTTCAACCGGCTCGACGTGCGCATCGCGAAGCAGTGGACGTTCCAGAGCTGGAAGCTGTCGCTCTATCTGGACATCCAGAATGTCTACAACCAGAACAACCGCGAGGGCACGCGCTACAGCTACGACCTGTCCCAGAGCGCGGCCATTCGCGGGCTGCCCATCTTGCCCGCGCTCGGGATCCGGGGGGAATTGTGATGAACGCGAAGAATCGCAGCGCGCACTTGGCGGTCGTTTGGCTCGCCTCGCTCGGCGCTCTGTCGGCGTCGGGTTGCTCGAACAACTTCAGGCCCGCGTCCCTGGTGAACCATGCGCGCGTGCTGGGCGCGCGCATCGAAGTGCTGGGCGATCCCACGCGCTCCAATCCGCGTCCGGGCGAATCGGCCACCGTGCGCTGGCTGGTGGGTTTCCCGGCGGAAGAGCAGACCCTCTCCTGGGCCTTCCTCACCTGCGTACCGGAGGCGACGAGCTATGGCGTCCCCCAATGCGCCCACGCCGTCGGGACTCCCGCGGTACAGCTCGAACCCGCCTTGGGCGCGCCACACGTGGAGCTCGCCATCCCGAACGAGGCCACGCTCGGCGACGCAAACCAGCTGCTGATGCTTGGGAGCATCTGCGCGCAGGATCAGGTGAACACCGACCCGACGGTGCAGGCTGCCTGCGCCAACCCCGACGGCGATGGCACGATCGTCACGCTGCGGGTGCCCATCGAGCGCGACGGCATGACCAACCACAACCCGAGCTTGGACGCCGTCACTCTGAACGACGAAGTCCTGGACTACATGGCTGCCCCGGACGCGCCTGGCACGGGCTGCGCCGGTGGAGACGCACCCCAGATCGTGTGGAGCGAAGACGTGGTCGCGCTTGCGCTGACGGCCGTCGACGGAAGCCGCGAGACCTACACGGTGAACCGCGGCGCACCACCCGTGGCCACGGATGTGCTCGAGGATCTACTGGTCGAGGACCTCAGCACGGCGGGCGAGATCGATCTCCACTTCGCCTACTTCGATGACCTCGACCCGACCATCGACCTCGAGTGGACCTTGCCCGCGCTGGCCGAAGTCGCCGCCGATGGAACGCTCGTGCGCCTCACCTTCACCATGCGTGACGGCCGCGGCGGCTTCGACTTCATCCAGCGCGCCGTCTGCGTCGTCGCACCCTGACGAGCGAACGTCGGCGCGACCCATTTCACCGTGAGGTCCAGCGCTTGCGCGGACCCTGAAGCATCGAGCGCGGAGACGGACCGCCTGACCCGTGTGCAGTGCGCCGCGGGAGCGCACCTACGAGGCCGGCGCGCGGCTGAGCCCACGTCTTCTGGTGTCCGCTTTGGTGGTAGGGTCGCCCAGGGTGAAGACTCTCGAACGACGTCTCGGGCTTCCGGCCGTGGTGGCGATCAGCATCGGTGCCATGCTCGGCAGCGGGCTCTTCGTGTTGCCAGGCATGGCCAGCGCGTTGACGGGCCCGAGCGTCTGGATCGCCTACATCGTGGCGGGCGCCATGGTGCTCCCCGCGGCGCTCTCCAAGGCGGAGCTGGCCACGGCGATGCCGACCTCGGGCGGCACCTACGTCTACATCGATCGCGCCTTCGGACCGCTGGTGGGCACGATCGCGGGCCTGGCGCTCTGGCTCTCCCTGTTGCTCAAGAGCGCCTTCGCCCTGGTCGGCTTCGGCTCATACCTCTCCGCGGAGATCGGCGACACGCTGCCGCTGCTGCCGACCTCCCTCGTGCTGCTCGGCCTGGTGGTCGCGCTCAACGTCGCCGGCGTGCACAAGATCGGCAAGATCCAGCTCGGCGTCGTCGGCATCGCCCTCAGCGGTCTGATCGTGCTCTCGCTCTGGGGCGCGCGCAGCTTCGACCATGCCAAGCTCGAGCCTGCCTTCACGGGCGGCACCATGGGCTTCGCCCAGGCCGTCGCCTTCGTCTACATCGCCTTCGCGGGCGTGACCAAAGTCGGCGCCATCGCGGAAGAGGTGAAGGACCCAGGGCGCACACTGCCCCGCGGAATCCTGCTCTCTCTGGGCCTCGTGACCATCGTGTACGGCGCCGTGGTCCTGTGCCTCGTGGGCAACGTCCCGGAGCCCGAGCTGGCCGGCGATCTGCGGCCCATCTACACGCTCGCGCTGAGCGTCTCGGGCCCGGTCGTGGCGTCACTGGTTGCGCTGCTCGCGGTGCTCACCATGACCTCCATGGCCACGTCGGGCGTCCTGGCCGCGTCGCGCTTCCCCTTCGCCATGGCGCGCGACGATCTCCTGCCGCCGCAGTTCCGACACATCTCGGAGCGCTTCGGCACCCCGACCTTCGCCATCGTGGCCACGGGGCTGACCATGGCCGCGGTGCTGGCGACCATGGACATCGCATCCATCGCCAAGCTCGCCAGCTCGGCCATGATCGCCGCCTTCATCGCGGTGAACGCGGCCGTGATCGTACTGCGTGAGAGCGACGCGCGCTGGTATCGCCCGAGCTATCGAGCGCCCTTCTATCCCTGGGTCCAAGGCTTCGGAGTCATCGGCGGCGTTGGCCTGTTGGTGGCGACGGGTTGGCTCGCCGGACTCGCGCTCGTGGTCATGGTGGGCGCTGGGCTGCTGCTCTACTTCGCCTACGGTCGCAAACGCACGGATCGCCGAGGCGTGCTCGGACGCCTGGGACCACGTCGCGAGCTGCTGCAGGACTTCGAGGACGTGCTGCCGAGCGACGCCGCCGCCGTGGTCGCGTTGACCGGTCGCGAGCGCTCCGCGGAGACGCTGGTCGAGGTCGGCGCGGCGCTGGCGGAGGGCGGTCGCGTGGAGGTGCTCCATCTCTCGGACGTGCCCGAGCAGATCGGCATGGGCACGGTGCTCGACGACGACGGCGGCGTCCGCGCCCTCGAACGTCGGCTGCTCTCCTTCGGACGCAAGCATCAGTGGAACGTGGAATTCGACGCGGTGGCGACGCGTGACGTGGTCGAGACGATCCACCGCGCGACCGTGACCGTCGGCTGTCGCTGGCTCGTCATGCCGTGGCGCGAGAGCAGCGTGCTCGGGATCACCTCGGTCAATCCGCTCGGCTGGCTGATCAACAACCTCACGTCGAACCTCGCGCTGCTGCGCGACGCGGGCGTACGCGAGATCTGCGAGATCCTGGTGATCCCCCAGCCCGGACCCCACGACGTGCTCGTGGCCTCCACGGCCGAACGCCTGGGCGCGGTGCATGAGGCGCGCATCGTCTTCGCGCGCTTCGTGCACGACGACGCCACGGGCCTCCAGATCCAGTCCGAGGTGGACTACCTCGAGCAGGTCAGCGTGCTCTGCGACCGCGACCACCGCACCATCGTGCTGCGCGGAAAGAACGAGGTCGCCGCCATCGTCGCCGCCAGCGTCCAATACGATCTGCTGGTGCTGGGCGCGTCGGGCGACCGCCACATGAAGCACATCCTCTGGCCGCCGGTGGAAGAACGCGTGATGCGCGAGGCGAGTTGCTCCGCGCTGGTGCTGCGACGTCCACGCAAGCTGGTGCACGACGCGCTGCGCACGTCGAGCGCGGAGCGTCGCAACGAGGGCCACACGCTGGTCGAGATGATCTCGCCCGAGCTGCTCGAGGCGCGGCTCGAGGTGAAGGACAAGGCGGAGCTCTTCCGCGCGCTGGCCGAGCATCTGGCGCGCGCCAGTGACAGCGAGCCCAAGGTGATCGAGAAGGCCTTGCGCGAGCGCGAAGAGACGCAGAACACCGCCGTGGGCAACGGAGTGGCCCTGCCCCACGCCACGCTCCAGGGCGCGACCCAGACCTACCTCGGCATCTTCACCGTGGCCGAACCCCTCGACTACAACGCGCCCGACGGCGGTCGCGTCGACGTGCTCTTCGCGACGCTCGGTCCGCCCTCGGACCGCAACCACCACCTGCGCGTGCTCGCGGCCATCGCCCACCGCATCCACGAAACCGACCTACTCGCGCGCGTGCGCTGTGCGGAGAGCCGTGAGGCGCTGCAGGCGGCTGTCGAGGCCTGCGACGGAGACAGCGGGCCCCGCCCGAGCAGCGACTGACGAGCGCCCGCGGGCGCGAGTCGAAACCGCGCGCCGCGTCTCAGGGAGCGGCGGGCGGGGAGAGCCAGATGGCGTCGCTCACTCGAGCGGAGAGGCGCACGTCGAAGCCGTCCGCGGTCGCGCGGTCGACGGAGTTGCGCAGCACCTCGAGGCTCACCCTGGAGGCGCGGAAGGGAGCCACGAGGCGTTCCGGCAGCGTGAAGTCACCCGAGTCGTCCACGAAGCAGTGAAGCTCGGTCGCGCCCGCGGGTCGCGCGCGCAGCACTACCTCCACGCTCGATGCGGCCGCCCCCGCCCAACGAACGCGCACGCCGTCGACCGGCCAGAGGGCCATGCCCTCGCCCTGCGAGGCGGGCATGACAATGGTCGGAAGCGCCGGCATGGGGGTCTGGAGATCGAGGCTCGCGAGCTCGTCGCCGGGCAGCTCGTCCGGCAGGCTGCTGGCGCTGATCGCCGGCGCCATGGCGACCTCGGCGCAGTCCACGGAGAGCGGCGCGGGGAAGGTCGTGACGTCGCAGAAGGTGATGGCACGAGCGGCAGGGCCGTAGGCGACGCGGAAGGCGCCCGCGCAGGCGGGCTCGAGCGCCGGGCTGTAGGACGCGGGCTGAGGGTCGGCCGCGAGCAACAAGCACGCGCCCTCTTCGTCGAGGCGTTCGAGCTGCGTTCCCTCAGCCGCCCTGGCCAACCACGCTTGAAGATCGCAGCGCGGCGTCAGCAAGGTCTCGGGATCGCGCGTGCGACGCGTGAGCACCACGGCGCCGACGCCCGTCGCCGTGGCGAAGGAGACGGGCACGGGGATGTCTTCCACGGGCGCCGAGGGTGCGCCGCCGCCGCCCCCGCAGGCGACGAGCAGCGAGAGCGCGAACGCGAACGAGAGAGCGCGCGCGGCGCTCACGACTCGGCCTTCTGCCGAATGCCCAGAGCCTTCATTTTCTTGTACAGGTGGCTCCGCTCCAGACCGAGGTCCGAAGCCGTGCGCGTGACGTGACCCGCATGATGCTCGAGCGCGTGCACGATGAGCTCGCGTTCCACGTCTTCCATCATCTCGCGCAGCGGCGCACCCGGCCGATAGAAGGCCGTCGCTCCCGAGCCTCCGCCCGCGATGGGCAGGAGCGCGCGGGCGTCGGACTCGCGGATCTCGTCTCCCGGCGTGAGGATCACCAGCCGCTCCACCAGGTTCTGCAGCTCGCGCACGTTGCCGGGATAGTCGTAGCTCTCGAGCAGCTTCAGCGCGCCCGTGCTGAGCGTGCTGCGCGGTCGGTCGTTGTTGTCCGCGGCGCGTGCCAGAAAGTGCGCGGCCAAGAGGGGCACGTCCTCGACGCGCTGACGCAGTGGAGGCACGCGCAGAGGCACGACGTTGAGCCGGTCGTAGAGATCCGCGCGGAAGCGACCCTGCTCGATCTCCTGTGGCAACGACTTGTTGGTCGCGGCCACCACGCGCACGTCGACCTGCAACAGATCGCCGCCTCCGACGCGCTCGATCTCGCCCTCCTGCAAGACGCGCAGCAGCTTCGCCTGCATCGCCGCGGGCATGTCACCGACCTCGTCCAGGAAGAGCGTGCCACCCGAGGCACGCTCGAATTTGCCGCGCCGCTGCCGCGTGGCACCGGTGAAGGATCCCACCTCGTGGCCGAAGAGTTCGCTCTCGATCAGATCTGCCGGAACCGCCGCGCAGTTCAGCTTCTCGTAGGGTCCGCCCGAGCGCTTCGAGCCTTCGTGGATCGCGCGCGCGACCAGCTCCTTGCCCGTGCCTCGCTCGCCGTGGATCAACACGGGCGCGTTCGCGCGTGCCGCGAGCTCGATGCGTTCACAGAGCTCGCGCATGGGCGCGCTCTCGCCGAGCAAGCCATCCGTCGTGCCACTGCGACGTCGCAGCTCGGCGTTCTCCTGCTCGAGCTTGCGGAAGTCGAAGAGGCGCGAGAGCGAGTGGAGCAGGCGCTCCGTGCCGATGGGCTTCTCCAGGAAATCGTGCGCGCCCAGGCGCGTCGCCTCCAGCGCCGTCTCGATAGTGCCGTGGCCACTCATCACGATCACCGGCACGTCGTTGCCGTCGCTCCGGATCTTGCGGAGGATCGAGATGCCGTCCATGCCCGGCAGCATCACGTCGAGCAGGAGCACGTCGTAGGCGGTGGTGGCGAGCTTCGAGAGCGCGATCTCGGCGTTGCCCGCCACGTCCACGTCGAAGTCCTCGACTCTCAGCGCGCGGGAGAGCGTGGCGAGGATGTTCTTCTCGTCGTCGACGATCAATACGGCGGGGTTGGCCATGGCGAGACGATAACCTAAACGCCACGCCCTGCGAGAGCCTGTGCGAGCGGCGGATCCTGCGGGACCATGGCGCCGGTCCACCACTCGTAGTCGCGCCCGAGCGGGTCACCACCGGGGAAGAAGACGAGGTAGGTCATGGCGTCGTAGGCCAGGAAGCTCGGCCTGCCGCCGAGGGCGTTTCCGATCTGATGCACCGTGCGCCATGTGCCCGTGTTGAAGTAGGCCGCGGGTCGGCCGTCGACGTTGCCCAGGGGCACCATCGAGGCGAAGTGGCTGTGGCCGTTGACCACGAAGCGCAGTCCGCGCCGCGCTTCGAGCTCCTCGACGCCGCGCGCCGCCATGCGCCCGTCGAAGCCATGCTGCACGACCTTGTACAGCTTGGTCAGGCGCTGATCCTGCCCACGCGCTACGAGCTTCTTGGTCGAGAGCTGCAGCATCAACTCGAGCTTCTTGCCCGTGTCGAAGCGTAGCCCCTTGCGCTGCCCACGGATCCACTGACGCACGAAGGGTCTGTGCAGGAATTCCTCGACCAGGCTGGCCCAGGTGCGGTTCACGGGACCGAGCAGGTCGCCGCGCACGACCCCGACGTGACGTACCCACGAGGGGACCGCGTAGATGGGCCGTACGTCGTCGATGTCCTCCAGGATGGCCGAGCCCTCCTCCCCGACGATGCGGCGCATCATGCGCGGGAAGCGCGTGATAAGCTCGACCCCGAGGGCGTCACCGATGGTGCCTCCGCCATCGAGGCTCTCGTTCACCGGATCGCCGAGGTGACCGTGGTAGGCGAGCACGCCGTGCTCCGGGAAGACCTGCTCGGTGTGGAACTCGATCTCCTCGTCCCGACCCGTGAGCGCGCGCCAGGCCACGCGACGCGCCTGAGGGCAGTGGGCGAGCAATCGGTCGTGATTGCCCAACAGATACGTGACCTCGAGCTCGCCCGCCTCGACGCGTCGCCGGATGGCGTCGAAGAAGCCCTGCTCACGCGCGACGATGCTCTCGACGATGGCGAGGACGACCGCACGCACGGGCGCGTCGGGCTCGTGGTAGGGGCGATACGCGCCGTCGAGCCAGCGCGGGGAGCGCACCAGATCGAAGAGATCCCCAACGAAGCACAGGCGCGCCGGGCGATCGAGCCGAGCCACCGCGATGCGTGTCCAGAAGCGCTCGAAGGTCTCTTCACGCGAGACGTGGGCGCCGTGCAGCGAATCCGTGAGGTGAATGTCGCTGACGCAGATCAGCATCGGGCGAGGCGCGGCGTTCATGACCTTCGGAGTCTACCGCAGCCCGACAGACGTTGGCTTCAGGGCTCGACGCAGATGCCGGCCGCGCAGACGAAGGGCGCCGGGCAGGTCGCGCTGCCCACGCAGGTCGGCCGCATACAGAACCCGCCATCGTTGCAGACGTAGGGCGCCGGGCAGGGCGTACCGAGCGAGCAGCTGCGGAGCATGCACCTGCCGGCTGAGCCGCAGCGCTTGCCCGGGTTGCAGTCGGTGTCCGAGGAGCAGTCCGTGGCGCACGCGCCGACGCCGGGCACGCAGCTGGCGAAGGAGGGACAGTCCACGTCCGAGCCGCAGCCGTTGCACACGCCCCCGGGCGCGTCGCGGTTGCAGCTGCTGATGCCGGGGCAATCACTCAGCCCGCGACATTGCACGGGCCCGAAGGAGACGCTGCCCGCGTCGACGCCCGAGTCCGTCGCCGTGCCCGAGTCCGTGACCGTGCCCGAGTCCGTGACGGTGCCCGAGTCCGTGACCGTGCCCGAGTCGAGCGCGCCGTCCACCGATCCATCCATCGACGCACCGGAGTCCACGAGGGCGCCCGAGTCCACGTCGCCTCCAGAGTCGGGCGTCGAGGATCCGCCTCCACACGCGAGCAGAAGGCTGAACGAGCAGGTCACCAGGAAGAGAGTTCGCATGGGCCCTGGATGGCATCGGAGCGCGCGAGAAGCAACCGCGTTGGGATGGCGCCGACAAGGAGGCGTTGGGACGGCCTGGCGCGGTCCAGGAGAACGGCAGGAGAGACGATGTCGTGTTCAGCGGAAGAGGAAGAGCATGTCGAGAGCGTGCTGCGGCGCGCCCTGGGGGCCGCCTGGGCCCACGCAGCGGAGGTCGTGCGCATCGTGCGCGTGCGCCGCGTGACGCTGGAAGAGCAGACGGGCGCGATGCGTCGAGAGCTCATCTGGGAAGGACCCGAATCCATCACCTCGCGGCTGGAGGGGGTCGAACTGCTACCGGCGCAGGCGACGCTGGCGACGCGGGTGCTCTGCCTCGACGTGATGAGTGAGTCACTGCAGCGCCGGGCGAGCGCGACCATGGAGGCGTGGGCCAAGACCAGCTCCTGCTATCCGATCGTCAGCGTGCAGTTGGCCACGGAGGAGGTCGCCGAAGTGCGCCTGCGTGGGTCGCGGCGCCGCGTCCTGATCGGCATGCGCACGGCGAGGGTGTTGAGCATCCACGAGCCACAGAACGTGGCTCTGGGGGCGCTGCTCGGAGGCGTCGGTGGATTGGGCGTCGCCAGTGGCCTCGTGGTCCTGGGCCAGTCGCTGCCCACCGCCGCGCTCGCCGCCGTCACCGTCACCCTGGCTGTTCTGCTCGCCGAGGCCATGCATCGCCCGCGCTCGCTGGCCACGCCCCGATCGCGCTGACACGCTCGTCGTCGCCGTCCCTTGCCACTCGCCGTCACATTTCGCCGTAGGGTGAGGCGCTCGCGCGAGCCACGCCCACGCTGCTCCTTCCGTGCCCGCATTTGGTAACCTGAGGCATGAGCACGAAGGCGGCCGTGGCCGATCTCATCTGCCGAGTGAGGCGCGACAACGACACCTGGCTATGCGTCGACGTCTTCGACCACGTCGCCGAGCCCTACGCCCTGCTCGGCGACGCGCCCTCGGTGGGGAGCTTCGTCTCGGCCACGCGCGAGGGCGACGCCGTGCGCGTCGTCGAATGCCTGGCCGTCGCGGGCACGGCACGCGCCGCCGTGTTCGAGATCGCGGTCAAGAGCGGCCTCGATCCGCGCTTCCCGCCCGCGGTCATGCGCGAGGTCTCGAGGCTGGTGGCGGCGCCCGGAGTCGACGACCGCGCGCTGGAAGACCGCCTGGACCTGCCGCTCGTGACCATCGACGACGCCACCAGCCGCGACCTCGACCAAGCGGTGTGCGTCGAGCGCGACGGCGAGGACTATGTCGTCTGGTACGCCCTGGCCGACGCCGCCCACTTCGTGCGCCCTGGGAGCGAACTGTACGCGGAGGCGCTGCGGCGAGGCGCGAGCTTCTACCTGCCCGACCTGATGATCCCCATGCTGCCGCGGGCGCTCTCCGAGGGCATCGTCTCCCTCAACCCGGACGTCGAGCGTCGCGCTCTGCTCTTTCGCATCGAGCTGAATCGGCAAGGCGCGCTCGGCGGGACGACGGTCAGTCGCGCGCGGGTACGGAGCCGCGCGAAGCTCAGCTTCGAAGGCGTGCAGCGCTTCCTGGACAGCTCCGATCCGCAGGGCTTCGACGACGACGCCATCGCCACGAGCTTGCGTCTCTTGCACGAGGTCGGGCGCGTACGCGTGGCCGACGCGGAGGAACGCGACATCGTCCACTACCGTCGACAAGAGGTGAAGACGCACCTCGGGCCGGGCGATGGCCTGGCCTTCCTGATCGGCAAAGGGCTGCGCATGGACGTGGAGCGAGACAACGAGCAGATCTCGCTGCTGTGCAACATGGAGGGCGCGCGCATCCTGCGAGACGGAGATCGGGGCGACGACGAGATCCACCCGATCTACCGCGTCCACGCGGCGCCGCCGCGCGACAAGATCGCACACTTCGAGCAATTCCTCGTGGCCCTGGCCAAGTCCCACGGGCTCGACGCGAAACGCTGGACCTGGCGCCAATCGGGCAAGGAGGCGCTCAGCACCTTCCTCGAGCGCCTGCCCTCCGACGGCGCGGAGGGACGCATCGCCCAGGCCATTCATCGACAGGCGGTGCTGGTGAACGGTCGATCCGTCTTTCGGCAGGAGCCCGGCGCCCACTACGGCATCGGCGCCGAGGTCTACGCACGCTTCAGCGCGCCCATGCGCGAGATGGTCGGCGTGTTCCTGCATCAGGAGATGTGGGAGAACCTGGGCGAGCCCGCCGCGCCCTTGCCCTCAGGCGTGAAGTCCGGCGAGGAGCTGCGCGACCGCATCGTGGCGCGCGCCAACGAGGCCAAGGAGATCCAGAAGCACATCACCGGCGACGCCAACCGCCTGGTGCTGGACCAGCTGCTCGAGGAGAGCCGGCGCACGAAGCACGCGCTCGAGGGCACGCTCGTGGGACTCACGCCGACCAAGGCTCACGTGCTGCTCGACGCGCCGCCCATCGACTTGAAGGTCTACCTGATGGACGTCCCGACCCCGGTGAAGGTGGACGCAGGACTCGCGAATCTGCGCGACGCGTCGGGAGCGGTGCACGCCTCGGTGGGAGACGAAGTGCGCCTGCGCGTGCTCGGAAGAGACGAACGCCGCGATCGATGGCGCCTGGATCTCGAGCGCGCGTGAGGAGCCTCGCGGAGATCTAGGCGTCTCGCAGGCCGAGCTCTTTCATCTTTGTCTGCAGGCTCTTGCGCGAGATCTTCAGCCAGCGCGCCGCGTGCGTGACGTTGCCCTGGG
>Ga0210044_10005355_pt1 | contig 17409 bp, 13 predicted proteins | sample CryGey13umfilter_2_FD_183959 | JGI IMG/M metagenome (GOLD analysis project Ga0210044, IMG submission 183959) | Groundwater microbial communities from aquifer in Utah, USA - Crystal Geyser 4/9/14 3 um filter (SPAdes) (version 2) | ecosystem: Environmental > Aquatic > Deep subsurface >... | reverse complement strand
GCGGTCGATCCGGGCGAGGGTCACCGAATCGTCGTGGTAGATGTTGGTCCCCTCCTCCTTCGGCTTGAGGAGCACCTCTTCCCCCTGCGGCGTCACGTGGTAGACGGCCGGGAGGGCGGGCAGCCCTACCCGTTTCGGCAGCCCGCCGTAGATGTGCTCCCCCATGCATCCGAAGCGGGACAGGTAGAGGTCGCGTTCCTTCCCGTCCGGCGTCCGCACCGTGAAGAGCGTGTCCTTGTGGACCTTCTCGATCAGCAGGACCTCGGTGACCTCGAAGTCGCGTTGCGGCTCCCCCGTCATCTCCTGGAGCAGCGCCAGGATCGCCTTCTTCAGGCCGGTCGCCTTGAACTTGGAGGAGAGGATCTTCACCCGCGCCTCGGCGGGGATCATCCGGATCGCGCCGCGCACCCAGTTGACGTAGGAGTGGGCGATGCTGATCGGGAGCATGTCGGTGCTCGTCGGGTCGAGGAGTTCGTCGATCTTCGCTTCCCAGAGCGGGATGTGCATCCCGAGAAATTCCTGCGGGTTCTCGACCCCGAGGGACTTGAGGATTTTCTCCCGGTCCGCCGTTTTCCGCCCGGTAGCGGGGATCTGGAAGTACCGGTTCAGGGCGCGCTCGTACTTCTGCAGAGCGGAGCGGGAAGAAGAAGCCATCTTTGCCCTCCCGGACGATGGAGTGGGAACATCCTGATCTTATCATCGGCGGCGCGGCCCGGAAACGTCAAACCCCGACGCCGTCAGCCGGTTCCCTTTTCCAACTCGACCAGCGCGGCGGCGAGAGGGGCATGCGCCCCGAAGAGGACGAGCTTGTCTCCCGCCTCGATCGTCTCCTCCGGCGACGGCTGAACGATCGCACGGTCTTTCCGAAGGAGTGCCAGCAGGATGATCCCGACGCCGTTCTTGAAGGGCAGATCCCGGATCGTCCGTCCGGCCCACGGCGAATCCGGCGAGACGTAGAACAACTCGATGACTTTCCTCTGGAGAAACTCCTCGAACTCCGACAGGAGTCCCACGCTCCTTGAAGGGACGCGCTCCCGCAGGATACGGTACGTCCCACTGCGGATCAGCTCTTCCTGCTGCGCGATGATGTGGTCGGGAACGTGGTACTCGTGCAGGACCCGGGAGAAGATCTCGACCGACGTCTCGAATTCCTCCGGGATCACGGCGTTCGCCCCGAGGGCGATCAGGTCGTCCACGTCCGCCACGTACCGCGTGCGGACGAGAATGGACAGCCCGGGGTTGGCGCGGCGGGCCACTGCCACGGCACGGCGGGTCGCCATCGGGTCGGAGATGGCGAGCACCAGCATCCGGGCGCGGCCCACCCCGACGCGGTCGAGGATCTCCGGGTTGTTCACGTCACCGTAGAAAATCGGCTCCCCCGCCACCCGGCCCTCCCGCACCAGCACGTCGTTCAGGTCCACCACGAGGTAGGGGACATGGGTCGAGCGCAGGACCCGGGCGAGGTTCTTCCCGTTCATCCCGTATCCCGAGATGATCACGTGGTTGTCGATCCGCCCCGCCTCGGGCGACCCCGCGCCCGGGGCCCCCTCCCCCGGATCCTCCGTCTCCCTCCCGCGAACGACGTGCCGAACGAAGTACCTCGCCATCCACGGCGCCGCCCCCATCAGGAACGGCGTCGACACCATCGTGAGGATGGCGACCGCAAGGAGGTACTGGTACGCCGCCGTTCCCACCAGCCCTTCCCGGGACCCTTCCGACATCAGGAGGAACGAGAACTCGCCGACCTGCGCCAGCCCGATCGCACCGATCACGGAGACCCGCCACGGGTAGTCCAGGGTCCGGATCGCGGCGCCGGCGCAGATCCCCTTCGCCAGCACGACCCCGATGGAAAAGAGGAGGATTACGGGAAGGTGGCGCGCGAGAAACGGGAGGTCGAGCAGCATCCCGACGGAGATGAAGAACACCCCGTTGAAGACGTCCCGGAAGGGGAAGATCTGGGCGGCGATCTCGTGGACGTAGACCGACTCGGAGATCACCAACCCGGCGAGGAACGCCCCCATCGCCAGGGAGAGCCCCCACCACCGCGCGATCCACGCCGTCCCGAGGATGAGGCACATCACCGTCATCGCCAGGATTTCCCGGCTGTTCAGGCGGACCACTTCCTTCAGGAGGAGCGGGACCACGAAACGCGACGCCAGCAGGATCACCCCGACCCCCACCCCCGCCTTGGCCAGCGTGAACGCCACGATGGAGAATTGCGCGGTCTCCCATTGCCGGAACGAGGGGATGAGCAGCATCATCGGGATCACGGCCATGTCCTGGAACAGCAGGATGCCGATGGAGATCTTCCCGTGGCCGCTGTCGATCTCCATCCGGTCGGCGTAAACCTTCATCACGATCGCGGTGCTCGAAAGGGACAGGACGAACCCGATGAAGATCGCTTCCGCGAATGGAAACCTCGCGAGTGAGAGGACGATCACGGTGAGCAGGATCGTCGCCGCGAGCTGGAGCCCCCCGCCCTGCAGGATTTGTCGGCGCATCTTCCCCAGGTTCGCGAGGGAGATCTCCATCCCGACGGTGAACAGCAGGAGGGTGACGCCGATCTCGGCGAGAGGTTCCACCATCCCGGATTCGGCCACCAGTCCCGCCCCGGCCGGACCGAGGATGGCGCCGGCGACCAGGAACGCCGCCACGACGGACAGGTGAAGCCGCCCGAACAGAAGCGCGACCGCCGTGGCGATCGCCAGGACGATGGACAGGTCGCGAAGAACGAGGGGCAGGTCGGTCAACGGTTCTCCCGGAGGCGGGGTGAGCGTCTCGCTCCAATAAATCAGTTTACCACCGGGCCAAGTGGGCCGGCCCCACTCCGGGGGGCGAAATTTTTTGTTGAAGTTATGTCGAAGAGATTCCGAAGAGAGAATCAAGAGCAACGGTAACGCCTGTCTCCCCTCCCCGGGGAGGCAACTGCCCGCACACCCCTCCAAAGGCTCGCGGGCGATACCAACGATCCCCCGGGGATCCCGCCTGTGCCCCGGGGGATTCGCATTTCCCGGTCCGTCCCGCGGGTTAGAACGTTCCGGCTTCCGCCAGGAGCCGGTACTCCTCTTCCGTCATCCCGAGGATTTCGAGGTACACGTCCCGGTTGTCCGACCCCGGGGGCCGACACCCCGACTTCCAACGCGCCGGGGTCCCGCTCATCTTCCAGGGCGGCGCGGCGAGCAGCAGTTCGCCGTAGACGGGATCCGCGCTCCGCACGAAGCACCCCCGCTCGCGCCAGTTTTCCTCCCCGAGCGTCTCGAGGGGGCGATTCACCCGCCCCGTCACCACGGCGGCGCCGGGACCGCCCCTTTTCGAGGTGTACGCCTCGACCGCCACGAGGATCTCGTCGGCCGTTCGGTCCCCGGACCACTCCTCGATGATCTCCAGGAGCGCCCGTTCGTTCTCGAGGACGACGCGGTTCTTCGGCGTGGAGAACCTCGGGTCGCGGGACAGCTCCGGGCGCCCGATGATGTGCATCAGGGAATCGAACGCCTCGTCGTTGTAAGCGGCGATGAAAGTGTAGCCGTCCCGACACCGGATGTAGGTGTACGGGAAGACGGCGGGGTCGAAGTTCCCGACCCGCTCGCGCGCCTTTCCCCCCGTGTGCATCCAGGTGATGTTGTAGTCCGCGAACATCATCAGCGCCTCGGCGCCCGAGAGGTCCACGGCCTGGCCCTTCCCGGTCTCCGCGCGGAAATGAAGCGCCGCGAGGACCCCGTAGGCTCCCCACAATCCCTGGACGAACGCACCGTGCCAGTTCCCGAGGCGGGTCGGGGCCTCGTGCGGCCGCGGCGGGACGCCCTCCGGCTCCCCGACGATGTACGGCGCTCCGGAGAGCGCCTGGCAAAGGATGTCGCTGTCCCGGACGGGACGGGAGGCGTCGGGGCCGAACGCGCCGTACGTGGAAAGGGAGAGATAGACGATCCCAGGACGTTCTTCCCGCAGGGAGGGGTAGTCGCACCCCATCGCCTCCATCCGCTCCGGGGACTCCGTCGTGACGATCACGTCCGAGGAGAGGGCGAGCCTCCGGAAGACGTCCCGCCCGGCGGAGTCGTCGACGTCGAGGGTGACGAAGCGGCGGTTCCGCGCTTCGGAGAGGAAGGGGAGCCCCGTCCCGGCCACCCGGATCTCCTCCGGCGCCACGAGGCGGAGCGGGTCGCCGCCGGGAGGTTCCACCTTGACCGTCTCGGCGCCGAACTCCGCCAGGACCGAGGCGGCCACCATCCCCCCGAAGTGGCCGGGGCAGAATTCGATCACCCGGATCCCCTCCAGCGCCTCGGGCTTCCCCGCCGCGGCCGAAGGCTCCGTCGCTTCCCGCACCCACCCGGCGAAACCGCTCACGGCGCGCTTCCGATCGGCGGCCGGGCGCCGGGGAGGTCGGCCCACTTCCCGATCACCTTCTTTCCGGCGAGCGCCTCCATCTCGCCGGCGGTCATCCCCAGCAGACCCCCGAAGACCCGCTCGTTGTGCCACCCCACGGGTTTCGCGCTCCACTTGACCCTTCCCGGGCTCTCCGACAGCTTCGGCGCCGGTCCGTACTCGTCCACACGGCCGTAGAGGGGATCGTCCACCGAACAGACCGTTCCGCGGGCCCGCAGGTGCGGGTCGTGGTAATGGTCCCTCCCCCCGCGGACCGGCGCCGCGGAGAACCCGGCGCCCTCCGAGATGCGCACGACCTCGTCGACCCTCCGGGAGGCGCAAAACGCCCCAACGCGTTCCGGGGTGGCGATCGATGCCTCCTCCGGATCGGTGGCTCCGACGGCGTGCGCGAGGGGGATCATCTCGTCCTCGTCCCGCGCGGAGACCGAGACGAACCCGTCGCGGCAGCGGTAGATCCCCGAGGGGGGATACGAGGGGTCGACGTTCCCGTTCCGCGCGCGGTCCTTCCCCGTCAACCCGGCGTACGGCCATGTCCAGTCCAGCGTGCGGATCATCGCCTCGGCCTGCGAAAGGTCGATCATCTGCCCTTCCCCGCTCTTCCGGCGCGCGGCGAGGGCCGCGAGGATCGCGGTGGCGGACATCAACGCCGCGGTGTAGTCCCCGACCCAGAACCCCGCCTTCATCGGCGGCTGGTCCGGAAACCCCGTGACGGCGGAGAAACCGGAGACGGCCTGCGCGGTGGCGTCGTACGACGCCCGCCCCGCCGAGTACCGCCCCCATTGCCCGAACCCGGAGTTGGCGGCGTAGACGATCCGGGGGTTTCGCTCCCGGAGTTGGAGGTACCCGACGCCCCACGCGTCCATCGTCCCGGCGCGGAGGTTCTCCACGACGACGTCGGATCGTTCCGCGAGCCGCAGGAAGAGCTCCTTCCCCTCGACCGGGTGCAGGTCGAGCCCAACGTGGAGCTTGTTCCGGTTCAGGGGAAGGAAGGCCGGCGACACCTCCTTCCAGAAGAACCCCTCGGGGGCGACGTACCGCATCAGGTCGCCGCGGGGCGGCATCTCGACCTTGATCACCTCGGCGCCGAAGAGGCCGAGGTAGTCCGCGGTGGCCGGCCCGAAGATCCGCGTCGCCACCTCGAGGACGCGGATCCCCGCGAGCGCCTCGGGCTTCCCGGGGATCGCCGCGGGGTCGAAGGCCCGCCCGGCGAAGGCCCGGAAACTCCCGGGGTCAGACGGCAAGGTACTTCTCCTTGATCTCGTCATTGGCCAGGAGCTCCTTCATCGTCCCTTCGTACTTCACCGACCCCTTGTCGATCACGAAGGCGCGGTCGGAGACCTTGGCGCAGAAGTGCAGGTTCTGCTCGGCAAGAAGGACCGTCACCCCCTCCTTGCGGATCCGGAGGATCATCTCGGCCAGCAGGGATACGACCAGCGGCGCCAGCCCTTCCGACGGTTCGTCGAGGAGGAGCACCTCGGGGTTCGTCATCAGCGTGCGGGCGATGGTGAGCATCTGCTGCTCTCCCCCGGACAGCTGGCTCCCGAGGTTCTTCTCCCGCTCCTGCAGCCGCGGGAAGAGGGCGTAGATCCGGTCGACCGTCCAGGGAGTGGCGACCTCCTCCTCCCTCCTCGCGGCGACCTCGAGGTTGTCCCGGACCGTCAGGTCCGGAAAGCACCTCCGGTCCTCGGGGACGAAGCCGACCCCCTTCCGGCAGATCCGGAAGGCCCGCAGCCCGGAGATCCGCTCCCCCTTGAAGATCACCTCGCCCGTCTGCGGCGGGGTGAGCCCGATGATCGAGCGGAACGTGGTGCTCTTCCCGGCGCCGTTGCGGCCGATGAGGCTCACCACCTCGCCCTTTTCGATGGAGAGCGAGACGTCGAACAGGATGTGGCTCCGGCCGTAATAGGTGTTGATCGACTTCAGGTCGAGAAACGCCATGGGGTCAGCTCTCCGTGATTTCCTCCCCGAGGTACGCCTTGCGCACTTCGGGGTTCGCCTTGATCTCCGCCGGCGTCCCGTCGGCGATGACGGCTCCCTGCTGGAGGACCATGATCTTCTCCGAGATCGCGAAGACGATGTCCATGTCGTGCTCGGTGAAGACGAGCGTCAGCCCCTGCTCCCGGGAGATCTTCTGCAGGAGGGCGACGGTCTCCCGGCTCTCGAACCGGGACATCCCGGCGGTGGGCTCGTCGAGCATCAGCAGCTTCGGCCGGGACGCAAGGGAGATGGCGATCTCGAGCCGCTTCTGGTCCCCGTGCGAGAGGACCGAGGCCGAGGAGTCGTACTTCTCCGCCAGCCCCACCTGGTCGAGGAGGGCCAGAACTTCCTCGCCGACGCGCGTGAATTTTCGCGCCGGCGAAAGCGGTTTGTTGCCCGAGCGGTGATGGGAGAAAAGGGCCACCTGGACGTTCTCGAAGACCGACATCCGCGGGAAGATGTTGGTGATCTGGAAGGAGCGGCCGATCCCCTTCCGGATGATCCGGTGGGGGGGCATCCCCGTGATCGGCTCCCCGTCGAACACGACGTCGCCCGAGTCGGGCCGGAGCAGCCCCGTCATGACGTTGAAAAGCGTCGACTTGCCCGCCCCGTTCGGCCCGATGACGGCGCGGATCTCGCCCTTCGCCACGGTGAGGGAGACGTCCTGGAGCGCCCGCAGGCCCCCGAACGACTTTACGACGTTGCGGACTTCGAGAAGGACCATTTGCGGAGGCACCTGAGCTTTCCGAGGGTTTGACGCGCCTTTTCGTTCACGAACCCGACCACGCCGCCAGGGAGGAGCAGCACCAGCGTCAGCAGGACCAGGCCGAGCACCAGCGCCCATTTTTCGGTCCAGGCGACCAGGTACGAGTTGAGGATGACGTAGACGACCGCCCCCACCGCGGGGCCCGCGAAGGTGTAGATCCCGCCGATGATGGCCATGAAGACCGGCTCGGAGGATTTACTCCAGTGGATGATCTCGGGGGAGATCGCCTTCTCCATCATGGCGAAGAGCCCGCCGGCCAGCCCCGTGAACGCCCCCGCGACCACGAACGCCGTCCAACGGTACAGGAGGATGTTCACGCCGAGAAAGGAGGCCCGCTGGCCGTTCTCCCGGATCGCCTTGAGCGTGGCGCCGAACGGCGAGGAGCGGATCCGGCGGAGCAGTTCGACGGACAGCCCCACGACGACGAGAACGAAGTAGTACATCGACTGCGTGGAGCCGATGTCGAGGACACCCAGGCCGCCGAGCGGGATCGGCTTCACGGGGATCCCCTGGATCCCGTTGTCGCCGCCGGTCAGGCCGTACCATTTGTAGGCGACCGTGAAGATGAGCTGGCCGAACGCGAGGGTGAGCATGGCGAAGTGGACCCCCGACAGCCGCACGCAGAAGAACCCGATGATGCCGGCCGCCAAGGCCGCAACGACCGGCGCCAGGACCAGGGCCGGCAGCGTCTCGAACCCGCCCTGGGTGAGGAGGAGCCCCACCGTGTAGGCGCCGACCCCGAAGAACGCGGCCTGGCCGAAGGAGAGCAGCCCCGTCGTCCCGAGGAGGAGGTTGAAGGCGATGGCCATCAGGGAGGCGATGAAGATCTGCGTCAGCAGGTACTGGTAGAACCGGCCGGTGAACAGGGGGACCAGGAGCAGGAGGAGAAACGGCGCCCACCGCACGACCGGGTGGACGGAGAAGTGGACCGGCGAGATCTCCTGCGCCTCCATCGCGAGGTTCTTCTCCGAGAGCGCCTTCACCTTGAATGGGCGCCCGAAGAGCCCCCACGGCCGGACCACGAGTACGGCCACCATCAGCAGGTAGATGAGGGACATTTCGAATTCGGGGAACACGATGATCCCGATCGTCTCCAGGGAACCGATGAGGAGCGATCCGATGAGGGCGCCCCACAGGTTCCCGAGGCCCCCGATCACCACCACGACGAACGACTCGATGATGACCTCGGTCCCCACTCCGGGGAAGACGGTACGCGCCGGCCCCGCCAGCGCGCCGCCGAGCCCCGCCAGGACCGCGCCGAACGCGAAGACCAGCGTGAACAGCGCCGACATGTTGATCCCGAGGGCGTCCGCCATCTCCCGGTCGGAGGAGGTCGCCCGGACCACTTTCCCCGTCTTCGTTTTGTAAAGGAGGTACCAGAGGATCAGCGCCACGGTGGGCGCCAGGACGACGACGAGGAGGGTGTACACCGGGACGGTCCCGCCGAAGAGGGTGACCGACCCGGACAGCATCTCGGGCTTCGGGATCGACTTGAACTCCGGACCGAAGACGATCTTGGCCAGGTCGTCGATGATGAGCACCAGCGCGTACGTCAGCAGGAGCTGGTAGATCTCCTCCTGCGCGTAGATGCGGCGCAACAGGCCCGTCTCGATCCCGGTGGCGATCAGCGCGACTCCGAGGGGCGCCACGAGGATCGCGATCAGGAACCCGGCCGGGCCGGTCAGGTGCAACGTCAGGGCGTAGACGAAGTACGCCCCTAACATGTAGAGCGCGCCGTGGGCGAAATTGAGGATGTTCAGCACGCCGAAGATCAGCGTGAGCCCCGAGGAGATGAGGAAGAGGAACGCCGCCTGACGGAGGGCGCTCAGCACCTGTACGGTCAAGAAGGAGAGGTCCATCGACTCCGCCGCCGGTTAGTTGAGGGGGCCTGCCGTGCCGGCAGGCCCCCGCGAAGCGTCCTGCGTCTGCCTACTTGTTCCCTGCCTGCGCCTTCTTCCAGTCGGCGATCGAGTAGAGCACCTTGTCCGCGTGGAATACCTCGGTCTTCCCGACGATGGCGAACGGATACGCCTTGTCGAACACGGTTTCGCCGACCATGAAGTCGCTGGAAAGCTGGTGGTCTTCCTTCCGCAGCGTCGACTTGCCGCGGGGGGCGTCGATCGTCAGCCCTTCGAGCGCCGCGATCACCTTGTCGGTGTCGAGCGAACCGGCCTTCCTGATCGCCTCGGCGAGGAAGTAGACGCCGTCATACCCCTCGGCCGCCCATGCGCTGGGATAGTCCTTGTAGTCGGCTTGGTACGCCTTCACGAATTCCTGGTTCCTTTTGCTGTTCGGCCAGTGGAAGTAGTACCGCTGGTCGACGATCATCCCGGTGGGCATATCCTTTCCGAGCGCCTTGGCGACGGTGATGTCCCCGCCGGTTGCGATGATCCACTTCATCTTGTCGAACACGCCGTACGGCTTCGCCTGCTTGATGAAGGCGACCAGGTCTCCGCCCCAGAGGGAGCAGAACACGGCGTCGGGCTTGGCCTGGAGGATGGCGTTGATGTAGGAGGTGTAGTCGGGGATGAACAGCTTGGGCCACTGCTCCCCGATGAACTGCGCCTTCGGGTTCACTTCCTTCGTCTTCGCCTGGAAGAGGCTCCACATCGTCCGGCCGTACTCGTAGTCCGGCCCGATGTTGTAGAACTTCGTCAGCTTCTTGTGCTTCGACGCCGTGTACAGCGCCAGAGAGTTGGCTTCCTGCGAGTTGCAGGTCCCCGAACGGAACGAGTACCGGTTCCACTTCTCCTTGGTCAGGGTGTCGGTGGAGCCCACGGTGTCCATGAAGATCACCTTCTCCTGCTTGGCGACCTCGGCGACGGCGAGGGACCCCCCCGAGCTCACCACGCCGAACAGGAAGTTCACCCCGTCCTTCTGAATGTACCGCTTGGACAGCGAGACGAGTTCCTGGACGTTCGCCTTGGAGTCGGCCATCAGCAGCTCGAACTTCTTCCCGAGGACGCCGCCTTTACCGTTGATCTCCTTCACCGCAAGTTCGGCTCCCTGCTTGCATGTGATCCCGAGGTCCGAGGCCCGACCAGATAGAGGGAGCATCCCCCCCAGCTTGATCGTGTCCGCCGCCGATGCCGCCGTCGTCAACGCCAACAGTGCCGCCACTGCAATTGCCGTCTTCCTCATTCCGTTCCCCCTTCCCCGTTCGATTTGGTGGTACGAACTGCTCCCCCCCCCTGCCGTGGAGGGACGATGATCGCCTCGCCGTCGATCACCAGGATCTTCTCCTGGTTGAAGCATTGCGTTTTCATGCGAAGCCGTTTTTCGGAGATCACCTCCACGATCTCCACGCGCGCCGTGATCTCGTCTCCCGGGAAGACGGGCGCCTTGAACTCGAGGGTCTGCGACAGGTAGAGGCACCCCGGCCCCGGGAGCTTCATCCCGATCGCCGCGGAGATGGTCCCCGCAGTGAGGAGCCCGTGCGCGATCCGCTTCCTGAAGCGTGTCTTCTCCGCGAACTCCTTCGAGGTGTGTACGGGATTGCGGTCCCCGGTGATCCCGGCGAACAGGTAGACGTCTTCCTCGGAGAAGACCTTCGTGAACTCTGCGGAGTCTCCCACCCTGTACATCCTCTGCACTCCTTGAGGCGATATGGGACGATATTTCAACAACCCATGTTCTGCAATGGCGGCGCCACCAAGGATCCGACGGATTCTTGGTGGATTTACAAGCACAACCCACCGAAGAATAACCCGTTTTTCCACTACAGAGAATAAATCCCGTTTGGAGACGAAATGTACCAACACGGGTACTAATCACCCAAGAGGAAGCTGCAGCGCGGATTTCCGTTGTCGTGACGGCAACCTGAGAGGAGGTGTACCTATATGGTTATATGTACCTTTTGTGTTACTTTTTTGGTCCGTAGAAACCCGCGATCCCGTACCGCTTTATCTTCTCGTGCAGCTTGACGCGGTGGATTCCAAGCAGTTCCGCCGCCTTCGTCCTGTTCCCGCCGACCGCCGCGAGGGCCGACAGGATGGCGGACCGCTCCGCTTCGGCCTTCACGGAGGCGAGCGACCCGGGCCCCTTCGCGGGAGTCTCTTCCCCGTCGGCTCCGGCCGCCCCCGGCTCCGCCTGCTTCCGCACGCCGTTGGAGAACCGCAACAGGTGGGTGGGGAAATGCTCCGGCCGCAGGACCTTGCCGGGGGACATCGCAACCACCCGCTCGAGTACGTTCTGCAGCTCCCTCACGTTACCGGGCCATGGATGCGCGCGGAGAATGTCGAGTACGCCGGCGGAAAGAAGCCGCTTCGGCTCGCCGGTGTCGGCGGAGAGCCGTGCGAGGAACGCCTCGGCGATCGCACCCAGGTCCTCCGGATGCTCCCGCAGCGGCGGGATGCGGATCGGGATCACATTGACGCGGTAATACAGGTCGGCGCGGAACGTCCCCCGCCCCACCATCTCCTCGAGGTTCCGGCCGGTGGCCGCGATCAGGCGGAGGTCCAGCCGGCGGGAACCGGTTCCCCCCAGGCGGTCGACCTCCTTCTCCTGCAGGACCCGCAGAAGCTTCGCCTGCATCGGCAGCGGCATGTCGCCGATCTCGTCGAGGAAGAGGGTCCCGCCGGCGGCGAGCTCGAACTTTCCGGGCTTCCCCCCCTTGCGCGCACCGGTGAACGCCCCCTCCTCGTAGCCGAACAGCTCCGACTCGAGCAGCTCCGCGGGGACGGCGGCGCAATTGAGCTTGATGAACGGCGCCGCGCGCCGGGGGCCCGCGGCGTGGATGGCGTGGGCGAACAGCTCCTTCCCCGTCCCGGTCTCCCCGCGCAGCAGGACCGTCGAGTCGGTCCGCGCGGCCCGCTCCGCCTCTTCCTTGGCCGCCGTGATCGCCGCGCCCGAGCCGACGATGCTCGCGAAGGTGTACCGGGCGCCCCGCAGGTTCGTGAGCTCCTCCTCGTAATATTTCACCTTCGACTCGAGGAGGTTCATCTTCGACGCCAGTTCCCGGAGTTGCTCCACGGTCTTGAAGACCACCCGCCCGTACGCCCCGACGACCCGGTCGCCGTCCTTCAGAGGGATCCGGTTGACGATCAGGGCGCGGCCGTGGATCGTCTGCCGCTCGCCGATCTCCGCCGCGCCGGTCTTCACCACGACGTGCATCCGCGTGTTCTCGATCACCTCTGTAACATGTTTCCCCACGGCGCCGGCGACCGTGGTCCCGTTGAACTCCGCGTACTCCTCGCTGATCATCGTGACGATCCCGTTGGCGTCGACGACCACCATCCATTCACCGGCGCCGGCGAGCACCTCCTCGAGCGTTCGGACCAGTGCGCGCGTGGAATCGAGATCCCGCGACATCTTCTCCATCCCGGTCACGTCCTGGAAGACGGACACGGCGCCGATCAACTCCCCGTCCCGGAACATCGGGGCCCGGTCCGCGATGACAGTGCGTGTACCGACCGGCTGGGGTCGTCCCGTCTCCGCCTCCCCCGTCCGCAGGACGTTCACCAACCCCGAATTCGGGACGATGGAGAGGAGGCTCTTCCCGAGGGCCTTTTCCTTCTCCACGCCGAGGAGGCGCGCGGCGGCGGCGTTGAATACGAAGATCTCCCCTTCCCGGTCGATGGCGATCACACCGTTGGCCATCGAATCGAGGACCCGTCCCAGGATCGCTTCGCCGTCTCCCGCCACTCGTACCTCCACCCGGGTGTTCCGCTTCATGGGTACGGAAACGTTTCCATGAGATGAAGCCCTTTGCCTGACCGCCCCATTTTACGACGGTCCCGGCGCGCGCGCCCGGCTATAATGGCGGGAACTTTTCCGGGAGTGGCGGCGATGCGGACGCGCGGTGAGGACGAGGTGAGGGCGTTCTTCGAGTCCGCGGGACTCGACAAGAAGATCCACCGCTTCGACGAGTCTACGCACAGCTCGGAGCTTGCCGCCCGATCGCTCGGCGTGCAGGTGGGTCAGGTCGCGAAGACGATCCTGCTGCTGTCCGATGAAACGGCGATCGTCGTCGTGATCTCCGGGGATCGCCGGGTGGACACGAAGAAGGTCCGCGCGCTGGGATACGAAAAGAGGGTGCGGCTGGCGGGGCCGGAGGATGTCGTGTCGCGCACCGGCTTCGCGGTCGGCGCGGTCTCCCCGGTGGCGCTGCCCGACGGGGTGCCGATCTACCTCGATCGCTCCCTGCGCCGGTTCGAAACGATCTACCCCGCCGCGGGGGCGACGAACAACATGTTCGAGACCACCCCCGACGAGCTGCTCGCCCTCACCAAGGGGACGGAGGCGGACGTGGCCCGCGACGAGGGGTGAACGGCGATCCTCCTACGGAAACTCTCATGTCTCCTTCTCCCTGTTTTCCGATCCCGTTTTATCCTGCTCCGTCCCTCCCGTGCCAATGATGGTTCCATCGAGTGCAAGAGATTCGGCACGCAATATCCGGTTCCCCCCTTTACGCTTTGCTTCGTAGAGAGCGCTGTCGGCTGCACGCAGCAATTCAGTCGTCGACTGTCCGTCTGCGGGGCACATCGCCAGACCGCCGCTGATGGTCAGACGGATGGGGGTATTCTTCAAGGGGACCATGATTCCGGTTGAGGCGACTATTTCCCTCAAATGGTTGACATAATTGAGCACGCTATCCTTGGTCGAAGACGCCATGAGCACCATGAATTCATCCCCGCCGTAGCGGCCCACAAGGTCGGAGCTCCGCGTGTTCTTCTGAACGATTTCGGCCAGTTTCTTGAGCACGACATCGCCGGCAGAATGTCCGAACGAGTCGTTGACGTCCTTGAACTTATCGATATCGAACATGAGGAGAGCCAGGGGCTGCCTGTAGTTTTCTGTTCGGTAATCTCTCTCTTGCGTGCAAGCTCGGTCTCTGCTGTTTTCAACTTTTGCGTGAGTTCGACGATCTGCCGCTGCTTGCTCTTGGTCCGCTCGGCTTCCTGTGCGAACGCCCGACGCCCACGGGCGTTCTGGATGGCCAACACAGCGATCGCCACGACCAGAAGAACGAATGTGGCTACCACGAATATTGTTTGGACATCATGCAATATATCCAGCCTTTCCCGATTTGATCTATCTGCACGATAGACTTTGTATTCTGCCCAACTTAACATCGTTAGAGAAAAAAAAGCAAGTTATCCCGGCCCGATGCCGATAATTACCAGAGGGACATTGGGAAAACCGGGGTTTCCGCTCATCCCGGTACCGAAGCGGGGGCAACATCTTTGGAAAAGAATTCGGCCGTCTTTTCGGTTGAAAGATCTTGCCGCAATCACCAGGAATCGGATTGCGCCTTCTCCCGATCTGACAGGGTTCGCTCCAACCGAGGGGAAAGCGGGTTCTCCCTCATCGAACTCTCGATCACCATATTGATCGTGGGCATCCTGGCAACGATCGCCATCCCCAACTATCTGCGCTACCTGGAAAAAAACAAGGAAACCACCGCCATCTCCGACATCAACACCGTCGCAGGGAAGCTCAAAGAGATCATGATGGAAAACCCCGACGCCTTGCCGGCCGGCCTGGCCCAAATCAACTTCGGCAACATCCTGCCTCTCATCGACCCATGGGGGAACCCGTACCAGTACTTACCCCTCTACGGACGCCCCGGAAACCTGAACGATGCCCGCAAGGACCACAACCTGCACCCGATCAACTCGGACTTCGACCTGTTCAGCATGGGTCCCGATGGCCAGAGCAATAAACCGCTTACGAGCCCGAGAAGCCGGGACGACATCATTCGCGCCAACGACGGGGCCTTCGTCGGCAAGGCGTCGACGTACGATCCGTAATTCCCGTGCCTTCGGTTTTTTCCTATCTCCGCTCCTCCTTCGGACGCCGTATCCTCCTCCTCTTCGCCCTGTGCATCGTGGTGCCCGGTGCGATATTCGGCTTCCTTTCGCTCCGGCAGGTGGAGGAGAAGTTCCACCAGGAAACGATGCGGCGCATGCGCCTCCAGAACCGGGAGATCGTCATGTCGATCCACGGCGGATTTTCCTCCATTGAAACCGAGGTGGAATTCCTCGCCGGCATCCTGGGGAACGGAACGATTTCCACCCTCCAACGATCGTCGGATTGGGGCTGGATGTTCCATGACCGGCCTCTTCTCGGCGCGACACGCATCCGTGGTGGCTACCGGGCGGAAGCGTTGTTCGGAAATCCGTGTCCGCCCCCTCCGCAGACCGATGCCGCGCGGAGCCACCTCGCTTCCAACCGAGGGCTGGTCTACCTGCAACAGAACGCCGGAGGGATTCCCCGCATCTTCCTGGCCCACTCAATTCTGGGGAAAGCCCCGGAGCGGGAATTGCTGGTCTGCGAGGTGAACCTTGACCATATCTGGGGACGCGTGCGGGACGCCGCTCCGCCGGTGACGGAGATCGCCGTCCTGTCCCCGGACGGAGCGCCCCTTTTCCAGACCCAACCCATGCCTGTTGCGGTCCTGAAGCGGGCCGAAGAGGAGCGACGCAAAGGACCCGCCGGAAACTTCGAATGGGGACAGGGGCCCGAGACTCTGCTGGTCGACCTCGGAACGGTATTCATGAAACCGGTTTTTCTCGCCGACGACTGGATCGTGGTGGTCAGCCAGCCCCGATCGGAAGCGTTCGCCGCCGCGAAACGCTTCACGCAGGCTCTTTTCCTGTCCATCGCACTCGTCGTGCTGATGGCCGGCCTGTTCGCCCACGTGCAGATCCGCAGGAGCGTCGCCCCCCTCGCCGTGTTGAAGGAGGGGACCCGGCGCATCAGCGGGGGGGATTTCGACAGCCGCGTCGAGATCGGGAGCGGGGACGAGTTCGAGGAGCTGGGCCATTCTTTCAACACCATGGCGGACCATCTGGGCCGGGAATTCCGAATCCAGTCCGAAATGGGCAGGATTGTCCAGACAATTCTGGGAGAGACGGAAAAAAGAAAGATCATCGAGGCCGTGCTGGAGAACGTGACCGCCGTCGTTGCCTGCGATTGCGCCGGACTTTCGCTCATGGACCCCGGCGCCATGAAGAACGAGGCGATTACCTACATCCGGGAAGACGCGTCCATCGTCCCGTCGGTAATCCGCAAGGTCATGCTGTCCCTCTCGACGGAAGAGATCCGCAAGATGAAGTCGGCGGAAAAGAGCGTGATCGTGGGGAAGGGCGCCGAATTCGGCAATTTCCTCTCGGGATGGACGGGAACGCGGCCCGCGATTTTCCTCCTCTCCCCCCTTGTTCCCAGGGGAGAGATGGTGGGAGTTCTCATCCTCGGTTTCCGGAATCCGCCGGCCCCGGCCCGAGAAATCCTGATCCGCATCCGCCAGGTCGCCGACCAGACAGCCATCGCCCTGAGCCGGGCCCGACTGATCGAAGAACTCGCCCAGAACGATCTGGGAACCTTGACCGCCCTCGCCCGTACCGTGGACACCAACTCCCACTGGACGGCGGGCCACTCCGAAAGGGTGACCACCCTGGCCATGGGCCTCGGCCGGGAACTGGGGTTGCCGCCGGACGGAATCGACCTGCTGCATCGCGGCGGGCTGCTCCACGACATCGGGAAGGTCGGCGTTCCTCCCTCGATCCTCGACAAGGCGGGGAAGCTGACGGAGGAGGAGTACGCCGTTATCAAAAAACACCCCTCCAAGGGGGCGGAGATTCTCGAACCGATCCCGAACCTCCAGAAGATCATCCCCATCGTGTTCCAGCACCACGAACGCTTCGATGGAAAAGGGTACCCGAATGGCTTGTCGGGAGAGGACATTTCCCCGCACGCGCGGATTCTCGCCCTGGCGGATGTAGTCGACGCCCTTATTTCGGATCGTCCCTACCGTCCCGGCTGGTCGCGGGAAAAGGTCCTCGCGTATACCCGGGAAAACGCCGGCCAGCAATTCGACCCGGAGGTTGTGGAGGCGTTCTTCAGGATCGAGGCACGGAGAAGTGTTGATGCACCTGCGGAAACGGGATTCACAGCGGCATAAAAGAAAAGTGGCGCGCCCGATCTGAAAGAATTCGAACCGCCTCCGAGATCCCCATCGAGGTGGACCTGACGGACGAAGATGCCATCCCGATTTACATGAGGATATCCGACAAGGTCCTGCATCTCCGCAGGTTGGGCATGCCCTTTACCAGCATCGCAGAGCACCTTGGGATTAACCCGTGGATGGCCAAGAAAGCGGCCCGGTGGGGCAATATCCGGAAAGCATAGGCAGGGCAGCCTGGACATGATTGACACAGTGTCCATCAGGAAGATCCGGATCGACCTGTCGCAACCTCTCTCCCTGCTCCGCCATTGCGAGTCCGAGAAGGAAGAGGTTGCCCCGATTCGCCGGGGATGCCCAAAGGTCGATTGGAGGAACACGG
>Ga0210044_10005352_pt1 | contig 17414 bp, 10 predicted proteins | sample CryGey13umfilter_2_FD_183959 | JGI IMG/M metagenome (GOLD analysis project Ga0210044, IMG submission 183959) | Groundwater microbial communities from aquifer in Utah, USA - Crystal Geyser 4/9/14 3 um filter (SPAdes) (version 2) | ecosystem: Environmental > Aquatic > Deep subsurface >... | reverse complement strand
ACACCGAAGTGGAAGTTCGCGGAACTTCCCCGGCAGGCGTGCAGCAGACGTAGGACAGAGGGTATTCTCCCAGACGGAGCCGAAGTCGCACCGGGACTTCGGTGTGTTCCCAACCTTCGCGGGTATACCTGGCTGTGCGGCCATTGTGGGGGCTGTAGGGACCGCCGGCGAGATCCGGCAGCAAGTCACGTCCGCTCGAATGGGGCGCCCTGGCCTTCCGCCGTACTCCCCACCTCGTATCGAGCCGCCAACCCGGCAAGCGTCATCTGGTCCTGTACCTGGTCGTGGGGAATCAGCAGGTATCGCCACGGCTTGCCGCCATTCTCCTTGGCGTGGGCCGTCGCGTGCTTGCACCACGTCACCGCCGCCGCCGCCTTGGCGAGGACAATTTCGTCGGTCATCTCCGTAGCCCGCTTGGGTTCGCAGAGGAACTTCTCCGCCTTCGTCTCCACGACGAAGTCCGGTTCGTAGGACTCCTCGTGGCTGTAGTGAATCTGGAAGTCGCCTTTACCGGGCTTGAACCACTTGAGCACGTCGTCCTCGTTCTCCAGAATCACCGCGAAGCGGCGTTCGGGATCGGAGTCGAACTTCTGGATCGGGTAGAGGCACTTGCGGAAGCCGCCGAACACCATGCTGCCAATCCGGCTGCGCTGGCCTTCCGGGACAGCGGTGCGGAAGTTTCGCTCGCGCTCGTCCGCTGCCGCCGTCAAGCTGTTGGCCCGCAGCGTGTGGAAGCCTCGGGTCACGTGCGCCTCGTAGGCGCTGGCCGACTCCACGAAGTGCTGCTGCATCTGGGAGTGGATCAGGTTCACCAGGGACTGCTGGTGATATTGAAGCACATTGATCACGTCGTCCTCTTCCGCCAGGTACGTTCGCAGCCGCGCCACGACCTGCCCGGCCAGCTTGTAGAGCAGCCCAGCATGCTCGTCGTAGCTGATGTCGTCGAAGTCGATCAGCCCGCGAACCAGGTAGTCCTCGGGGCGTTTCTCCGGGACGATGCCCGTGCCGTCCTGCAGCCGGTAGCGCTGGTTCTCGTGCAGGTGCTGGATCAGGATGTCCTGGGCGACGGGCTGCAAGTTGAGGTTGCGCACGTCGAGATCGAAGTCCTCATACCGGCACGTCACTTCGCCCTTGGGCACGACCACGATCTTCGGCACGTCGATGGACAGCGCCTGATAGAGCCCCGTGGTCTCGCGCACAACCCACTGGATATCGACCGGCGCCACGATCCCTTCGAGAACGCCTTGAGCGGGTCGGACCATCTCCTGCACCTTCTCGACGATCTCCTGTTGGATCGCCTCGTCCTGGAGTTGGTCGCTCCCCCGGAGCACTTCGTACTGCTTGATGACCTGGTACGTCGCCTTGGCGACCTCCTGCTCCGCCGGCTTCTCGAAGAGCGTCCTCTGCTCAGCGGCGGGTTGCCCGCCGGCCGCAGGGCGAGCGGGAACCACGCCGGTGGAGATTGCCTGCTCGAAGGCGCTCTTCACCTCCACGGCCTTCCGGCCCGCCTCGGGGATGTCCCGCCCGATCACCACGCCCGCGCGGATGATCGAGTTGGGGTCGTTGGCGTGGTCCACGATCTCCTGGAACTTGTCGTGGGACACAATCGTGAGCCGGTCCACCGCCGGCACCCCCACGCGCTTGCCGTAGGGCAGCCGCAAACCGCGCCCGAGAGACTGCTCCACCAGCGTCCGCGAGTTGGCTGCGCGCAACGGGACAATGGTGTAGAGGTTCGTCACGTCCCAGCCTTCTTTGAGCATGTTGACGTGGATGACGATCTCGACCGGGTTGTCCGGGTCCTCGACGGTCAGGAGTTGCTGGACGACCTCGTCCTTCTCCTCGCCGCGGATGTTCGAGTGGACTTGGATGACCTTGCCCTGGTACCGGCCCTCGAAGAACCCGTCGCTCTCGATGAGTTCCTGGAGCGCGTTGGCGTGGGTTGTGTCGGTCGCCACGACTAACATGAACGGCTTGACGATCGGCTTGTCGTTGTTGCGGGCATACACCTCCAACTCGACCTTGGTGTTCTCGTGGATGCGAACGCCGTCTTCGAGCTTGACCTTCTCCAACCCCTCGGCCGAGTAGGCGTTGGGATCGAAGTTCTCGCGGGTCGCCACCGCCGGTTCCTTGACGAACCCATCGGTCATGGCGGAGGCTAACGGGTAGCTGTAGATCACGTTCTTGAACGGCACGCTTCGCCCGCTCGCCTCGACCTGCGGCGTAGCCGTGAGCTCCAGGCCGAGAATCGGCTTGAGCTCATTGATGGCCCGCACGCCCGCCGTCGCCCGGTAGCGATGGCTCTCGTCCATCAACATCACCAGGTCGTCCAGACCCGCCAGATAGTCGAAGTAGCTCTGGCCGATGTACTCGCTCAGTCGCTTGATCCGCGGGCTCTTGCCGCCGCGCACTTCGCTGTTGATCTTCGAGATGTTGAAGATGTTGATGTGAACGTCCTGCCCCCAATCCACGCCGGGGAGGACATCTTCCCGCCGGACACCGCGGCCGTCCTCGTAGGTGTCGCCGGTCACGACCAGGGGCGGATGAACGGCAAACTCGCCGATGCCCCTGAAGACGTACTTCGGCGTGTTGGGCGTGAAGTCGGCGATCAGCTTGTTGTAGATGGTCAGGTTGGGCGCCAACACGAAGAAGTTGCGGATGCCCTCGGACTGATACAGGTAGGCGATGAACGCGCCCATGAGTCGCGTTTTGCCCACACCCGTGGCCAGGGCGAAACAGAGCGAGGGGAACTCACGCTCGAAGTCCTCGACCGTTGGGAACTCGCTTCTGGCGACCTGCAGGGCTGCGGCCGCGTCGACGTCCTTCGACAGCTCGATGATCTCGCAGACGCGAGCCAGAATCTCCACCGAGTCCCGCTGAGGCGGCCGGAGGCTCAGGCGATTGCTGATGGCGTTGACGTGGTGGGTGCTCATTGGCCGCTCCCGGAGGGAACCGCAGATGGCGCAGATTCTCGCAGATGCGCAGTGTGCCTGGCTTCATTCATGACGGGTCATCTTCTCCCAAGCCGGACAGCCCATGCTCGGGACTCCTCGCTCTTCCATTCCCGGCCTCTCTTGCCCGCGAGTCCCTTCGTTCTGATCTGCGCTCATCTGCGCCATCTGCGGTTGCCGCGCCTGGGGTGTTGATGAAGCGCTTGTACTCCAGGCGAGGTCCCGCGAAGTTGAGTAGTAGGGCCCGCTCCAAGCCGGTGGCCTTCAGGTAGTGCAGCACTTGGGCGTCTTCGATTTCCGTCAGTCTCTTGAGAGCCTTGAGCTCAACGATGACGGAGCCGAAGCAGACGAAATCGGCTCGATAGGGTGTGGACAGCGCCCGCCCCTTGTAGACCACGGGCACCGGGTGCTCCCGTTGAAACGGAATTCCGCGTTCCACGAACTCCCGCTCCAACGCGTCCTGGTAGACGGGTTCGAGGAAGCCATTGCCAAGGACTGAATGGACCTCCATCGCCGCCCCGATGATCGCGAACGTCTCCGGGTCGCGCTGCTGGCTTGGGTGAACCGCAGATGACGCAGATCGTCGCAGATGGGCATCTTGCATGTCCTGGCTCATGACTGGTCCTCCTCTTCGAACCCCAGCCGCATTTGCTCGCGATGGTTTGCCTTCCCCTTCCCAAACTTCCTCGCCCGAAATCCCTCGGGCCCTAATCTGCGCCCATCTGCGCCATCTGCGGTTACCTCTTCCGGTTCCCGCCTCGGCAGGTTCTTGATCTCCAGCGAGTAGTCGTCGTGCCCCCACTCGCACTTCTTGAGCACCGCCTTGGGGATCTTCTTCACCGTCAGGTTCTCGAACTGGCTGACCTCGCACCGGAAGGCGCCGCAGCAGATCAGCAGGCTGCGGTTCGGGCCGACTTCATCGCTGAGCTTGGTCAGCATCTCCTTGGTCATCATCTGCGTGGTCACGTAGAGGAAGTCGGCCTCCGAGCTTCGGCCCTGCTGCCAGTAGACCTCGGGGTTGGGATCGAAGGTGAACCCCTCTAACTTGCACATCGCCTCGGCAAGCATCCCGGCATTGAAGTCGCGATTGATGACCGGATTGCCCCATTCATCCTCGACGATCAGCGACGGCCCGAGTCGGTAGTAGCGGAACCCGCCGCCTCCCTGCCAGTTGACCGCCTTGCTGATGCCGCCCGGGTCTTCGCCGTCGATCACCTTCTTCAGCCGGGGGATGATGTGGGTGTGGCAGTGTTCGCCAAGCTCGACCATGATCCAGCGGCGGCCCATCTTGTGAGCTACCGCGCCGGTTGTGCCGGAACCGGCGAAGGAGTCGAGGACGAGGTCACCGGGGTTAGTGGCAAGGGTTAGGATGCGCTCGACCAAGCGTTCTGGTTTTGGAGTGTCGAAGGGGTTGTTTGCTCCGAATAGCGCGTTAATCTCCTTCTTTGCCTCTTGGTTCTGGCCAACTTCATTATTCGGCCACCACGTCCATGCGTTCTGACCGCTGCACTCAGACAGGTATGTTTTCTTTCGAGGAACTCCTTTGCCGTCTTTGCCAAACCAGATTCTCCCGGCACGGATCTCTTCCTCCATTCGTGCTTGCGTGAAACGCCAACACAAACTGCTCGGCAGCTCGATTACTCTGCCGGCAGGAGTTGTCAGGACATAGAACTGATTCGGTGTGGCGTGCCCTGCCTGAGCTGTACAATCGGTTGAAGCCCAGGGGCCTCTCGGGTCATTGTCGGGATTGTTGAATGCCTTAGCGCGGGCCGCGCTAATCGGCAGTTGATTGAATGACGGTAAGCCGATGTCGTTGAGATACACCAGTATTGAGTCATGCGCAGGCCCTAACCGCAAGCGATTGTCAGGGGAAGTCCTTTTCTGCCAAACAACGGTCGCGACGAAGTTCCTTCTGCCGAATACTCCGTCCATAAGGACTTTTGCGTAGTGCAGTTCGTTGTCATCCAAGTGCACCCAGATCGACCCGTCGTCAGAAAGCAACCGCCGCAGAATCTCCAGCCGATCCCGCATCAACGACAGCCAGAGCGAGTGCTCCACACCGTCATCATAGTGCGTGAACGCCGACCCCGTGTTGTACGGCGGATCGATATAGATGCACTTGATCTTGCCGGCAAACTCCTGTTCCAGCGCCTTGAGGGCGAGGAGGTTGTCACCGAAGATCAGCCGGTTGTCGAAGAGGTCGCCGAGTTCAACCGCAGATGGCGCAGATTCTCGCAGATGACTTTCTTTAGATCTGCGTCCATCCGCGTCATCTGCGGTTCCCCCGCCCTTCACCCGGAACTTCGCGTGGTACGACAGGCTGGGGTCCTCGATGAGAATGCGCGGCTCCAGCTTCGGCCGATTCTCCTTGCCGATCCAGGTGAGTTCGAGGCGGGTGTTGGGTTTGGGCATATCGTGTCGCACATCCGTCTATTGCCAGGAGAGGTGGTTCTTCCAATCGGCGGTCAGGCCCATGAGGTCCCGGGCACTGGGCGCGTCAGGCGGGTGATCGAGTAGGTCTTGGACGCGTCCACGCCACTGGTTGCGGAAAGCCGACAGGGCCGGGCACTTCCGCAACATTGAGCTGAGGATCAGCAACGTGACGAACAGCCGGTCATTGCCGGGCAGGAGCGGCGGTTGCCACGCATTCCCTGCCGGCAGGCGGGGCTTGATGGACCAGACACGATCCCACAAGCGCGCGTGGTGGGCGCAGAGGTTACAGACATAGACCAGATGGTGCATCCACGACTCGAGGTCCCGAGGCTGGCGCCCGTAGCGACTGATCACGGTCCCCTGGTCCGCGCGGGTCATGCCACTGAACATCCACGACAGCACACCGAAGGACATGACCTCAGTAGCCATCCAGATTGGGAGATCGGGGAACTCCTGGTAGTTCCGGTTGAAGTGGATGACGAAGAGTCCCCTGGAGCGCGAGGCTTCGTCACGGAGCTTCGCCAGCCAGGTTTGGTGCTTGAACGTGTGGAAGAACGCGGTGGGCTGAGTGTGCCCCAAGGGACCGTGCTGCCGGCCGAAGTGATGGGCGATGGTGGTGCGCAGATCCAGTTCGACCTCTTCAAGGGCTTCCGTCACGAGGTCTCGCAAGACCCGGTCGAGCTCGTAGGCGGCCCGGATCTGCTCGAACGTCGCAGTCGGGTGGAAGCAGTGGCGCGTTTGCTCGAAGGCCAGGCAATAGCCGCTGAACCGGTAGTAGTTGACGTGACTGAGGAACTGCGCGGCAGCGCCGGGGTCCGCAACCGCGAGACCGCGCTGTTGTAGCAGCGCCACCTGGTCCTGATAGGAGAGCCACGGCTTGCTGAATGGGGCGGGCTGAGGTGGAGGAGCCATCACGCTGACCACCCCCGAGCTGCCCTGTTTGGCGGGTGACCCTCGGAACAGAAAAATACGCGCCCTTGATGTGCGTCATCCCTGTGGGAGAGAGGCACGGCGCGTATGTTGTGCTTAGCGTAGCCCAGAAGCCAGCCTTGGGCAAGGGTGTTCGAGACAGAAGAAGTCGCCCAATCCCCCAAAGACGGGCGCGGATCTGGCTTCGGCCGGTTCCTTGCTTCAGGGCGCAGTTCTTCTTCCGGGGCAGCTCGGTCCATTCCGCCCCGAGTAGCCACAAGGAGCCTGGTGACTTGGGGTGCGACTTGTGGGGCGACTTGTGGGGTGACTTGTGCCTCGACTTCCCCGGTAGCTTCCGCGGTAACTTGCGGGGTGACCTGTTCATCTGTGCCCGAATCCGCGTCCGCCAACGGAATGGTCGTCTCAAAGAAGCTCTCCGGCAAGCTGCCGGCTGCCCGCTTGAACTCCAACGCCAGGCCTTCCTCCTGCCCGAACGGGTGTTTCACCTGCTTTCTGGGCATCATTGCACCTTCCACCGGATCATGAACAGGGCCTGGACAGCGCTGCTATGCTTGAGTTGTTTCTCGATCTTCCCAATCAGGTCTTCGCGTTGCTGATCGATGGCGTCTTGGGCGTCGAACAGCTCGCGCCGCTTGGTGTTGCGACGGCGCTCCAGGTCGCGAAGCTGCTTCTGGTGAGTCAGCTTGTCCTGCAAGGACTGGGCAAGGGCGGCCGAACGGCGCAGCTCGCGAAGCTGCTTGTCCAGCTCCTTGATCTCGTACTCCACCGACAGCTTCAGGTCCTCGCTCCAGCGGTCGAGCTTGAGGACTTCCTCGTCGAAGAGCTGGGCGTTGCGTGTGTCGATCTCCCCGAGGCGCGCTGCGACCTCGGCCTTCCGCTGACCGGCCAGATCGGGAGCGCCCGTGGTCTCCGGTCCCAGCGCTGCCGGGAGAGACAGCAGCTTGCGGCAGATCTCGTCGTCCAAGACCTGCTTGTGGTCCGTCCTGGCGGCGAAGACGAGGAACTCGTCCACCTCCACGGCAGACACCGTGAGCTTGGACACTTCCAGCCAGCCGGACTGCCCGACCAGTGGCTCGATTACGCTGATCTTGCCGGGATGGTCTGTGTAGTTGAACGTGATCTCGGCCAGAGGCAGCTTCCGGGCGACCGCCCGCTCGATGAGGCGCACAGCCAGCGGATGGTCCAGGCGGTAGAAGTGCTCGGCGGCGGTCTCGGCGGCTTTCCAGTCGAGGTTGTACCAGCCTTGCCGGGCGTCGGCGCCGGTGTAGAAGAAGCGAGGCAGCGTCGGGTCGAACCGGGCCTGGCCGTCCAGCTCGACCCGGGTCAAGTCGAGCAGCCACCGTTCCCGCTGGGACAGGCACTCGAGGGTCTGCTTGCGGCTGACTTTGAGGCGCGAACGCACGTCTTCGTCGAAGTGTTCCAACAGCGCCTGCCGGGTGGCAGCCAGGCGCGCCTGGATCTTGGCGTCCAACTCGGCCTGGAGGGCGTCGAACGCCGCCTGAATCTCGGCGTTGGTCCGGCAGGTCTGGTAGACCTCGGCGATGCGGCGCTCGATGTCCACGCCCGATTCCAGCGCGCCTAAGACCTCGTCGGAGGCGCCAAACACGCCGTCAAAGAGGCGGAACTTCTCGCTGAGCAGTTCATAGACCCGCTTGTCCGCCTCGTTGCGGCGGTTGAGGAAGTTGACCACGACCACGTCGTGCTTCTGCCCGTACCGGTGGCAGCGGCCGATGCGCTGCTCGATGCGTTGCGGGTTCCAGGGCAGATCGAAGTTGACGACCAGCGAGCAGAACTGGAAGTTGACACCTTCGGCAGCGGCCTCCGTGGCGACGAGGATCGTGGCTTCGTCCCGGAAGTGATCGACGAGGGCAGCTTTCCTGTCAACGGCGCGGGAGCCGCTGACCCGATCCGTGCCCTGGTGCTTATCCAGCCAGCGCGCGTGAATCTCAGCGTGGTGCGGCTGGTTGTTCGTGCCGTTGATCGTGGCGACCTGGCCCTCGTACCCGTTGGCGGTGAGCAGGTCGTAGAGGTAGGTCTGGGTCTCGCGTGATTCGGTGAAGATGACGGCTTTGCGAGCCGCCCCGAGTTGCTCCGCTCTGGCGAAGGCGATCTTGAGCGCGGGAAGCAACTTGTCGCCCTTGGCGTTGTGGGCGAGGCGGGCCGCGAGGTCGGCGTATCGCCGCAGGTCGTCCAGCTCGCCCTTCAGCTTCTCCGGGTCGATTTCCCCTTCCGTGTCTTCCTCGGCATCCTCGCTGTACTCGTCGGCCAACTCCTCAATGCCTTCCAGGTCTTCATCATCAAGCAAGTCAAGCCGGTCGCGAAGGCTCTCCAGGCGGTCTGCAAGTCGACGGAGGGTGCGGGCAATGGCGAAGGTAGACGACGCCAGCAGCTTCCGCAGCACCATCGTGATGAGTTGGCGCTGGCTGGCGGGCAGGGCGTAGAGGACGTCCTGCTGGAGATAGGTCGTGATGTCGTCGTAGAGTGCCTGCTCCTGATCTGTGGGCAAGAACTCCTGGGTGATCGGGACGCGGTTGGTGAACGGGATGTACTCGCTCACCTGCTTGCGCAAGGCGCGCGTGCAGACGGGCGCCAGCCGCTGCTTCAGTTGCACGTTGCGGGTCAGCTCATCGGTGCTGTTGAGGAACTGCTCGCGGAAGGACGCCGCGTCGCCGAACACGTGGAGGTCAATCACGCTGACGAGACTGAACAACTCAAGGAGCGAGTTCTGCAGCGGCGTGGCGGTCAGCAGAAGCTTGGGCGCCTTGCCGACAGCCTCGGCAATGCGGTGCGCCATCGTCTTCTGTGCGGCCGGGTTGTTCTGAAGCCGGGTGCGCGAGCGGTGGACATTCCGCAGGCGGTGCGCCTCGTCGATCACCACCATGTCCCACGGCACCTGGGCAACAGTGGCAGCCCTGGCGGCAGCGAAGTTGTACGAGCAGATGACGACTTTGTCTCTCTGGTCGAACGGGTTGCCGCCGCCGTTCTTCCGCAGCCGCCCAACCACCTGGGAATCCAGCACCTCGGAGGGCAGGAAGAACTTCTCGCTCAACTCCTGCTGCCACTGCTTGCGGAGCATGGCGGGCACGACGATCAGGACCCGCCGGCGGCGTTCGGCCCACTTCTGTGATAGCACGATGCCCGCTTCGACCGTTTTGCCCAGGCCAACCTCATCGGCCAAGATCGCCCCGTTGGTGAAGGGCGAGCGAAGAGCGAAGAGCGCAGCATCGATCTGGTGGGGATTGAGGTCGACCCGGGCGTTGGCGAGGGACCGCGACAGGGCCGCGATATCGCCCCCGGACCCGCGTAGGGTTAGCGCGTGGGCCCAATACTGGCTGTGATAGACGGTGTGCTCTGTTGGCATGTCATCGTCTTTGGTCAGAGGGTCCGCCGCTCTAATCCGCCACCGTCCAACTGTACATATGCGACCCACTCCCAAAGTAGATCTGCCCGTCCAACCAATCCCCGCCGGGGCCAAGCGGCGCCGGCGACCTCGCCAGCAGCTCGAGCGCGAACGTCTCCGGGTCGAGCTTGGCGATGCCCTGGCTCAGCAGCACGTAGATCGTGCCGTCCGGCCCGAAGACGAAGGTGCGGGTCTGCTGCTGAGCGTTGGTGCGGCCGAGGTCGGGCTCGAGGTCTTTCTCCAGCGTGATCTTGCGGGTCTTCGGGTCGAAGACGAAGAAGCGCTTCCAGTCGGCGAAGCCGAAGACGAGGCCGTTGGGGGCGAGGCACATGTCGGTGTAGTTGCGGACGCCGGGCAGGAGGGGTTCGTGCCACTTCACCTGCTTGGTCGCCATGTCCATGACCAGCAGCTCCGCCACCGTCGCCTTGACCGCGCCGCCGGTTCCGGCCTCGATGGTGGTGCCGAGGAGCAGCTCGCCGGCGGGGAGGGCGACCAGGCTCATGGGGGCGTGGTCGGGGAGGATCTCGGTGTGCTTGACGACCTGCGCGTGCCTTGTCTCGCGGTCCCAGAACAGCAGTCCGCCGCCGGTGAGACCGTAGCCGGGCGTGCCGGCCAGCACCAGCGTCTTGCCGTCGGGATGGGCCAGCAGGTCATGCGGGCGGTTGATGTCGGGGTTGGCTTCGGCCAGGAAGAGCGGGTTGCAGTCGGGGTTGTCTTTGACCGTATCCACCCACGGCTTGGTCGGGTCCCACTCCAACAGGAAGCCCTCGCCATAGCCGCCGGTGTACCAGCGATCGCCCTGGCGGACGACGGTGTTGAACTGCAGGAAGGCCTTGTGACGGTCCCACGCGTCGGTCTTCGGGTCGTACGAGAAGAAGCGGAAGGGGAAGGCACTGCCGCCGCACATCGTGCCATTGGGCGCCGTGCACAGGGCCATGATGTGGGCGCCCTCGCTCTGGTAGTCGAAGGTCAGCTCCTTCGTCTGGTTCGCCTTGGGGTCCTCGACGACCAGGCGGTGCTTGATGGTGTCGAACTCCTTGAGCAGTTTGCCGTCGGGGAACTGTTGGTGGAACAGGCTCTGGCTGGCGGTGAGGATGGGTTTGGCTTTGGGCGTGGGCGGCGTGGGCAGCTTCGTAGCCTGGCCGCGGTACAGCTCGTACCACGGCTCTTCCTTGTCGGGGGAGCCGTGACCGTAGACCTTCCCGTTGACATCGCGCACCACGTAGCCGCTGCCGTGCTTGCGCTCGGCGTCGGGCAGGATCGGCGTGGCCGCGCCGGTGGTCGGGTCGAAGGCAATGAGCTGGCTGGCGGTGTTGCCGATGCCGAAGTAAAGCCAGCCGGTGTCGTCGCAGGCGACGTAGCGCTGGTACTGCGCCCAGCCCTGCTTGTAGACATGCCCGTAGTCTTTGAACGCCCCGGTCTTCGGGTCGTAGGACACCACGCCGCTCTGCGGGTAGCTGGCCGACCAGATCACGCCATTGTCGTCCTCCGTCATGCCCATGGCCATCTGCGGCGCGGTCTCATGCACGAAGGTGAACTTGCGCTGCGCCGGGTCGAACTCGTAGAAGTGACTGCCGAAGTGGGTGTAGAACTTGCCGCCGGACGACAGGATCGAGGCGAAGGGCGAGTCGCCGCCGGTGGGCGCGGGGATCGGGAACTCCTCGCTCTTGCCGGTCGCGGCATCCACCAACAGCAGCTCATAGCAGCCGCGGTGGTCCATCAACCACGCCAGAGCGATATCCCTGCCGTCGCCGTCCTTGGTGGCGACGATGCCCCGGTGGTTGGAGAGCGGGGTGCAGACCCCGTGGTCGGTGAAACCATCACCGAGGTCCTTCGAGGCGGCAAGGGCAGAGCTTTCGAGCACGAGTGCAAACACCACCATTCCAGGCAAGCTGACTGCGGCTGAGCGCGCGATCTTCATCGAGGTTCCTCCGGCTGTGTGACGGGGCGGGCTATTCGCCGCGGGTCGGCAGGGCTCCTGCCCGGCGTGTTGACGTTCACCGCTTCAGCCGCGGCGCCAGGTCGCGAGCGCTGCCGCAATGGTGGCGACGAGGGCACTCATGACGAAGCCGACGAGCAGGTCTCTCTTCGCCATCCGGCTGCTTGCCAATGCCTTGTGGCGGACCTGGTACGCCATGGAGATCGTCGCACTCACAACGACCATGGCCATCAAGTCCCAAGCCGCCTCGTTCCGGAAGCAGCCCCGGTACACCACCTCAAGCAACAGCGCGGAGAGCAGGAAGGCGCCCGCGCATCGGTATACTCGCGAAGGTTAGGAATACACCGAAGTGGAAGTTCGCAGAACTTCACCCGGGGGCGTGTGGTGAGCACCCAACACACTGCTGTGCACGCAGAGGCGTCGAACTTGTGCAATAGCTTCGGTGTATTCCTAACCTTCGCGAGTATAGCTGGCATTCTCGACAGCCACCGTTCGCTCGTCGCGTTCCACCGGAGGGGTCGTACTCATGTCGGCTCTCCTTTCAGGAAAAACAGTTCGTCGACTCGCTTGCTGAGTTGCTGGGCAAGGAGGAAGGCCAGGAGGGCCGACGGGCAGTATAGCTCCGTCTCGATGGCACTGATGGTCTGGCGCGTCACGCCGACAAGACCGGCAAGCTGCTCCTGGGAAAGCTCGCGCTCGGCCCGGGCAACTCTCAAGCGGTTGCCAAGTGTCTGGGTTGCCATCGACGACCTCCATCGCGTTGGTGAAGATCGTATCGCGAACTTTGCAGAATAACAAGTATAGCGGACATAATGCCAAACAAAACGGACATGGAGGGGGCGTTGCCGTCACGGGGTCTCCTCGTTCAGGGCTGTCGCGCGTGGGCAAGGGTCAGCGTTCAGAGGGAGGACCCGTGGAGCGCCTTCTGCTGGATCGGCAGGACTGTCCGTCACGGTGCGGCAACTGCCGGACAGCCCTGGTGTGGCTCTCGCGGCACTTGCGGACCGGTGAAGTCACGCTGCGTCGGACGGCGCGCGACGCCTGGGAGCACTCACTGCTCCCCCTGCCCAAACCGCACCCCCCCCACCCACACCTGCGAATCGGCGCCGCCAAACCCGATGGTCTGCACAGGCTTGTCGGCGGCCAACAGGTCGGCCGGGATCGTGAAGACCAGCGTGTCCCATTGCTCCTTGCCGGAGAGCGAGTGCTTCGGCTTGACGGGGTTCCAGACGCCGCCCTCGGCGTAGCCCTTGCGCTGGCCGCCAGTGTTGATCACCACTTGGTCCAGTTGCGACGTGCCCCACACGTCCATTTCCAAACGCACCGGGCGCTTCGTGTCAGCCACGTTGAGGAAGAAGGTCGCCCAGCCGGCGGCGTTGTCACCGGGGCCGGTCTCGTCGGAGTTCCAGCAGAGCCGGCCGCCCTTCTGCTCGCCCTCGCCGAAGCCGGAGGAGATAACGCCGAGCTGCGTGTGCATCCTGATTCCGTCGAAGTAGCGCTTTGCGTACCGGTAGGGGTAGCTCGCCCAGGCGTTCGCGGTCTGCTCCTCGATCGTCTTGGCCAACTCAATCGTGGGTGCCTGCTGGTACTGATGCGCCGCCTCCAACGCCGCGATCATGTGGCGGCCGTAGCGGAAGGTCTCTGCAACCGGCTTCAGCCGTGTCAGCGCACCCTCGTCGCCGGCGGCGGCCGTCAGCGCGTCGTCCAGGTGCCTCTGCGCGCGGTCGAGGTCCGCTTGGTCGTAGAGGCCTGGCACATCTCGCGGCGGGTCGTCGGAGTACGACTGTCCGGAGGCTTTGACCGAGTTCTCGACTGCCGCGTAGAACGAAGCCATTTCCTTCGCCGCCGGGCCGAACATGTGCGTGACCCAGTCGGCGGCGAGGGCGTTCGGGTCCTGCGAGGGGTCCCACAACAGCTTGCACAGCACGTAGTAGAGCGGGCCAGCCTCGGGCCAGTCGGTCAGCGTGCTCTGGCAGTAGTAGCGCCGGAGGCCCAGGCTGTGCAGGTACTTCACGTCGGCCGCGAAGTTGTGCACCACTGGTCGGGGCAGCCGCCACCACATGCTCTTGCTGACGTAGGAGTAGAACAGCAGGTGTGGCGCCTGCTGGGCCCAGCGGGTGAGCAAGGCGTTGAACTGCGCGTTGGCTGCCGAGGTCGGATCACTGATCGGCCGCGAGTAGTCGGCCGGCGCATAGTGACACAGCCACGGGACGACGTTCTTCGCGGGCACGACGGTGTCCGGCGGCTCGGCGTAGTTGATGTAGGCCAGCACCAGCAGCAGCTTGTCGGGATGCACTTTGGCGACGCGTTCGGCGACTTGGTTGGCGAACCAGAAGACGCGATCGCCCATGAACGGCTGTTCGCCTGCCAACCCCTGTTTGGTTGTGCGCGAGCCGCAGAGCCGCTCATCCAACGCCTTGCACTGCTCGCACTCGCACCAGCCCCGACCGTCGTTGGGCGAGATCGACAGGACGTTCAGGTTCGGGTCGGCGTCAAAGAGTTCGATGACCCGTCGCGCAAACTCGTCGGCCAACCCCTCGGCAGTCACGCAGAGCTGCGCGCCCTGCAACCGGCCGGGGCGCCGTTCGCCTTGGGTCAGCGGGAACCACTCGGGGTGCTTGTCGAAGTACTTCTCCGCGGGGATGAGTTCGTGGTAGGCGTGGCAGCTCGGCACGGCCGCCGGCAGGTAGTACCCGTTCCCGTGCAACTGCGGGTCGTCGGCCGTGTAGAACCCGTTGATGCCCAGCTTCACACCCCAGGCACGTTTCGCCTCATCGCGCGCCACGAAGGTGCGCATGTTGAAGACGGGCGCCGTCTTCAGGTCCCTCGCCGGCGCGTTGAGGGTGGCACGCGTGGGAACGAACTCCTGATCCGGCGCCAGCCACCGGCAACCCAGCTCCTCCAGGAACCGGTAAACCGCGAAGAGCGTGCCGCGGTCGCTCCCCCCGCAAATGACAACATGGTCGGCGTCGACTTCTGCTGTCCCACTGCGTTCTTGGCTGCTTCGGGGACCACCCAGTTTCGTTGGCGGAGTCTGGCGTGAAGTGAGCCGGCGTCTTTCAAGGGCGAGGGTTCCCCTCCGCTTGCCTCGTTCCTGAGCTACACTGTGGGCAGAGACCGCTGATCTGAGGAGTCGCTCGATGGCTGTCGCCACCCAAGGTCTGACCAACGCCGCCAGCACAACCGAACAGCCGCCTCGCCTGCACCGCCTTCGTGCCGCCGCCATGCACCGCGGCGATGGCACCGGTGGTGCGCCAGGCGCCCGGGCGTTGGCAATGTGGCGCGCTTGGTGCGAGCACCCCGGCTGCTCGTGGGCGCAGCATCGAGCGTTCACGCTGCGGTGCCTGGCCGAGGACGCGCCGCTCAGCGTCGGGGACGACGAACTGCTGCTCGGCGAGCACCTGTTCTCCCGCCAGACCGAGGCGCTCGACTTCGGCAACTGGGGCGACGCCGCTCAGCGGCAACTCCAGGAGACCGACCTGACTGCCGAACAGAAGGAAAGCGTCCGGCAGTTCATGCAGCGCTACCTCGAGAGGCGGAGCGCGCCGTACCACGGCGTGGGCGAGGAGTGCCCCGAGTTCGCGCGGCACTCCGGCGCCGGCGTCTATTGGGCCGGCGGCTGGAGCGAGAACCACTCGGTGCGCGACTTCGCGAAGGGGATCCGGCTCGGCTGGGGCGGGCTGCGGCGGGAGGTCGAGGCCCACCTCGGCGTTCTCTCTCCGGAAGACCCGGAATGCGCGCGCCGCCGCGCTTTCTACGTGGCCGAACTGGCCGTCTGCGAGGCGGGCCTCGCCTTGGGTAAGCGCTATGCGGAGCGCGCCAGACAGGCTGCCGACGCTGCCGTCAGCGACGAGCGCCGCCAGGCGCTATTGGAGGCCGCCGAGCTGTGCGAGCGCGCTTCGGAGTCCGGGGCAACCACCTTCCGCGAAGCCACCCAGATGCTCTGGTTCGCCCACGTGCTGACGTGCGCGGAAGACGGCATCAACGCCAACTCAATCGGGCGGATGGACCAGTATCTCTGGCCGTACTACGAGGCAGACGTTGCTGAGGGGCGACTGACGCGCGAGGAAGCCCTGGACTGGATGATCGAGCTGGGCTGCAAGCTGTACCAGGAATACGATGTTCAGCAGCTCTGCCTGGGCGGACAGACTCCCGCTGGCGACGACGCGTGCAACGAGTTGACGCACCTGGTCCTGGAGGCGACGGAGCGGCTGGACTTCATCCGCTGCGTTTCCGTCCGCTTGCACGCGGGCACCCCCGAGGCACTTTTGCAACGCTGTGCCCGCATGAACGCCAGAGGCGGCGGCATTCCGTTCTACTTCTCCGACGACGAGATCATCCCGGCGCTCACTGCGCGCGGCATCCCCATCGAGGAGGCGCGCGACTACGCGCCCATCGGCTGCGTCGAGATCACCCTTCCTGGAAAAGCCAGTCCGCACGCGGTGTCGGGCCGTGTGAATCTGGCCAAGTGCCTGGAGCTGGCGCTGTTCAATGGCGGGGACCCCGTCAGCAAGCGGCAAGTCGGGCCCGAGACGGGCAGCTTCGAGAGCTTCGGCACGTTCGACGAATTGCTCGCCGCGTACAAGGCGCAGGTCGAGTACTTCTCGCGCTGGATGGCCTACGGCTGCAACCTGGGCGAGCTGCGTCAGCGCGAGCGCGGGCCGCTGCCGTGCCTGTCGCTGCTGACCGACGATTGCCTGGCGACGGGGCGCGACATCAGCGAGGGGGGCGCGCGGTACCAGTACCACTCCATCATGGCGTTCGGCATTCCCAACGCGGCCGACGGCCTGATGGCGCTCAAGAAGCTGGTGTTTGACCGGGAGCGAGCCGGTGTTGATGGACCCAATCAGTCCGATCGGTCCGATCCGTCTGATCGGTCTGAGCTGTCACCGGCAGTTGCCGCCGCCACCGCACAAGCGCAGTCCAGCCCGGTCGACCGAGCCGAGTTGCTCGAAGCCCTCCGCACCAACTTCGAGCGCGCCGAGCCGCTGCGCCAACGCCTGCTCAACGAGGCGCCGAAGTACGGCAACGACGAACCCGAGGTGGACGAGCTTGCCGCCGACGTCACCCGGCACTTCGTGGAGCTGCTGGACACGTTCCGGTCGCCGCTGGGCGCGCGGTACTTCGTGCACCTGTTCACCTTTCGCTGGAACATCGACGCCGGTCGCGAGACCGGCGCCACGCCCGATGGCCGCAGGGCCGGTGAGCCTCTCGCCTACAGCGTCTCGCCGCAGCAGGGCTGCGACCGGCGCGGGCTGACCGCCATGATGAACTCCCTCGCCCGGCTCCCACACGACATGGCCGCGGGTAGTTCGTCGGCGATCATCGAGCTCGACCCTTCAGTCGTGAAGGGCGACGACGGCGCCAGCATCCTCACCCAGGTGATCCGCAGCGGCCTCGCCAGCGGCATCGGCCAGATGCAGTTCAACGTCACCAACGCCGACACGCTCCGCGCGGCCCAGCGCGAGCCCGCGCGCCACGCCCACCTCCAAGTCCGCGTCGCCGGCTTCAGCTTCGAGTTTGTGAAGTTGGATGAGGCGATGCAGGAGCACATCATCGCGAGGACGAAGCACGCGCAGTAGGGCCCCCCGGGTCCAAGCCACGACCGCACCGAAGCCGCGCTGGCGACGAGGCGCCAATGCTCGCGGCTCAAGTTGAGGCGACACGGACTGGGGGGTCCGGGTCTGGCGCCTCCCGTTCACCGTGCGCTTCTCGGGAAGCCTCCCCCGCCCCCCCCCCCCCCCCCCCCCCCCCCCCCCCCCCC
>Ga0210044_10005349_pt1 | contig 17419 bp, 9 predicted proteins | sample CryGey13umfilter_2_FD_183959 | JGI IMG/M metagenome (GOLD analysis project Ga0210044, IMG submission 183959) | Groundwater microbial communities from aquifer in Utah, USA - Crystal Geyser 4/9/14 3 um filter (SPAdes) (version 2) | ecosystem: Environmental > Aquatic > Deep subsurface > Groundwater... | reverse complement strand
GCACCTGCGGGATGTCGAAGGTTTGCTCGCCCAAGCGCGTCATCACGGTCTTGGGCTTGAAGCCGTTGGCATAGCCACGCCGTTCGGCGCAGCGCTCGAAGGGTTGGGCGTTGAGGTGCTGCGCCCGTTCGATCTTGCCGGCCTCGTTGACCAGGATGCGCAGCGCCTCGCCGGCACCATCGAGTCCTTGGGTAAGCAGCGCCGCATAGGCCGCCTCCAGTGGGTTGTTTTCTACTCGCATTGCCATTCTTTTTTACTCCTTCAAGGTTGCTGGTAATATAACCCCGAAGAACCCGCCTGCGATCCTCGCTGACTTTGGCGAGCCGTTCTGCGCGTGCGCCAGGTCGGATGAATTCGAATTTACAGAAACAATGTTGCACTAACAATAGCGAGCCTTGATTCGAGTGGAAATTACTTAGCGAATTTTTACAAATCATCGCTAGAGAATGACCTGAAGTATTTTCATACGCCAAGCACTGAACGCGTGAGGGAAATTTTTGAAAAATATCTAGGTTTCGATATAACTCAAGGCTGGGAATGGAATAACTATGATCCTATTCGTGCCCGCGCCGAGCTAAATAGAATCGCAAAGAAACGTGGTGATATAGCTCATAGATCTTGGCGTCCAGTAATAGGGCAACCAACTCCACATGCTGTTACGCGCGATGATTTGCGTAAGAACATTCGTTTCATTCAGGATCTTGTTTGCGCAACAGATGATTTTTTGGTCGCAAAGCTTTAACTTTTTCATGGAATAGTTGGTTGAGCCAAACGAATAGACTTATTGATATCCCCTGAGGGGATGGGGGGATGGTTTAATTCCACGAATTGATGGTTATATCCAGAAAAGATAAGTACTTATGTATTTAAGAGGGCATGCAAAATGACTGAATCACAAAGAAATACTGCGGAAGCCGTCTCCTTGCCATCAAGTGCTTGGGTGCGCTTTCTTAGGTCATATGGGCCAACTCCAAACAATACAAATCTCTTTGATGAGTATGTCACTGGCGCACTTGGGCGGGCGAAGGTTCAACCAATTACACTTTCGAGTCCGCTGTTGGAGAAAATAAAGGCGAGAGTAGCGTCCGGCACGCCTGGCTCGATATTGATAGCAGGGACGGCAGGGGATGGTAAAACTTACCACTGCCGCAGTCTCTGGAGTTTCTTGGGAGGATCCTCTGGCGACTGGTCGGAAAACTCGACGGTCAAGGAATTGATTCTTTCAGATGGGCGCAGAGCAATTTTTGTTAAGGATCTGAGCGAGCTTGATGACGTGCAGAGTGATGACGTATTGGCACTCTTCGAAAAGTCTGTATTAGGGAACGATGACGCAACAATTGTAGTGATCGCGGCGAACCATGGCCAGATTCTTGAGCGGTTGCGAGATTTAGGTTCGCGGACTAGTCGAGTTCATCCATTACGAAAGCCTATTCAAGAAGCATTCCTGTTATCCGGTCATTTTATTGATCGTCTCGCCATCTTTGATCTTAGCCAGACTACAAATCGTGACTCACTTGAAGAAGTTATGAAAGTAGTGGCTGGACATCCCGAGTGGGGCAACTGCGAGAGGTGTTCACTTCAGACTGAGGGGCGAGTGTGTCCGATTGTTGAGAATCGCAATCGTTTGCTAGGTACCTTCGATGGAGGTCGTTTTGTACGACGTCTAGGTGACTTAGTGGAGGTTGCCCGGCTTAATGGTTGGCACTTACCCGTGCGAGACATGCTGGCTTTGGTCTCTAATATGATTTTGGGGCATAAAGAGGCGAAAGAGGGCCTGATGGCTTGTGCAGATGTTGCACGAATCCAAGATGCTCAGGCAATAGAGCGCTGCAGTCTATATGGCAATGCGTTTGGTTCTAATCTTCCTCGTCGCAGGGCGATGGATCGGCCAGTTTTTAGAGCATTGGCATCATTTGGCGTTGGTGAAGAAACCACTAATGGTGCCGATGGCTTGCTCGTTTACGGCAATGATGATGTCAAGCTCACGGCTGCTTTTGCAAGGCTCGTTGGTATTGATTCAATTTATGGGGCCACGCCTGCTTTCATAGCTGCCCAAGAGCGATACCTTGAAGGAGACGAAGCTGCACGCTTGGATAATGGAGCCACGGGATTTTTGGAAAGGCTTGAGGGGCAACGTAGAAGGCTTTACTTTACCTTGCCTGAGGATGAGGTCGACTATGACTATTGGGGTATGACGGCCTTTCGCTTCGCCGGAGATTACTTGGAGATGACTTCGGCGCTCCTAGATAATAGGCCGGTAAATGAGGCTATTCGATCGCGCATGGTGCGGGGACTTAACCGTGTCATGAGCGGGCTGCTCATTGAAAACAACGATCAGATATTTGTGGCTAGCTCTGGCGGCTTCACTCAGTCCAAGGTCAGCGTCTTATGTGACATGCAAGTTCCTGCGCGCCGAGTTGGTGGTATTGGCACGGCAGTTAAAATTGATCCTCTGACTAATCGTCCTATGCTCAATGTTGTTTTGGCGAAAGGGCAAGTTAATACGGTTACCTTAAACCTTACACCAGTCCGATTTGAATTTTTGTGCCGTGTCGCTGAAGGTGCGCTGCCTGGTAGTTTTTCCAATGAATGCTTAGAGGACCTGCTGGCTTTCAAAGCAAAATTATTGAGAAAGGCAGAGTACATCAGGGAGCAGCTTGATGACGATGATGATGAGCCTGGGGCAGGGAATGAATCTCTGACGCTAAACTTTATCGAAATTGAACAAAATGGTCATGGTTTCTCCCGGCCTGTAACGCTGAGGATCTGCAGATGAGATCGAAGATTGATAATGTAGATTTTGCTGTCGATGAGCATATTTGGGGGCATCGCCTTTACGACGAGCAATTGCCTCATTTGGCGGTATTGGAATTCTTATGTGTGCTTGGGTCAAACGCAAACTCGCCTTTGACTGCGTCTCACTCAGAGAAGGTTAGGTATCGTCCACAGCGACAAATTAGGCTGCGCGGATTGCTTTTCAATAACCCCTATGTGGAATCGGTTCGTGAAAAGTCTATTCCTAACGATGAGAAGTGGCGCATCTGGAAGGAGTTCTTCGCTCAAGATGAAACCAAGCTAGGTGACGAGGACATGGACTATTTGCGCCAGGTCTTTACTAGCTTCGACGACTTCGCTAAGGCGATTGAGCTCTTGCGATCATCATCATTTGAGGCAAGAAGTAACAAACGTTGGAGTTCTAAATTTGTTTTCCCTTTTGGCCCTGACGCAATCTACGAGGATCTTCGTGTTGATGCTAGAGGGGCGTCGAACGATCGTCGTTTTTTTGCGCGCACTGGAGAGTTGCTATATTTAATGCTGTGTCGGGCTGAGCGCGGATCCGAGCTTGGGCAAAAGTTGGTTGAGCGCCTATTTGATAAGAGCGTTCCCATGAACCGTCTCGTCAAGGCGTTGCAAGGTGAGCCTCAGCATGCGCAGGATTATCGTGATGTTGGCTATCTGCCTTACTTGACTCATCCGCGATTCGATCAGATCTGTGAGGATTGGCTCTCCATCCTGTCGAGAGACATCCCTATCTATGACGCATTGGAGCACTTGATCACAAGTGCAGGCCTGAATCTACTTTTGTACTTTCTTGAGTGTTCCAAAGCTCAAGTGGGAGATGTCGAGCCAGTGGAATTTCTTTGCGAGATCGTGTCCAAGGAGCGCACCAAAGTTCGAGCGCTTTCTGGAGACTCGTATCAGTTCAATCAAGCTATTTCCATTAGAGCTGTTCGTGCGTCAATAGAAAACATCAGGCTAACGGATGAGTGGGCTGAAGCCATTAACTCAGACTACCCCGATGCAGAATGCGCGAAGCTTATGCGCGCCAACTTCCAGTGGCCATCGGTTGATGGTGACGACGATAGCGATCCCACATCAAAAACAGGCGATGAGCTTGTGCGTCAGCTTGTTGATATGGCTGAGTCAAGACACGGTCAGCACGTTGGAAAGATTCATTCAGCGTGGTCAAGGGCGATTGGTCTTAGTTCGAGGAGGCTCTCTCGGCGAAATCGCTATGCACCTAACGATCGCTTGTTGAAAACATTGGTGGTAACTATTGTTGATGATCGCATGCAATTTAATGAGTTCTTGCAAGAGGCGAAACGGCGCTATGGTCTAGTGATCGGCGATGCGGAGGGCGTGCGATTGGTCAAAGATAAGTTAGTAGATCAGGAGGCCTTGAGTGATAACCGGGGAAACCTTGAAGCTCGTTTAGTAGGCCTTGGACTAGTTCGGCGCCTTTCCGACTCCTGCTCCTTCGTGGAGAATCCATTCGCTACTGAGGGTGATAAATGATGTTGACGGATCGAATAATTGGTCGTGTTGGAGCTGATATCCTCTCGCGTAGACTGGCAGACTCAAGTCAGTCTGATGGAAATCAGCCCGGCGATGCAGCGCTGTTTCGTCTCGACAAGCTCTCCCCAGTCCAGATCGCTTCGATCGTGCGGGAGATTCTTGCTAGTCCAGACTTGTCGGCGAAGGTCGACTTGTGTATTCCCTCATCGTTAGTCGAAGGATTAGGACTTCCAGATTCGGCTCTAACATCGCTTAATGCCGGTGCAGTTAGGAACGCCGGTACTAATAAGGCAGCTCTGCTGACAGCTAATGGGAATGAGCACAATCTTGCGGATACGCTGGAGCACGTTACGGCGCTAGGCGCTAAGGAGCTACGTTCTAATGAGGATTCTTGGGTAGAGGCGACCTGCCATCTTTCGGGTATCGCTCCAACACCCGATGATCGTATCGTCTTCAAATCGGCACTCAAAGGTCTGATTTCTGCCTCTGAGCTATCGCTGATTCAACTTGGAGAGTTCTGTTCTAATGTTGGCGAGGCCATATCGGTTCGTGGGTATCCTATTCGGGATGCCATTGGCTGGGCGCTCCCATTTGTAGGATTGCCGCGCGATACCTCGTTCTTCTCGAACGCGAAAACTTATGGTGCAGCTTTTGGGCCGTGGCGCAAGGCCTTCGAAAAATTGATTTCCAATCGAGCTCCATTTCTATCGAGACAGCGTGCCAATGGACAGCCGCTTGATGTAGAGGAAATGACGGAGCGATTAGTAGAGAACAGTGCTGACATTGAGGACAATGTCCGGCTAATACTCGAAGCCTTTATTCATGCCCCGATGGGAGACGAAAGCACGGCAGCTGAAGTGGCGTTGCTTGAATGGGAGATGGATGGTGTTCATTACATTTTCGATAAACCGCGCGCGAAACAACAAGGATTGGCAGAGTCAACCATCTATTTTTTTGACCATAACTGCAAGGATCCCGATGTACTAGAGGAGCAGTGGCGTAAGCATTTGGAAGATCTAAAAGCGCGTGAGCTCCGATCTGACTTCCCTGAAGATGATGATGAAGCCTTCTTTTCTTTGCATCGGCGCTATCTTGAAGAGGATACAAAACTTCATTCGAGGTGGGAAAAGGCAATCTTTGGAAAGCCCATCGAATGTCACGACTTCCTAGATGGCTTCGTTAGTGCGACTCACAGTCTAGTGGTCAAGGCAGGAGAAGGAAAAGGAGAGCGCTTCCTTCGGCTGACGGTTAACAAAGGCCGCAAGGAATGGAGAGAGCGTTTCAATCACGATGTCGGTTCCTATTTCTCAGCGATGTATCGAGGTCTTAAGGAGCTGATGGGTTCCAAGGTGGAATGGCGGGTTGAGAAAATGGGATCGGCCAATTTACCTGACCCTCTCTTCAAATATCCAGAATTTTTTGCTCGTGAAAAGGAAATTCGCAAGGGTAAGGTTAAGGCAAGTGCATCTATTGCAAGGACTGCTGTTCAGATCAAGTTTGAGGTCTCGTTGATTCAACGCGAGGGAGATAAGGAGATTGTTCTAGATAAAACGCAGTTGCTTTGGAGTTACCGTCCTGAGTCGATTGGTCTTTCTCTTGTTGATGACATGATTCGGCTTAAAGAGAAGGGTGCAGTGGGTTGTACTGATGTTCCTCGACGCTTGGTGAGTAAGAAGGGCGGAGTGCAAAGTGTGTCATTGCTTGATACAGGAACGCTTGAGGCAACATACTCTAGAGATGCAGGATCGCTAGTTCCTCCTGTAAATCGCTTGCCAAGTATGCGGGCCGAAATCAAAAAGCGCCTCAATGATCTTGAGGGGGAAGGGCGCTTGTCGAAGGAGCAGCGCGACGAACTTAGGGCCGCGTGGGATGTTTTTGAGACAGACTACAATCAGGCAATCGACGATTTCATAAACACGGGGCTTCATGGCGAGGCAGTTTTACGCCAAGCCGAATCGTTCGCGGCACTATTACGTGCTCTGGCAATTCACGCTAGAGGAGATGTTTGTCGATCTAGGCTTGTTTCTGAAATCTTATCAATTGGAACAGTCAGGATTTCTGGCGATTGTACATCGTTAATCGTACCTCCTTGGCATCCAGAGCGGATGAAAGCGTTAGCGGTAAAGACTCGCCGCGTTGCCGGTCTTGTGACCCACATTTTAAATAATGAAAATGTTCTTTTTGGTGACCGAGGCATCTTCTTTCGTGAGTTCTCTGAAGAACTTGCGCATCCTTTCTATCCAGAGATCGCTGTGGTTCAGCGAAGGGGCGTTCCTGTACTAGTCTCAGTGAGTAGTACCGTCAACGGTTACAGCCTTCTTGAGCGTCCTGTTAGAGACGATGATGATTCGTTTACCGATGTTGACCCTGCGGCGGCAGCTAAGCAAGTTCGAGAGTTGGTGGAGCGCTTCGTGGGTTTGCAGCCTCATGAAGCAAATAATTTAAGTGTACTGCTCTATAACGCTGATGCGGCTGAGTTGCCTCTTTCTGTGGTGCGAGAGTTATCTAGCATGCAGACTGAGACTGATTTTCAATGCAACGTGTCTGTCCGACATCGCGATCCGGGAAAGCTACGAAGGGTATATGCGGAGCTTGTAACTAAATCTGGAGAGGATTCTGATTTACCAGTTGTAAGTGAGACATCGGAAAACTTCATTTCTAAATTACGTATTGCGGTGACGCCAGCCTCGGCTACTCCCACCCGGACAAATGATGGGTTTCGGGCTTTTGATGTGGCATTCCTTCATGATGTCGTATCCAGAACCGCGGGCGTGGAGTGGGTTTCTGTTGATTGGACGAATGAACGCCCCTCATTGGAACATGCACCATCTCGATGGTCCTACCGCAGCGTCTCTGGCGAAGATGAATTGAAATCAACGACCTTCCTGACATGTCCTCGGCAAACCGCTTCGGGATGGGCCTATGTCGAAGCTGTGGCCTCGGTGGATCGCCAGAGCGACGCTCCGGCGGGCTCATATTTCCTGCCAGTGCGACGCATTTCTTTACAAAGTGAGGCTCTCAAGGCGACGATGGAAGATGCACATGCTCTGGCTGAGTGGGTTGCCACCTATGATGAGCTGCTAGACAAAAGACAGCTTCAAGCTAATGGTGTGACCGTAGTTCGCTATCGGCGTGCTGCGACTAATGGGCGCAATATGATTGTCAGCTCGACCTCGGAGCTACGGCTCTTGGGGGTCTTGGTAAAGCGGAGGCTGGCAGAGTTAGGCTTACCCTTTACACCTGATGTGTTTGAGGATGTTGTAATTCGCATCAAGCAGGATGCTTTATCCATCTCGGGTGATATTGTGTTGCGCGCGGCCAAGCGAGGTGTTTCTGCTGGTGAAATGTTGGGATTGGTGATGAGTCGCTATCTACTTGAAGATGAGTTCAAGAAGATTACTGGTGCTAGTTCGCACCAATCTTTCAGCGTCTTTTTCTTGCTCGATGATTATGCTGACTGGCTTGCCCAGAAAGAGAACCGTATTGCCGATATCCTAGGACTTTGTGTTGAAGAGCGCGAGGACGGTCCACACTTGCATGTGGCTGTGATCGAATCTAAATATGTGGTGGCAGCCGGTTCTGCTGAGGCAAAACGCTCGTCAAAGGCGCAGCTCATGGCAACGCTTTCGACCTTCCGAGCTGCGCTCTTTGGGGATCCGGGGCGTCTTGATCGCGATGTTTGGCTTTCTCGTCTTGCAGACTTGCTACTAGATGCGGATATTCCTCCTGGCTGTTCTGGGTTGTTAGAGCGAGCGCGAGCTAAGCTTCGCGAAGGTGAGGTAGATATTTCGCTGAGAGGGTACTCACACGTCTTTATTCATTCGACAGATGTTCATGTTGGATCTTCCGCTTCAGAGCAAATATTGATCGATGATTTTGATGGCATTCAGGCTTGGCAGGAAGTGTTTGATCGCCCTGAATTGCGAAATCTCGTGGAGGTCTACGCACAAAAGAATGACCCGTCAGTGATCCGCTCCAGGCTTGGCACGGAGCAACCGTGGCTTTCAGCAACTTTGCGTCCTCCGGCAGCCAGAGTGACGTGGACTGCCATGATGGAATTACTCTCGCACGGTGCGGAGTCAACGCCTACTGATGCAGAAGTGTTGCCAGGAACAGAACCATCGACTCAAGTCCTTAATGATATCGAGGTGCCCCAATCTACGGCATCAACCTCTTCGCAGTTTGAAGGGCAGGAAACTGCATCAATGACAAAAGCTCCTGGAGCGGAGACAGGTGAACCGCTGGGCGGAAAACTTGCTCAATTGATCGCGATGAAAGCCGCAGATCAATCAAGTGAATTTGATGAGCGAGATGCTTGGGCTGATGAAACGACAAAAAAGCTCAAAGCCGCGCTAAATGGATATGGGCTTCAAGCCAACGTATTGGGTACACGCTTAACACCAAATGGATGTTTGGTGAGACTTGCTGGTTCTGATCGCTTGCGTGTCGAGGATATTGAGGCGAAGAGAATGCAGCTCTTGACTACACATGCGATTAACCTTGTGACTGTTCAGCCCAAACCAGGTGAGATTGTGGTGACGATTGCTAGCACAAAGCGTCGGTCCGTTTCTCTTTGGGATTTGTGGGCGCGTCGTAGCTTGAACCGTAATGCTGCCGGCATCAATACATCGTTCGTATTGGGGCTGCAAGAAATAAACGGCTTACTGCTTTATCTCAATTTGGGTGGAGAGTTTGGCGGGCTTTCTTCACATGAGCCGCATTCTTTGGTGGCGGGTGCCACCGGTAGCGGGAAATCTGTGCTCATCCAAGCAATCCTTCTCGATATTGCTGCGACAAACCCGAAAGATCTAGCTCAAATCGTTTTGATTGATCCAAAGATGGGGGTCGACTACTCGGCTCTAGAAGATTTGCCGCACATGCGTGAGCAGATAGTGACGACACGCGAAAGAGCGACGGAAGTGCTCGCAGGCCTCGTAGATGAGATGGAAAATCGCTATCGACTTTTTGCTTCGGCACGAGCGCGAGACCTGACGACTTACAACGCCAAGTCGATGCCTGAAGAGCGACTCCCTATGGTCTTTTTAGTTCACGATGAGTTTGCAGACTGGATGCTTGATGATGGTTACAAAGGGGCGGTGAGCGCAGCGGTTCAGCGTTTGGGTGTCAAGGCTCGCGCCGCCGGAATTCATTTGATTTTCGCTGCGCAACGCCCAGATAAGGATGTGATGCCGATGCAACTTCGGGAGAACTTAGGTAATCGTCTTATTTTGAAGGTGGCTAGTGAAGCGACTTCAAAGATTGCGTTGGATCGTCCAGGTGCGGAGCTCCTGCTGGGTAAGGGCCATCTGGCAGCAAAGCTTAATGGTGAGCAGGGGCTTGTCTTCGCACAGGCTCCGTTCTTGTCAGACGAGGATATCGGTGCTGCGGTCGATGCAATAATGACAGACAACATTTCAAGGAGGAATGCGCATGAGTAAGAAGTGGCGCGCATCTACACATGCAATATCAGATATACGTGATTGGAACCAGCTCGGTCTATTAATTCTCCAGCCGGACTATCAACGCAAAGAAGTTTGGGGAGAGCCTGCGAAGGTGATGCTCATTGACAGCATCCTCAATGGCATTCCAATGCCAAAGATATTTGTGTCTTCTTCTATAAAGGATGGACAGACAGTAAGGACAGTTATTGATGGCCAACAGAGAATCACAACGATTCTTTCATTTCTCTCTGATGGATTTTCGCTGGTCTCTCCCTACGTAGGAGATTTTATGGGAAAGCGATTTTCTGAACTTCCTGCAGATGTTCAGGATGAGGTTTTATCTTACGATATTGATTTCAACGAAGCAAAAGGCCTGTCTGATGAAGAACTTAGAGAGGTTTACTCTAGAGTCAATAAATATCTGGTGGCGCTCAACAAGCAGGAGCTTCGCAGAGCTGATTATCCTGGCGATTTTTTAGATGTCGCAGATGATCTGGCTAATCTCGATTTTTTTGATGATTGTGGAATTTTCAATGCCACAGCACGCCGCAGATCGTTAGATGTCGAGTATGTGTCTGAACTTTTGGCCGGACTTATTTTAGGTATCACCGATCGCAAAGATGCCATTGATGTGTGTTGCAAAGATTACAAAAAATGGGAGGAATCATCCAAGAAATCCATATCCAATGGGTTCAAGGAGGTTTTGTTTGATATTGAAAAGATATTTAGTGTGGATGTTCCCATCAAAAAGACGAGGTGGAGGCAAAAAGCAGATTTTTATTCGCTCTTCTTTGCGATTCGATCCTTGAGATTAGAAGGCTTTGATTTGCCAGATGACCTACTTAAATTGCGCGCTGACCTGTCTATTCTTGATCACGGGATCGCCCCGACATCGGATGTCACAATTTTTAGTAAATATGCCGTTTACTGTGTCTCTCAGGCGAATTCAGCGGCTAGTCGAAACTGGAGGGCAAGCTTTTTAAGGGGGGTTCTCCGGGGGACCTACGCTGGATCAATTAATGATGAAAATCAGCGCAGGATATTGATGGAAATACTCTCAGACATTCGTTTTTCTGTTGATCCGGAATGGAGTGGCGATGGTTGTCCTCCTGTAAATGAATTTGTGTGCCCTGCCTGTGGAGTTCGTGATGAATCAGCGGATTTAGCCTCATCCATCTTGTTCTGGGAGTCAGGAACAAAGGTCTTTCAGGTTTCCAACGCTAAGTGGGCACATCTGGCGTGCGTCGAGAATCTATCAATGTCTAGCATGATCAAAGGGGCGGATTTTTTCGATTCAGATGAGCAAGATGACAACAGTTTGGATCAATGATGTCTGCGCAAGTTAATGCGCAGGAAAAATCGGTCATTCTTGCGAGAGGGGGTACGTTTTACTCAGTCCCCGAAAATCTGAAAGCTGATGATGGTCATGACTATATCGTCGGCGACCATATCAATTCTGGCGGGAACGCCGTAGTTCATGTGTGCTATGACCGGGCAAGCGGAGATAGCTATGCAGTAAAGTTTCAAGTTGAGCTTCGGAACCGCCGACGTGAGCGATTTGATCGAGAGATTACGCTTCTACGAGAGCTAGATGATCCACATATCATTCCATTTGTTGCTAGTGGAGAAGTTCGTGGAACGAAAATGGCAAAGCAAAATAGTCCTCGAGGACGACACTTGCGGCACACTACTCGAGTGGACGATATTCCATTCGTGATATTACCACTCGCTTCAGCTAGCTTAGCTGAGCACGCTCGTTACCCAAACAAAATTTCGAACGCGACTTATTTGGGGCAATTCATTGGCCTCGCCCGCGCGCTCGAAAAGATCAACAGCAAAGCTCTCCATCGAGATATCAAACCAGAAAACATCCTTATTCTCGGAGAAACTTGGGCCATAAGTGACTTTGGGCTTTGTGACTTAGCTGACGGTGGACTAGACTTATCCACAGATGATGAACGTATTGGCCCCGCTTTTTGGATGTCACCTGAGGCTCTAAATAAGCAGCTTGGCTGTGCTGACTTGATTTGTCAGAAGTCTGATGTTTTTCAGTTGGCGAGCGTCTTTTGGTATGTTGCATGTGGTCGACACCCCACTGGGATTGTTCGCCAAGATGATTGGCTGGGTCCGGTGAATCTTTATCCCGTGATGGAAAGGGCTCTTCTTCATTCAAATGTAGAGCGTTTTTCAAGCAGCAAGGAATTTAAAGAGGCCTTGATTGAGGCAATCGGTATCAATATGTAAAACGGATCATTTGTGACAGATAAGACATGAGCCACCACCTTCGTCATCCCCATAGACATCGTCGATGTCCTCAGGGCATGCTCGAACAGGGCGTAGCGGATTGATAGGAATACTCGCCCGAATACGAGCCCTGCGACGTTCATAGTCTTCAATAATTTGAGTTGCTCGTGCAGGCTGCTCCAACTCAGCAAGCGACTCTCCCGCTGACCAGGTGAACGGAGAGCCGTGCTCTAGGGCATTTTTCTCCATAGCTTTAGCATCTTCAAATGCATCAGGATGGCGCTCCTTGAGTCGTACCCATTCTATTTTCTGCTGGAAAAAGCAGAAGGTGCAACCGCTTCGTGAACGCCACTCATAATACTTTGGATATCCGACGCCAGAGGACTCTAATATATCCATCACGCCGGCTTTGTCGATACCATCCTCACGAAATGGAAGCTTGATAATTAGATTGTCTTGCTTAGACGAGTAACCCTCGCGGTAGTCCTCATCTGCTCGAATGGCCACGTAGGAAGTAACTTTTTCGCCAGAGGCCAGCATCGGCTTGATCCATTGCTCGAATGGGGTGAGCTTGAGCTTTCGAGTGCACCAGCGTGTTTGGGCAGAAGGTAAGAAATGATTATATTCTCGCAGCCAGAAATCGAAGTCGCGGCGTGGATTGAGTCGCTCGATAGGTTTTCCCAAGTAGCCTTCTAAGCGTCCCAAAAACTCATAGACCTCAGGCAACTCCTTGCCTGTGTCAGTGAAGAAATATTCAATATCGAATTCTGGGTGGGCTTGACGCATGTAGACGGCCAACGCTGCGCTATCTTTGCCTCCGGAAATCCCGAGGACGTGACGTTCAACCATCGCTTTTCTCCTCGTCTGCAGCTAGTCGCATACCTGCCTTAGCTAGGATTGCGAGTAATACCTCAGTTCCAAGGCCTTGCTTCCGGAGTTGGTTGGCGATCTCGTCGGCTTTAGTCTCAACCGCTTCGCGGTGCCGGTCGGTGATGGCGAAGGAGCGTGAGATTGTTTTGACACCTGAGCCCGCGCCTATCACCACCGCGAAGGCTTCGCTATTCGGCTTGCGACCTTTGACCGAGACGAAAGCCTCAGCCTGTCTGAAGCGAAGGGCAACCTTGGAAATTTCTAGCATAGCTGCATCTATGTCTCGGTCAGTCCAGTCTCGAGGAGGCTTGTTTGCCGCCAGGCTTAGGATCCCCTCAATACTTTCCTTACTGCCATCATGTTTTGCAAATCGTGTCGCAAAAGAGTCTTGACGCAGGTCTCCTGTAATGCCGGCGACTGCCTCGGCACGTGCGCGTAAACGATCAAGCTGTTTAATTGGAGCATCCAGAGCTTCAAGCATTACACCATCAACTCGCCTGAGCATTGCCTCATACGCTTCTGCTAGTTCAGTGATGGGGCCACGAAGAGCGTTAACATAGGCTTCCCCATCGTTTGTATCCAGTAGTGCCACAAGGTCTACAAATAAAACCTTGTGGGGGTCACTAGCCTTGAGCAAGGTATCTCGAATAGCCCGAGCACTTTCGCTGAGCTGATGGGTACGCTGCGTCCAGACAGGTAGGTTGAATACTAGGGCAACCAAGCCGCGAGCCGCTTCTAGTGGATCACGCGTCTCGGCAGCATGCCCTACCTCAGTGAGTATGTTGGCAATGCCCCTCAAAATTTGTGTTTTCTCGTCGTCGATGACTACCCAGCGCAAGGAAAATCGACTTGGGTCTTGAAGGTATTCGTCGATGTCAGCGTCAGTCAGATGAGGGATAAACATCCCTTCCTTGTAAACGGCCACGTTTGACTTATGTGCTAAAAGAAACGCAGCAAAGATTACAGGCTGAATTCCTGCCTTCACCCCAAAAGGTGGCTCGCTCCACAGCTTTAGGATATCGCCAGCATTTACGCGTGAGGAAGCCTTGTTGAATAGCTTCTTGGTTGCTTTCCACAAGTCTGACAAGTGAGCTTTGTCAGTTTTATCCGGAGGTAGAAAGCGCCATTGTCCCTCGGCATTTTGACGATGAAGTCCCGTGTTCCGAAGCAGGGTTTCATAGAGACCGCGCTCGGCTGGAAAGCCCTCAATGCCTAGATGCTCGGATGCCTCATGATCGAGCATGCGATGTAGGAGGTCTCGCCGTGCCTTCACACTGTTGCTCGACATGCTGTCGCGGTTAACTAGCTCGCTCCATACCAGCGGTGAGCTTGAATAAATTTCGTGGGCCAAAATTGAGGCGATAGGGGTGAGTTGAGAGCCTGCTTGGATTGCATTATCTCCACCATCGAACCACTCTGAATTGGTGACAGCAGCTTGGAGTTGCTCTTCCAAATTGGCCTTGACTGACGCCAGTCGAGCGTGAACTTCCCGTCTTGCTACGGCATCTCCTTGCAGTTCATGGCGGTCTTTTACAGTTTCAAGAGCAACCAACTCTGCACTGAGCTCTGCAATCCTGGCATGATTTCTCGGAATGCCGATAAGAACAGGCCAAGGATGTCGCTGAGAGCTTGCTCGTGCTCTGTTCAACGCAGCTTTGTGACTCTCGCCTCGTCCAGGTAGCGCTAGGGCGAATAGACCGAACTCCCCTTGAGATGGAGTGTATTTCTGCGCAAATCGCACAGCATCATCGAGGCGACTGAGGGAAAGGTTCATCCATCGCATGGTGCCTGTTTCGTGATAGTGGCGTTTAGCCACTACAGGATGAAGGCCCATCAATTGAGCGAGATGGTTGTAGTCAATGTCTGGAGAAGCGGCTAGGGTTTGGGTGATGGCCGAATCGATGTCAAAATCACTCCCCTCGAATATAGACCACGCTCCAATATGTTTCTTGAAGAGGGCTACGCGCATGAGAGAGAGTTCTTTTAGGCCATTCTCAATCTCTGAGGTAGGTCTCTTGAAGAAAATTGCTCCCAGAACAGCAGCGTCAGCGGCTAGGCCAGAACCATTTCGAAACAAGTCTATGACCGCAATGTTTTTGATCAGCTCCACTAAGAACGGATTGCCTGTCTTGGCCTCTGTCCGCTCAACTGCCTCAACAGCTTGCGACCATCGATGTCCATCTGGAGACGCGAGAATCGCAGGTTCAAGGTTCGAGCGAAGATAGTCCCAGTAGTTATCAGGCCGATACCATGAGGCTGACTTCAACGGAGTGGCTGTTAAATATGAGTGAAAGCCATGTGGCTCCACAGAGGCGAGAAAACCAAATGTGCTGCGTTCGTTTTGGCCAAACTGTCGCTTGGATATGGGGCCGAGTAGTGCTGCCATTGCAGGGTGGAGGGGCCAGCAGGTTGCTAGTGCTTCGGCAAACTTGGCACCTACCGCAGGGCGCCTAGATCTGATGGATTCGGCGATAGCATTAGACGCGTCAAGCATCCAGGCGGGGCGGCGATCAGCTTCTATGGCACGTCCAATGAGCTCAACGATTTCGTCGCTAGCTGCCACAAACGGTAAGTCAACATATCGCCCCTGAACTTTTGCCCAGTCGTCACGAGTTTCGTTGCCTAAGCGTGCTCCATATTGAGCGAAAGATTGGTGCAATACCCCAACGATTACAAGTTTTCCATTTGTGCGAGCGGCAGCCTCTGCTAACTCTTGGAAAAAATAGACATCATCTCCATAGCCAAGGGCAGAGGCCTCGAGGAATTTACCCATCTCATCAATGATAATTATGACGCCACCATGTGAGCGATCCTCGGCAGTTTGAACTAGCTCGTTGATGAGAGTGGTAGGTGAAATTTTGCGGTTGTCAGCGCCTTTCCCTTTTGCCTTACGAAGGGCGGAGTTAAGTTCTGCGACTACGCTTGAGCGTTTGCCCACCACCGGTACGATAATCCAACCTTTGCGAGCGGGAAATGCGAGGTCGAAACTTGGAATCGTATCAATTTTGAGTGCAGTTCTCGCGAGTGTACGAAGAGATTTATCTGGGTGAAGTGTGCTTGCTAGAGCAACGGCCAATGATGATTTGCCGCCGCCAAATGGGCCAGTCCAAGTAAACGACCGTTGATTCGTTTCTGCCACTTGTCTGGACATATTTTCCAGCACAGCAGTGGCGGTGGAGTGGCAGATGTATCCAGCTAAAGCATCAGGGCGCCCCAGGTCTGCATCGACGCGGATAGAGCGTTGATAGTGGCGAGAGATATGAACAATATCCCCGAGTACTTGGTTTTCGTCAGTCATAGGCTCTTTTAATAAGTTCGCTACGTAGCTCCTCTGAGTCTCCGGATTTTTTATGAACTTGGCGCAGGCCCGCTGTGTCCGTCCATGCCAGAAAACCGTTAGTGAGGTCGCTAAGGGCTATTAAACGCTCGGCCACAGAATCTTCGTCGAGCTTGAAAACACGACCGGGTGAGCCCTCACCATATGTGATGGTCTCGAAAGCCATAGAGCTGAGACCATCAGCAGAACTCTCCCAATAGTCGAGTAGAGCATAGGCAAATAGCCCATCGTGCAAAGTTGTTTTAGGACCTCTTCGGAACGCGTATTGTCCTTTGTGCACCTCTTGCAGTAGTCCTAATTCACCAAGTAGTGGTTCAGCGAAATCCTCGGGCGACCCACCTGCGAAACGAGGAGCATAGCTGCGCAAGCAGGTTTCTAGATCTCGTGAGAGAGTGGAAGGTGAGATGCGCTTATTTGACTCTAGTTTGTGAGCAAAGTCTTCAAGTGGGGATTCGAGTTCCTGGCGAGTAAAAGTAGGAAAAGTCACGTTGTTAAAAAGCCATCGCCAAGTCGTTGAACGAGTCCCTTTTCCTGCCAGTATCCAATGAGCATACCAAGCCGTAGAAGGATTTTCGGCGAATGGATCTAGCCCTCCATCACGCAATATTTCATTTGAGATGGGAGACACCTCATAGAAGTTTGGGTCTTTGCATGAATCACGAAGAACGTCACAAGCTATAGCCCAATGTCGAATCGAGCTGACCATATTTTTACCGACACCAAACGATGCAATGGCATTTTCGTCAGTAAATGTTGATTTAGAGACGCGTCCGCAAGAATCCGCATGATCGAAAGCCTTCTTGAGCCACATTTGGCGAAGCGGGAAGGTCTCATGCCCTGAAAAATGAACGCGATTGAGTAAATTTTTAGTTTTGCGCATGAGTCATTCTACGACGAACTGGTGAAACTCGCCAGTTCGAATGACTTGGTTGAAGATTGTGCAACATCTTTTCTGTAAAAGTTAGCAGAAGGGTTCATTGGGCTGGGTGGATCAAGGGTTCATATTCAAGTAGATTTTTCCGGTCAACCATTCCTCGTCGCACTCGGCGAGCAGCGCCGAAACGAGGCGCAGGCAAGAAGGCGGATTGGGGAAGATCGAAGCCACGCGGGTTCTGCGTTTGAGTTCGCGGTTGATGCGTTCCAGGCCGTTGGTCGTGCGCAGCCGGATACGGTGAGCGGACGGGTAATCGAACACCGCAAAGCCCATGGGCAGATTCTCCTCCGCCCACTC
>Ga0210044_10005347_pt1 | contig 17420 bp, 11 predicted proteins | sample CryGey13umfilter_2_FD_183959 | JGI IMG/M metagenome (GOLD analysis project Ga0210044, IMG submission 183959) | Groundwater microbial communities from aquifer in Utah, USA - Crystal Geyser 4/9/14 3 um filter (SPAdes) (version 2) | ecosystem: Environmental > Aquatic > Deep subsurface >... | reverse complement strand
CTTTTCGATACGGTGATAACTCCGGAGGCGTGGGTAGCGGTGACGGAGAAGAAGGTGACGCAGCGGGTGACGGAACGCAGGGAGGCACTGGAAATCAGGGCGGGGAAGAAGCCGGTCGGCACATCATGGAAGTCGAGGTCACGCTTGACGAATTAGCGGACCTACTCGGCGAAGAACTTCAACTGCCCCGCATCAAGCCGAAAGGTCATCACGAAATCACGACGACCAAAACACGGTATTCGGGAATTCGAACGACGGGTCCGGATACACTTCGGCATTTCAAGCGAACCTACCGGGAAGCGTTGAAGCGGCAGATTATTCTGGGCATTTACGACCCGGATGATCCAATCATCATTCCGATCAAGCGTGATGTTCGATATCGATCGTGGAAGGAAGTGAAGGCCCCGCAATCCAACGCGTTGATCGTCTACATGATGGATGTGTCGGGTTCGATGGGGGATGAGCAAAAGGAGCTGGTGCGACTGGAGGCGTTCTGGATCGATGCGTGGCTTCGGCGGAATTACGAGGGTATCGAGTCGCGCTATATCGTCCACGATGTTACGGCCAGCGAAGTGAATCGTGATACTTTCTATCACATTCACGAGGACGGGGGAACGCGGATCTCGTCGGCTCTGCGTGTGTGTAAAGACCTGCTGGAGGAACACTACGATCCATCGGACTGGAACATCTATCTGTTTCATTTTTCCGACGGTGATAATTCATCAGAAGCGGACAATCGCCAGTGCGTCGAATTGCTTCGGGAACACCTTCTTCCGAAGTCCAACATGTTCGGTTACTGCCAGGTGCACAGTGCGTACGGCAGCGGCAACTTCATCAATGTGTTACATGAGCATTTTCCGCAGGATGCGGAGAGCGAAGACGAACCGTTGCTGGTAACGAGCCGCGTCAATTCGAAGGACGACATTTACGATTCACTTCGGACCTTTTTTCAGGCGGGTCGATGATTTTGGTTGCATCAGGAATCTCGATGATTCTCAACCTCGGAGACTGATGAAACTTCCGCTTTTTTGATCCTGCGAAGGGTCTTGCTCCTGCGGCGTATTTGCGGGAACGGCAGCGCCGGTTTTGTTTTTGCGATCCTCGGTCAGACGCTGCATCAACAGGATCCAAGTTTCGCGTTCGTATTCAAGCAATTCGATGGCCTCATCGAACAATTTCGAATCGCGCTGATGGCCGGCATCGACGGTGCGATTGTAAATAAAGGTATAAAGGCCAGCGAGACGATTGCAGAGTTCCGGTGCCTGCTCGGAGTCGAGCGAATTGATGAGTTCCAGCAGGATGGCCTGGCACTGTGTGGCACCTTCGTACACCGCCTCGTAGTCAGCGTTGAGGAGGCCGTCCCGCGCCACGGTTGCGAAGCGAATGGCCCCCTCGATCAGCATTAGCCGCAGTTCTTCCGGCTTGGCGGTCATCACACGATTTCGAAGATAGGCGTTGGCTTGCTCGTTCATCGTCATGGTGTTACTCGCAGCGTTGATTTCTCAGTCGAAGGACAGTATCTGGACTTGAATATCATCCGGAAGCAAGAGGGTCCGACCTTGGCGGTCCGTCAGAATATGGATTTGAATGAACCCAGCGCCGACTGCTGGCTTTGCAATGCGGCCAGTGCCGACTCCATGGCGGCGAACTGCTTGGTGAGAATCGTTCGTCTTACTTCGAGGCGCTTGTCAAAATCCGAGATTCGATCTTCCTGCAATTGAATAAGCGTGTCGTAATTCTTATTGACGGTGGTCAGCGTTCCGTCCACGGAATTGGTGAGCCCATTGAGAAGTTGTCCGATCTGTTCAGCCACTCCGAGGGAATCAAAGAGAAGGGTGTCTGAATCCGTGCTGATGCCCCCACCGAGATCGATGGTCTGGTCGGCTGAGAGAACGTAGGAGGAGAAGACATTTCGAACGGCCGTTGGATCGTTTTCAAATTCCTGACGAAATCGATCTTCATCGAATTCGAGTTTACCGCCCTCGCCGACCGTCACTCCGACCTCAACCAAACGTTCGAATTGCGTGGTCAGGCCGTCGGCTTTTCCTTGAATGACTCGATAGAGTTGGCTTTTGACTCTTGCGAGCGTCGGGTCGCCGAGAAGAACGCCACGGCTTTCGGTTTCCGGATCGAATCGATCGAAATTCGCGATCTGATCGATGACGGAATTGAAATCCTCGACGAAACTGTTGACCGCCTCGACCATTTTGTCGGTGTCGCTGGCGACGGTTAATTCGACGGCCGTTGAACTCGTTCCTTTGAGGTTGATGGTCACCCCAGTGATGACGTTGTTGATGGAGTTGGATGATGAGGTGATGAGAATGGCGTTAGCCGGGTCCGAATTGCCGAAGAACGCGACCGAATCCTGGGCTTTCGTCAGGGTGGTCAGCCCGAGGTCGGCTCCGGTGGTATCGATTACGAGATCGCCCGTTTTACCGGAGATCTGACTTGAAAATGAGATACGGAAAGGGTTGGAACCACCATCATTAATGAGCGTGGCGGAAACCGGAATTCCTTCGGAGTTGACCTTGTTGATGATGTCATTGATCGTATCGTTGGCATCAAGCGTAATGGATCTTTCATACGATCCATCGATGAAGTTGTTGGCGACGTCGGCGCCCGACGCGGTTCCGATGATGTTCAGATCCCTCGCGGCGCTTCCGCTGGTGGATATGACTTTTATCGGAGAAGTCAGCGTGGCACCCGCTTCGGGTTCGAGAATGATGCCGTCCCCGGTGTCGTTGATTCTCGCATCGACTTTGGTGAGCCGGGAGTTGATATTGTCAATGACATCTTGCAGGGTTTTGTCGTTGCTGTCGATGGTTACGGTTGAGATCGTTCCTTCACTGTCGGTGATTTCGAAGGTACCGGTACCGATTCCGCGGCCGTAATTCAAATCTGCCAGCCGCGAGGCGCCGGAGACATACTGAAGTTGCAGACTCTGGCCGGTCACGGAATCCGCCGCGACGCCGGTTGCGCCGGTGTCGATTTGAAGCGCGACTGCGGCGTCGTTGGTGACGATGAGGTTGGACGAGCCGCCGGTCTTGTCGGCGATCGCGATTCCGTTCCCCGTTTGATTCAGGGTGGCGGTTACGTTGACGAACGCATCGTTGTTGACGAGATCAATGATGTCCTGCAGCGAGGTCGCAGAGGTAATGTTGATCGAGGTGGCCGCACCGGAACGGTCGGTGATGTCGAGTGTGGTTGCGGCCCCGAGACCACTTCCACCATTGAGCGACTTGAGAAGGACACTATTGAGCCCGGAGACGAGGCGAGTTCCGCTGATCGTGTTTCCGACGGCGGCGGCGGTAAGGCCGAGGTCTTTAATAATCTGGTCACCGTTGGGCCCGGCTCCGACGGACAGCGTCCCGCCTCCGCCGGTCGTATCGTCAAGTTGGAGACTGACGCCGTCTGCGGCAACAGTGGCCGTGACGGCCCCGCCGGTGTCGGAATTGATGCGATCGATCACCCCTTGCACGGTGGTCACAGCGGGGGTAATACCGCCATTCCCGTCATCCTTATCGCCCAGCACAATGTTGTATACGATTCCGTTTTTGTCGGTGATGGTGAAATCAGAGACACCGAGACCGCTGTTGATGAGTACCCCGTTGCCGTCGTTCAGTGCTCCAAGGGCGGTCGTGCCGGAGATTTTCACGATGTTGCCGCCGGTGATGACGCCGTCGGCCTGTCCGTCGTCGCTGTCTGCGGCATTGATACCGAGTTCGGTGGCGGTTGTGAAGCCGACATCGTTGGTGATGGTGAGTTCCCCGACTCCTCCGGCGCTGTCGGTGATTTTCAGATGATCGCCGGATACGGATGCGGTGACTTTGATCGTGGTGTCGGTATTGATGGCTTCGATCACGTCGTTGAGGGTGACGGCGCGTGAGAGGTCGATGGTTGCGGTGGCCCCGGCCGAGTCGGTGACTTTAATTTTGCCTCGGGCGACGCCGCTTCCGCCGTTAAGATCGCTCAGGCGGACCTCGCTGTTGACTCGACCTTTCCCGAATTCAAATGAAATACTCGTGGCCCCGATCCCGGTTGAATCGGCGTCTATGAATCCCTTGGAAATTAATTGGCTGGAAGAGACGAGCCGATCAACCAGGAATTGATAGGTGCCGGGCTGAGCGGAAGTGCCTGCGGTTGCGGTGAGGATCGAGGTGTTGCTGCTCGTTGCGGTTTTCGATTCGAAAATCTCATCTTTTCGAAACGCTTCGGCCGAACTCTTCAGGCTGAGGAGGGAACTGTTGAAGGCGAGAAACGCGCCCTGCTCTGCTTTGAGTTGGGTAAGCCGATTCTGCGCAAAGATCTTGGGTCGCGCTTCGATGGCGAGTAACTGTTCGATCAGTTGGCCGGTGTTGATTCCGCTGATCAATCCGATGCTTGAAGAAATCCCAGTCATGTCATCCTCCCGAAAGCGGTCGGGTGCAACCGAAACAGACCGAACGGCACTTTCCCGATGGAAGTTTGCCGAGAGACGTTAAGCCGCGTGCCGCCGCAGGCGATTGTCGAACTGCGGCGGAGGCATCCTCGATTCTGGCCGTTCTCGAGGGGAATCGAGCACTTGGCGGCCGTCGGTGGTAGGCCGATCCAGTCGCCTTGCCATGAGTCGCAGCCAATCGCTGGCCCAAGTGGTGAGCATGGCGTCGAACCATTGGTGTGCTTCTCCTACCGATGGACTTCGGCCTGCCGCGTTCGGACCCTGCCGGTCGAGTTTGAATACGCCAACACACGTTTTCTGACAGTGCGGAATTTCCATCATCCGAGGCTCCTTGAAAACTGATCGCCGGGCCTCGGTGGAAATTACGCACCATTCCGTAGGACTATTCATCGACGCATGTCCTTGAAATGCTCCAATGCGCATCTGTCAATCGGCCGAGAGCCGTGAGGACAATCGGCGGTATTCGGACTTTGATTCACAAGAAACTCGGAAAATACCCTGCTGTAATTCGTAGTATGCCGGCGTTTGGTGAATGGAGGAAGATTGAGAGAGGGATTGCCCCTAACTCAGTCTACCGGGAGGAGAGTGCGGAGGGAAAACTGGCATCATGGGATTAAAGCGAATACTGTTGTGGCCACTTTCCGCGGGCGGGCGAAAATGCCTGCCGGCCAGGATCCGAACTATGCCGGAGGAGCAGAATCACGACCCGGACCGGAGCGAATTGCCCCCTCCTCCGGAGCCCGAGATTCCCACCGAATTGAAGGAAAGGGCTGATTTGCGGTCTTCATCTCCCAAAGTGCCTTTCACGCCCCCGCTTGGAAGCGTACGAGAATTGGCCGGTATCGGAATTGAGATTGTGGCCTCGATCGCCGGGTTGGGAGCCATCGGATGGTTGTTGGATAGTTGGATTGGTTCGTTCCCGTGGCTCATGATGGTTGGACTGATTCTCGGGATTATCGGCGGTCTTTATAACGCCGTAAAAAAGGCAAATAGAATTACGAATTCAAGCGGGTATGAATATCACTACAAACGTCGAAAAAATCCGACCGGACCGGAGCCGACCAACGAAGACGTCGACAAGTAGCCACGTTTTGCGCCGTTTTGCGTGGGTGACGGGCATGACTTTTGTTTCGGCCGGGGTCGCTACGGGAGCAACGTTTCTAATTGATGCAGGCCTGTGGGGACAATCCGCCGCTTCATCGGGGCTGGTAGCGTTTATTTGTACGATGGCAGCGATTCATCTCTCCTTTCGAATCATCGCCGATCCGTCGTCCGCCATGAAGGCGTGGATGGTGGGAATGTTTATCCATTTCGTCGCGGTGATCGGCGTCGGGCTTACCTTTACACTCGGTTTTCAATTCAATCCGGTGGCGGCTATTCTTGCCGGGGCCGTCCCGGCGATGGTTTGCGTATTCGGCAATGCCTGGATAGTTCAGGCGTTGGCGCTTTCGTTGCATTCTCAAGGAAAGGCCGCTTCTTCGGACGTTGAGGCCTTGATTTCCGTCGCAACCGACGGTGTGAACGGACCCGTTTCGGAGACACAATCGTGACCTTGATCGGAAATCAGATTCTTCTCGCCTCGGGTGATCCGATGGCGCACAACTACGACTATTCCATCCTCAGTTATGACGGGTGGGCGATTTTGAGCAACCATATTCTGATCATGCTTGCGGTGACGGTGTTTATGCTTTGGTGGATGCCGCGCGTTGGGCGGGCGGTGGCCACGGGCACGACCGGGACGAGTCATGACTATGTGACGAAGAATCCGCTGGCGCACATGATTGAGGTGATGTGCATATTTTTTCGGGAGGACATTTGCCGCCCGGTCATGGGGCCATTCACTGATCGATATGTTCCGGTGGTGTGGACGTTTTTCTTCTTTATACTCTTCAACAATCTTATCGGGCTTTTTCCGCTAACGGATGTGACGGCACTGGCTTATAAAGCGTTTGCAGGAAGCGGCGAAACTCATGTGGCGCAAGTCGTTCACGATGAATCGTCTTCAGCAGCACACTTGCCTGATTCGATGGCGGTATCAGGAGATGGGGCTTCCGTTGGGGCGGAAGAAGCACATGGGGGCGATGCATTGTCGGAGGAGGATCCAAGTGGGGGTCATGATGGGGGTCATGATGAAGAACATCATTCTGTTTGGAACATCGGGCCGTTCGTCGCTTTTCAGGACTTGACGCAGCCGGTGCCAGCCTCGCATTTTCACGGGATCGGCGGTACGCCTACGGGGAATATTGCGGTTACGGGAGCGCTTGCGCTCGTATCGATACTACTTGTGATCGGGGCGGCAATTCGTAATCTGGGATTGATGGGATTCCTGCATCACTTGACGCTGGATGCCCCGGTGCCCCTTTGGCCGCTGACCATCTTCCTTGAGATCGTCGGGCTGATCGCCAAACCGTTTGCGCTGATGGTTCGTCTGTTTGCGAACATGACAGCGGGTCACCTGATGCTTGCGGCGCTTCTTGGCTTCACATCGATGGCTTGGAACGGTTTTGTGACGTATCTGAATTGGACGGGATCCGGGGGAAGTCCGGAGGTGGCGATCAGCGTCGGAGGACTGATCGGGTTCGTACCGATTGCGGTCGGTTCGATTGTTTTTGCGACGGCGGTTGGGCTTTTGGAATTGCTTGTGGCCTTTATTCAGGCGTTTGTGTTTGCGTTTCTGACGGCGATGTTCATCAGTATGTTTTTACCGCATGAGCATGAGCATCCTTCGGCGCACGAAGATGAGCCGAATGCTCCTGCGGGCGCAGTTGCGTTTTGAATGAACTTATTTGGTTGAAACGGGTCGAGGCCGGTCGAGTGAGGCGGCTGGTCGGTCCTGCGAAGGTAGACCCAATAAACGGCGTGACCTCACCGCGTCAAACAGTGCTTCAAGACGAAGTAAAGGATGAACGAAATGAGAAGTATCCAGAAGATTTGTACGTGGAGCGGAATTGCGATTCTGGTCGCCATGTTCCTTAGCGGAGCGGATGCATTGGCTCAGGCGGGAGGGGCGACGAGTCTGATCGGCGACATCGGCCTCAAGGCGGTTGGTATTGGCCTGGGCTTGGGTCTCGTGATCATCGGCGGCGGGAGGGGGATCGGCAACATCGGTTCTTCGGCTGTCGAATCGGTTGCGCGTCAGCCGGAAGCGGCCAATGACATTCGCGGTCTTGGTGTGTTGCTTGCGGCGTTCATCGAAGGCGGTATGCTCTTCGGCGTCGTGGTACTGCTGCTTGGAATTTTCCTGATCTGAGCAGTTACTGGTTTGAATTATCCTCAATCTTTCGGGGTTGAGGGCGAGGGCTGGCGCGTTGCCAGTCTTGGTCCCCAACCCCGAGAATCGGGTCATGACGGAGATGAAACTGGATTCAGGCAGCGGCGTCTCGAACCTAAGGAATCGGATTCATGCTTACTCGACGGTCGATCTTTCTGATGTGTTCATTGGGCGTTTTGTCCCTGGCGTCTGTGGCGTCTGTGGCGTCGGCGGCAGAGGTTGAAGCGAACCCGCAACTTCTGGTCAAGCCCGAGACGGCGATTCCCGCCGCCATTTCTTCGATCATCATGTTCGTGCTGTTGGTTCTTCTTTTGAAGAAGACGGCGTGGGGAGTAATCATTCAGGGGCTTCAAGACCGTGAGGTGAAGATTCGTAGCGAAATCGAATCGGCGGAGAACGCTCGACTGCAGGCCAACGCTGCTCTTGAGCAGTACCAGAAGGAATTGGCCGAGGCCAGGGCGTCCGCCAATCAAATGATTCAGCAGGCCAAAGCCGATGCCCAGAAAGTCGCGGACGAACTTCGTTCAAAGAATGAAGGTGAATTGAATTCCATGAAGGATCGCGCCAAGACGGAGATCGAAGCGGCGAAACGAATGGCGCTCAACGAGATTTATGCTGAAATATCATTGCTCGCAACGCAGGTTGCGGAGAAGATCCTCGAGCGAGAGATTCGTCCTGCGGATCAACAGAAACTCGTCGACGAAGCGTTATCGCAACTTTCATCAAAGGAAGTTTAAGAACGAATTCGTCTGGTGCGGTCACCATGATGACAGACGGGCAAGAGTGGTGATGAATCGAAATCCATGATAGCGGGGCGACCATCGCTTCGAATTCGCAAGGCGGGCACGATTATGCCGGAGAAGAGATCAGAAGTTGACGCAGTGGCGGAGGTCTACGCCCGCAGTCTCTTTGAACTGGCGGACGAAACGGGTGGTTTGGGTCAGGTTGAGACGACTTTCTACGAATTGCAGGAAATCGTTGGGTTGTTGGGTGAGGATGAACGTCTCTCGGAATTTATGCGCAGCGTCGTCATTCCGACTCCGCGAAAGCGCGAAAGTCTTCAGAAGATGTTCGGTGATGGGAAGGTATCCGACCTGGTTTTGCGATTTCTTCTGGTATTGAATGACAAAGATCGGCTCGGGCACCTTGACGGAATCACCACGGCGTATCGCGACCTTTACTGGGAGAAGATTGGACGAATGGATGTCGTGGCCTACACGCCTGCGCCGCTCGATGACGAGGAAATGTCGCGCGTCGCCGACCTGATTCGAAGGGCAACGGGGAAGGATGCGGAGATAGAGAACAAAGTTGACCCGTCAATGATCGGCGGATTGAAATTGCGAATCGGAGATCAATTGATTGATGCATCGATTGCAACTCGATTGACGAGAATCCGTGAGTCGTTGACGAGATCGGGTGCGGAAACGGCAAGAGCCAGATTTTCCGCAATGATCGAAGATTAATCGAGGCGCGGTTCAGCGACGGACGGTGTTTCGCACAGTTGTAGTTGAGGAAATGTTTTCAATAGAAATCAAGTGGATTGCGGCTGGCGGCCGTGAGCCGACAGCAAGAAGCCAACCGATATAATGGGGATTCGCCGTGAAAATCAAGACAGAGGAAATTACCAGCGTCATCAAGCAGGAAATCGAGCAATATTCGACCGAACTGGATGTCAGCGAGGTGGGGCGCGTGGTTCAGGTTGGTGACGGGGTGGCTCAGATTTACGGTCTCTCCAATTGCATGGCTTCGGAACTTCTTGAATTCGAGACCTCTGAGGGATCCGTGATGGGTGTGGCGCTCAATCTCGAAGTCGATACCGTGGGTGCGGTCATCCTCGGGGATTATCTCGTGATCGAAGAAGGCGATGTTGTACGATCGACCGGACGATTGCTCGAAGTTCCTGCCGGTGAAGCGCTTCTCGGTCGTGTGGTTGATCCGCTTGGCGTGGCGATTGACGGGGGTCCGGCGATCGAAACCACCGCCACACAGAAACTCGATATTGTCGCACCCGGAATCGCTGAACGCCAACCCGTCGTGCAGCCGCTGCAAACGGGAATCAAGGCGATCGACTCCATGATTCCGATCGGGCGAGGCCAGCGCGAACTCATCATCGGCGACCGCAAAACCGGTAAGACGGCGATTGCGGTTGATACGATCATCAATCAGAAGAAATTCTGGGGGACCGAGGAGGCGGTGATCTGCATTTACGTGGCAGTCGGTCAGAAGGAATCGACGGTGGCGGGTGTGGTGGAAACGCTGCGTCAGGCGGGTGCGATGGATTACACCATTGTCGTCAATGCATCCGCCGCATCGCCTGCACCGTTGCAATACATCGCGCCGTACGCCGGTTGCGCGATGGGTGAATATTTCATGTGGAAGGGGCAGCACGTTTTATGCGTGTATGACGACCTTTCCAAACAGGCGACCGCCTATCGTCAACTTTCGCTGCTGCTTCGTCGTCCCCCCGGTCGTGAGGCGTACCCCGGCGACGTGTTTTACCTTCACAGCCGACTCCTCGAACGAGCGACGAAACTCTCCGACGAGAACGGCGGAGGGTCCATTACCGCGCTTCCCGTGATCGAAACACAGGAAGGCGACGTCTCCGCGTACATTCCGACGAATGTCATTTCCATCACGGACGGTCAGATTTATCTTGAACCCGATCTCTTCTTTGCAGGCGTCAGGCCGGCCGTCAACGTCGGTATTTCCGTCTCGCGTGTGGGTGGTGCAGCTCAGGTGAAGGCGATGAAGCAGATCGCCGGTTCGTTGCGACTGGACTTGGCTGCGTATCGTGAACTCGAAGCGTTCGCCCAACTCGGAACGGAACTTGACAAGGCGACGCAACGGCAATTGGACCGCGGTGCGGCGATGGTCGAATTGCTGAAGCAACCGCAATGCGTTCCGATGGATGTGGTGGATCAGGTGATTTCGATCTTCGCCGGAACCAAGGGGTTTGCGGACGACGTACCGAAGGAGAGAATCCCGCAGTTTGAAAAGGATCTGCTTGACTACATGTCGGCGACGGGCAAAGCCATTCGCGATGAACTGGCGGAAACAAAGGCGCTGAGTGATGAACTCTCCGAAAAACTGCAGAGCGCGATTCGTGATTTCAAGGCTGCGTGGGGCGCATAGTCGATTCGGATCGCCTATGAATTGAAATTTGAGGGCGAGGCCTCTCCGATTGTGCCTCGTCTTTCTTTAGTGAGGTGATGAGGGAAGCCCTCATTATCATTATCATCATCGAAAATCGCGCGATCGGATTCGGAACGGTTCACCGCGCTGACTCTTCGTTTGCAGGTGCTGCACATCTTCGATGCGGTGTGTCATCACATGGACGACCTGTCCCTGCCGCTCGACTCTTCCTCGTGCAAGGAGAATGACTCCGTGGCGTGCTGCGGCCCGGTATTTCTGATAGACAGATGGTCGAACGATGAGGTTCGCAATACCCGTTTCGTCTTCAAGGGTCATGAAGACGATTCCCGAAGCGGTCGCCGGTCGCTGGCGCATGAGAACAACGCCGACCACCGTGATCCACATGCCGTGTTTCCATTTGGTTTCATCGCGAAGTTCAGCCGCGCGAACCACGCGCATGGTATCAAGTTCATCTCGCAAGAACGAAATCGGATGCGCCTTCAGCGACAATCCGACCGATGCGTAATCGTGCGATATTTTTCTCGGTTCGGGAATGATGGGTAGCGCGATCGGTTCATATGAAGTGTCCGTATCAAGTGATTGCACAAACAACGGCGACTCTTTTTCATCATCCCGCAGCGCGCGGATATGCCAGAGCGCCTGCTGCCGATCAAGTGTCATTGACTGGAACGCGTCTGCTTTCGCCAATCGTTTGAGTACGGAGACGGAAACGCCGCTTGCTTTCCAGAGCGCTTCGATCGTGTCAAACGGCCCGTGCCGGTGTGCCGCCTGTGCGATGGCATGAGCGCATTCATCGCGCATTCCTTTGATCATGCGCATGCCGAGTCGAATGGCGGGTGACCATTGATGTAATGGTTTGACTGATTCAGCATTGTCATCCTTACTGCTCTTTTCCTCCTCCAACCGACAATCCCAGGCGCTGTAATTGACATCAACCGGCCGGACTTCGACGCGGTGTTCCTGTGCATCGCGAACGATCTGCGCCGGGGCGTAGAACCCCATGGGGAGACTGTTGAGAAGCGCTGCAGCGAATGCAGCGGGGTAATGTTTTTTCAACCACGCGGAGACATACACGAGGTGCGCGAAACTTGCCGCGTGCGATTCAGGAAACCCGTATTCGCTGAACCCCTTGAGTTGGTTGAAACATCGTTCGGCGAATTCCTTTTCGTAGCCGCGCTCGACCATTCCGTGAATGAGTTTCTCACCGAATGTTTGGAGTTGATCGCCTTTGCGTTTCCACGACGCCATCGCGCGGCGCAACTGGTCCGCTTCGCCCGGCGTGAAACCGCCCGCCACCATCGCCAGCGACATCGCCTGCTCCTGAAACAACGGTACACCGAGCGTTTTGCCGAGCACGCGCCTGATTTCCTCGCTCGGATATTCGATCGGCTCCTCGCCGTTGCGCCGTCGCAGATACGGATGCACCATGTCGCCCTGAATCGGCCCGGGACGAACGATTGCAACTTCGATCACGAGATCGTAGTAACAGCGCGGGTGCAATCGGGGGAGCATCGTCATTTGCGCTCGGGACTCGATCTGGAAGACGCCGATGGTGTCTGCATTGCAGATCATGTCGTAAACGGAAGGGTCATCTGATGGGATGGTATGAAGTGCTAAAGGCACCGGAGAAGAGACGAAGTGACTATGAGACGAAGAGACTGAGTGAAGAGAAGCAGAAACATCATCATTCAGTCCTTCGGTGTGTTGAGACGGTTGATAAGTCCCTGAAGAACTCAGTCTGTTTCGCGTATCAGATCGACGGTCTTCAAATTGTTCGGCATCAGTTGGAGATCGCCGATCAGTTCGTTCAGTGATCCTCACGCCTGCCTGAGGAAGCGAAGAAGATCGCAGCGGGACTGTCGGCCGAACCCTTCGGCGATGTTGGATGGGATCGATACGGCAGCGCGCCTGATCTGCGAGGTCAAACCGAACCATTCCTCCTGCAGCATGGTTTTCGTTTCTACATGGATTGTTCGTGCAAGCGTTATTCCGAGTTGCCATGGCGTCAAGTCGCGAAAGGTCCGAATTTTTTTCGACATCAGGTTCTCCATTTTCGGATTCAAGCAAGCGAGCATCAGCGCCAGCGCGTGATCTCTCCGTCTCATCGTCTCTCAGTTTTTTCTTTCGTGGTTGGCACGTCGGAGAGCCATCGGCATCAATATTATTATGCGCTCGCGCAACCGAGATGAATTCAAACGCCTTTCGTATGCATGTCAGCATTCCGAGTCCGAGCACGTCCACCTTCAGCATTCCCATCGCATCGAGATCGTCTTTGTCCCATTCGATGACCGTCCGATCTTCCATGGCCGCATTCTCGATGGGAACGAGTTCGCAAAGTGGTTTTTGCGTAATCACGAATCCGCCGACGTGTTGTGATAAATGGCGGGGAAAACCGCGAATTTCGCCCGCCAGTTCGGCGAGTTGTCGAATCACGGGATCATCCGGATTCATACCGAGTTGGCGCACACGCTCCTCGTCGACGATACCGTGATCCCACCAATCGAGCGATTTGGCAAGCACATCAACCGCATCGAGCGACAAGCCGAGCGCCTTACCCACTTCACGAATCGCGCTTCGCCCTCGGTAGGTGATGACTTCAGCGGTGAGCGCGGCGCGGTCCCGGCCGTATTTGCGATAGATGTATTGAATGACTTCCTCACGCCGCTCGTGTTCGAAATCAATATCGATGTCAGGCGGTTCGTTGCGCTCGTGACTGATGAATCGTTCAAACAGGATATCAATCTGGTCGGGGTCGACGGATGTGATGCCGATCGAATAACACACAGCTGAATTCGCCGCCGCCCCGCGTCCCTGACAGAGAATCCCTTGCGACCTCGCGAAATTCACGAAATCATACACGGTCAGAAAATACGGCGCGTAGTTCAGTTCATCAATGAGCGCCAGTTCATGACGGATTTGATTGGCAACTTTCGCCGGGACACCGTCGGGATAACGATCGTTTGCGCCGTTCCAGGTAATGGTCGTGAGGTATTGCATCGGCTGGGTACCATCCGGACATATTTCGTCCGGGTATTGATAACGTAATTCATCGAGATTGAAGTTTGCTGCGCGCTTAGCGATTTCGATCGTGCGCGCGATTGCTTTCGGATGATTGACAAACAAACGCGCCATTTCGTCCGGAGGTTTGAGGCATCGTTCGGCATTGGCGAGCAGCCGGTAGCCCGCCTCGCCGATCGTGCAGCCGTGTTTGATGCAGGCCAACACATCCTGAAGCGCGCGCCTTGCAGGGTCGTGATAATGAACATCGTTTGTTGCGACCATCGGGATCCCAACATGTTGTGCGAGCGCGTGAATGCGTTGCAACCGATAGCGATCGTCGGAGGTGTATGAACATGAAGCCGCGATGGACAGGCGATCATCGGAGCCGAACACCTCGCGCAATCCTTCGGCAATCTCGATGAAATCGTTGGTGAAATAACGGTCGGATGGAGGAACGACGACCGCGAGCAAGCCTTCGTGATAATCAAAAAGATCGTGCAACGAAAGATGACATTCACCTTTGGGTGCTCGACGTTTTCCAAGCGTGAGGAGTTGACATAATCGGCCGTAGGAATCGACATCGGTTGCAAACACCATGATTGATAAATGCGAAGGCGCGATCGTGTTTTGAAATGAAGCATGAAACGAAGAACGCTCGCCCGGCCAGTCGAGCGTCAAGCGGCTTCCGATCGCAAGCCCGATCCACGCATCTTTGGCCGCCACGTGGGCGCGGACGATTCCCGCAAGTGTATTGCAGTCCGTGATCGAAGCATACGCATGGCCGAGCGCCGCTGCCTGCTCGACATATTCCTCCGGATGGCTTGCGCCGGTGAGAAAGGTGAAGTTCGTCGTAACCTGTAATTCCGCATACTGCGAACGACGTCGCGAAGTCGTAAGAACATTCGAGCGTGATTTCGCTGAATGGTCGGACGTCTTCATTTCAAGATTTGCATGAAACGGGTGGGGGCGAAGTTTCGGTTCGGCGCGTTCGGGCATCGATTATTTTCTGAATCCCTTCCATCGCATGCGCATTTTCTTACGCCCATTCACCATGCACGAACCATTCGCCGGTCGTGGAGGCGCGAAAGATCCAAAGCCACTGTCCGGTTGCATCATCAACGACGAAGAAATAATCCCGAAACCGGAGCGCGGAATCCGCTACCGAATGCAAATGTCGGGATGGAATATTTGGTTTGCGCGCTCGATACTTTTTATCTCGCCACCATTCGGCGTTGATTCGCTCCGGACCGATTGAGTGGGCAATCGTCAATGTATTTCCGTTTCGGAAAATGTGAATGACCGGGCCGTCCGGTGTGGTGGCTATCACTTCGATGCGTTCCGGCGGATCGAACAGAATCGTCGGCCGCCGGGATGGGGGGTAGTCCGTTAATGCGATTGATGACGAGAATGACCGTGACATCGATGATGGCGTTGATGGTGATGACGACGGTGGATTTGATGTTGATGCGATTGAGCGAAGCCGCGCCGATCGTTCGGGTACATGCGTTGCGACGAGCTCAGCCCGTTGCACATGGTCCCAACCGACGCGTTCCGCCATCGTGTCGATGAGTTGGCCGACTTCGTCATTGCTCGAGATGTGCGTTGATTCATCAATTGAACCATCAGCGTCATCATCGTGCCACGCTCGGCTCTGGCGATGGCGCAGGATCGCGACCCGTCGGGCTGTCAGAAAAATTTCCTCCACGCCGAACCCGAGATTGATCCGCTCCACTCTCGGTTCGATCAGGGCGCGCAAGTGTTCGATATCACGCGTCGGCCGACTCATCCGAAATATCTCGTGAATCACCGGCGCATCGACACGCTTCAATTCAAGTTCAAGAAGCATCACTCCCGATTCACGATGCGCGAGTTGTCGACTTATTTCGTCAATGAGTCGGCGCACCGTGAGGGTGATGATTTCCAGTTGTTTAACCGGGCCGGCGAACATTCGTTGTGCATGTGGCGGGGTGTCGGGTTGCAACGGATCAAGTGATTCAAAAGCGTGGCCGAGTGCCTGATCCGATCGCAGGAGTAAGTCCTCACCGTAGCGTGATGCAAGATCACTTCGCCGAAGCGCGAGCAGATGTTCAATTCGATCGATTCCTACTTCAGCGAGCGCATCAATCGTTTCATTTTCAAGTCGAAGCGCATGAACCGGAAGCGAAGCAATCGCATCACGGGCGTCGCTTTCGCTGATGATCGAAGCGGCATCGTGACCGTATCTTGCAACCGCCCAGGCGCAACCGATAGTGGAGGCGATCGCTCCTCGTGCATGAATCCCCAATCGTCGGACGCTTTCCAACACGCGGCGAAGCAGATTTTCTTCACCGTTGAACAAGCGATCGCAACCCGTGATGTCAATCAGAATGCCGCTCGGCCAATCGACCGCCGCCTTCGGGGATATCCATTTCATGCACCACTGTGTTAGTGCATGGAGTTTCTCGCAAACAAATGCGTCATCGAGCGGCTGAACGATACTGTTTGAATGATCAACACCGGGGTCATTCGGAAGAAGAGCCCGGGCGTGCGACAGTTTTATCCCGATTCGCACCCCTGATTGAAGCGCGCGCTCACAACACTGCGCAATAACGAGTTGATTCTGGTGCGGCCGAGTGAGAAGAACGATGATCGGTTCCCGCAGTTTCGTTTTATTGGTAGCACGATGATTACGAGGCCGATCGGATAGGGGCGTGAGTGTTTGCCCTTGTCGTTGGGGTTGTTGCTGTTGTTGTTGCCGTTTGTAAAATTCGCGTTTGACGAGATCGGTCGCGAAGGTTGGAAGATAGAGTGACAGGATGCGCACGCAAGCCGTGGTTGTCATGACGATTAACCTCCATGATCCACCGGTGCCTTGATTCGTAAAATGACGAAGCCGCCCCCTTGAAACGAAAGAGTTCGACGAGCCAGCGCGGATGCACGGATTCACAGTGGTTTATCGCTTGGTTTTCCATTTGCGTATCATTCGGCAGGGGTCGAAGACGCGATACGCTCCAACGTGTGCGCGCTGCGGAAATCATCCTGCGTTCGCTCGGCGGGCGGGCGAGGAACCCGATCCCCATTCCTGATTCCGCTGCGAGTTGCAGCCGACGACTCCCCGCCATGGTGAGACCGCTTGCGTCCGCAATCACGATCGTGTTCGGGCATCGAAGCGAAATATCAATCAACCACAATCTCGCTGCATCATTCGACGGATCGACGAATATCAAATGATGAAGAAACGACTCGAAATGACAATTTTTTGCGCATATTTCCACATCATCATTGCCACCACGAACTGAATCAAAGGCGTGAACAAGCGAAGGGACGTGCGGCCGAATTTTTTTGCCGATCCAAATCAGAGTGGGGAAGTTGGAGCCATTATTCTGTGGGGATGATAATTTAAAGAACGATCGAAACGCAAGATGCGCGATGATCGACATGGGGGGAGTCCATCGAGCCGATGGATATTTTCTTTGTCGTGCGGCGGTTCGGTTGTGGCGGCGATGTGGATGTTGATGATGACGGGCTTCTTTTTTACTGGGATGAGCATGGGACGTATCTTGTGATTCGGGATTCGCA
>Ga0210044_10005345_pt1 | contig 17422 bp, 9 predicted proteins | sample CryGey13umfilter_2_FD_183959 | JGI IMG/M metagenome (GOLD analysis project Ga0210044, IMG submission 183959) | Groundwater microbial communities from aquifer in Utah, USA - Crystal Geyser 4/9/14 3 um filter (SPAdes) (version 2) | ecosystem: Environmental > Aquatic > Deep subsurface > Groundwater... | reverse complement strand
TACTCACATTCCGACACATCACCACAGCAATCTTTCGCAGACTTTGACTTGTCCTAAGCAACCATTCTAGCTTCTGGCGCTCATAATACGTTAAATTATTTGACATACAACACATTTCTCTGAATATCCCCAATTCTACCAAATTAGTGTTGCTTCTAGTTTAGAATCTTTCATATGAGAGAGAGCCTTGACGAACAGAATGATTTCTTGTATAGTATCTTCGCTAAAAAGCGCGCCTGCTTCCGTCCAAGTAGGACAAGTCAGGTATCTCATTCATTTGCCAAAAACAACGTAAGACAGTATGATACTGTCCATACTGCGCGCCTAGCTCAGTTGGTTAGAGTCCCGATTTAATCGGGATTTACACCGAGAGGGTTGGGTATATGTTAAAAAAGGGAAAGATAAAAAATAAAATCATGCGCGCCTAGCTCAGTTGGTTAGAGCATCTCGTTTACACCGAGAGGGTCGGGGGTTCGAATCCCTCGGCGCGCACACGAAAAATAAGCAATACACACTAAACAATAAACAGTCGTTACTCAAAATTGTTTATTGCCTGCTGTTTATTGTTTATTTTTTTCATGCCGTCATAGCTCAGTTGGTAGAGCGCATCCATGGTAAGGATGAGGTCTCCAGTTCAATTCTGGATGACGGCTCACAGAAAACATCACCTCACGGTGATGTTTTTTTCCTTATTTTTTTTTCCTTATTTTTTGTTTTCTTGCTTTTTTAATTTCTAGATTTTTAGATTATATGATTTTTAGATTTTTTGTCCACTTCAGACCTCACAAAAATAGCTGAAACATGGTATAATCTCCATACATTTGAAGCACTCAAAGCAGTGTTATGTTTCTTCGTAAACAAACCGAAACCAAAACATCACAATCAGCATCTCAACAACCGGATTATACATCCGTGTTTCGGTTTAAAAATGACAACTACTGGCTATGGCATGGCATGTTCAACTCCTACAAATCACTAAAAGAAAGTAGCCCCGCATATCAGGACAAAAAGCGTCTTGCGTACATGAGAAATCAGATCATCTTGCACTATGTCAAGAACTTTTTCCTGTTTCCGATTTGGTTTTTTTCTCTGCTGATCCCATCGTACATGAAGGGAGAAGTGAATATCTGGACAAACCTCCGAACGATGTGGCACGGACTCATAAGTCGCGAATTCCGCCCTCTCCGCATAGCCATGCTCTCGCAAATTGTCTTTTTGTTTGTCCTCGTACAATTTGGTATTACGGTATTTTACAAATATTCTATCCCTACATTTGCCGCATCCTACACCTTCACCCAGACAGACTGGTCTGGCAGTGCCTCGACCACAGCAACAGGGCTTCATCCAGGAGACGCAACTGGATGGGATTATTTTGACAGTGCATCGAGTACGATCACTGCGGGTACAGAGCTCACACTCACTGCGCAGTCTGCCTCTGCGAGTGAGACGAGTGATGGAGATTTTGGTGCTGGTACGACTGCGACGACTACGGTTGCTAGTGGGAGTGTGGGGTTAGAATCAAGTTCTATCTATTTTAACCCTATGGTTCAAAAAAATAACTATAATGGGTATATTCTTCGTACAGATGGGACTGTTTGGGGGTGGGGAGCAAATGGATATGGAAGCGTAGGAGATGGTACCAACACACAACAACTAACCCCAGTACAGGTAGTAGGAGAAGGTGGATTAGGTACTCTTACTGATATTACGGATATATCTGCTGGTGTCTTATATTTTGTACTTGCACTTAAATCTGATGGGACAGTATGGGGATGGGGAAGAAATAGTGATGGACAACTTGCACATAGCACAATTGATTCCAATACTCCATTGCAAGCATTGGCTTCAGCAGGAACACCTTTTACAGGTGTAAGTAAAATTGCTTCTGGCCACAGACATTCAAATGCTGTTAAAACTGATGGAACTGTTTGGTCTTGGGGATATGGATACTATGGGCAGATGGGAAACGGAACAAAAACATATACTAACCCATATCCTGTACAAGTTAAAGGTGTAGGTGGTTCGGGCTATCTTCTGGGCGCCATAGATGTGGCAGCTGGTTGTCAAAGCGGATATGCACTAAAATCTGATGGAACTGTTTGGTCTTGGGGATATGGAGGTCTTGGTCAACTTGGTAATGGCGGGACGACAGAACAACTTTATCCAGTACAAGTTGTTGGAGAAGGAGGTGTTGGCAACCTGATGGGTATTATTGATATTGTAGCCGGTTGTAATCAAGCCTATGCTTTAGATGAAAATGGAAATGTTTGGGCGTGGGGTAGGGATACTACAGATTATGGTAGTATCCCTGTACAACTCGCACTCTCAAATGTTACGCAAATAGCTGCAGGTAGTGATTTTGGTCTTGCTTTATTACAAGATGGAACTGTGCGTGCTTGGGGTACTAGTATATATTTAGCAGGGACTACAATTTCTTCGAATGTAATTAGTATTGCGGGTGGAGGCGGAACAGCTCATGCAATTTTATTGAGATCAAATGGAACTGTCTACTCATGGGGAGAGGGAAGTGCTGGACAGACTGGCGATGGTTCCACTTCAGATCGGACTACTCTTACTCAAGTTAAAGGCGTGGGTGGTTCTGGTTATTTTGATGCCATTTTAGATGCCACCTACTACTCCACCGGCACCTTCACCTCCGACATCATCGACCTCGGCACCCACGCCGGCATGACGACACTCGACTACACCACCACACTGAACTCCCAAACAATCACGATGGACATCCGCGCCGGAGATACAGCTAGCCCAGATGGCACGTGGACAGCCTGGACCACCTCTGTCGCAAGTGGTGGAGATATCTCTGCACTCGGCAGTAATAGATACGTCCAATACCGCGCAAATCTTTCTACAAACAATACTGCCGTCACACCAACACTCGACGATGTCACGATCAACTACAACAACTATACAGAAGGCACACTCATCTCAAATCCATACGATGCGAGCGATGCAACCAATGTCATCGGTGGTGTATCGTGGACAGAAAATGCACCGTCTGGCACAAGTGTATCCTTCCAACTTCGCACTTCGGCAGACGGAGCTAGCTGGACAGAATGGACAGGACCGAGTGGCGCAGGCACATACTTTACCGATAGCTCTGGCGCACAAAATCCACCAGCAGGATTCACTGATGCTGAGAATGATCAATGGATCCAATACCTGGTACGTCTCAATACCGATGGATCAGATACACCCACACTCAGCGATGTCACCCTGACCTACGTCGTCAATGCACCACCAGATATTAGTATCACAACGTCCACCGTCGCAATGTCTTCGAGTGGAACGATCATACTGCCCTACCAGGTCAGAGATACAGATAACAATGTCGGCGCAACACCAGGCGAAGTCAGTATCAGCCTCCAATACTGTACAGCAAGTTGTTCTTCCTCTGGATCAGAAGTCTGGGCAACCGCAGCGACATCGACACTGACGGGTGACTTTGATGCAGGTATTTCTATCGACCAGAATACCATGACAAATTATACAGAGTATTCTCTGGTATGGGATGCAAAGAGTAGTTACAACAATCAGTATAATGGAACAGATTTCAAAGTACGTCTCGTGGCAAATGATAGCGAAGCCGCAAACAATCTTGGGTATGGGGAATCAAATGTATTTGTGTTCGATACGACGGATCCGGTGGTCAGTGTGACGACTGATGGACGCAGTGACGCCGGAGCAACACTGACGTTTGCCGTAACAGAAGATACACTCGCAGGACTAGAGATGAAGATTTCCAATAGTAGCGATCTTTCTGCTGACGGCACCAATGCCAGCTCCGGAACATGGATTGCGTATGCAACGACCACGAGCTGGACACTCGCAAGTGTCACGGCAAATACTGTGTATTATCAAATGCGCGATGTATTTGGTAATACTTCTGTGGCAGGATCTATTTCTTCGGCAGTCACACCAGAAGTCCCACGAAATATTGTCTACCAAGATATTTCCAATTCTGAAACAAGTGAATGGAGATTCTTCCTCGCATGGGAAGCCATCAATGAACCAGCAGCAGGATTCAAACAATACAATCTATACCGTTCTACCGATGGAGAATCGTACAGTCTTCTGAGTACCGAAACAGACAAAGCAATTAATTATATTATAGACACGACCGTAAGTGCAGGAACAACATATTATTACAAAGTCACAGCAGAAGATAACAATGATAATATTTCTCAGTACTCCACGGTCGTCAGTGATGCACCAGATGGACAAGGTGGAAGTGATACCGCAGGCCCAATCATTTCGAGTGTGACGTCCACGAGTATTACCCCAGTGTCTGCAGAAATCACATGGGACACCGCAGAATTGTCAAGCTCGTATGTCGACTATCTCACTGTCACCAGTAGCGACTTTGCCGATGCGCCGAGTGTCGGCGTGACGACGATGAAAGATACGGCCAGTAGCGTCGGACAGCATTCCGTGATCTTGACAGGTCTCACTCCTAATACAACGTATTATTATCAAGTGCGATCTATCGATCCACTCGGCAATGCCACCACCAGTACCGAATCTCCTGGCGGGTATAGCTTTACCACCTTATCGGGTCCAACACTCTCTAATGTCTCAGTCTCTACCATTCTGAATACCCAAGCAACCATCACATGGGACAGTGACGAAGCCGCAGACTCGTATGTCTATTACAGCACCGACAGCAGTTTTGATGCTCCGACTCAGGCTGGCCAGGCAGAGAGCATCACATCGCATTCCGTCACCCTCACCGGCCTCTCCCCTTCTACGACGTATTTCTTTTATGTTGCGTCAGGCGTTGGTGTCGAAAAACAAGTCATCGCAGGCATAGCAACATACTATTCCCTCATGACCACCGCAGACCTTACTGCCCCTGTGATTACGTTTGATGCTGATACAGATGTCGGACTTGCCGAAACAAATATCACGCTGGCATGGACCACCGACGAAGCCGCAAGTTCGACAGTCGAATATGGCACCAGCAATGCGTATGGATCTACATTGACCAATGATAATTTCAACACCAATCATTCATTTAATCCAACCAGCCTGCTCAGAGGAACGCTGTATTATTTTAGTATCCAAAGTGCAGATATCAATGGCAATATTTCTTCGGCTACACAATTTTCTGCTACCACGACTGACGAGACAGACTACGATGCACCGATTATTACCTCTGTCACGAGTTCTGTCGTGACCGATAGCCGTGGACTTATCACATGGCTCACAGATGAAAATGCAACGGGGCAGATATATTATGGAACGTCTTCAACAACACTCACGTCATCCTCCACACTCGTCTCGACATACAATCAGGCACATTCTATCGTGTTGTCAGGATTGACATCATCAACACTGTATTATTATTATGTCGAATCAAGCGATGCAACGGGGAATACGGCGACATCTTCTGTCGCGAGCTTTACGACTCTTGAAGCACTATCAGAAGAAAGTGATGTGTTGTTGCGCGAACAAGCTGCTGAACAATCAGGAATAACCGAAGGCCAAAGCCAAAGTTCTGGCGGTGGTGGCGGTGGCATTATTATTGTGAATGCAAATGCCTCTGATCTCATAGCACCACTTATTTCAAATGTAACCGTTTCAGACATTACGGGCGTCTCCGCAACGATTACATGGGACAGTGACGAAACATCCGACAGTGTAGTAGAATTTGGCAAAGACAGAACCTACGGACGTGCAGGTATCAACACGGCCGACACAACAAATCATCGTATCACGCTCATAGAACTCTCACCTCTCACGACCTATTATTATCGCATCAGTTCAGAAGACGCTGCAAATAATAAAAGTCTGTATACCACAGGATCATTTACAACCACGCTTTCAGGTCTCGTACCACGAGGTGATGATGCGATGAGTGCACTCATCGACCCTATTTCTGGACAAACAGCAGAAGAAATATTCTTGACATCACTCGAACGCGCATCAAATATCATCAAGACGATGTCTACACAGGTGAGTATCGGCGTGCTCGAATCGACGCTAGTAGAACAAAACAATGTTATCAGAGAACTCTCAAAAATATTGCCCGCCCCAATCATCAGTGGACAGCCAGGACTCGATATCCATGCCACCGATGTGACGGTCTCATGGAAAACAGACAAGGACTCCAATTCTCTCGTAAACATTGCACCAGATACTCTATTTACGGCACCAGATGGCTACCAACAGACAACAGGAAAACCAGATGACAGTACGACGGATCATATTGTCACGATCCATGGTCTCAGACCAAATACGCTGTACCACTATCGTTTGATCTCACAAACAAATACGGGCATCGAAACGACCTCGCGCGATTTTACCTTCAAAACCCCTATAGAAGTAAGTGAAATTACAACTTACAAGGTTGAAAACACCACAGACAATGGCGCTACGTTTGCATGGATCACCAGTGCACCGACAGATTCTGTCATTACCTATACCCCATACAAAAATGGCTCTCCTCTCGCTGCGGCCCAACAAGTCGTCCGCAATGCACTCTATACAACACAACATACACTCGATATTGCAGGACTAGAAAGTGGTCTGGTCTATGATATTGAAATGAGCGGACAAGATTACAATGGCACGTTGGTTTCAAAAACAATCCAAGGATTTTCTACTGATGGTCAAGATCGTCCACCAATTATTGCCCAAATACAAACGGATACCTCCATCCTTCCAGGTAATGCCGACAAAGTACAAGTAATTGTTTCGTGGACAACCAATGAATTGGCAACAAGCCAAGTCTTCTATCGCAAAGGATTTGCAAAAGATGGGTCTTCATTTTCAGAGAGCAGCACACTCGATCCAACCTTTGCAAAAAAACATATTGCGGTGATTACAGATTTTGAACCAGGACAGATTTATCAATTTGCCGTAGGCAGTACCGACACCGCCGGCAACGAAAGTATTTCAAAAACCATGACCATTCTCACGCCACGGAAACAAGAATCTGTGTTCCAAGTCATCATGGGAAATTTTGAAAGTATCTTTTCTTGGGTAGGAAAAATGAAACGATAATTTCGATACATTATTATCCACTTTTTTATGATGTGCACAGCAGTATTTGTACAAAGTATGCTATACTATTGTCATCTTACGAATACTGCCTGTCGTTTTCGCTATGTCTTCATCCGCTGCGATTTCAATTAAAAATCTTTCTGTTACCTATTTCCCTGGCAAAAGTAATGAAGTGCCAGCGCTGAGTAATGCAAATTTGGATATTTATCCAGGAGAATTTATTATTTTTTTTGGTCCTTCTGGTTGTGGAAAATCTACCCTTCTTTATAGTATCGCAGGACTCGAAAAACCAACCGATGGTGAAATTCTCGTTCAAGGTCTCAAGCTTCACGATCTCAAAAATGACGAACTAGAATACTACCATCAATTTACCACAGGCATGGTATTTCAGGCATTTTATTTGATTCCATCTCTGAGTGTTGAAAAAAATATTATGCTGCCACAAATTGCAGTGGGGGGCAAAAAAAAAGAACGCCAAGCAGAGGCCGAACGCCTCATGAAATACTTTGGCGTATACGAACAACGGAGCAAACTCCCAAACGAACTTTCTGGTGGGCAACAACAACGTGTTGCGATATGTCGCTCGCTCATCAACAATCCTGACATTATCTTTGCCGACGAACCAGTCGGAAACCTTGATTCAAAATCTGCTCAGGATGTATTAGCCTTGATTCAAGAATTAAATGTAAAACAAAAGAAAACCATTATTCTCGTCACCCATGATCCATCCCATCTCGATATTGCCGATCGAGTTTTTTTCATGAAAGATGGAAAAATTATTGACACAAAGAAAAATGAACACAGACGTGTCATCACCCCAGGCGAAGCCGTCAACGCACCAGAACCACAAAAAACAAATCTTGAACTTGTCTCCAACACCTTTACAAAAGAAGGCGCTTTTGGCCTCGAAGGCATGATGATGGATTATAAGGCAAAAGAAATTGTTGCAGAAGCCTTGACTGGTTTTACTGCCGAAGAAATTGGCACTATCGAACACTATGTCAAAGGATACCTTCTCGATATCAAAACAAAACCATCCGAACTAGAACACTATCTCGATGAAGACTACATGGCCGACAACGGTCTCTCGCTCAACAAACGATCAGCAAAACGACTGACAAACATACTCATGCACACAGCAAAAGAAATGAGAGAACTCCATGACAGAACCCTCACCAAACATAAAAAGAAACCAGACTACGCTGCAGAACTTCGATATTATCTTCTCGATACATACAAAACATCATTGCGCAGCACAGAGGCTATAGACGCAATGGAAGCAATCATTGAAGAACGTATCCATGACAGGACAGATCGAAAAGGGGTCCAAGCAATATTTGATCTAGATTTGTCACGTGGCGGCGTAGGGCTCGACAAACGTCTTGCGCGCCGCATGGCAAAACATCTTGATCTTGTTATCCTTGGCAGATACCGCGTAGAAGAAGAAAAAAAACAAGCAAAAAAATAGTAAATTCTTGACATGAAAGATAAAACAAAAAAACAATCTACATCACCGTCTAAAAAGACAACGACACACACACACAAACGGATGTCATTTCAGGATGTGCTCATGTTGTCCACTCGTACGTTTCGGACTCGTCCACTGCGTACCACACTGACTATTCTCGGTATGAGTGTTGGTATTGGTGCTGTCCTTTTTTTGGTATCACTTGGGTATGGGTTGCAAGAAACGGTCTTGAATCGTATTACCACAGCAGATGCTCTGCTCAGTCTCGATGTCAGTCCAGGAGATTCCGAATTGATCCAGCTCAATAATGTAAGTATCGCACAAATAGAATCACTTCCCTCTGTTGCAGACGTAAGTCCTGTGACAGCACTCCCCTCTCAGATTGCATATGGAGAACTCACAGGAGTTGTTACCATGTACGGGATTGAACCATCGTTTTTTGGCCTGAGTGGTCTCAATCCAACATATGGATCATTTTTTACCCAAGAGGACATCGACAATACAAACCACACGATTGTAGTATCATCAGCACTCGCAGCACTCTTCGATGTGAGTCCAGAAGAAATGATCGGGCATGATGTGAGTCTTACGGCATTTTTGCCATTTGTCAATGATGCAGGTTTTGAAGAAGTAAAGACAGTGGATATCAATGACATGTATACCATCAGCGCCGTTATTGATGACGAAAGTGAAAGCTTTATCTACGCACCAACAGCATTGCTCAGAGAGTTGACATTCAACTCATATATCGGCGTAAAGGTAAAAGCCACTGATCCTGAAAGTATGCCAGCACTGAGAGATCAAATTATTGAAATGGGATTTTTTGTATCGGTCTTACAAGACACCATTGACCAAGTAAAAAAAATCTTTACGGTTATCCAGGTTGTCTTGGGTCTCTTTGGTCTGATTGCCCTCATCGTCTCTGCTATCGGCATGTTCAATACCATGACCGTCATGCTCCTCGAGCGTACCAATGAAATTGGTATCATGCGCTCTATTGGCGTCACCAAACGGGACGTCAAAAAGCTCTTTATGATAGAAGCCATGGTCATGGGATTTATGGGAGGCCTCGGTGGTGTTGTCTTGGGACAGCTCGGTGGATTCCTCGCAAATCTCGGTATCAATATTCTTGCAAAAAACTTTGGTGGCCAAGCACTTGATCTCTTCTCACACCCTCCATCATTCATCATTATTATTATCGCGTTTTCTACTATTATTGGCTTTTTGACAGGTGTCTTCCCTGCACGCAGAGCAGGCAAACTCAAACCTCTCGATGCCCTCAGGTACAAATAACATAGTGCCAAAAAACATGTTCTCCCAAAAACCCCTGTATTAAGGGGTTTTCTATTGACAAAAGTATATCTATTCGCTATACTTTCGCCTTACAGAGATTCTCCAGCTCGGAGAATTTTATTATAAAACAATTACACACTAGTACCACATGCTATGGATATCAGAAATATCGCCATTATTGCACATGTAGACCATGGCAAAACAACCCTCACAGACGCCCTCCTTCGCCAGACTGGCATGATCGAAGCGACTGGCAGTATGGATAGCAACTCACTCGAACAAGAGCGAGGTATTACGATCTATGCAAAAAATACGACCCTGTATTATAACGATGTCAAAATCAATATTGTAGATACACCAGGCCATGCTGATTTTGGTTCAGAAGTAGAACGCGTTCTTCGTTCTATTGATTCTGTGATTCTCGTCGTGGATGCCCAGGAAGGACCAATGCCACAGACAAAATTTGTATTGAAAAAAAGTCTTGAACTAGGTCTCCGTCCACTTGTCGTCCTCAATAAGATTGACAAACCAGCCGCACGTCCAGAAGAAGTACACGAGGAAGTATTGGAACTCTTCATGGATCTCGGAGCAAATGATGAACAAATGAATTTCCCATATTGCTATGCAATTGGAAAACAAGGTATTGCAAAAAAATCACTCGATGATGCATCGACAGACATGACTCCCCTGCTAGATCTCATCCTCGAGCATGTATCCCCAGCACCGCACGATACATCAGCACCATTCCGCATGCAACCATTCAATCTAGCCTACGATGATTTTGTTGGACGACTCGCAATCGGACGTATTTATGAAGGAAAACTTCATGTCAGCGACAAAGTCATTATCAAAAAATCAACCGGCGAGACTCGCACAGGTTCTATTACAAAACTGCAACAGTTCAAAGGATTTGATCGTGTTGAGACGACAGAAGCATTTGCAGGAGACATTGTGATGATATCAGGTATCCCAGACATTGATATTGGAGAAACAATCTGCCATAGCGCTGACCAAGAGCCACTCCCTGCGATTCAAGTTGATGAACCAACTATTGGTATCGACTTCTTGGTAAACAACTCACCATTTGCAGGAAAAGAAGGAAAATTTGTCACTACACGACAAATAAAAGAACGCCTAGAAAAAGAATTAGAAATTAATGTAGGCCTAAAGATTGATTTTTCTGACTCAGACAAATTCAAAGTATACGGACGTGGTGAACTGCACATTGCGATTTTACTTGAACAAATGCGTCGTGAAGGATTTGAAATTCAAGTCAGTCAACCACAAGTTATCATCAAAGAAATTGATGGAAAAAAACACGAACCATTTGAAGAAGTAACGATCGATGTCCCAGAACAATTTACGGGAACAGTCATCGAGAAACTAAGCAAACGAAAAGGTGTCATGACCAACATGATCTCAAAGAATGGTCATGCTCGTATTACCTTTGACATTCCATCACGTGGTCTCCTCGGATACCGTGGACCATTTATTATGGATACCAAAGGTGAAGGTCTCATGGCAAGCCAAGGCGCAGGATTCAAACCATATGTGGGAGAAATAGAAAAACGAAATGTAGGATCTATGATTTCTATGGTCGCCGGCAAAGCACTTGGGTACTCACTCGCAAATCTCCAAGATCGAGGAACGCTCTATATTGGCCCTACTGTAGAAGTATACGAAGGTATGGTCATTGGAAATACCGCAAAAGGCGAGGATATGGCCGTCAACCCAATCAAGGGAAAGCAATTGACAAACATGCGATCGAGTGGAAATGATGATGCCTTGAATCTCACTCCTCATATGGAGGTAACGCTCGAGAGAGGACTGGAAATTATGAGTGAGGATGAATATCTTGAAATTACCCCACTCAATATTCGTATTCGAAAACAACTCCTGACAGAAAATGACCGCAAGCGTTCAGGACGCAAAGTCTAACAAACAGCTACACTAAGAAAAACGCTCTACCAAGCGTTTTTCTTTATGTTTGAAAACGAAAGAAAGGACGTAATCCATACGTATTACATGATACAGGAAAAGTGTGTATACTCTCCCCATGACTGATTATTCAGACCAAACAGATGAATCCCTTGCTCTTCTCTCTGCGACTGATCACGACGCATTTGGAGCACTTGTCGGGCGATATGAGCAAAAGCTCTATCGCTATATTCGTCGTATCACAGACGCTAGTCATGAAGAATGTGAAGATATTCTGCAAGAAACATTTTTGAAAGCATATCGCTACGTACACAATTTCGACCCATTACTTTCTTTTTCATCATGGATCTACCGTATTGCCCATAATGAAACCATTAGCCATTTTCGCAAACGCTCTGTGAGACCACAAACGATCAAAGAAGAAGATGGCACACTCTATCTCCAAAATATAACAGCTGATATAAATATTGTTGATGACATCGACCGAGAGGCTCTCCAACAGCAACTCCAAGAAGTCCTGAGTAGCCTAGGACCAAAATATAAAGATGTCTTGATTCTCAGGTATCTCGAAGAAAAAAGTTACCAAGAAATATCCGATATCCTCAAAATGCCCATCAAGACAGTAGGCACCAGAATAAACAGAGCAAAAAAGCAATTGCAAGAGATCGTCAAAACATCGAATATCATACTTACGCCATAATCATATGGATATCAAACAAAAAATTCTAGACACTATAGAAGAAAAGCAAATTACACCAATTCCTGCGTGGAAATTTTTGTTTCGTACATATGGGTTGTGGATACTCTCTGGCTTTCTTCTTGTCCTAGGATCTTTTGGCGTCGCGTCAATGGTCTTCCTGTTTACAAAAAATGACTGGGATATTTACAACGAATTGAATGAATCAAAAATAACACATCTTTTTTCCACACTTCCCTATCTCTGGATTGCTATTTTCCTCCTCATGCTCGTATTACTGTATATCGATATTCGTCATACAAAACGAGGGTACAAATATACATCTCTGCCACTGGTCTTTGCAGCACTCGGTACAAGTATCTTGCTCGGGTTGGGACTTCATTTCATAGGTGTCGGTCAAAAAATTGACACACTGATCACAAAGACACATCCAGGCCAAGCGCATATCTTCAATCCTCGACTCAAAGCATTGAGTCATCCAGAAAAAGGCATACTGACTGGTCGTGTGATTATTATTGAAGCGACATCTTCTTCTACCACTCGTGTATATGTAGAAAACCCACTCCTCGAAGGAAGATGGATTGTCATAGTAGAGCCAACGACGATCCTTCCTCCAACAGGAATCCACCTACAAGACCGTATACGCGCGCTGGGGAAAGAAACAGAAGATGTTGAGACAGAAGAACATGAATTTCTCGCCCATGTCATTCTTCCTTTTAATACCATGGGTCTTGACCCTGGATGGAAAAAACGTGAGAGACAACTTCTACCAATACCATTACATGGTGAAGAATATGAAGACTAAGCCAAAAAAGAGGTACTCCACAGAGAGTACCTCTTTTTTTGAAAGAAAATTGAGAAAAGCGCGTAGTACATAACAGAAGGGCCCAAGAACAACAATCTCTATTCAATAATTCATATCCAATATGAAAAAGGCACAAATAACAACAACTGCAGCCATTCTCTTTGCTGTCGCAACTATAGGAATCGGCCTTGCAAACGCACAAGGGAGAGCCTCTGCACAAGGAACACCCGCTACTCATGAACGAGCGTTTGCTCAAGAACACCGTGGTGACCGAGGACAACAATTGACAGCAGAACAACGGACAGCAGTCGATACAGCACTCGAAGCTGGTGATTACACAGCATTTATCAACGCACATGGAACTGACTCCAATATAGCCACACGTGTGAGTGAAACTCAATTTAATGATATGGTAGAGCATCGTCAAGAAAGAGATACTCGCCGTGAGGCAGTCGACAAAGCCATTGATACTAGAGATTATGCAGCATTTGTAAAGGCAGTGGGAACAGATGCCCCATTCCTCGATCACATCAATGAAACAAATTTCCCACAATTTGCCGAAATGCATGACCTCATGCGAGCAGGAGATTGGGACGGCGCAAAATCTATTGCGGATGAACTAGGTATTCCCGCAGGACAAAGAAATGGTCAGGGACAACATGACGGAATGGGCATGATGAAAGGAGGTCGAGGCATGAACCAATTTTCAGCACAGAGATAACATACAAACCTGTATATACAAAAACATTCCTCTGGAAAAGGAATGTTTTTGCATGTTGTATGCGTTGTTTATTTTTGAACAAACACCGTCTGTGTGGGATAGGCAAAGGAAATACTTTGCTTTTCAAATGTTTCAAACAGTGCAAGATTGAATGTTTCGCGAGTATCAATATATGTACTATATTCTCTGGTATCAACAAAATATACCACGTCGAATAATAATGCCGAATCACCAAATTCATGAAAATGACAACGATCAAATTCGAGATGATCGACAGAAGAAACAATCGTTTCCACAATAGTAGGAATTGCTTCCAATTGTTTTTTTGATGTTTGGTACACAACACCAAACGTAAATGCTACACGTCTTCGTTGCATTTTTTTATAATTTTGTACGCGTACCGTCGTCAATTCTTTATTGGATACGACCAACTCTTCTCCTTGCAATGACGTGATACGTGTTGTTTTGAGACCAATTTTTTTGACCGTTCCAGAGTCTGTCCCAATAACAATATAATCTCCTATTTCAAATGGCTTGTCAGCATAAATAGAAAAAGAACTAAACATGTCACTCAGAATATTTTGCAGTGCCAGAGCAATAGCAAGACTCCCAATACCAAGGCTTGCGACAAGCGCCGTGATATCAATACCAAGATTAGAAAGGACAAAGAGGAAGGCTATAGACCACAGGCCAATCCGAACAAAGAGCATCCCAAGATGAATCATCGATTCACTCGAAGCAGGGTTATCATTCTTTGACGCATATTGTTCTAGTGCAAACCGAATAACAATCTGCAATGCACGAACAATTTGGTACGTTGCCACGACGACAAAAATAATATGTATACTCTTTGCAATACTCGCATCTACGACTAAAAAACGCGATCCAATATACAAACCAAGCACAATATAAAAAATGTTCCCCATCTCATGAATAGCATCAATGAGAATATCATCAACATGTGTTTTTGTCTTTTTTGACAATGCCTTGAGGCGCACGAGGATAATTTTTTCAAATACTTTTGACGCAAGGATGATGCCACAGGCTACCAGCATAGCCAGTATATAGGCATACAATGAATTGCTAAAAACAGCATATTCGCACAATAATGATATATAATTCATAATACGATACTAAGAGTACTCACTAGAGTAACAAACATCCGAAGAACACGCAAACAAAAAACATCTTCCTCTCGGAAAGATGTTTTTTTTTACACAATCTTTATACAGTCGTGGTGCTATCATTTTTCATCATGCCTCCGTTGTTACACGCTTTGCATTTGCTACACTTGCATCCTCCTACTAGCGTTATGACACCAGCAACACCAACGAGCACGTAGATAAGCCATTCAAGCCATGCCCAGCTGCCAAAAAGCAGGTTGACAACATTCCAGTTGCCCCCACCAAAAAATCCACCGAGGCCGACCAAACCCCAGTTGAGTGCACCGATAACAACGAGTACGTCGAGTACTTTGGATGCCAAGCATCCACATGATTTTGCCATCATACAAGTATAATAAAATAAGTAAAAGAATTGTATAAAAAGTATAGCATACTTTACATATATAATATACGTATTACCATAGCTGTGGAAAACGTAACAAACAAAAAACCCGTCTTCCTTTCGGGAAACGAGCCTTTTTTTTGCATATGTACAGGGCAATGCCCTGAAACTGTATCCAAGAAGGTGTGTTCTTGTTCAAGTGTGAGCCGGAGCCTACGCAGGCCGAGGACACACCTCCATGCTTGTCGTGGATACAGATTGATACTTACTACATCGTTCAGAAGAACGTATTATTAAGTATTATCTGTATTCCTGCATCCCCAAAAATTTGAGAACTAGGTGTCGTGCCTGCCTTCCGGCAGGCAGGGATACAGAGTTGTATTTACTAAAACGAATATGCAATCGATCTAATAAATACTCACTATATCTCCTTATATATCAGGAATGTGCACAATATTACGTTTCTTTACTGCGAGTCTATACGATAATATCTTGGTATGATTTTTACCTGCCGTAGGCAGGCGGTCTAACAGCCGAATGCAATATTGTGTCCCACAAGCGGGATAGTGTTGTGCAGTCCATGAACTGACTTCATACTATACCACAAAGTAACACCCTTGTCAAGGTGTGTACTGTGGAAACACTGTTTTTTAGCTAGTTTTAGCGAAATTTACGACTGTCCGACATCTGTCTGACCAGTACTTACCGTAGTCTCTTCTCCTACAACAGGAGGGACAACTTCTGTCGTCTCCGTACCCGGTGCAGGGGTGTCTTCTGTCACTTCAAGAGGCGTACAAGATACATTTCCATCAGGGAGAGTCTCACATGTTTGCGTCTCAACTTTTTTCTCAGCTCCTACGAGACAAATCTTTGGGAGTGGTCGGTAATAGCTATCGAATACTTCTTTTTCTTCTTCCCCATTTGGCAACACACGAATATAGGTGAATGTTGTCTCTGCCCCAGGGTGCGCACTCTGACAATTGCGTACTCCAGGAGCAAGATCTGTGGTTTCAATAATCTGCTCTGGTCCCGTTGGGATCCATCTCTTTACTACAGGCTCTGTATACCGCCCCTCTCTCCCATCGCTCGTCCCCCAAAAGGTAAACGTCAAATCACCATTTTGCGTATTCATGCTGGTAGTCAAGAGAATATAATGGCCTGTATCATTTTTGAATGTGAAATCTGGGGCAGGATCATAGATCGTTGCATCGGTGCCTGGATTACCATTGCGTTGATCGTTGTAATAACTCACAACAAGAGAATGGTTTCTGCGATTGACGACATCAAGTCCTGCATTCATGACCGTTCGAAATAAGGTTGTGCCGACTTGACAAAGACCACCGGCAACTTCAGGCTTTATTTCATCTCCCTTGATGACTAATTCAGGCAAGTATCCGCCTTCGATAGTAAACGGACGAAGCGCACCGAGAAGTGAAAAAACTTCGTCAGGCTTTATAAGTAATCCATTCAATTTATCAACAACCGCATGACGAATATTTTTCACACGATTTGTCGGACTGCCACTAAAGTTTGAATATCCTGTACCAAGGATTTCCGTAATACCGAGGTCATTTACTTCTCCTGTTTTTACTGCTGGTTCGACTTGTTTGACAATGACCGGCAAAGACGTCACAAATCCTTCATCATGCCAGGTACGCTGCAGTATGGCTTCATTCAAAGAGGTATACAGCGCATCCATGTCTACAGCAATACCAGGTCGAGATCCTTGAAATTCATTTACTTTGCTGTTTTGTCCGATTGCAAATTTTGCTTCACGCGCATCTTGATCGATCTCTAGTGCAATGGTTTCTTCGATATATGCTTTTGTTGATGATGCATTGAGCCCAAAACCTACAGCGTCTTCTTGTATTTGGACTTCAAGCCACTCGGCTATATCATCTGTCGAAATTGTCCATATATATTCTTTTTTGGTTTGTTCGTATGTATAGGTCAGGTCAAGATCACCTGCAT
>Ga0210044_10005341_pt1 | contig 17425 bp, 12 predicted proteins | sample CryGey13umfilter_2_FD_183959 | JGI IMG/M metagenome (GOLD analysis project Ga0210044, IMG submission 183959) | Groundwater microbial communities from aquifer in Utah, USA - Crystal Geyser 4/9/14 3 um filter (SPAdes) (version 2) | ecosystem: Environmental > Aquatic > Deep subsurface >... | reverse complement strand
TCCATACCATTAAATAATTTATATCGTTCTAAAATATTTTTTTGTTGGGTATCAAAATCAGAACCTCTAAAATGGTGGTAATCATCTGCTGCAGGATCGACTTTATTTAAGATCGTATTTATTGAAGTACTATAATTAGGAAAAAAATAAGCTTCATCGGCATCATTTACTCCATCCAATCCAACATCTTGTAGTGGTCTTGTTGCAGGAGTATTATCAAATGCATTTACCAGTGCTTGAACAGTAGGAACTCGACCCCAAATAGTGGTATCTACCAAATTTACATTTGCTCCAGTTCCATAATCAATCGGTGTTAAAGGCAACCCATTTTCAAACGATTTTCTAGAATCTTTTAAAATATCTTCAGAAATATTACCCAAGTTAAAGTACAATTGACCACCAGCATGGTTGGGATCACCATCGATAGCATCAAAAGGATCCATCATCCAAAATTGGATATACTCCACATTAGAAGATTCAAAATCAGTAGTTTCCACTTTCCTCATAATCCCGCTCCAGCGAGTTGAAGGATTATTTAAATTACCACTGGCATCAATGCCAGAAAATCCGCCAGTACCATCATCAAAATTATATTGACCTCTTTCGGATGGATAATAAGCTAAATCTAATACCGAAATGTTTTGTTCTACTCCATTAGCGTTTGATTTAAACGGAAAAACTTCTGTTTGCAACACTTCTCTCATGTAATGATTAGACTGCATGGCTAAATCATTTGCAATATGACTAGGAGTTCGCGAATCATTTCTCCAAAACAAAGGGTCGATGTTGTACCAAGCCAATCTTGCGGCATTATAACGATAGGCTAACGTGTTGGAAAGCGGGAGTTCACCTTCTGGGAAAAGAGTAGGTTGTCCTTGTGGAGTACTTGCTAATTTCCATTGAGATACAGTTTTCATGTCAATAGCAGATTGGCTTCCTTCAAAATCATCTAAATAAGCTACACCATCTTTTGTAATTGCTCCTGGATTACCAGGTAATAATTTGGCAAATTCTCCTTCAACGGTAATGGAAGATTTTTCTTTGGTGCTATAAATTGGCAACTTATCTGCCCATCTGGTTAAAAAAGGAACTTCGTGGGTATAAGTTAAATCAAAACCAAAAATGGTGTTATTAATGGGTTCATCACCAATATTGATTTTGCTAGTTAAAGGTCTTTCTGATAATTTAAGAATGGTACCTCCAATATTAAAGTTATCATTAACTTTATAATCAAATCTAGAACCCATTAAGGTTTTGGTTTGAATATTAAATAACGATTGGCTTTCTAATGAGATTTTAATTGGTGTCCCAGATTGCAAAATACCATCATTAATGATTTTTACTCGTCCTAAATTATAATCAACTGTATAATCTACATTTTCGGTTAAAGCAGCACCTCCAGCAGTAACTGTTACAGAACCTTCGGGGACATTCATTGCATTTAATGAAATGTCGGAAGTAGAAGCTGAAGAGTATTGCCCTTTTATTCTAAATCTATTTTTAGTAGCATCTTGTTCTGCCAATGTTTGTGTTGTAACATACAAGGTATCGAAAGCAAATTTATCTGCAATTTGTTGATTGGAGAACTTACTTCTTAAATGGGATCCGAATGGTTCTAATACAGGAAAATAAACTCGTCCGTTAGATGAATTAATAGTTATACCATTGATATAATCAAAAACCCCATCGGGACTGGCTTGATTGCTAGAATTTAATTGATCTAAGTTCATCACACTCACTAATGGAATTCCGTTGATTTCACCTTCAGGAATAAACGGAATTTCTACTCCAGTTGCAGGATTCATGTAAAAAATATCTAAATAAAAATCGGTTGGAGAAATATTAAATGCTCCTAAAGCATACACGTTTTTCATCATTAAATTCCATGTAGGTAAACTGGTGCTTACACTTGTTCCTTTTAATAGTTTGACATACAATGAATTTTGACCAGTAATACCATCAGTAGAAAACTCACCCACTTGAAAAACTTGTCCATCTAAGGTATATTGAAAAGCAACTGCTAAAATATTATCAGAATTTAAAGATGAATTTAAGGAAACATAACCCAATTGTGCATTTAAGGTATATTCGGAAGGAAGTAGTAAACGAGCATTTTCATATTTTTCAAAATCAATACCATTGATGTAACCTTTAGCTTCTAACTCCTGACTAGCACTTACAAAACCTCTAATTGCAGATGTATTATATAGCGAAACTCCTGTAGTATCAGAAATGTTAAAATAAAGATTATTAGCTATATTATTAGGATAATTAACTAAAGGAGAAGTATTTGCATCGGTTACTAAAAGATCATTATAAATATTAGCAAGTGTACCCTCTCCTAAATCCATAAAACCTATAATATTTTTTGTGTTTTCAACCGAACTATTAACATTAGAAACCCAAATTTCTACTTTGGTAATGCTTGCCCGAGAAGAAATTAAAGGGGGTGTTGATAAAGAACTTTCGTAAGTATCTCTAAAATACTGTGACAAAAAATAATGTTTATTTTCTTCATACTCTGAGGCTTCTTTTTCGAACTTTTGAATTTGAGCTCCACCCTGCACATTTATCTCTTTTTTTTCTCCTTTTTCTTGAGATAAGACACTCGTAACCGTCATTCTTCCAAACCTCAATTCTGTTTTAATTCCAAATAAAGTTTGACTACCAGTAATCAATTGACCTTTTAATGGAAGCGAAACATTACCAGCTTCTATTTTTTGAATAATCTCATCTTCATACCCTGTATATTCAATTTTCATTTGATTTTCAAAATCAAAAGTTGCTTCAGTATTGTAACTAGTAGTAATTTTTAATTTTTCTCCAATATGACCTACAACATTTAACTGTATTTGTTGATTAAAATCGAATGTAGTAGTACTTCTTTGGTTCGCAGGTAAAGCGGGATTATCTCTTGTAGAACGATTAATACCAAAGGATAATTCGGCAGATCCTTGAGGTCGAATATCGATGGTGTTTCCTCCAAAAATTCGATCAAAAGCCTCTCCATCTATTGTTAGTTTAGGCCTAAACCCTTTGGTTTGATTAATATCTTCGGCAGTAGTTTTTTCTTTCCAATAATCTTGTAATGCTTTTTTTGAATCATAATTAATATATTCATCAAAACTCATATAGGTAGGATATTTATAATAATTATCCCCCATCTTTTCATAGTAATTATAGGTGCCCGTTTCGGAATCATATTCAAATCCAGATTGGATATTACTTGGATTATTAAGATATAAGCCTCCTGTATTATTGCTTCCAGGGCCTCCATTATTATCGTTAAAAGGAAAAGGCAAGTCAATTTCTGGACTATCAATTGGGAGCATTTCAATAAAATTGAAATTAGAAAAAGCATTGGTGCTGCTAGGTGTTGCAAACCAATTTACTATACTAATTATAGTAGCCAAGCTTGCAATAATGCTTAATTTTTTATATTTTTCAATTCTTAACTTCAAATTAATAAATCGCTTATTAAAGGTGTTTTAATGTTCTTTTAATAAGCTCTTCAACAGTTAATTCTTCACTAGTTGCAGCCATTTTAGTTAACGCTGTTTCTGCTAGTTTTTTAGAAAAACCTAACATTATCAGTGCACTTAACGCTTCTTCTTTAATAGTATTGTTCTGTGAACTTAAAATTGTATCGACACCATCAATTTTAGCTATTTTATCTCTTAAATCAATAATTATTCTTTCAGCAGTTTTCGCTCCTATTCCTTTAACACCTTTTAAGGTCATCACATCTCCAACTAATATAGCTTGCTTAGTATCATTTGGAGATAAAGAAGATAAAATTAACATAGCAGTACTTGAACCAACTCCAGAAACTGATATTAATTGTCTAAATAATTCTCTTTCACTTTTTTCCTTAAAACCGTATAATAATTGGGCATCTTCTCTCACCACAAAATGAGTATACAACATGCATAACTCAGCATCTCCTATTTTAGAATAGGTGTTTAATGAAATGTTTATTTGGTATCCAACGCCATTGCAATCAACGACAACAAATGTTGGTGTCTTTTCTATTAATTTTCCTTTTATCTGAGCAATCATATTTGTAAGTTTGAAGTACGAAGTCCGAAGTAGCTTCCAACTTCTGTCTTCGGACTATAATTTTATTTTCGAGATTGGACATCGGCTACTGCAATAGTAACCATATTTACAATTTCTCGAACAGAACTACCCAATTGTAAAATATGAACTGGTTTTTTCATTCCCATTAATATAGGTCCAATGGTTTCGAAACCTGCCATTTCTTGCAATAATTTGTAGGCAATATTTCCAGATGCTAAATTGGGGAAAATTAAGGTATTGGTATTTTTTCGAGCCAATTCGGAGAATGGAAAAATTTCATCTCTTAACTCCTTGTTTAAAGCAAAGTTAGCTTGAATATCACCATCAACAATAATGTCGGGATGTTTTTCGTGCAATATTTTAGCGGCATCTCTCATTTTAATAGCATCTTCTTCTTCTGATGAACCAAAGTTGGAGTATGACAATAATGCTATGCGAGGTGTAATTTTAAAACGTTGAATAATTTTTGAAGTTAAAAGTGTGATATCTACAATATCTTGAGCCGTAGGGTTTACATTAATTGTTGTGTCTGCTAAGAAAAAAGGTCCTTGTTTAGTAATTAAAATATACATTCCAGCAATTTTTCGAGCATCGTCTTCTATTCCAATTACTTGTAATGCAGGTTTTATAGTATTGATATAATTTCTTGTTAATCCAGAAATTAATGCATCGGCATCACCAAATTCGACCATTGCAGAACCAAAGTAATTTCTACTTCTTATCATATCTCTGGCTTCCATCAAAGTAACTCCCCTTCTTTTACGTTTCTCAAACAACAATTGAGCATATTTTGTTTTCCTAGCTTGTTCTTTAGAACTTCTTGGATCAATAATTGTTAATTCTGAAATATCAAGATTAAACTCTTTTGCGATTTCTTCAATTTTTTTGACTTTTCCTAATAAAATTGGCAATGCAATACCTTCATCATGAACAATTTGAGCAGCTTTTAGGGTTTTGTAATTATCGGCTTCTGCAAAAACGACTTTTTTAGGACTTCGTTTGGCTCGTTGAGTAATGTTTTTTAACAACTTATTATCCAATCCTAATCGTACGGAAAGTTGTTCACGATAGGCTTCCCAATCGGTTATAATATGTTGAGCGACTCCTGAATCTATTGCTGCTTTTGCTACAGCTGGAGATATTGTTGTTATTAGCCGTGGGTCTATCGGTTTGGGAATAATAAAATCTTTCCCGAAAACAATGTTTTTTTCAGAGTAAGCTTGATTGACTTCTTCTGGAACAGCCTCTTTAGCTAGTGATGCGATTGCTCTTACGGCAGCCAATTTCATTTCTTCATTGATGCAAGTAGCTCTAACATCTAAAGCTCCTCTAAAAATGTATGGAAAACCTAACACGTTATTCACTTGGTTAGGATAATCAGAACGACCTGTTGCCATAATAATATCTTTTCGAGCTACCATGGCATCTTTGTATGAAATTTCTGGGTCGGGATTGGCTAAGGCAAACACAATAGGGTTCTTAGCCATCGATTTTACCATATTTTTACTTAGTAATCCTCCTTTTGATAAACCTAAGAAAAAATCAGCATTCTTTAGGGCATCGGATAAAGTATGTAAATCTCTTTTGGTGGCAAATTGAATTTTAGTTTCCGATAAATTAGTTCTATCGGCTCTAATAACTCCATCAGAATCAACCATTACAATATTTTCTTGTTTAACACCTAAAGCGATATATAGTTTAGAACAAGATATCGCTGCTGCTCCTGCACCACTAACCACCAATCGAATTTCACCAATTTTTTTACCAGCAATCTCGATAGCATTAAGCATGGCTGCCGATGAAATAATGGCTGTACCATGTTGGTCATCGTGCATTAATGGTATGTTTAACTCCTCTTTTAATCGTCGTTCAATTTCAAAACATTCGGGCGATTTAATATCTTCTAAATTTATTCCTCCAAAAGTTGGGGCAATGGCTTTAACTGTATTTACAAACAAATCAATATCAGTAGCATCTACTTCAATATCAAACACATCAATATCAGCAAAAATTTTAAAAAGTAAACCTTTTCCCTCCATTACTGGCTTGCCGGCTAATGGTCCAATATTTCCCAAACCTAAAACTGCTGTACCGTTAGAGATTACTGCAACTAAATTCCCTTTGGCTGTATATTTATAAACATCTTCAGGATTTTCAGCAATTTCTAAACAAGGTATAGCAACACCTGGTGAATATGCCAATGATAAATCTCTTTGTGTACTATATGGTTTGGTAGGTACCACTTCAATTTTACCAGGTTTTCCTTGCGAATGATACTCTAAAGCATCAATATCTTTTCTTGATTTCCCCATTTATTTAAGTATTTTTGAACCAGTAAAAGTAATAATATTCTTAAGATAGAAAAATAGCAATATTTAAAAAAAAGGATAACTATTTTTACCTGTTAATTGTCATCATTATGAAGCATGTTGTAGTTTTTTCTGGAGCTGGGATCAGTGCCGAGAGTGGTTTAAAGACTTTTCGGGGTAATGATGGATTATGGGAAAATTATAAAATTTCAGAAGTTGCAACTCCCGAAGCATGGGAAAAGAATCCAAAATTGGTATTAGATTTTTATAATTTAAGAAGAAAACAGGTCATTGAAGCTAAACCCAATAAATCTCATTTGGCATTGGTCACTTTGGAAAAAAAATATGAGGTCACAATAATTACACAAAATATTGATGATTTACATGAAAGAGCGGGTTCAAAAAACATCTTACACCTTCATGGTGAGCTCTTAAAATCGAGAAGTGTTTTGAATGAAAATGAAAAGTACTTGATTGAAGGATTTGAACTCAATTATGGAGAGAAATGTAAAAACAATCAACAACTTCGTCCTGATGTCGTTTGGTTTGGAGAAGCAGTACCAAATATGATAAAAGCTGTAGAAATATGTGAAAAAGCTGATATTTTAATCATTATAGGAACTTCATTAAATGTATATCCTGCTGCTAATATAATAGACCATGTTCCGGCTAATTGCGAAAAATACCTTATCGATCCAAGTAATATTATTACTTCTGGTATAAAAAATTTAACTGTTATCAAAGAAAAAGCTAGTATTGGAATTCCAATACTAGCTGATAAATTATTAGAATAGACTATTATTTAACAATAACTCTTTCTGTTTTTATAGTCTTCTCATCCACTTTTATCGCATAAAAATAAACTCCAGCATTTAATTTATTAGTACTGATGGTTAGTTTTCCTTTATTATCATTTAATAAATAAGTGTTAACTTTTTGTCCTAAAACATCATAAACATCAATTTTAGCATTTTTCGAACCACCACTAAAAGAATAATTAATTGATAAATTAGTTGATACAGGATTAGGGTAAGTACTAAAAATAATATGGTCATCATTCACCTCAATAGTTGATAATACCTCACCACCATCAATGATACCGTTGCCATTTTCGTCCCCACTAACTTCCCAAGGATCAATAACACCATTTCCATTCATATCTCCAGCTATTTCAGTTCCATCAATTACTCCATTTAAATTTGCATCACCAGCTATTTCTAATCCATCTATCATCGTATTAGCATCAATATCTCCAGTAGGAGTACCAGCTACAGTCCAAACAATATAACAAGTTGATGAATCAATTGGATTTGCATTATCAAAAACCCTTACTCTCCATACACCAAAATCACCAGTAACCCAACCAAAAGAAAAGGGAGCCACTTTTAAATCAGGATAAATTCCAGTAGCTGGTGCTGTAGCAAATGAAAAATTTTGAGCATTAGGATCACCATCATTTGCTATATAACAAGAAGTACCAAAACAAACTTGCCATTCAGAAAGTGTAGGATTTGACATTTCCCATAAGGAGCAATCGAAATTAATTGGGCTTCCTGAACTATTTCCTACATGAAATTTTGTATTCGCCATATTTGGACCACTATTATATATGTAGTAGGTTTGTCCAGCTATTGAATTATTCATATTATCCTTTAAATCAAGGTTTTGAGCAAAAGAAGAAGTTGCTGTTAAAATTGTTGTTATAAAAAGTAATTTTTTAATCATAGTAAATAATTTTTAAGTTTTTATTACTTCAAATTTAATGATTAATGTAATTGATTTCTAATAGTTACTTTAAAATAGGAAATAACTCCATTTTATAGGAATCCAAGAATTAAGAAATAACCATCAACAAACCAAGCAAATTATTAAATATATTTGTTTTGAAATTATTAAACCTAATTATTTATAAACTTAAAAATCAAATCATGAGAAAATCATTACTTACTACTTTAGGCATTGTTGCGGGACTAGGTGCTTTTGCTCAACTGCCTGTGAGTCAGACACCAGCTAACAAAAATGTTGTGCTTGAGGAATTAACAGGTAAAACTTGTCAATATTGCCCTGATGGTCATAAAATTGCAGCTCAAATACAAGCTAACAATCCAGGAAGAGTAATGTTGTTAAACATTCACACAGGTAGTTATGCTGCTGGTACTCCTAATTACAGAACAACTTGGGGTGATTATGTTGGTGGATTATTTCCAGTTTCTGGTTATCCAACAGGTGCAATAAACCGAACTGATTTTGGTGCAGGGGTGATGCATAGTAGATCTAATTGGAATACCAATTCCAATACTACTTTAGCAGTAGCTTCTCCTGTTAATGTTGGTGGAGCAGGGACAATTGATGTAAGTACTAGACAACTTACACTTAATGTGGAAGCTTATTACACTGCTACTGGTCCTGGCTCATCAAACAAAATGAATGTTGTAATTACACAAAATAATATTGAAGGACCTCAAACTGGAGGTGCTACATGGAATCCTGCTCAAGTACTTCCTAATGGAAATTACAACCATATGCACATGGTAAGAGCGACTCTTACTCCTAATGCTGGAGATAATATTGCGACTATTACTGCTGGAACTGATTATACTAACAGTTATAATTATACCATTCCGTCAACTATCAATGGTATCCCTGTTGAATTAGGTGATTTACAGGTTGCTGTGTATGTTTCCGAAGGAACTTCTACTGGTAAAGTAATTAGTGGGGATTATGCAGATATTACTTTTACTGGTTTATCTCTTGCAAACAATGCAAAATTAAAAAGTGTAACATCTGATGATGTTGTTTGTGGCTCTGTGGTTACTCCAACAGTTGTTTTTCAAAACTATGGTAATAATCTTATTACTTCAGCTACCATCTCTTATAACGTAAATGGTGGCACTCCAACAACATTTCCTTGGACAGGTTCTTTAGCTTCATTAGCTAACACAACTGTAGATTTAAATCCAATTTCTTTTTCTGATATAGGAAATAACACGATTAATGTTACTATTACTGATGTTAATGGTGTTGCAGATACAGATCCAGCAGACAATAGTGGAACAAAAACTAATGTTACCAACACATCTTCTACTGGAACAGGTACTTTATATGAACTAATTGTAACTCAAGATCAATATGGTTCAGAAATTACATGGGAAATTATTGATGATGCAACAGGAAATCCAATTCCAGGTGGAACAGGCGGGCCTTATTCTGATTTAGGAGCAAGTGGTATTTTAGCACACAACCATAACATTACGTTATCTAGCACAGGATGTTATACTTTTAATGTAAATGATGCTTACGGTGATGGAATTAATGCCGGCTACGGTGCTGGAAATATTAAATTTGAAGACAACAACAATGTTGCTATATTTACAAATAATGGTACTTATGGCTCTTCTGATGTTGAAAAATTTAACATCACTTCTTTAACTGGAATCAATGAAAGTAATACTGCATCTGGGTTAAGTATTTATCCAAATCCAACAAATTCTATTGCCACTATTTCTTTCTCTTTAGAAGAAGCTACTTCTGTAAAAATGGAAGTGTTTAATGTTGTAGGAAGTATGATATACTCAAATGGTACTGAAACAATGAATGTAGGCAATCAAAAATTAATCTTTGATGGCTCTAAATTACCAAATGGTATTTATATGGTAAACCTTACTATAGGTGATCAATTAATTACTAAAAAAGTTTCTTTACTTAAATAATTTTATTGAATATAAATAAGAGAATCAGTAGTATGGTATTATTTTTGCCAAAATGCTACTGATTCTTTTTTTTAATAAATATCTACCTATGAAAAAATTAGCCTTATTATCTATTTTAACTTTAACAAGTTTCATTCTATTTTCTCAAACCGAAAAAAGATTGATACCATCTGCTACACTCAAAAACATGGAAGGTGCAAATGTGAATACGTCCGATTTTAATAATGATGGCAAACCCATGATTATTAACTTTTGGGCAACATGGTGCAGTCCTTGTAAAAGAGAATTAAACAACATTGCAGAAGTTTATGGAGATTGGGTAAAAACAACAGGAGTTAAATTAATTGCCGTTTCAATTGATGATGCACGAAATGCTGGAAAAGTTGCTCCCTATGTAAACGGTAAAGCATGGGAGTATGAAGTTTACATCGACTCCAATCAAGATTTTAAAAGAGCTTTGAATGTAAATAATGTACCACATACTTTTTTAGTAAATGGCAAAGGCGAAATAGTTTGGCAACACAATTCTTATTTAGAAGGTGATGAAGATGAGTTATATGAAGCACTTAAAAAACTTGCCGCAGGAGAAGATTTATAGTATAAATATAAGATTTCAATAATCTTACAATTAAGCCCGATTTTTTATAATTTCGGGCTTATTTTTGTCAGGTAATTTAACAAATATGAGTCTAAAAAAAGTTATCTCTTTTGTGCTGCTAATAGCACCTTTTATTGCAAATAATATTTCTGCACAAAGTATCGACCAAGTGATGAGCAGAGGAGAAATTCATGGAAATTTTCAATTAGATATGCAATACTATCAAGAAGATAGTTTAATTGGTGCTACCGCTGTTCCTGAACATACACTAATGAATGGATTTGCTAATTTCATCTATACCAATGGAAATTTTGAAGCAGGATTTCGTTATGAAAGCTATTTGAATACAATGCTAGGATTTCCAGCCAAATATAAAGGGAACGGAATCGGCTACAGATATGCATCGTTTACAAATGAAGAAATGAAAATAACTGTGGGTAACTTTTATGAACAATTTGGAAATGGATTAATTTTTAGGTCTTACGAAGAAAGAGGGCTAGGTTACGACAATGCAATGGATGGAATTAGAATTAATTACAAACTAGCTGAGGGATTGAGTGTGAAAGGAGTTATTGGAAAACAACGTTTGTATTTTGAATCTGGCGAAGGTATTGTTAGAGGTATTGATGGAGAATTAATGGTCAACGATGTTTTAGGAGGTACTTTAAAAGAAAGTAAAACAAAGTTAACCTTAGGAGGAAGTTTTGTGAGTAAATATCAAGCAGACCAAAGTTCGCAATATAACCTACCAGAAAATGTAGGTGCTTATGCTGGAAGGTTTGTCTTACAAAGAGGAAAAATTAGTTTAAATGGTGAGTATGCAAGAAAAATTAATGATCCATCGGCAGACAATAACTTTATTTACAAAGAAGGTGAAGCTTTTTATGCTCAAACATCATACTCTTCGAAAGGATTTGGATTAACTTTTTCAGCTAAAGGAGTAGATAATATGAGTTTTAGATCGGATAGAAACGCATCACTTACCGACTTACAAATTAATTATTTACCTACACTCACTCGCCAACATTTATACAATCTATTAGCCACACTATATCCTTACGCTACGCAACCAAATGGAGAAATAGCTTTCCAAGGAGAGTTGGTGTACAAATTTAAAAAAGAAACTTTTTTAGGAGGAAAAAATGGCATGAGTCTTTTAATCAATTACTCTACAGTTTACAACATTGATTCAACTGCTTTACCAGCTTCAGACACCACATACCTAGGATATACTTCCAACCTATTTGCTATTGGTGAAGAGCGATACTACGATGAAATAAATGTTGAATTAACGAAAAAATTTAGCCCTAAATTATCTGGAATTTTCACTTATTCCAACATCATGTTCAATCAAGCGGTTGTTCAAGGTAAAACTCCTCAAGATCATCCTGATATTTATGCGAACGTTGGTGTAATTGACTTAACTTACAAACTCAATAAAAAACATGCTATTAGAGCTGAATTTCAAGGGCTGTTTACCAAACAAGATCATCAGGATTGGGCTACAGTTTTAATTGAATATTCTTATGCTCCACATTGGTTTATTGCAGTAATGGATCAATATAATTTTGGCAATTTAATTGAAAAAGAACGTATCCATTATTATTTTGCATCAGCAGGGTATTTAAAAGGAACCAATCGTATCCAAATTGGATATGGAAGACAAAGAGAAGGAATATTTTGTGTTGGTGGAGTTTGCAGAAATGTTCCTGCGGCAAGTGGCTTAACTTTAAGCATTACTAGTAGTTTTTAATAAACTAAATAAAATTTATACTTATGAAAAATTTATTTATTCCTATTGTTACAATTATCATATTTATTTCTAGTTGCGATAAAATTGACAACCCAATTCCTGATAATTTAATTAATACAACTGGTATTATTTGGGATGATTCTTTATATGTTGTTTCCAATCCTACTATGAGAAAAATATTAATTGAAGAATTTACAGGTCATTTATGCACCTTTTGTCCTGATGGTGCAAGAGAAATAGAAAGATTAGATTCTATTTATGGAGACCAATTAATACCCCTATCAATTCACGCAGGAAGTTTCGCTGATGTTCCTGCAAATGGTGCTGGTTTTGATGCCAATGGAGATTTAATTATGGATTTTACAACAGATTTTGCCATCCCAGCTGGCGAAACTTATTATACTACTTTTGGAGTAGCATCGAATCCTGCAGCTACCGTTTCAAGATTAAATAACGCCAACATTACTGGGCTATCGCAATGGGAAATTGATATTAATTCGATAAAAAATGACGTGCCAAAAGTGAGTATAGGGTTATCGACTTTGTATGATGATTCTACTAGAACATTAAAAGCGATGGTGAATACTGAGTGGTTATCATCTGCAACTGGAAGTTATAATTTACAAATATATTTAGTGGAAGATAGCATTGTAGATTGGCAATTAGACAATGGTGTTTATGTTCAATATTACACCCACCGACATGTGTTAAGACAAGCTATTAATGGAACATGGGGAACACCAATTCCAAGCTCTAATTTAGGAGATATCGACAGTCAAGAATACGCCTTAGCACTTCCTACTAATTGGAATAAAAACAATTGTTTAGTAGTCGCACATATTTATAAAGCTGGACCAAATTATGAAGTTTTACAAGCTGAAGAATTACATCTTATTCCTTAGTGATAACTAATTAATATTTATAAAGCTCTTGGTATAATTTTACCATGAGCTTTTTTATTAATTTTGGTTCATGAAAAATCTTATACTAATTATTATTCTATTTGGATGCCTCACCTCTTTTTCCCAAGTATTTAAAACAGGATTAATATTAGGAATCAGTGGGTCTCAAGTAGAAGGCGATGGCTATGCTGGTTACCATAAATTAGGATTTATTGCGGGAGCTTTCACCAATACAGGTTTGTCCGACAAATGGTCAACTCAATTCGAAATCTATTTTATTAATAAAGGGAGTTTTAAAGCTGCTCATCCCGACAGAGGTGATTATCGACAATTTGATTTAAATATTAATTACATTGAAGTTCCTTTGGCATTAAGATATCAATACAAAAAACTGATGCTGGAATTAGGGTTGTATGGAAGTAAATTTTTAAGCTATCATTTTGAGGATGAAAACGGAGAAAAAAAAATAACTCAATATCCTTTTAAAAGTTTTGATTTTGGTGGATTTGTTGGAATCTATTACCAACTGAATGACCACTTCATCTTTAATTTACGTTCTAAAAATTCTATTATTCCCATTAGAGACTTTTTAAATTACGACCAAAATGTTGGCATTTTAAATAAACTATTTAACCGTGGTTGGTATAATGTTGATTTGAATTTTACCATTCGGTATCAATTTGGTAAAAACTCTTAATTGATGAGTCAGCGAAAAATAGTCATAGCAATTACAGGAGCTTCAGGTGCTATCTACGCAAAATTGTTGTTGGACGCGTTGTTAACCCTTCGACAAACTCAGGGTGACAACTTTCTTGAAATAGGCGTTGTACTTTCTGACAATGCAAAAACTGTTTGGGAGCATGAGTTAGAAAACCAAGAGTACATCAATTACGCTGTAAAATTTTACGATAAAAACGACTTTAATGCTCCTTTTGCCTCAGGTTCTGCCAAGTACGATACTATGGTAATTATCCCCTGTTCAATGGGAACTTTAGGGCGCATTGCAACAGGAATTTCAAACGATTTAATAACTCGAGCAGCCGATGTGATGTTGAAAGAACGACGAAAATTAATTTTAGTAGCTAGAGAAACTCCTTATAACTTAATTCATATCAACAATATGAAACTAATTACCGAAGCTGGTGGAATTATTTGTCCAGCAACTCCTTCTTTTTATAGTAAACCAAAAACCGTTGAAGAAGTTGCTCAAACAGTTGTAAATCGTGTAATTGATTTAATGGGTTTCGAAAACGAAAGTTATCGGTGGGGGAATAAAGGGAGAAAATAATCCTCAACTAATAAAAAAAACTTCCTAATTGACTACAGGCGTTCTAGAGTTAAGACATAATCGAGCAAAAATCTATTTATCAAAACAAATTCCCTTGATTCGGTGTTTTAATTTTTCCTAAATGATGATAGGCTTTTTCGGTAGCTTCTCTTCCTCTTGGAGTACGCATTAAAAAACCTTCTTTAATTAAAAAGGGCTCGTAAACTTCTTCAATTGTTCCAGCTTGTTCACTCACAGCAGTAGCTATGGTTGTTAAGCCAACTGGTCCTCCTTTAAATTTATCGATAATGGCTAAGAGAATACGGTTGTCCATATCGTCTAGCCCATATTTATCTACGTTTAAAGCATCTAACCCATAAAGAGCAATTTCTTTGTTAATCCTACCATTTCCTTTTACCTGAGCAAAATCTCTCACTCTACGCAACAATGAATTGGAAATACGAGGCGTTCCTCTACTTCTTCTTGAAATTTCATCCGCTGCATTGCTATCAATGGCAACATTTAAAATTTTTGCAGAACGATTGATAATGGTAGCCAATAAATCGGCATCATAATATTCTAATCGGGAGGTAATTCCAAAACGTGCTCTCAGTGGAGAGGTTAATAACCCTGTTCTGGTGGTTGCACCAATTAACGTAAAAGGATTGAGTTCTATTTGAACACTTCGAGCATTTGGACCAGAATCAATCAAAATATCAATCTTATAATCTTCCATCGCAGAATACAAATATTCTTCAATTACGGAGGACAACCGATGAATCTCATCAATAAAAAGTACATCTCCCGATTCTAAGTTGGTTAGTAAACCTGCTAAATCTCCTGGTTTTTCTAAAACGGGTCCTGAAGTAACTTTAAATCCTACTTTAAGTTCGTTGGCGATAATGTGTGCTAAGGTTGTTTTTCCTAATCCTGGTGGACCGTGAAGCAAAACATGGTCTAACGCTTCCCCTCTTTGCTCTGCTGCTTTAACAAAAACTTTTAAATTTTCAACTACACTAGCTTGCCCTGTAAAATCGTCAAAAGAAAGCGGACGTAATACTTTTTCAAATTCTCTTTCGGTAGAACTTAAGTTTTCATTATTGGCATCTAAAAATTCGTTCATGAAAACAAAAATAAGAATAATTATGGCTTATGCTCTTTACTCAATCAATTTCGAGTTCTTTTACTGTAAATGTTCTTACAATTTCCCCACTCTCTTCCATCTCTTATCACTTAAGGACTGTTTCTTCAGTCGGCTGACTGATAACTTTAATAGTCAAATACAGAAAGAATTTTAAACAGATGGAATGGTAAGGTTGTTAAAAACAACAGTAATACTACCCACTCGGCACAGCCGAGCGAGTGGTGAGTGGTGAGGCATTTTTTGTCATCAAGCTGTTTCGTCATTCTCTATTGGTGTTTTAAGTGTCATCATAAGAAATATAAAACCAATTGCACCTGCTATAATTGAAGCGATAATAATTGCAATTTTTGAATTGTTTATGATGTCTGCATTGTCAAACGCCAGAAGTGCAATAAAGATTGACATTGTGAACCCGATACCGCCTAAAAAACCTGCACCAATTATATTTTTCCATTTTAAGTCTGTTGGCAATGCACAAAGTCCCATGCCAACACCGATAAATGAAAAGAACCAAATACCTAACGGTTTCCCAATTATAAGTCCTATCATAATTCCTAAACTATTTGTTTGTCCTAAGCTACTTTGCCAACTGTCACCAACTGCAATACAGGTATTGGCTATTGCAAACAATGGAAGAATAAAAAAAGCAACTGGCTTGTGTAGAAAATGTTGAAGAATATATGAAGGGGTTTTTTCTCCACCGTTTCCAAATGGAATTGCAAATGCTAACAAAACGCCTGTTATTGTAGCGTGAACACCTGAATGCAACATAAAATACCACATTACTACACCACCAATTAAATACGGAATTATGTTGTGAACTTTCAGTCGGTTTAAAATGAGTAGAAAGATGAAAATACCTAGTGCAATAAATAAATTTACAAATGCAATTGTGGTCGTATAGAAAATTGCAATAACTATTATTGCTCCCAAGTCGTCCATTACTGCCAAAGCTGTCAAGAATATTTTTAGAGAGGCAGGGACACGATTACCTAAAAGAGATAAAATGCCAATAGCAAAAGCAATGTCTGTCGCCATTGGAATACCTGCACCTGCTTGGGTATCTGTCCCAAAGTTGAGCAATAAAAATAGTCCTGCTGGAACAAGCATACCGCCAATTGCACCAAAAATTGGTAATGAAGCATTTTTTATGTCGGAAAGTTCTCCATGATAAATTTCTCGTTCTAACTCCAAACCGATGAGTAGAAAAAAAATAGCCATTAGCCCATCATTAATCCAATGAACAATAGAATGTCCGACCAAATCAAAATGCCAAAAATTGATATAATCTGTCTGCCAAGGAGAATTTGCAAAGCCAAGTGAAAGAACTGTCACGAAAACTAAAGTTAGTCCGCCTGCTTTTTCGCTATTAAAAAATTCTTTGTAAAGTCTTGTTAATTTCATCGTATTTTTCTGTCGGTATCGGTTTTTAGGGTTTTGCAAGCTTTGGTTTGTGCGTTGGATTGTGTGGCTTGCAAATGTGTATGACTACTGTGTAATGGCATTGTTTTAATATTTTTAAATATAATGAGACACTGTCTCGTCCTGAAAAAAGTTTACACTATTTGATTAATAATACTGTTACAAATTTACACTTTTAAATTAATCCTAAAATAGCTTTACATTTGTTAAACCAGAAGAAGCAGAAACGAGCAATGCTGA
>Ga0210044_10005334_pt1 | contig 17436 bp, 14 predicted proteins | sample CryGey13umfilter_2_FD_183959 | JGI IMG/M metagenome (GOLD analysis project Ga0210044, IMG submission 183959) | Groundwater microbial communities from aquifer in Utah, USA - Crystal Geyser 4/9/14 3 um filter (SPAdes) (version 2) | ecosystem: Environmental > Aquatic > Deep subsurface >... | reverse complement strand
TCCGCTTCGTGCCGATGACCGGCGAGGTCGAGCGCCGGCCCTGACCCGCCATCTTGCCGACCTCTGCTTTCACAGGTTTGCTGCATTCGCCAAATCCGATTGCGCCCCTGGGGTGTCTCGCCCGCCGACGCGCCTTTCTCACGCGTCTCGGCGGCGGGGTGTATCGCTGGTCGGGGAGCAGGATCGAATAGCCGATCCACGGAAGTGGCCGGCCTCGGCTACACTGACGATGTGGATACCGGAGCCGTTGCCATCGAGGTCCTGAATACCGGCGAACTCGAGCCGTTCCTCGAACGCTACCGGCACGACACGGCGGTACCCGAGGTGATGGACGCGGCGGCCTTCATCCGCGAAGTGCTGCAACGGGCCAACGCATTCGTTCCGTCCGAGGCCGGTTCGGTCCTGCTCGACTCGCCGTTCGAGCGACTCCGTGAACCGGCCTCCGCGGCGCTCTATTTTGTCGCCGCGTTCGGGCCGTCGGCACGGGCCCTCCTCGGGGCCAGCATCCCAACCGCCAAGGGCGTGGTCGGCCACGTCTACCTGACCGGCGAGGCGTTGGTCGTGGCAGACAGCGAGGCGGATCCCCGCTTCTATCCGCGATTCGACGAAACGCTGGCGTTTTCGACCCAGAACCTGCTCGCGGTGCCGATCCGGATCGAGCGCGCCGTATGCGGCGTGCTCGAAATGGTCAACCGACTCGACGGCGGACCGTTCGACGAGCGCGACCGCGCCCTCCTCGAGATTTTCGCTGCGTATACCTCGGTGTCGATTCAAAACCTGCTCGACGCGCGCTCCGCCGGCATGGCCGCGCACAGTGACGATCTCACTGGCCTCGCCAACGATCGCTTCTTCCACCGCCGCCTCGCCGCGGATCTGGAGAGCGCCGACCGAACCGGCGGAAAGCTCGCCCTTCTCTTCATGGACCTCGACAATTTCAAGCACGTCAACGACACTCACGGTCACCTCGCCGGCAGCCAGGTTCTCAAGGAAGTGGGATTCGTCCTGCGCCGCTCGGTCCGCCTGCCTGGCGTCACGCTGGCGCGCTACGGCGGCGACGAGTTCGTGATCATTCTCCCGGGCGTCGATCTCGGCGGCGCGGTGGCCGTTGCGGAATCGATCCGGCAGGACATCCGTGGCCAGGCGTTCTTGCGCGGCCGTTTTTCGTGGGCAAACGGCCCGGTCGAGTTCCGCGGTCCCTTGACATGTTCGGTGGGCGTTGCCACCTACCCGGACCACGTCCCCCGCACCGGCAGTTCGGACCACCGGCGCAACCAGCTTCTGCGCGCCGCTGATTCCGCAATGTATGCCGCCAAAGCGGCCGGCAAAGACCGCGTCAAGGTTGCCGATCTGCCGTGACACCCGCCCGAGTCCAGGGAATTCTCTGGCACGCCGCTTGCTAACATCAATGCGCCGGATCGATCCTGGTCCGGTCGTGGAGGAAAGAAAATGACCACATCGGTTCGTTCCAGGTACATCTCGTACGGCGCCGTTGCAATCGGCGCGCTCGTTCTCGGCCTCGTACTTGCCGGGGGGCTGCAACTGACACCGCGGGGGGACGCCCGCGAGGCCGCTCCGGCGGCGATCACATCTGCCAGTCAGGCGATCGAGCCCGTGGCAGCCCTACCATCCGGGACTCCGGATTTCGCCTCCCTGGCCGAACGGGTGCTGCCCTCGGTGGTGTCCGTCTACACCGAAGAGAAGGGCAAGCAGCAGCAAACTCGCCGCGCCCATCCGCAGATGGACCCGTTCGAGTTCTTTTTCGGACCCAACGGCTTGCCAGGCCAACAGCAGCCGCGCCGGCAGGGTGCCGGATCGGGATTCTTCATTCGCGCCGACGGCCTGGTCATGACCAACAACCACGTCGTCGACGGCGCGGACACGATCAAGGTCCGGCTCTTCGACAACACCGAGATCGTGGCGAAGGTTGTCGGCCGCGACCCGGCCACCGACATCGCCCTGATCAGGGTCGAAACCAAGGGAACCTATCAGCCGCTGACGCTCGGCAATTCCGACAACTTGCGCGTCGGGGAGTGGGTGATGGCCGTCGGCAACCCGCTCGCGATGGGCGAGAGCGTTTCTGTAGGCGTGGTCTCCGCCAAGGGCCGCGCGCTCGGTCTGTCGCCGGAGACACAGTCGTTTGAGAACTTCATCCAGACCGACGCCGCCATCAATCTCGGCAACTCGGGCGGCCCTCTCATCAACCTGCGTGGCGAGGTAGTCGGTATTAACACCGCGATCAACGCGGCCGGCCAGAACCTCGGCTTTGCCGTTCCGGTCAACGCCGCCAAAATGGTAATCCCGCAGCTCGAGAGCAAGGGCAAGGTGACCCGCGGCTATCTCGGCGTGACCATCAAGAATATCGACCAGAAGACCCAGGAAGCCTTCAACCTGAAGAACCGGGACGGAGCGTTCGTCGACAGCCTGAGTACAGGCGGGCCGGCCGCCAAGGCCGGGGTCAAGGAAGGCGACGTCATCGTCGGCGTTGCAGGAACCGCCATCAAGGAGACCCGCACTCTGATCGATAAGGTCTCGAGCGTTGCGCCGGGCCAGAAGGTCGACCTCGACATCATCCGCGACGGCAAGAAGACCGGCGCCACCGTCACCCTGGGCCAGCGCCCAGATGACGGCGCCACCGGCGAAGGCGACGACACCAGCGGCGATACCGCCGGCAACAAGCTCGGCTTCGAGGTCGAAGACCTGTCGCCGCGACTGCGCCGGATGTTCGAGATTCCCAATGAAATCGACGGCGCGGTGGTGACCGCGATCGGCGAAGGTTCCGCGGCGGAAGAGGGCGGGTTGCGCCGCGGCGATATCATCCTGCGCGTCAATAACCGCGAAACGGGATCTGCCGAGGACGTCACGGGGGCCCTCAAGCCGCTCGCTTCCGGCTCGCTCGTCCGCCTCTACGTCTTCCGCCCGCAGGCCAACCAGCGGAGCTTCGTCATCGTCCGCATTCCCTGATCCCCACTCCTCATGCACACCCGGAAGCCCCGGTCATTGCAATCGAAGTGACTCGGGGTTGTCCGGGCCGAACATGCCATCAGGCCGCCGGGCGACCGGCGGTCTGATTCATTCTCGGTGTAACATGGCAGGCGCTATGATTGGTACTGTCTTGGTCGTCGATGACCAGCCTCTCAACCTCCAGGCAATGGCGGATGCTCTGCGCCCGATCGGCTACGAGGTCTGGCAAGCGCTGGATGGCGAATCCGCGCTCGCCATTGCCCGCGAGCGCAGTCCCGACGTCATTCTCCTCGACGTCATGATGCCCGGCCTCGACGGCTACGAGGTATGCCGCCGCCTCAAGGCGGACTCCGAGACTCGCTTGCTGCCTGTCGTCTTTTTGACCGGGCTGGACTCTCGCCAGGCTCGTTTGCAGGGCCTCGAGGCCGGCGCCACAGACTTTCTCTCCAAGCCCTTTGACCTCGTCGAACTCGAGGTCCGGGTCAGAAACCTCGTCAGCTTCCGCCGCCTGACCCAGGACCTCGACGACGCCGAACAGATGCTCTTTGCGGTCGCGCGCGCGGTCGAAGCCCGGGACGAGGTGACCGGCGACCACTGCGAACGCCTCGCCATGGTGGCGGCCGAACTCGGTGCCAGGCTTGGCCTGCCCGCCGACGATCTCAAGGCTTTGCGCCGCGCCGGCTACCTCCACGACATCGGCAAAGTCGGTATCCCCGACGCGATCTTGCTCAAGCCCGGGAAACTCACCGACCAGGAGTGGATAACGATGCGCGCCCACGTCGACATCGGCGTGCGGATTTGCAGCCCGCTGCGCACGCTGCGGCCGGTCCTGCCGATCATCCGCCATCATCACGAGAAGCAAGATGGCACAGGCTACCCCGACCGCCTCCAGGGTGAGGACGTTCCGCTGCTTGCGCGCGTGTTCCAGGTCGTGGACATCTTTGACGCCCTGACCAACTCACGCCCGTATCGCGAGGCGGCATCACCCGCCGAGGGGATTGCGATCCTGCGCGGGGAAGCCGGGCGCGGCTGGTGGGATCCCCGCATCGTCGAGACTTTTGCACGCGTGATCGAAGAACGGTCGATCGAAAGCTGAACCCGTCGTGAGAGAGCGTGTGTGGTATGCTCGCCTCGCCGGTCGTGATCCGACCGTGCATCGTCGTCCCGCATGTTGGTATGGTCCATGCCGTCGCGCCGCATCGGCGTCGCGCAGGCAGGCGTGGGCCGGGAGCCGTGGCAGATGAGTGAAGAGTTCGAGATCCACCCTCCGGCACAGGCCGAAGGGATCAATGGCAACGTTGCAGGCTCGCACCGACGGCGATCGCGGCATCGCCGCTCACGCCGCTCGGGAATGAGTGCCGCTGAAGGCCCGGCGCTGCGCCTCGAGGGCTATCTCGCCCGTCGCGATGACGGCAAGGCCTTGCTTGTCTCGGCGAAGAACAAGTTTCACCCCAAGCCGACCGATCCCGCCATCGACGCCGCTCTGGTCGCCACACTGCACCTCGATCCAGGGTTGCGGCTCGAAGTCAACGCGGCCACGGTCAAGGGCCAGGCTCGCCCGCAGGTGACTGAAATCCTCGCCATCGAGGGCCTCACTCCCGAGGACTACCGGGCCAAGGCCATTCCGTTCTCGGAGCTGACATCGATTGACCCCTGTGACCGGTTCCGCCTCGAGACCGCGGCGGACCTCCTGGAGCCGCGCGTCCTCGACCTCGTGACACCAATCGGTCGAGGCCAGCGTTGCCTCATCGTCGCGCCACCCAAGGCCGGCAAGACAACCCTATTGCAACAGATCGCGCACGCCATCGCCATCAACCACCCGGAGGTGGTGATCTTCGTGCTACTCGTCGACGAGCGTCCCGAGGAGGTCACCGACTGGAAACGCACTATCGTGCAAGGCGAGGTCTTCGCCTCGTCCTCCGACGAGGCGATGCAGAGCCATATCGAGATCTCGGAAATGGTCATCGAGCGCGCCCGGCGACTCGTCGAGCTGGGCGGCGACGTCATCATCTTGATGGATTCGCTCACCCGCATGTCACGGGCCTACAACAACAACCAGAAATCCTCCGGACGCATCATGTCAGGCGGCATCGACGCGAGGACGATGGAAAAGCCCCGGCGTTTCTTCGGCTCCGCCCGCAAGATCGAGGGCGGTGGGTCACTGACGATTGTCGCGACCTGCCTGGTCGACACCGGCTCGCGCATGGACGAGGTCATCTTCCAGGAATTCAAGGGGACCGGCAACATGGAGGTCGTCCTGACCCGCGATCTCTTTGAGCGGCGTATCTTCCCGTGCGTCCACATCCCGCAATCCGGCACCCGTAAGGAAGAAAAGCTTTATCCGAAAGCCGACATCGAGCGGATCTTCCTGCTTCGCCGCGCCCTCGCCGCGCTCGCCCCGCACGATGCCATGCAATTGCTGCTGTCCAAGCTCAAGCAGAGCCGGTCGAACGCGGAGTTCCTCGCGACCATCCAGTCACCTGCAGGGCGCTGACCGCGCCCCGAATTGAACGGGCTGGAGCCAGTGCTCCGTCGCGCCCGGCGGCGGTGGAACCGAGGGCATAATCCGGGCGGGGGCCATCGATCTCCATTCACGCTTCGGGCCCCGTAGCTCCCGGGGCCCGTTTGCATCCGCGCGATGGTGCAGGCGTTTAGCGGCTCTTGGACAGGTCGACCGGAACGGTGATTGTGGTCGTGGTCTTGACCTTGACTCCGTCCTTGATCGCCGGCTTGAAGCGGTATCCCTTGACCGCCGCGACGCACGCCTCGTCGATACCCAACCCTGCGACTTTGAAACCACGCAGCACCTCGACGGAGTCGACAGTCCCGCGCTCGTTCACCGTCGCTTTAAGGATGACCAGGCCACTGTCCCGGCGCTTGGCCATGACCGCGGCGCGGGGCGTCTGCAGTTTGGTCTCAACGAGCACCTGGGGCGCTGAGTCCACCAAGGTAGGATCGATAAAGTCACCTTCCCGGGCCGCGGCGCCGAGGCTCCCTGGAACCGCTGCAGCGGGTCCCCCGACTTCGACGGCCGGGGCCGCCGTCGGGGGAGCCGGTACCGCCGTAGGCTGGGCCATGGCCACTGCCGGTGCGGCCGCGGGCGCCTGGGTCGGGATCACCGCCGGCACGGTCGGCGCGAGGGTCGGTGAAACTGCAGCCTGGCGCGACGCGGCCTGCTGGGCCCTGGTCTGTTCAGCCAGTTTCTTCTGCTGGACATCGGCCAACTCTTGCTCCTTCTTCCGCTGCGCCGCCTCGCGCGCGGTCAGGTCGCGCTGAAGCTGCTCGGCCCTGAGCTTCTCTTCGGCGGTGAATTGGCGACCACCGGCCTGAGCCTTTTTTTGTTCCTCGACCTGGCGGCGAAACTCCTCGGTCTTGACTTTCTCGGCTTCGAGTTCCTTCTTGATCTGGGTCTCGCGCTTCGCCAGCTCGTCGGCGACCAGCGACTTGACCATCTCGTTCATGGTCCGCCGCTGCTCCTCGGCAGAGGGGCCGGACGGGCGCAACGCGAAAAATCCTCCGATGGCGATCACGACGACGCCGCCCGCAATAGCCGGAATGAGCCATTTGTTCGCCGCGGGTGCGGCGGGGGCGACACGCACCTCCTCCTCGGGCGCCTTGAAGTACATCGCCACGTCGAGGTTCTTTTCCCGCTGGAGTTCCTGGTCCTCCTGCTCGATGTCGTTGCGGTAGAGACGGTCGATGAAGAGCGCCAGGTTAAACGTCGTCGGTGAGTAGGCGCCGCCGTAGAGCAGCTTTTCGAGATCCTTCTTGAACTCACCGGCCGAACCATGGCGATCGTCGGGTCGCTCGGCCAGCGACTTTTGCAGGACCGCCAACACATCCTGCGGAACCGCGCCTTCTTCGAACGCGAGGCGAGGCGCCGCGAGCGCCGCAAAACGTTCGGCCGGATCCGCGGGGAGCGGGTGCCCACAGAGGATGTGATAGAGCAGTGCGCCAGTCGAATAGACGTCGGCACGCTTGCTGGTTTGGCCGGAGGTCAGAACTTCGGGCGCCAGGTAGGGCGTGGCCACTTCCTGGATCGCGACCCGATCGAGGTTCGCGAGCAGACCGCGGGACAGGCCGAAGCCGGCGATCATCGCCTCGCCGTCGTTGCCGATCATCACCATGTGGGGCACGAGGAAACCATGAACCAAGGGCGCGCCGCCCACCTCCACCGCGAGGCCGGCCGCCAACCCGGCAGCGATCTTCTCGGCGATCAGCAGCGCATTGTCGATGGCAATCGGGAACTGCTCGGCAGCCACACGAGCCAGCAATTGGTCGAGGGGCTGGGCCGGGACATGATCCCAGGCGATGTAGGGCACGCCCCGCTCGCGGCCGCAGCTCTGGTTCCGCACGACACTCGAGGCTTTGAGAACCTGGGCAAGCTGGTTGACCGCCGACGCCTCGGCGCCCACTGCCGCCCGATCGAGGCCGGCCTGATCGAACCGCCGCAGCCAGACGATCCGCTTGAACCCGGAGCGTTCCATCTCGCCGGCGCGCCACAACGTGCCCATTCCGTCTTGTGAGACCTGCTTGAGAAGAAGAAAATTACCAAAGTTGATATAGGCATCGGCCATTCTGGCCCTCCCCGGACTCGACTCGTCGAACGCTAGCACCCGTCCCGCGACGGGTCAACGGTACGCGCGGCAAATTTCCCCTGCATACGCGCGAGGTGGGACTCCAAGATGATCTGTGCCGCCAGCGAATCGACCAGGTCCCGGCGGCGCTTCGGGGGCACGTCGGCACTGCACAAGCGCGCCTCGGCTTCGATGGTGGTGCCGCGCTCGTCCTCAGTGGAGATTGGCACGTCGAGGCACGCGAACAGCTCCGCGACCACCGCAGCGACGCGCGCTTCACCGCGGCCGTGGCCTGCCCGGGTCACCGGTAGTCCGACCACGACCGCCCCGATCGTGCGCGATTCCACCAGCGCCGCGACCTCGCGAGCAAGCGCGGCGGCGCCGTGAAACGCGATGGCCGCAATCGGAGTCACCACGACTTCGGCGTCGTCGCACACCGCGACGCCGACGCGCCGGGAACCGACATCCAGGGAAAGACGCCGCATCCCCTCACTGTATTCGCATTCCGCACGGCACGAAAGATGCCTAGAATGCCGGACTGTGAACCGTGCCCTGTCCCCGACCCACCTCCTGAGTCGCTTCACCAGCCGCTGCTTGCTTCCGCTTGCGGTGGTCGTCGTCGCGGCCACTCTGGCCGCGGGAAGGGCCGCGGCAGCGACGGTCGACGAACTCCTGACCGTCCAGGCCGACGACCAGCAGTGGGCGCAGGACCAACTCTGGTGCCTTTCAGGCAACGTGAAAATCACCTATCAGGAGATCACCATTCGTTGCGACGAGGTCGAAGTCGACCTCCAGACCATGAAGCTCGTCGCCAACGGCAACGTCATCATCGACCAGGCCGAAACTCGGATGTCATGCACCCGACTGCGTTTCGACCTCAATGCCAAGGTCGGAACCCTCGACGAAGTCGATGCCTATTTTCCACCGACCTATCATTTTCGCGGCAAGGAACTCGAAAAGCTCGACGCGACGAAATATCGCTTCCATGACGGCATGTTCACCTCGTGCTCGGCGGAAAACACAGCGCCGCCGTGGAGCCTCGCCATCCACGACGCCGTCGTCGAACTGGAGGGGTACGGCCACTTCCGCGGGGCCTCGCTGAGAGTCAAGGATGTGCCAGTCTTCTATCTCCCAAAACTGGTCTGGCCGGTCAAACGCGAACGTGCCGCCGGGTTGCTGGTCCCCAACTTCGGCTACAACAGTTGGCGCGGCGCCTACCTCGGCACGTCGTTCTACTGGCCCGGGTCGCGCTCGTTTGATGCCACGCTGTACGTCGACCTGTACTCGAAAGGCTACACCGGCCTCGGGGCCGAGACCCGGTGGGCGCCGGCCGAGAATGCGTACGGCCAACTCCTCGCCTACACGATCCGCGATCCGGAGACCAACTCCTGGCAGTGGAAGGCCCGCGGGCGCCACAACCAACTTTTTTCGGGTGGCTATTCGCTCAAAGCCGAGATCGACGAGCTTTCTGACCTCGACTTTTTTCAGCGCTTCGAGTCCGGCTTCGACCGCAACGCGCTGCGAACTTTGTATTCCTACTTGACGATGTCGCGCGTCTGGGGTCCGCAGGCCATCAACGCCAGGATCGAACACAGGCGCACGTTCTTCACCCAGTTCTCGACCGGCAAAACCACCGCCGTCACCCTCGACCGCCTGCCCGGCGCCGAATATCGGCTGCGTTCGACCCGGCTCGGCACGACGCCGTTGTACGTCGCCGCAACCGCCCTCGCCGACCGTTTTTTCGTCGACCGCTCGGCCACTCTGCGCGGCTCGTACGCGCGCTTTGATTTGTTCCCGACCGTCTCACTGCTCGCCCCGGGCTGGTCCTGGCTCAACATCACGCCGACGCTGGGGGCCCGTGAAACCTACTACACCTCGCGCACCTCCACAGACCGTCAGCGATTTACCGACGAACCCTTGAGCCGGCGCTACGTCACCGGCGGACTGACGCTCGTCGGCCCTTCCATGAGCAGGGTGTGGACCTCTTTGCAGCGCAAGCTCAAGCACCTCTTCGAGCCCCGGCTTGACTACACTTACGTCTCCAACCCGGGCGACCAGACCGCGATCCCGATCTTCGATGAACGCGATTCCATCCTGGTCTCGAACCAGGTCAAGTGGACCCTGGCCAATCGCCTGTTCGTCAAGAAGGGTGAGGAAGGGGGACGCGAGGTGGCGAGTTTCGAGATCAGCCAGGCGTACTCGTTTTCCGATCCCCTGACGTTCGCCCGCCCACCATTTTCCGCCAACCGGCGCGGCTTGCTCAACCTGTGGCTGCGGACCTCGCCGGTCGCCGGAACCAGCGTCGACGCGCGTGCTGACTTCGATCCCGCGTCCCACCGACTCACCAACACCCAACTCTCGGGCGGCGCCGCGATCAAGGGTGCTTCGCTGTACACCACCTGGTTTGCGAGTTTCGATCCGGTCAGCTCGCTCAACCGAGCTTCGCAAATCCGGACGACCCTCAATCTGGCCCCGACCAGCCGACCGTGGCGGTTCGAAAACTCGCTGGCATACGATCTGCATTCGCACACGCTGTTGGAGCAGAAGTATGGGTTCCGGTGGCGCGGCAGTTGTTGGTCCGCTGCGGCGGAAGTGAGAGATTATCGAATTGCTCCGTACACGACTCGTGACTACAAGATCACCATCGACCTCACCGGCATCGGCAATCTCCTCGAGATCCAGGGCGGTCTCGACGGTCGCTGAGTTGAACACCGGTGGAATTAACTCAGGCTCGGCCACATGAAGACGCGATTCCTCATTGTTCCCCTGGTCGGCGTCGCACTCGGCCTCGCGTGCCACGCCCGTACCCACGGACTCGCGGAGATCGGTGCCCGCGTCGTGACCCCCGAGAACTTTGCCGAGTTTGTCGAAATTCAGACCGGCCGGCCACTCGGGCAGATTGCGCCGGAGTTAGCCGGCGCCTTGTTCGACAGCATGATCGAGGAAGAAGTGGTGCTCGCATCTGCGGCTTCCACCGCCGATCATGCGCTGCCGCCGGCGGGACGCAGTGCCCGTGCCCGCGAGTTCCTCGCCTCCCTGTGCCCGGCCCCGCCCGAACCCGACGATGCCGAGGTCGCTGCGGCCATCGCCAAGACCGGGACGACGGGGCCGGAGCGCCTTAAGATCCGTCAACTCGTCCTGCCCGATTCTGCAGCGGCGCGCAACGCGCGCGAGCGGTTGCGCCGCGGCGAGTCGTTCGAGGCCCTGTCGCGCGAGCTGTCGCGCGCTCCCAACGCCGCGTCCGGCGGTCTGATCGGCTGGATCGAGCGTGGCCAGCTCACGCCGGAGTTCGAAACTGCCGTGTTTGGCGTGGCGGTCGGCGGCACCTCGGAACCGGTCCAATCCAACGCCGGCTGGCACGTCTTCGAGGTCACCGAGCGCCGCTCGGCAGGCAGCGAGGATCCGGCTGCCCGTGACCGAATTCGCGCCGAGCTGGCCGCGACCCGCGCCGCCGCGTCCCGGCGCGCCTGTCTTCGTCTCCTCGCCGCCAAGCTCGGCGTCCGCGTTAACTGCGAAACGGCTTCGTTTCCGTGCCACAATCCATTCGAGGGAGCCTCATGAAGCGAACATTCCTGTCACTCGTCATGGCCGCGCTCGCGGCCCTCCCGACCGCCGCCGCCGACCGTACCCTCGTCGAGGGCATCGTGGTCCGAGTCAACGACCGCATCCTCACAACCCGAGACATGCAGCGCCGCGTGCTGGAACGCGAGGGCGAGAGCGGCAAGCCCGTGACGCCGGCCGACGTCCCGGCCCTGGTGCAAGAGGCGGCCGACGAGCTGTGCATCCTCGAGCGGGCGAGCGAACTGAAGATGGAAGTCGCGCCGGAGGAGGTCACCTCGATGGTGGCGCAACTCAGGGAACAAAACCATGTCGCCGATGACGCGGCCTTCGAGAACTCACTGGCGTCAATGGGATTGACCCTCGAAGCGCTGCGCACCCGTCTGCGGGAAACGATCCTCGTCAACCGCCTGCTGGCGCGCGAGGCCGGCACGGCTCCAATCACCGACGAGGAATTGCGCCAGCGCTTCGTGCGGGACAAGGCGCTCTTCATGGTGCCGGAGCGCGTCCACCTCGAGCACATCGTGTTTCCCCTCGGCCGTGATGAGGCCAGTCTCGAGGCACGGATGGCTGAGGCCAAGCGGCTCGTTGCCGCGGCCCGGGGCGGTGCCCCGTTCAAGACCCTCGTCGATGAGACCGTCGCTGGCGGCCAGGCGACTGGCGGAGACCTCGGAGTGGTCGGCATCCCCGACCTCCGCGCCGAGGTCCGTGACGCCGTCGCCAACCTCAAGCCCGGCGAGATCAGCGAACCGTTCGTATCGCCCGCGGGTCTTCACGTCCTCCGACTCGTGGAGCGTATCACCCCGACCCTCAAGCCGTTCGAGGACGTGGTTGACGAACTGCGCCAGCGCGAAACGTTCGAGCGTAACCGCTCGCACCTCTCGAGCGTCGTCGAAGGGCTCAAGAAGCGGTACGTGGTCGAGACCCACCCCGAACTCTTTGTCCTCACCCCCGCACCCTGACCGCGGCAGGCAGCCCGCTGCTCGCGCGTCGATTTCGCTTCGCCGTCGCCCAAGCCGCCCGCGATCGTGGGCACGCGTGCGTCGCGACGCTTTCTGAGCGGCGCTCTTGGCCCCGGCCACAGGCAGCGGCTTGATCCTGTCCGTCCGTGTGGCGACGTTGCCACGAACACATGACGATGTCGATTTGCCCTGGCTGGCCCCGCTGCACCTTCGACGTCCATGAAGTCATCCGCCACGCCGTCCTGGCGGCCATCGGAATGATGCTTAGCGCGCCGCTTGACACCCGCGCCGGGCCGCTCCATGATGCGTGTGGACAAAAATGGAAGGAAGTGGACGGATTCGGCCCACTCCTGCGCCAGCAGGTCCGAGAAGGGGTTCATGGAGACGTTCCGGGGCACCTATCAGGCGACGATCGACGACAAGGGCCGCCTCAAGCTGCCGGCGCGCGTCAAGGCGCTGCTCGAGCAGAACCACGGCGGAAACGTGTTCGTCACGTCGCTGGCGCCCCATGAGCTTCGCGTCTATCCGCTCACCGTGTGGGAAGAAATCGAGCGCCGGTTCCTCGCCCGGCCGTCGATGGACCCGCTGGTACAGCGATTCCTCGAGCACGCCAATTACGGCCAGGAAGACGAGGTGGACAGTCAGGGCCGGGTCTTGGTCCCGCAGTTGATGCGCGACATCCTCGGCTCCTCGGCCGAGGTCGTGGTGTCCGGCCGCGGCCACTTTCTCGCCGTCGTGTTGCGGGAACGGGCGACCGCCGAGATCGCGCGCGGCTTCAGCACCGAGGAACTGGCCGCGCTGGCGCTATTGGAACAGTGATGGGCGATGGACACGCCGCGCCACCTCCCCGTCCTCCTCACCGAGGTCCTCGCCGCCCTGCCGGCCCGGTCGTCTGCACTCTACCTGGACGCCACCGTGGGTCTCGGCGGTCATGCCGAAGCGCTGCTCGCCCGCGACGACGGCAGCACGCTGATCGGCCTCGATCTCGACTTTCAGGCGCTCGCCCAAGCGGGCACGCGGCTCATGCCCTTCCAGGGTCGCGTCACCCTGATTCGGTGTTCCTATCGACAGCTTCAGGAGGTCCTCGACGGCCACGGCTGCGCCCCCCTGGCCGGAGCGTTGTTCGACCTCGGCGTGTCGTCGCTGCAACTCGACGATCCGACCCGGGGATTTTCGTTCCGCTGCGAGGGTCCCCTGGACATGCGCTTTGCCAGGGAAGGGCCGACTGCTGCCGAATGGCTCGCCGGGGTGAGTGAGGAGGACCTGGTGCGAGTCCTACGCGAGTTCGGCGAAGAATCCCGCTCCCGCCGGGTGGCCCGGAGCATCGTCTGGGCTCGTGAGCGCTGGCCGATCCTCACGACCACCGATCTACGCCGCATCGTCCACCAGTCGCTGGGCTGCGCCCGCGGTCGCATCGATTCGGCCACTCGGACGTTTCAGGCGGTGCGCATCGCGGTCAACCACGAGCTCGAGGGAATTGCGCCCGCCCTGGAAACGGCCGCCCGCCACCTCGGGCGAGGTGGCCGGCTCGCCGTGATCAGCTTTCACTCCCTCGAGGACCGCATCGTCAAGCAAACCATGCGGCGACTCGCCGGCCGGTGCATCTGTCCACCCGGCACCGGGGTGTGCGCCTGCCACCCAGAATCACTGCTCGACATCGTGACGAGGCGGCCGATCGTGGCGTCAGATCAGGAAGTGGCCGCCAACCCCAGGGCGCGATCGGCCAAACTTCGCGTCGCGGAACGGCGCTGATGGCCGTCACTGCCCGCCCGCTCGGCTATCACCCGCACAACGATTTCATCATTCGTGAACTCGACGCGCGCTGGCGACGCTGGCTGCTGCGGTGCGCACTCGGCGCCGCGGCCGTCAGCCTCACGCTCGCGGCGCTAGTGGGGCCGCGCCAGGCGACCGTGCGCCTTCGCTATCAGGTTGCCCGACTCAACGACGACCTCGATCGTCTCGAAGGCGAGCAGCGCCGTCTCGTGATCGAGAAGGAGATCCTGACCTCTCCACCCGAACTGGCCGCCGACCTCACCGTCCTCGGTCTCGAAGCGCTCACCCGCGACCGCGTTTTCCATCTCACACCGAGCGGCCGACTCGTCGCAGGCCACCCGAGCCCGAGCACCGTTTCGCCCCGCCACGACCTAAAACCGGCGGAGCCGCGCTGATGCTGAACCCACAACGGTTTCGCACCCTGATTCTGGTTCTCGTGGGGTGGACGGCCGTGGCCTTCGGGCGGCTTGTCCAAGTCCAACTGTTCGAACACGACGAGTGGGAAGCCGAATCACAGAAACAACGGGAGAAAACGGTCGAGGTCGAGGAACCGCGCGGGGAAATCCGGACCCGCGACGGCCGCCTGCTCGCCGGCTCGCTGGAACGAGTCGCGGTATACGCGAACCCACGCCAGGTACCGCGCGCGGCGTGGCCCGCCGTGGCCGCCAGCCTGGCGCCCGTGCTCCACCGCACTGCCGCCGACATTCTCAAGGATTTTTCTTCCCGCGACGGCTTTTTCTACCTTTTCAAGGATTTGGATCCCGAGGTTCGGCCGAGTATCGACCGGCTCCGCCAACGTGGCATCGGCTGTCTGCGGATGGAGCGGCGGATCTATCCCCACGGTTCCTTTGCCGCCCCCACCGTGGGCTTCATCGACGGTGAAGGCATCGGCCGCGCCGGGCTGGAAGCCACATACGACCGGACCCTGCGCGGCACTCCGTCGGTCTATCACGAACTCCGCGACGGCAAGATCGCGTCGACCGCCCTCGGGCTGCGCCTCGACCGCCAGGGCCGCGCCGGGCAGTCGCTTGTCCTGACTCTCGACGCCGGGGTTCAACAGGTGGTCGAGGAGGAACTCCAGCGCACCCTCGACGAAATCGGCGCCAAGGGCATCGCCGCCGTGGTCATGGACATCGACTCCGGCGAGGTGCTGGGGCTCGGGTCGCTGCCCGCCTTCGATCCCGGCAAGCCAGGGGTGGGTCCGGCCGAAAACCGCCACAATCGCGTCGTCGAAACCTCGATCGAACCTGGCTCGACCTTCAAGCCTTTCATCGTCGCCGCCGCACTGAAAGCAGGCGTGCTGCAACCCTGGGAATTGGTTGACTGCTCGGGAGGGGGCGTGTCGATCGCCGGCGTGTTCATCCACGACCATGCCCGCTTCGGGGCGCTGTCCCTTCGTGACATGCTGGCCAAGTCCTCCAACGCCGGCACCATCAGGGTTGCGTACCGGACTCCGCCAGACGCACTGGACGAAATCATCCGAGGCTTTGGTTTCGGTCGGCCGACCCGGATCGAACTGCCGGCCGAGGCGGCCGGCGTCTATCACGGCCCGCGCAATTGGTCGGCGCTGTCGCGCGCCGGGCTCGCGATCGGCCAGGAAATCATCGTCACGCCGATTCAGCTCGCCCAGGCCTATGCCACGATCGCCAACGGCGGGGTTCTGGTCCACCCGACCCTGGTGATCGAGACCCGGGATCCCGACGGCACCGTCGCCGCGCGCCACCAGGCTACCCCCGGCGAACGGGTTCTCCCCGCAGATGTCGCCCGCAATCTGGCTTCATTTCTCGAAGCGGTGGTCGACGAGGGCACCGGCAAGCAAGCCCGGGTCGAAGGCTTCCGCGTCGCCGGCAAGACCGGTACCGCCCAAAAGCCGGTCGCCGGGTCATATGCGGCCGGTCGCCACGCCGCCTGGTTCGCTGGCTTCCTGGCGATGCCGGCGCCGCGCCTGGTGATCGTGGTCTGCGTCGACGAACCGAAGGCAACCTTTTGGGCCGCCGACGTGGCGGCCCCCGCGTTTGGACGCATCGCCAACCGCCTCGTGACTCTCCTCGGCCTGACGCCGAGCGAAGGTGTCAAAACATGATGTCGCTCGACGCGCTTGCCCGGGCCTGTGGCGCGCGGTTGCGGGGCGACGGCTCGGTTCCAGTCGGGGCGATCACCCACCGAGCCCAAAGCGCAGGCGCCGGGACCGTGTTCGCTGCCGTGCCAGGGCGCCATCATCATGGCCTGGAATTCCTCGCCGACGCTCTCGGCGCGGGCGCCGTGGCCGTGCTCTCCGATCGCGATCCCGGCCCCGGTGTGGCCTGGTTGAAGACTGCGGCGCCGCGCCGCGCGATGGCGCTGGCGGCGTGGGCCCTCGCCGGCACGCCGCAACACCGCTTGCGTCTCGTCGGTATCACCGGGACCAACGGCAAGACCACGGTCGCGGACTTGATCGCGCGCATCGCCCGCGCCGCCGGTGAACGGCCCGGCGTCTTCGGAACCATCTCCTACTCGCTGCCCGAACGCACCGTTGACGCCGTTCGCACCACGCCGGAAGCGACCGATCTCGCCCCGCTGCTCGGCGAACTCGTCGCCCAAGACGGGACGATTGCGGTCATGGAAGTCGCCTCGATCGCCCTCACCCAGGAGCGGGTCGCCGGTCTCGAGTTCGATGTCGCGGTGTGGACCAACTTGACCCGCGATCACCTCGATCTGCACGGTGACATGGAAACATACTTCGCAGCCAAGGCCGGTCTTGCCGGCCTCCTACGCCGCGACCCGCCCGGCCGCCGCGTGATCGGCATCGACGATGCCATGATCCGGCGCCTCGCCGCCACGCCACGCCCCGGCGATGTCACGTTCGGCACCGCCAAGGACGCCCTGGTGCGGGCAAATGATGTGCACGCGAGCCTGACCGGCACCGTCTTCTCCCTCGTCACGCCCGCGGGTTCTGTGACCGTGTCCCTGCCCCTGATCGGCCGTCACAACCTCGAAAACGCCCTCGCGGCCGCGGCCGCCGCCTTCGCCCTCGGGTGGAACCTGGACACCATCGCGACCGCGCTCGGCGCCGCCGCGCCGGTGGCGGGTCGGCTCGAACCGGTCGACATCGGTCGACCATGCCAGGTCTTCGTCGACTACGCCCACACTCCGGACGCCCTCCAACAGGTGCTGCTGGCAATTCGCGAACTGGCGCCGGAACGCCGGCTCATCGTCGTGTTCGGCTGCGGTGGCGACAAGGACACGGGCAAGCGCGCGCCGATGGGCGAGATCGTCGCCCGCATTGCCGACGTGCCGATTGTCACCTCAGACAACCCGCGCAGCGAGGATCCCCAGGCAATCATCGACGAGGTCTTGATCGGCGTGCAGCGGGTCGGCAACCCGCGCATTCTTGCCATCGCCGACCGGCGCGAAGCGATCGCCGCCGCCCTCGCCGTCGCCGACGACCATTCGGTCATCATCCTCGCCGGCAAGGGTCATGAACAGGAGCAGATCTTTGCCGACCACACGGTGCCGTTTGACGATCGCGTCGTGGTCTGCGAACTGGCCCGGCGGAGGCGGGGATGATGCGCCGCACGCTGGCTTCGGTGGCCGCCGCCACTGGCGGGCGACTCGCAGGCCCGGCC
>Ga0210044_10005326_pt1 | contig 17443 bp, 16 predicted proteins | sample CryGey13umfilter_2_FD_183959 | JGI IMG/M metagenome (GOLD analysis project Ga0210044, IMG submission 183959) | Groundwater microbial communities from aquifer in Utah, USA - Crystal Geyser 4/9/14 3 um filter (SPAdes) (version 2) | ecosystem: Environmental > Aquatic > Deep subsurface >... | reverse complement strand
ATGACCATGGTAATCACCTCTCGTTTGCTCCCGCTTAAAAAGCAGGCAGCGTACTCGGATTACCTGGTCAATTTTCAGCGCGCACAACCCTCAAAAAGTGGTCAATTTTCAGTGCGCGGCAACAGGGAGGCGGACACGGTGCCCGGTATTTGATCAAGACACGCGATGCCGGGCCAACGCTCTACGACTGGCTGCGCATGCCAGTGCGTTCCGGCAATCAAACTTTCGCCCATGCGCTGGTTTTTCCGGAAAATTATCTGCTGATGGCGCAGTCGCTGCTGCGCGCTCTAGAGGCCATCCACACAAACAAGTACGTGCATTGCGATTTGCATGCGGGCAATATCAGCATCCCCGCCGAAATCCTGCAAGCGCCTGCCGACGGCAAAGCCGCAGACGTTTCAAGCCTGAGCTTCCAGCTCAGTTTTTCCAATCTGACCCTGATCGATTTTGGCTTTTCGATCAATTGCCAGAAGAAGCCTTACACCACGCTGCCTTTTGCGCAGGAGGGCTATCGTGCGCGCATTTCGCCGCATCTGAAGAGCGTGTTGTCAGCGATCAAGGAACAGACTGCCGGACGATTGGAAGCGGGACAGCATTGGGAAGACGTATGGCTCGATGCCGGTTTCTGGCAGCGCCTAGACGGTGCCTCGCCGCTCGATTCGATCAGAACCATAGATTGGCGCGAAGACATGTTTCAGTTGGGACATCTGCTCGCGGATATACGCGACGGCTCGGGTGACGCACGACATCTGGGAGGACGCACGGTGCGCGATGCACGGCAGACCTCGATCAACGCGCTGATTGCCGAATTGCCCGAACAACTCATGCGCTGGGGTGATGGTGTCGGCACCCCAGCACCGCAAGAAAAACCGCATCAGGAATACATCAACCGCATCGATGCCGCACTCACACAGGCGCGTAACCACGGCGACGTGGCAACCACCTCCTTTGTCACTGATGCTAAGGAATTTAGGGCAGCGCAGATGCCTCACCAGCAGAACGAGAGTCCGATCAACGGAAAGGTCGCCGCCGGGCTGCATGCGCCTGAAACCCAGTTAAAACAGAACCCGCAGCAGGGCAGGGAAAATATAACGGCAAATGGTGAGGAGAGTGGCATCAGTTCGATGCATGGAAAATCTTCTACTCATGGATCGGCCAGCAATGACAGAGTCAGAGGCACCAATAAAACACTTCCGATAAATTTAATCTGGATTGCCATAGGAATTGCGGTTTTGGCCGCATTTGGATACCCATACATAAAAGACACCGACATGATGGCGGAAATCCATCATACAGAGATGGCGAAGATCGAAGTCGAACCCAAACGAATAGCGATAGATGAGGCTGGGCAGAATCAGGCTGAAATCGAACGTTTGGCAGTGGCAGCCGCGCAGGCCAAGAAAGAACGTGAAGAGCCACTTCGACGAGAAATTGAAAACAAATCACGGGTATTTGTAGAGCGCAACGGTTCAAATATCCTTAACTCGGCATATCCTCTCGCATTCAACAGATTGGCGTACCAAAGTTCAGAAGCACAACGGGTTATAAAATCAGATGGTGGCTACACAGCCACAGTCAGGCTTAATTATTTAAATCTATTGGGAGCTTCTCATTATTTGGATATTGCATTCAACTATGACGAGAGTGGCGAATATATCGCATGGAATATTGTAGATTTTTCAGACATCATTGCACCGCATAAATTGACGCTAGGGTATCTACTTTAATAATAGTGAGCCGAACTGGAAAAATGAAAGTGATAACCAACCTACCACAGGTAATCCTGCTAACATTACTTGTTGGCCTTTTTCTGGCTGCGTGCGACCTATACGAAGACATGAAAAAGTTTATTAAACTGTTCCGCCCAGTCTGTTTTTCCTCCTGCCTCTTAGCCGGACTCATCTTTTCCTGCCCCTCTCTCGCCGACCTGCCCATCGCCCAAATGCGCTCCAGCACGGTGCGGGTGCTTTGCCTCAAACCGCCCGGCGGCGGCACCGGTTCCGGTTTCGTGGTAGGCGGCGGGGAATACGTCGTCACCAACTGGCATGTCGTCGCCTGCACTGAGGAAGGGGGCGTATCCGGCATTTTCCTGTCGAAGGAAAAAAGCTATAAAGCCCCGGTTATCTGGAAATCCCCCCAAAAAGACCTAGCGATACTGAAGCTGGGCGGGCAACTGGATCTCCCTTCCGTCGTATTCGCCAGCCAGCAAGCCGTCGAAGTGGGCGACAAGGTGGTCGCGGCGGGTTTTCCCGGTGCGGCGGATCGTGAAGAAGATCCCGGCGATATCGGTGTCGTATCGGTCGTGGAAGGGATGGTCAGCCGGTTTACCGAGCAGAATTCCGATGGGGTAAACGTCAAGTATTACCAAGTCTCCGCCGCGATCAACCCAGGCAATTCCGGCGGCCCATTATTCAACGAATATGGCCAGGTTATCGGCATCAACGCCCAGAAATCCCTGACTATGGTGCCAGTGATCGATCCTGACGCGCCGCTGGGCATCCGCGCTGAGCGGGTGCCGTTGGGCGAGGGCATAGGCTGGTCTATTCGGGTCGATGAATTGCTGCCGGTGCTCGACGAACTGCATATTCCTTACCGCACGACCAACGCCAAGCCGAATCCGCTGGTGAGGCTGTGGCGCCGTGATTCGCTGGTATTCACGGCACTGTTGGTCGCGGGAGTGTTGAGCGCATTCGCGGTGAGTATGTTGCTGACCCGGCGGGGGCGGGAGTTAGGCAAGGATGCCGTCAGCAAAAGTGTAGATTATGCCACCCGCCGACATTCGCGCCCGACGCCTGTCAAACCTGTTGTTCAGCAACGCCCCATCCTGCGGGGTGTTAGTGGGCCTTATGCGGGCAGCGTGCTGGAGCTCGACGACAAACCCGTGGGAATCGGACGCGACCCGCGCGTGAGCCAACTGGTGATGCCCGCCAACGAAACGGACATCGGGCGTCGTCACTGCGTGTTGCAATACGATGCCACCAATAATCGGTTTAGCCTGGAAGATTGCTGGTCGGCCAACGGCACTTTCATGGCGGATGGTCGGCAACTTCCCCCCGGCGAAAAACAATCCCTGCGTGCAGGCGACAGCTTTTACCTGAGCAACACCGATTACCGGTTCTCGGTGGAATTGGAGAACACATAATGCAAATGATTTCGGCTAGCCTGTCCCAACCCGGTGGGCGCAAGGTCAATGAGGATAGTTGCGTTCAGGAAACGTTGCGTAGCGGCCAAGGCATCTGGATCGTGGCGGACGGACTGGGCGGACACGGCGGCGGGGATGTTGCTTCCAGCATCGTGGTCAAAAACATGCTGAACACTTTTCGCGCCAATCCAGCCATCTCTTCCGAGGCATTAAGCGCGCATCTGGATGCCGCCCAGCTTGCCTTAATTAAGCATCAGGAAGCCGACCCCAGACTTGCCTCCATGCGCACCACGGTGGTGGCGTTGTTGGGCGATGTTAACCAAGCTATCTGGGGGCATGTGGGCGACTCGCGGCTTTATCTTTTCCACAAGGGGCGCATTCACACCCAAACCAAGGATCACAGCGTTCCTCAAGCAATGGCCGATGCAGGCGATATTGCCTATGAGGACATTCGTTATCACGAAGACAGAAATCGTCTGTTGCGCAGTATGGGTAACGAAGGAAAATTGCGTCTGACAGTCGAGACGACACCGAGACAGCTCCAGATCGGCGATGCGTTTTTGCTTTGCACTGATGGATTTTGGGAATATGTGACCGAGACCGAAATGGGCATCTCTCTGGCGAAATCGACCAGCCCGGAACAATGGTTGAATGAGATGGAAAAAATTATCCTCAAGCGCGCACCATCGAATCATGACAATTACACCGGAATCGCCGTTTTTGTGGAGCATTGATGAAACCTCGCAACCGGGAAATCAATATTTTCAACCTTTCCATGCTGGACGTGATCTCAGGTGCTATGGGAGCGTTTCTGATCATCATGGTGGTGCTCTTTCCTTACTACAAAAAAGAGTCCGTTGATTACCAGCGTGAAATCCAGCAAATAAAAGAGCAAGCCAAAGCGGGGCAGGAAGCCGCACGCAAAGCGGTGGCAGATGCCGAACAAGCACGCGCCCGTGCCGAAGCAGAAGCGCAGGAAAGTCAGCAGCGCGTTGAAGCGGCGCAGCATCAACTTGCCAAAACTTTTCTAGTGATCCACATTCAATGGGAAACGCCGAAACAGGATGTGGACTTGCATGTCATCGACCCTTCTGGTGCCGAGTTCTCTTACAATAGCAAGACCGTTCCCGGTCATCCCGGCGAACTGAGCGTCGATAGCCAATATGGCCCAGGAAATGAAGTTTGGACGGCACACGATGCAAAACCGGGAAACTACATGATTTATGCCAACTTATTTGATTTGCATGGAGAAACAAGAGTGCCCATAATTAAAGGGAGGGTAATCCATCGTGATGGCAGTGCATCGTTGCCCGACGTACAGCTTCGGGAGAGCAAGCAAAAAACTCTGATCGCCACGGTGACGGTCGAACAAAATGGCGCGGTTTCAGTACATTGAACAAATAATATTTTTCTGTAACAACTAAATAAGGGGATGACAGCATGGCCATGAAGCGTTGTGATAACGGGCATTATTATGATTCGGACAAACACACCACCTGCCCTTCTTGCGGTGTGGCGGATTTACATATTGATCCTACGATTGCCAGAGGCAGAAATAGCGCCGTATCACCGTCTAGGCCCGATCTCGACGTGCCAACCCGCCCGCGTGGGCAGCAAGCCAAGACGACACCCGTTGAAGATGCAAAAACGCGTGCTCGTCGCGACCAACAGGCCGCACCCGAATTAGTACGCGATCCCGGAGCAACCGTGGCGGTAGTACGCAAGAAAATGGGAATTGACCCCGTGGTCGGCTGGCTGGTGTGCGTGGAAGGTGCAGAGCGTGGACGCGACTACCGCATTCGCAGCGAACGTCAATACATAGGACGCGATCAGAAGATGGATATCTGTATCGGCTGCGACGACGCTATTTCACGCGAGAATCATGCGGCTATCAGCTTCAATCCAAAAAAAGGCACTTTTCTAGTCATTCCGGGTGATGGTCGCGGCATCATCTATCTGAATGACGACGAGGTAGCCACACCGACAGAATTGCAAGCCTACGACGTGATCGAACTGGGGCAAACCAAGCTCATGTTTGTTCCCTTTTGCGGTGAGCAATTTAAATGGGCTTGACCCCAGATCATATCCAACGCTGTGACAGCTGTATGGGAATAAAGGGGGCAGAGATGTCTGCCCTCTTTGCGGATATCGCGAAAGCGAAGATGATCTTTTGCCGCAGTTCCTTACTGCAAGCCGCGAAGTTATTCGTTGTTAGCCGATCTAATGAATTCTGACCATTTTCAGGGGTTGTGTCCTGGCTGCTTCGCCGAAAAAGCCAGCATTTCCACCTGCCCGCACTGCGGCTACGATGAAAGCCTGAAGCGCAGCCCTCTGGTGATGCCGCACCGTGCCTTGCTGCACCACGGCCAGTACCTGATCGGACGTGTACTCGGCAAGCCCGGCGGCTTCGGCATCACCTATCTTGCCTACGATACTAGACTGCAAAATCTGGTGGCGATCAAGGAATATCTCCCGCGCGATCAGGCCGGGCGAGATACCGACCATCTCACCATCGTCCCCCACAGCGACGACGACGAAGAGTTTTTCAAATTCGGACTCACCCAGTTTCTCGCCGAAGCTAGGACCTTGGCGCAGTTCGACCATCCCAACGTAGTCAAGGTCAAAACCTTTTTCGACGAGAATAGCACCGGGTATCTGGTGATGGATTACTACGAAGGGATGACGCTGGCGGAATACCTGGAACACCAAGGTGGAAAACTGCCGGAAAAAACGGCAGTAGGAATCTTGATGCCGATCCTCGACGGCCTGCGGGAAGTTCACGCCAAAGGCTTTTTGCATCGCGACATCAAACCGCAGAACATCTACCTCACCACCGGCAACCGTCCCATCCTGCTGGATTTTGGTGCGGCTCGCTTCGCCATGGGAGAACGCAGCCGCAGCCTGTCGGTGGTGCTCTCCGAAGGTTATGCGCCCTACGAGCAATACCACCGGCGTGGAGAGCAGGGGCCTTGGACGGATATTTATGCCTGCGCGGCAGTGCTGTACCACATGGTGACCGGGGAGTTACCACCTCCAGCGACGGAGCGCCGTGAGAAGGACGAACTAAAAGACCCGCGAGACTTTGGCGTTTCTGTCAGCGTGGCGCAGGCCATCGAGCAAGGCTTGGCGATGGAACTCAAGACACGCCCCGGCAGTGTGCAGGCTTTTCAGGATATGTTGGTCGGAAATCAGCAAGCGCCTGAGAAAATAACAAAGAATCCTCTGACCGATGATCCCTCCCCCCCAGATGAAGACTCTGAATTCACCGTTGTTTCCTGCCCGTCGTGTGGCACGGGCAACCGTATTCCTCAAGGCAAGTCGCTGAATGAGGCAACTTGTGGAAAGTGCGGCAACCAGTTGAAGTCGCAGGCCGAAGAATTTTCCACCGCCGTCTGCCCCTCATGCGGCACGACCAACCGAATTCCCAAGAGCGAACCCAACAAGCAAGATGCCAAATGTGGCAATTGTGGTAAAGGTTTGGGCTTGGCGAATAGCGCTCCCGGCTGGATATTTTTGGTGTTGGGGCTAGGCATAGTATTGCTGATAGCGTTCTCTCAATGAACTTAAACGCAACCACAGGTGATCAAAAAACATGACTGCAGAACGCAAATTCACCATCGGACGCGCCCGCACCTGTGACATCGTGCTGGCCGATGATTCCGTCAGCCGTCAACATGCCGAGCTAACCTTCCTGCCGGAAGGCAAGTTGTTATTGACCGATTGCCGCAGCACTCATGGCACCGCGCTGGTTACGCCGAACGGTGCGCAACCGGTTCGTCAGGAGTTGCTGTCGCCCCTCGACACCGTGCAGTTCGGGGATATACGCATGCCGGTCAAGGAGCTTCTGGAGGCAATACGCCTCAAATTTCCCGCATTCGAGGCAGGCGGTGTGCAACCTCCTCCCGGCGTCGAACCCTCGCCGCAACGCCCATGGGTGCAAGGGGAGCGCCTAGTGCGTTGCATTTGCGGCGCAGTGAAGGCCAAGAGCAGTAATTGTAAGGAGTGCGGCGCATGAACAAATTATGGTTATTACCCAACCGCTGGCAGGTTTTAGGCATTTCATTGGCGTTGGGCTGCCTTTTTATCGGGGGAATGACACTGCTGCTCGGGAAAGGTCCGGCAGCATCGCATGGCGGGATCATCCTGCTCGACAGCGCCACAACCACGTTTCCATACCCGTTTACCATCCAGAATCTGATGCACCTATTTTTCTTTATCGGGTTGGGCGAACTCTATGCCCGCTGGCGGACTGCTGAACGTGAACACGCTTTTCTAAACCAGAGCTACTTGCCGGAAGATGACGAAACCGTGCTGCAATCCCATGATCTAGGTGCGATTCGCCGCCGCGTGGCGGGGCAGCATGATGCCGAACATGGTTTTTTGCCTTCCCTGATCGACCTGAGTATTTTGCAGTTCCAGGCCAGCCGTTCGGTGGATCAGGTGGTGAGCGTGCTCAACAGTTCGCTGGAACTCATCGCCCATCGCGTGGACTTGCGTTATGCGATGACGCGTTACGTGGTGTGGGTGATTCCCACTATCGGTTTCATCGGCACTGTGTTGGGAATCGCCTTTGCTATGGAAAATATTAATCCGCAGCAACCTGATCTGAAACAGTTAACCGCCTCGCTCGGCATGGCTTTCTATACCACGCTGGTAGCACTGGTGCAAAGCGCCGTTCTGGTGTTTATCCTGAATGTGGTGCAGGCGCGGGAAGAGCGTAGCGTCAGCGATGCCGGTCATTACACCCTGAAAAACATGATTAACCGGCTCTACACTGGTAGCTAGGTAGCACGATGTTTTGTGCTGACGGACGGCAGCAACAAGCAAACTGGATTCATAGGCATCACGCATAACGGAATTTGATGGGGGAGATTTGATGAAAATAAAAAATGTGCTGTTCCCGTTGCTGTTATGGCTACCTGTCGCAGCTTGGTCGGCTAACGAACCGGCAAAACTTAAAATCAGCCAGACGCGCGCCGCTGTGCCGGAAATTTCGGCCTATCTGGACATCCGCAACGCGGAAGACGGCTTTATCTCCACCATCCAACCCAATCAACTGGATGCCAAAATTGGTGTCAACCAAGCCACTATATCGGCGGTGACCTCATTTGATAAATCCGGCGAGGGAGTGGCTTATATCTTCTTGGTGGATATTTCCAAATCGCTCAAACCGGAGCGCTTCGCCCAAATACGAACAGCACTGAGCGGCTGGACGGATGGCCTGAAAGAAAAAGATCGCGCCGCACTGCTCACTTTCGGCAACGAAGTGAGAACCATTGTGGATTTCACCTCCGATAAAACAGCGCTTAAAAACAAAATCGGAGAACTCACGCTGAGCGACAACAACACCCTGCTGCACGATGCGCTGGTTCAAGCCATGGACTTGGGAAGACGCGCCGACCACGACTTGCCGGGACGGCGCGTGGTCGTCATGCTTTCGGATGGCTTGGACGACGCAGCTGGCGGCAGAACGCGGGAAGAAATACTGACGCGCATGAAGGAGGACCGTGTCCCCATCTATGCCATCGGTTTTGCCAATCATCCCATGAACCCCAAGAAGGACGAGGGGTTGAAAAGTCTGGGGACATTCGCCCATGTTTCCGGCGGAGAATATCTTGCCGCCGGAAACGGCCCGTTGAACGATGCTTATGCCACGCTGCACAAACGCATTCAGGAGGTGCTGGTAACGCGGATTGCCTGTCCGAAATGTGAAGCGGATGGGCGTGATTATCCCCTGCACCTGACATTGAAAGTGGGTACCCGGATTCTGACCGATCAACAGGATGTACGCTTGCTGCCGGGCGCTCCGCCGCCCACTGCACTGGTGCAAGCGTCTCAGCCGCCACCGCCCGGCACACACTGGAGTATTTATGCAGCAGGAGGCGTGGCAGTTTTGCTCCTGATTGCCGCAATGATCTGGAAAGCACGGCGTAAACCGCCAGTAGAACCGGAACCGGTTCACGTCGAAGAAATACTTCCGCCGCCTATCGTACCCCTCGCCCCCCAACCCGATTGGGAGGAAGCACCGCCCCCCCCTAGAAAGTCAGGTCGACACGTACAGCTAACTGCTGTTTCGGGGGCGCTACGCGGCCAGGAATGGGAAGTGGAAGTCACGGACGAAACGGTTTTGGGGCGATCAATCAATTGCGACGTGGTGATCGAAGACGATGACGAAGCATCCTCTCGCCATTGTTTTCTGTCCTGCGAGAATGGCACGGTCTTTGTGCAAGACATGGGTTCCACCAACGGCACTTTGGTAAACGGAGTGCCGATCCTTGTACGCCATGCGCTTGTTGACGGCGACCTAATTCTGGTTGGACGCACGGAAGTTCGCATCACGATAGGGAAGGAATTTCAATGATAGTAACACCAGGATGCAGCCAGAATATCGGGGCGCGCAACAGTCAGCAAGACGCCTTTGGTTTCAGCGATATTGATGACCGACGCTTTGCAAATCATGCAGGGATACTTGCCGTAGTAGCCGATGGCATGGGCGGCATGGCTAACGGTGGAGAAGCCAGCCATCTGGCGGTCAAGGTCTTTCTCAGCAGCTACATGAGCAAACCTGCTACCGAGTCCATTCCGAACGCGCTGACACAGGCATTAGCTGATGCCAACAACGCGGTTTACCAATTTGCCAAAAGTGCAGGTCAGGAGGAAAACACTGGCACCACACTGGTTGCCGCTGTGGTTCACGGACAAAATCTATACTGGATTTCTGTCGGCGACAGCCGTCTTTACCTGTGCCGCCGTGGGCGGCTAACCCAGGTAAACGAAGATCACCTGTACGCCCACGAGCTGGATCGGGATGCCGCAGCAGGAAAAATCACCCAGAGCGAAGCATTGAATCACCCTGAACGTGGCGCGCTGACCAGCCATCTCGGGCAACCCACGCCGGAAGAAATCGACTTTAACGTCAAGCCATTCCCGCTGGAGGCAAGTGATCGACTTATGCTATGCAGTGACGGTCTGTACGCCGCGCTTAATGATCAGGAAATGGCACGAACGTTAGCCGGAAAACCACAAGATGCCGCCGATAGCTTGGTTAATCAAGTATTGAACAAAAAACGACCCGGTCAGGATAACCTCACCGTCGCAATATTAAGTTGCGAGGAAGAGCAGAGCATCATCCCGCAAGCGAAGAAAGTGATCTCTCCCGATTTAACTAACGAAAAAATACAACCTGCGCGGGGGAAAGTGCCTACCCTGATTGCCACGCTGGTTTTAGTGATGCTCGCCAGTGGCGCAGGGCTGGGCGGATATTGGTGGTATGACAGGCAATATACCAGCGTGAATGCAACGAATGGCAAGCTGAAACTTGAACAGCAAATAGCGTTTATTGATTGGTTGAAACGGCTGATACGGCCTGAAAAGGAAAATACACCACCAAGCGATAAGCCAGTCGTTGTGCAAGAACCCAAACCTGTTTCACCGGATACGCAGTCAGCACCAGCAGTGGGCGGAGTTTCAACTCCTGTTTCTGCGTCTGCTTCCCGCGTACGGGTTGAACATAGTGAAAGTGCTGGAACAGGTGTGCCCGTAACGAATGATGCAAATGTTGAGCTAGGCGCTAAGGAGACGGAAGCGGCAAGTGCCAAGAAAGAGGCAGAGGCCAAGGCCAAGAAAGAGGCAGAGGCCAAGGCCAAGGCCAAGAAAGAGGCAGAGGTCAAGGCCAAGAAAGAGGCAGAGGCCAAGGCCAAGAAAGAGGCAGAGGCCAAGGCCAAGAAAGAGGCAGAGAAAGAAGCAGAGGTTAAGGCAGCGTCTCCAGTTGATGTGACAGCTAATCAGCCGAGCATAATAAATACGGAAATAAAAGAGAAGGGAAAACAGGTTATTCCAAGCGAAAGTACACCACCCGCGCAACTACCAACTGTAGAAGGCACAACAATCAAATTAGCTCCAGCAGTCGAAGGCGGAAAACCTGCTGTAGGGGGAGAGAACTAACATGTCAGAATTCTCCCCGTTTTGTCCTGATTGTTTTCATGACAAAGGCCACGTCCAGATCTGCCCGCATTGCGGTTGGGACGACAGCGAAGCACCCATCGAAACGGTGTTGAAGCCCGGCACCTCACTCCATCACGGCCAATACCTGATCGGGCGCGTACTGGGCAAGCCGGGTGGGTTCGGCATCACCTATCTGGGGTTCGACACCCGGCTGGAAATCAAGGTCGCGATCAAGGAGTATTTCCCGCGCGAATGCATCCGTAAACACGACCACGCAACGGTATCTGCCCCCACGACCGAAGCCAAAGAATTCCGCGTCGCGCTGGATGGTTTTATGAAGGAAGCCCGCACGGTAGCCAAGCTCAAACATGCCAACATCGTTCGGGTGAATAATTTTTTTGAGGAAAACGGCACCGGCTATCTGGTCATGGACTACTACGAAGGCCTGACCCTCGCCGAGTATCTCCAGTCCAAAGGTGGCAAACTAACCGAGCCAACCGCATTGGCGACCCTCATGCCGATTCTTGACGGCTTGAGGGAAGCCCATCAAGCAGGCATCCTCCATCGCGACATCAAGCCGCAGAACATCTACCTCACCACCGGCAACCAACCCATCCTGCTGGATTTCGGTGCTGCGCGGCCAATTGTGAGAAGGGATGCTTCGCTCCAGGCGACTATAGGGCTATACACCCCCGGCTATTCGCCCTTCGAACAGCAAATGACCAACGGCAAGCAAGGCCCGTGGACGGACGTGTACGCCTGCGCCGCGACCCTCTACCACATGGTGACAGGAGAATGCCCGCCGCCCGCAGGCGACCGCATACTGGACGGTGACCCCTTGATCGACCCGGCGGAATACAGGGTAACGGCCAAGCTGTCGGCGATACTGGTCAAGGCGCTGGCGGTGAAGCCTGAGGGGCGTTATCAGACCATTGCTGAGTTTCAGGATGGCTTGACCGGGAATCAGCCCCAAGAGCCGGATGAAGACTCGGAAGTCACCGTCGTTTCCTGCCCCACGTGCGGCACGGGCAACCGTATTCCTAAGAGCAAGTCGCTGGCTGATGCGACGTGTGGCAAGTGCGGCAACAAGCTAAGGCCAGAGGTCGAAGAATTCACCACAGCCAGTTGCCGCTCGTGCGGCACATCTAACCGAATTTCCAAGAATACAGCCCTGCAAGAAGCTAAATGTGGCAATTGTGGCAAGGGGTTGGGAGCGGGTCGCTCAGATGGCTGGAAGTGGGCATTAGGGATCGGTGGAGTGTTGTTGGTAATCGTGTTATTCAGCGTGATGAGAGGGGAGAAAGAGGCGATGGAGGTGAAGCTGGAAGCGCAGCGACAGGCTGCTGCGGCTGATGCCCAACGCGCAGAGGCTACACGGCAACAGGAAGCTGAGCGACTGGTTGATGCCCAACGTGCAGAGGCTACACGGCAACAGGAAGCGCAGCGACAGGCTGATGCCCAACGTGCAGAGGCTACACGGCAACAGGAAGCGCAGCGACAGGCTGATGCCCAACGTGCAGAGGCTACACGGCAACAGGAAGCGCAGCGACAGGCTGATGCCCAACGCGCAGAGGCTACACGACAACAGGAAGCGCAGGCGCTGGCTTCGTTTCGAATGGAGGGACAATGGGCTGTCAACTTCAGTACTCCCGACGGCACTTCATACGATGGATACGTCAGAGTCAATGAAAGGAACAGCAATGGCATTTCCAGCGGGATAATGGAGCTTTCCTATCGGATCAAGGGGGAGTATCGAAAGGTTCGGCAAGATGCAACGGTTATGGTCGAGGGAAACAAGGTATCTGTCCACTGTATCAATCCAGTCGTGCTAAATAGGTCGGATATAAAATATAATGCGGATACTTTCTTCCTGACGGTTCAAAATTCTAAGTTGCTCAAAGGTCACACAAAGGATATGGCTGGCACCACGGGTGCTGCGACATTCACACGGTGAATGTCGCAACACTTTTGACAGTGACAACAGATAAAGGAAAGTGAGAAAGTGAATTTTGGAACAATTTAGAAAAGGCTTGGTGTTCATCCTCGCCGGCTGGTCGGGTTATTTTGTGATGGCGATTGAGTTGTTGAGCGGGCGCATTCTTGCACCCAATTTTGGCAGCAGCATCTATGTGTGGGGCGGCGTGATTACCGTGTTCATGCTGGCGCTTTCGGTGGGCTATTTGTTGGGCGGACATCTTTCGGTTCATGCGCCCAGCTTGCGGCGACTGGGTTACCTGATGTTGGGTGCGGCAGTGGCAACGCTGCCGGTGGTGTTCTGGGGAGAGCCGCTGCTGGACCGGATATTCGAGTTCGCCCATGACCCGCGCTATGGCTCGTTGCTCGCCTCTTCGGTGTTGTTCTTCTTGCCGACCGCGATCTCCGGCACGGTATCGCCCTACTCCATTCGTCTGCTGGTGAAGCAACTGCATGTCAGCGGCAAGTCGGCGGGTTCCTTGTATTTCGTCTCGACTTTTGGTAGTGCGGTCGGGACGATCTGTACCTCGTTTTATCTGGTGTTGTGGTTTGAAATCAATCAAATTTTTATTGGCATGATTGCTGTCTCGGTCCTCATCGGGCTGGTGGCAGTCTTATTGGGGGGCTTGCATGATAAGAAATAAGTGGGTTGCGGCGCTGGTCGCAGGGATGTTATTGGGAAACGCGGCTTGGGCCGGGGCAACCGAGTTGTATAACAAGAAATCGTTATATCGCAATATTCTGGTTTATGAGGATGACGGCCTGCGTTGCATGAAATTCGGGCGTACGACTGGTAGCAGGCAAAGCTGTATCCAGCTTTCAGATCATGACAAGCTGATCTTTAACTACACCAAAATGATGATGGCGGCGCTGTATCTTAATCCTGAACCCAAGCATATTCTGATTGTCGGCTTGGGCGGCGGCACTTTGCCCAGCGCGTTGCGGAAGTTGTTTCCAGCCAGCCAGATCGACGTTGTTGAAATTGACCCTGCCGTTGCAGAGGTGGCGCAACGCTTCTTCTATTTTTCATCAACTGGCAATACTAAGGTGTTTGAGGAAGATGGCCGGGTGTTCGTTAAGCGCGCCTTGAAGCAGAAGGCGAAATATGACTTGGTAATGCTGGATGCCTTCGACCACGAGTATATTCCCGAGCACATGTTAACCAAGGAGTTCTTGCTGGAAGTGCGCGGACTCCTCACCGAAAAAGGGGTGCTGGCCGCGAATACTTTCTCATCGAGCCGGTTATACGATTACGAATCGGCGACTTACTACAGCGTCTTTGGCGATTTTTACCGGCTGAATAAGAACAATCGCGTGATTCTTCTGCGTAAGGGCGGGCTACCTGCAATGTCAGAAATTGTCGGTAACGCAAAAAAGTTCGAAGATCGGTTCCGCCCGCTGGATACGGGGAAACACGAACTATTGCCGCTTCTCGCAGTGGAGAGCGGCTGGCCTGCCGACACCAAAATATTGACGGATCAATACTCCCCGTCGAATCTGCTGAATGCACAGCGTTAATTAAAGGGCACCCCGTTTTTATAGAATTCAAACAAGGGAGTGAATCATGGCTAATCAAATGTCCGATATATTGGTGGTGTTGGGTATTTATTTAATTATTTATCTGGCGCTTTGTTATGTGCTTTCCCGTGTTGGGAGGAAATTTGGCGTAGGTTCTTTCGGCAGCTTTTGTGCGCCAATATATAATATTGTGTTGCTGTGCAGATGTGCAGGGATTTCCGGCTGGTATGCCTTAGTATTCTTTATTCCACTGGTCAACATAGTGGCATCAGTATATCTCTGGGGTACTATTGCCCAGAAATTAGGCAAGAATTTTTGGATTTACGGGTTGGGCATTAGCTTGATTGGTATCCCCGTATTTTTTATTGCATTCGACAGCTCACACCCGGTGGCGGAGCAAGCTTGGGTCGATGCAGTAGTTCCTGCACGTCCTTCTGCTCAGCCGTCCAAAGTGACGGGCAATACAAGCGCACCCAATCCTCCCCCCCGTGTGGCTAGCATGCTTTTCTTGAAAGGCGATTTAGTTGGGAGTTCGCTTGAATTGCCGCATGAGGGCATCATCATCGGGCGCGATCCGGCTCGTGCCAATCTGGTCATCGCAAACCCCGATATTTCCAGTATGCATGTAAGAATTCAACCGATGTCAGGAAACTCTGGCGGGGTTGTCGTTGAGGACCTTGGTTCGACTAATGGTACTTACTACAAAGTAAATGGCAGTTGGCAGCCTATTTCCTCTCCACTTCCATTGGCCGGGGCAACAACGACAGAAATCCGCTTAACAGATATTGATATCGCCAATTTTCAGGTGAGAACCTGATGGTGTCTCGACGGATTGGATGAAGCTGGATATGACGTAAGTCTCGATCGCTACGCAAAATTGACGAAACAAGGGGCAGTTGATGTAAAAATGAGGATTACAGGGGCAAGGTTAGTTTCGTAAAGTCACCGGCAAGGGTACGCATATGGGCAACTTTACCTTGGCTTTAGTACGCTACGGGCAAAGGAGTCGCTTAAGAGGACATAATCTGAATGAACCGATCAGCATTTCGAGAAGGAAAATCTTGAAACAACGGAGCCATGAATAAATCAAATCGTTTTTCCCTCGGAGTACGCGAACGCGCTGACCGTATGGTGCAAGAGCATCGCAACTAGCCAGCGGTGGTGGCACAAGGATAGTAGATAAATTCAGCAGGAATGAGGCAGCGTCATATAGCCCATTGTTTATAATTGGAGGTGGCAATGTTAAGGCTTTTTTTTAGTTGGATACTTATTGTTGTACTTTCTGGTTGCGGAGAAAAACCAGGCGTAGTCGTTACTGCAGATGCAGCAACTGTTTCGCAAAGCGAACTTCAAGCACAAGAGGCCGAGGCTAAACTAAGAATAATTCGAGCTGAAGTCGAATCGAAATTAATTCAAGATGCAGCGCGAGCTGAGGAAGAAAAGCAAGAAAATGCATCTCTAGCAAAAAAACTGGCTGAATCTGCGGGTAGAAAAATTATGGGGCAGGCTGGTGGAGGTCAAGACTACCGTGTGAAAATAATCAATTGGGAGTACGACAAGCCCAATGATCAATTCGAGATAAAAATTGAAACATATTGGAACGGAAAGTTTTTTAGAAGCAACGACTACGAAGTTGATGGCATCATCAAATGTAAAAGGGATGGAAGTGGTGCAAATTTCGCAAGAACGTATGTCAATTCAAATTTTGAATCTGCGGAAGAAAATATGAACTGGCTTGAGGGAACCTTAGCGCTCGGGATGCTCCTTGGCGCGAGCAGTAGTGAATAATATCCCTCCGCAGCAAGTAACCTTCCCTCTGTTTTTCGTCTTTCAAGAGGCGGGTTTCATGCTATCAGTTTTTCCTGTTGCTGATCGGTGAGCCAGTAATCCAAATATTGTTTTGATGACTTGTAGCCCAGCGTCGAGTGTTGCCGTTTCCGGTTGTAGAACACCTCGATGTATTCAAAGACTACCTGCCTAGCAGTCTGTCGGACTTATTCTGTAACTCATCGATTTAATTAATGTGCTTAAAATTTAAGCACATGTATATATCTTTACTGAAGTTTAGACACACGCTGTTACCCGCCGCCCAGAAATTCCCAAGGTAGCGAAGCACGACAAACACAAAACACAGCGATCAGACACCGACAAACGCGACACCGCGCCCCTCAACATCGCAAACGTTGATCCTGCCCCGGAAAAGGCATCACGAAATTTCCCGACTTCGGGTTGTAGGCATGGCGCACGCGAAGTCCAATAAATTGAATTCGCATCCATTGCCTGGTCGGATGATGGCGCGATGCGCGTGCTTCGCGGCGGTTCATGGGGCAGCGAACCGCAGAACGCGCGCTCCGCGCTCCGCTTCGGACTCGATCCTGCGAGTCGGGGCAACGGCGGCGGATTTCGTATAGCCAGGACGCTGCCGTGAGGCAGCAGTAGTGTATCTAAGGGGCGGGATTGCCAGATCTTAACCTCGCCGGCGACAGCATCGGTTAATTAAAAATTAAGTTCCGCGAAAGCGGAAGGTGGGGTTCAATGTCGCTTCAGGGGCGGGTGCTGCAGACCTTCTTTTCTGGAAGCCGACACTCGAGTCTGTTTCTCTGATTTTTTCAGAAAAGATCCTGCCTGACTGGTGTTGGAGCTGGAGCGGTCATTGGTATTGGATGCCAAAACTCGTTCCTCGACTCAAAAGCAGCCATTCGCCCTCACTATTTTTCGAGCCTCGCTGACCGGCTCCTTAGGCCGATTATGCAAAGTCATTGATTATGGAAAGTAGCTGGGTTGATTGGCGGTAAGGCCTAGGCAGCATGGTGGTTAGCAGCAGGTGACAGTGCTGATGACTAGACATAATCTCGGCGGTGATCT
>Ga0210044_10005325_pt1 | contig 17445 bp, 11 predicted proteins | sample CryGey13umfilter_2_FD_183959 | JGI IMG/M metagenome (GOLD analysis project Ga0210044, IMG submission 183959) | Groundwater microbial communities from aquifer in Utah, USA - Crystal Geyser 4/9/14 3 um filter (SPAdes) (version 2) | ecosystem: Environmental > Aquatic > Deep subsurface >... | reverse complement strand
TCGAACCTTGCGGAAGTCCAGGTGGTGGTCTGGTGACAGTCCTGGCAATTATTCGAACTGGCGATATGGTTTGCACTTTTACCTGTGGCTCGCGTGCCGTTATGACAGCTGACGCAGTTGTCCGTCACGCCGCCGTGGTCGAACCTTGCGGAAGTCCAGGTGGTTGTCCGGTGACAGTTTTCACAACTATTGGAGCTTGCGATATGGCTGACTCCCTTGCCCTGTGCCATCGTTCCATTGTGGCAACTGGAGCAGGTTCCCATCACCGCATCATGATCCACCCGGCTGACAATACTCCAGGACCCCGCGGTGTGACAGCTTTCACAAGTTTGACTTGTTTTGATGTGGTTGGCAGGTTTTGGGGAAGCCGCGATTTGGCCGCCCTGGTCGTGACAGGAGGAACAATTGGTGGGGACCCCTTTGAATACACCGCGAACATGACATTTTTCACATTCAACTTTTTGATGCGCCCCGGTCAAGGGAAAACCGGTTTGAAAATGATCGAACTCGGAGGACCCGTCCCAACTTTTTTCGTCATACGTTGTTTCGTTGGATAAAATCCCTTTGTCTGGAAGTGTTTTTGTGGCGGGTTTTTTAGGGTTGTCAATGGTTTGAGGTTCTCTTGCGGGTGGCTTACTTTCTTCTTTTCCAAACAGGAAATCCCAGAAACCTGCGGTCTGGATTCTTGCCTTGTGATCGTCTGCCGCATAACTGCGAGCTTGAGAGCTGTGTGAATTTTCATCCATAAAAACCGGTTCCGCAGTGGCCACTGCCCATGAACCGGTGGATGCCAGCAAAACAGCCAAAAGCAATAAAATCCTCACCATGCGACAACCTCCAATCCCATGCGATTTCCCGAGTTGCATTGATGGTCCTGAATCAAAATGATTTATGAGGTTTTTAAACATGGGACGAGTCCTCAACGGCGAATGTTGATTTCTTTAAAAGACTCTGTCGTGTGGCATCTTTCACATTGCTTCCCGAATTTCCCCCTGTGGATGTCATCCGCCTTATGACATCCCGAACAAAGTTTGGGTAGTTCCACCTTTTCATCGACCGCGGCGGTATGACAGGCATGACAGTCCATTCCTGCATGCGACCCATCGAGTTTGAATTTGGTTTGTGCGTTGTGATCGAACTTCCAAAGGTTCCAGTGATTGGGGTTGTGGCACAATTCACACTCTTTCCCCAGGCGATTTTTGTGGATGTCATCCTTGGCGTGGCAATGGATACAATTGGCCTTAACCTCCTTGAATTCTGCCGATAGATGACAATCCTGGCAGGTGGCAACCGCATGAATCCCAATGAGAGGGAAGTTCGTCAGGTCATGATTGAATTGAATATCCTTGCTCCACGCCGTTTCGTTGTGGCATTTATCACAGCTTTCCCCTTCCTGGCCTTTATGCATGTCGTCGGCCTTATGACAGCCGTAACAGGTTTTTGGGAGTTTGATATATTTATCGGAGGCCTGGGTATGGCATGAATGGCAGTTAATATTTTTGTGCGCGCCCTTGAGAATAAAGTCGGTCTGCCGATCGTGTTCAAACTTCCAAAGGTTCCATCCTTCGGTCGCATGACACAATCCGCATTCCCGGCCCAGTCGATTTTTGTGAATGTCATCCCTGGTGTGGCAATCGACGCATTCCCTGCCCACATCTTTAAATTCGGGAGAAAGGTGGCATTGTTCGCAGGTGGTTAAGGCGTGTAACCCGATGAGAGGAAACCGGGTTTTATTGTGGTCGAATTTAACGCTGGTGATCCAGTTCCGCTGATTGTGGCACTTATCGCATTTTTTCCCCTCCTGCCCCTTGTGAACGTCATCGACCTTGTGGCAGTCGTAGCACTGGGTTCCGAGCTTTTCTTTTTCTGGAATTCCCTTGTGACAATTTTTGCATTGCAGTTTTGCGTGGCGATCGACCAGCTTGAACCGGGTGTCCTTGTCATGATCGAAATGAATTTTCCCCCACACGGTTGAACTGTGGCATTTGTCGCATTTGAGTCCGAATCCACCCTTGTGGTCGTCATCGTTCTTATGACAGGAGACGCAATCCATTTTCAATTTTTCTTTGGCTGGGTTTCCCTTGTGGCAATCCCTGCATTTTAATTTTGCATGACTGTCCTTCAGAGGGAACTTTGTATCCTTGTCATGGTTGAAACTGACGGTTTTCCATTTTTCCGGATTGTGGCAGGTCTCACATTTTTTCCCTAACTCCCCGCGATGCACATCGTTGAGTGCGTGACAGCCCACACACGTCGCTGGAGTTTTTTTATAGCGTTCATTGGGGTGACAACCGTTGCATTTCAATTCACGATGTTTTCCTTTTAAAGCGAATTTTGTTTTTTTATCGTGATCGAACCTGGCTTTCGCCCAGGCTTGTTCATTGTGACAATCCGAACATTTCTTTCCCAGCCTTTCAAAGTGCGGGTCGTCCGCCTTGTGGCAGGAAAAACAATCGAGTGAGGCGTCCCTGTACTTTGCCCCGGGTTTATGGCAATCGTAGCATTTGACGGGTTTGTGGGCGCCTTTCAAGGAAAAGTCCGTCACGCTATGGTCAAACGTTTCCTCATCCAGCTGAATGATATCGGCGTCCCGCCCTTCATGGTCGGTATGACAGTTTTTGCATTCTTTCTTTGCGATTTCTTTTTTAAGGCCGTGAAACCCTTTTTTAGAGGTGATGTCTTGCGCGATTTCCTTATGGCAATCCAGACACAGCCTGTTCTGGCTTCTCTTTTCAAACAGGGAATGACATTTGCTGCATTCGTTCTCAAACTTGGCATGCCCCTGGATGACAGGGCCGGGCATCACCAGAGTTTCCAGAGGTCCGGCATTTACCACAATTGGAAAGTGCATCAGAACAGCTCCCAGAAGAATCCAGGCCCAATAAAAAGGAGGTTTCACATCGATTCCAAAAAATTAAACGGCTTATTTCTGTACGCTTCTCCTGATTGCCGGGATGGGCCTTTAATAAGCATGCACCGCGATCACATGAAAAATCCCGGCAAACAGAAGCATGAAAAATAATGGCAGGTGCAGCAAATGCCATAGAGAAAATACCCGTTCATAAAAACTGAATTCCGCCACCTTGCGCACGTGAGCGAGGAATGTCCACACCCAGGAACGCGCTTCTCGTGCCATTCGGCGTTTAGTGGCAGAATCCCATCCCCGGTTTTCCGCCTGGGGTTCCAATTCCTTTTTTATGAGCCTGCGAAATTGCCAATAAATCCACCGGGTTCTCAAACCCATGGATAAAGCCATCGCAAAACTTTTAGGAAAGCTGTGGGCCGAATTTAAAACCGGATCGGAGAAAGAAAGCATTCGGCTTGCCGTTTGAGGGGCAAAATCGAGAATATGACTCATCTCTCCCCGTTCCGCCTGGTAACTCTTGCGCAATTCGTTCAAGCTCGTTCGCCGGCCATAAAGGCCAAAGTGAATGCGTTTGTAGAAATAACGCCCCACCAGACCACTGCTTGCAACTATGAGCATCGAGAATAACGCCACATTGCTGTTCATGGACCCAAGATGAAAGTTGGCGTGAAACAGAATGCAGACCGGCCCAATAACACCCATCATCATGTGTGTCTGGAACAAAAATTTCACGCTTCCAAAAGGTTCCATGAACCGGAACCTTTTTCGTAATGGATAAATCACCAAAAGCAGCATCAGGACAGCTCCCACAATTCCCAGTACATAACCGGTTCCTGATTCCGCGGTGAAGTATTCCCGTTCGCGGATTTTCCAGCCCGCATAAACGATGAACCCCGCCGCGGCAAAGAAAAGAATGCTGCCGAATTTAGCCAGAGGTTTTTCAATTTCATGGGCAAAACCGACGCTCCTGGGCTTTGCCGCCTCGGAGGAGGGTTTTTGTCCTTCCCTGGAAGGGGTGCTGCCTAAGGGTTTGTTTAAAAGTATTTCCATAGCTTTTTAGTTTGAAAAAATATCCGCCAACCAGCTTTTTGAATTTTTATGTTCCTTGAGCAAAACCCGAATGTCGTTTCTTTCCCTGGGAACCACCGCAACCACCTGCTCGCGGTTGTTGTTCCTGAGATAAGGATCGGCTCCTTCTTCAAGAAGAAGTTTGACGATTTCCGCATGCCCTCCCCTTACGGCCATGAACAGCGGAGTATTTCCGGCATCGTTTCTGGCATTGATTTTTGCTCCGCTCTTTAACAGGTGGCGCGCCACCTCCGTGTGGCCTTTGCCGGCGGCAAGCATGAGAGCCGTGTTTCCTTCTTTACTTTGAGCGTAAATATCCGCTCCCTCCAAGATCAACTGTTGCACAATGGCTTCACGTCCCTTCCAGGACGCCTGCAATAGAGGAGTTCGTGCATCCCCATCGCGGGATTCGAGGGTTTTTTTATTACGCAGCAAAAGTTTGAGGATATTGATATGGCCGCCGTCCGCTGCAAACCACAAGGCATCGCGTCCTTCGCCATCGATTAAATCCGCCTGCGCATTTTTTTTAAGCAGGGAGGCTACAACTTTTTCCTTCCCGGATTTGACAGATGTCATCAGGGCGGTTGTCCCATCCTTTAATTTCAGGTTGGTATCGGCTCCGCGATCCAACAGCAATTGAATGATATTCCGATGCGACTCTTGAATCGCATAAATCAACGGCGTACTTCCATCATTCTGCAGGGCATTCACATTTGCCCCTGCATCGACTAACTGCATCGCCACTGAAAATTGACCCTGCCCGGCGGCCCAGTGCAGAGGGGTTTTGCCATTAGGCAGAGCCTTGTTGGGATTGGCCTTGTTATCCAGCAGGATGCGGACAATTGCATCATGCCCTTTCCAGGCTGCCCGGCTGAGAGGAGTGTGGCCCTGCTCATCTGTGACATCGACATTTTTGTCTCTGGATAAAATCGTTTTGACAATTTCGGTTTGCCCGCGCCATGCGGCCGCCATCAGAGCGGACCATCCGGGGTAAGACTGAGACTGGGCATTGAGTTTGGAGGGCAGGTTCGCCAGCAACTCCGGCGAATTGGAATCGAACGGCGACGGATTTTCCTGATCCACGTTTTCCAGCGCCGCCCCCTTGGCCATCAGCTTACCGAGAATGGGCTCGTGGCTTTTCATCTTTGCGATTTGAGCGGCGCTCAGATTTTTTTGGTTTTTGATCTCAACGTTCGCTCCGCGTTCCAACAGGATTCTTACCACTTCGTTATGCTGTTTTTGCGTGGCCAGGATCAATGGAGTGTTGCCGTTTTTATCTATGGAATCAATCTCAGCCCCGGCTTCCAGCAACGGAGTCAAAATGGCAACGTTTCCCGAGTTCGCGGCGATCAGAAGCGCATTATCTCCATAGTCATTGATTCCGTTTGCATCTGCTCCGGCTTGCAGCAACAGCTTGACCACCGGTTCATGCCCCCTTTCCACCGCATAGATCAAAGCCGTGCGGCCATATTCATCCGGGGCGTTGATATCCACTCCTGAATGAATCAGGGTTTTTACTTTTTCAACCGAACCCCGCCTGGCGGCAAGGAATAAAGTTTGCCGCAAATTCTCTTCGGGCAAGGTTTTCAGCTCCTTTAAATTCTTTTCCTTCAGTTCCAGTTTCGCTTTGGCCATCACATGGCCCAGTCTGGCAGCGGCGGTGAACCACTTCATCGAATTGCCTGCGTTTTGTTTCACGCCCCAGCCATTCTGGTACATGATCCCCAGGTTATATTGGGCATCCGCATTGCCCTGGGCGGCGGATTGTTGCAGCCATTGAACCGCGCTTTTATGATCTTGTGGAACCCCATCTCCCGATCGATACAAAGACGCAAGTTGAAACTGCGCTTCTGCATTGCCCTGTCCAGCGGCAACCTTCAACAACCGGGCGGCTTTGGCAAAGTCTTTTTGCAACGCCGCGACTCTGGCTTTTTCAATTTCCTCCGCCACGCGAAACAGGTTTAAAATCGACTTGTATCCTTTTATCTTTGCGATTTCAGGCGCGGTGAGGTTCTCTGCATTTTTAATCTCGACATTGGCGCCCTTATCCAATAGAACGCCGACCGCCTTTTCGTTTTGCTTGAGGGTTGCCAGGATCAACGGCGTATTTCCCTGCCGGTCCCGGGCATTGAAATTGGCTCCTGCCTCCAGCAGATAATGGATGGCCGCATGGCGGTCCGCCTGTATCGCCATCTGCAGGGCGGTTTCGCCATTGTTATCTTCGGCATGAATGTCTGCGCCTGAATCCAACAGCAGTGCGACGGTTGCAAGGTGCCCCTGACCTGAAGCCAGCATCAATGCAGTTCGCCCTTGATCGTCCCTGACGTTCACATCCACGCCTTTCTCGAGTAGCGCCGCTATTTCCTTTGCGCTTCCGAGAGAGGCGGTGCGCCACAAATTCAATTTATCCTTCCATGCCGGATCGGTTTTAAAACGTTCCTGCTTTTTCTCTTCACGAGCCAGTTTGCCTGTGGCCATGGAATGACCGCGCAGGGAGGCCGCAGTGAACCATTCCCTGGCCTCGGCTTGATTTTGCTCGACACCCCAGCCGTTTTCGTACATGACACCCAGATGATACTGGGCGTTCAGATGCCCCTGGGCCGATGCGCGCGTCAGCCAGTGGATCGCCTTCTCATAATCTCTTGAGATTCCCTGTCCCGACCGGTACAGACTTGCCAACTGATACTGAGCCTCCGCATCCCCTTCGTTCGCCAGGACCTCAAATAACTCAGCCGCCCTGGTAAAATTCCGGACGCGAACCGCGGCCTTGGCGGCTTCCCTATCCCCGGCGTGGGCATCGCAGGCACCGAGCAGCAGAGTCAAGATGAACGCACCCAGAGCTGCTGAAATCGTCATTCGTTTCAAATAAAATGAACTCTGACCGGCCATGGTCACTCGGTGCCGAACTTGGTTTCGACGTTGATTCCGATTTTTTTCAGAAAAGGGGTGGGGAGAATGCCACCGGCGCATACAATAACGGCGTCATTGGCGATCTTCTCAGGTTCCCCCCCCACTTCCATTTCCACATGCTTTTCGGCGATCGATACCACGTTGGACGACATCATGACTCTCAAGCGTCCGCGCGCTTCCTGGTCGGCCACTTTATCCCGGTTCTTTTGCCTGACGCGGGAAAAGACCTCACCGCGGTAAGACAGGGTGACGGTTGTTCCCGGTTCCCCGGCAATACGGGTTGCGGCCTCCAGAGCGCTGTCTCCGCCGCCGACAACCAGAACGTGTTTGCCCTGGTATTGCCCGGGGTCGATGAGCCGGTAAACCACTTTTGCAAGCTCCTCTCCTGGCGCGCCGAGTTTGCGCGGCGTTCCCCGGCGGCCAATGGCCAGAAGAACCGCATGCGTCTTGTATGTGGCTCGTTGAGTTTCAACTTCTATGAAGTTTTCCTTTCGAGTGACCGCTTCCACACGTTCGCAATAATTGATTTTGACCCCGGTCTTCTTTTCCACTCCCTCCCAGAATTCGAGGAGCGCTTCCTTGGTGGTTTCTCTGAAATTGGTTTTACCGACTAAAGGAAGGTTCACCGGAGCCGTCATGACTATTTTGCCGCGAGGGTAATGCGAAACGGTACCGCCCAATGTTTCCTGCTCCACGGTGACACACCGCAGATTGTGCTGCATCGCCGCCAATGACGCGGAAAATCCGGCGGGTCCTGCGCCAATGATGACCAGGTCCAGCATGTCTCCCTTGCCGATACTCTTCAGCTGGCAAACGGAATCCACCGCCTGGGCGCCCTGAGTCACGGCGTTGCGGATCAAACCCATGCCGCCCAGCTCACCGGCAATAAAAACTCCCGCAACATTGGTCTCAAAACTGGGATGGATCAGAGGAATATCGACGCCTCGTTTCTCCGTGCCAAAAACGAGGGTGATCGCGTCCAAGGGGCAGGCCGTTTTACAGGCGCCATGGCCGATGCAGTGGGTGGGGGCAATCAACTCCGCCTTGCCTTTAATCATTCCCAGAACATTTTTTTCAGGGCAGGCTTTCACGCACGCCTTGCAGCCGACGCAAAGGACCGGATCGATGACAGGATGCAGGGAAGAGGGTTCTGTCAATCCGGCTTCGTGTTCCTGACTTTTTATAGACAGACTGCGCTTTTCCAGCCTTTTCAGCCGGCCAACATACCATCCCCAGGCCAACAAAGCCGGGAATACATAGAGCAACAGGCTTTTCAGCGCCATCCCATTCATGGATAAATCTTATTTTCTAAGGTTTTAGTCGAGTACTCATGAGTCGGGTTAGCAAATATCAAACCAAAATCTGCCGACGGAATAATCAGGTGATTTACAACGCTGATCAAAAATTGGGAGAGGCCGGTTGCCCGATTCCTTTATCTTTTATTGTTAAGTTTAAACAAATTTCCATACAGTTTTATTCTACCTGCAATGAATAATGACTTTAAGGAGCTGGATCACATTTGATTGTGACTTAAACACTTGATGCAAAAAAGCGATGACTTATTGTAATAATGGATGAAAGGCGGAGATTTTCCGGTTGAGGCGAGCCTGGCGAATGGTGCGTCCTCTCTGTATCGGGAAAGATACAGTCCGGGGAAGAAAAAAGGATTTTCATCTGCTGCGCAATATGCGCAATAAAAGATACAAGACAAATGTCCCTGAGATTAGAAATCCCTGCAGAAAGGGGATTTAAGGGAACCTCTAAAAATTCGTCCAAAGCCATGAAATAAGAAAACCGGATTGGGTGGGACAGGCTTTCCAGCCTGTCCACACGGGCTGGAAAGCCCGTGCTACCCATTGAAGGATCAAGAGAAAATCCACAATTTGTATTTTTAGAGGTGTTCTTAATTGAATGGGAGTTTCATGGCCCAGGATTTGCTTCACTTGCCCTATATTGAGTTTATTCTTTATACTGGTTACATGTTTGCGAAAGGTAGGATCCATGCCTGAAAATTCCGCCAATGACGAAAAAGCTTCTCTTCTGGAAGGCCCCAAAAAACTATGGGGCATACTTTTTGCGATTGCTGTCCCCTTGATTCTTTACACGTTTTATGTTCAGAACAAATCCTCCAGCCATTCCGTAGAAAATTCCGAAAAAAGGGAAAAGCCGGAGAAAGCCGTTTCCTTCCGCCCCTTTGCGTCTCCCGCGCCAATAGATGAAGAGAGTTCGCCCCGGTCCCTGCCTCTGGAGCAATTGACCGCCCGGCTGGCAAAGAAGCTCGAAAGCAACCCTGACGATGTTGCCGGCTGGACCCTGCTGGGACGCTCTTATGCCGTGACGGGCCATCCCGATAAAGCGATCGCGGCGTTTAAAAAAGCCGTCACCCTTTCGCCCAATGATATTGATTTGCAGGTTTCCTTTGGAGAAGCCCTGGTCACCCAATCCAATGGGCAAGTGACCCCCGAAGCAAAAAATGTTTTTCTTTCCGCGGAAAAGATGCAGGCCAATCACCTTGGCGTGAGATACAACCTGGCGCTCGCGGATTTTCAGGCGGGTGAGGTAAAAAAAGCCTATGATGCGTGGTTGAAACTGGCCGAGGCTGCGCCAGCATCCGCTCGCTGGCGGGAAGAAGTTCGAATCAATTTAAACCTGGCGGCCAAACAGCTCGGCATTGATCCGCCGTCTTTGCCGCCCCTGCCTCAGCCCGCACGGGAAAAACGCGAACTCCCCTCCGCGCTGACTGTGAATGACGTTCAGGATGGGGGAGGGGATGAAATGACTGCGGAAAAGCGCGATGGCTTTATCCGCGGCATGGTGCAACGCCTGGCGGATCGTTTGGGGCAACAACCGGATGATTTGCAAGGATGGTTACGGCTGGCGCAGTCCTACAGTGTTCTGGGCGAGAAAGAGAAGGCCCTTTCCAGCTATCGCAAGGCCATGGAACTGGCGCCGGATGATGAGAAAATCCAGCAGCTGTATCAAAGCGAAAAATAGCTGATCCCACGGTCAGCCCGTGACATGCCCCCCTTTTTTATTGAGGGCGCAACGTTGCGGGAAACTGGCTGTCCACACAAGAACGGACTTCGGCCCCGGAAGCCCAGCGCAGCCAACGCCTGGTCAGCACCCGCTCTTTTCCATAAAAATTTTCTTCAGTGTATCTTTTTGCCCCTATGCGGACTTCAGTCAAAAATTGTGACTTGGATTCCACCTCAATCCATCCGATTCCTTTAGCCGGTTTGTTTCGCCCCAATCCCGGATTTTTTTCATAGATATTAAAAAGCGCAATTTTTTTGTCTTCATCGATATGACCTTCAATAAGATTTTCCCTGCAAACCTGGAATCCGGCATTTAGTCTTCGATAAACTTCAAGGTAATGGCTTTCAAGGACATACTGGCTCAAATACAAATCACCTTCATTTATATTTCTTGGCGAAAAACATCCCGCAATAAAAATCAGAAAAACAATCAGGACTCTTTGCATTGTGAAAAAATAGTTTAGTGGGAGTTTTCTTGTATCAAATTTTACCTCTTTTTTTAACCGAAGGCGAGTTTTGATGGCCGAATCGGTGAATCCCATTTTCTTTTACTATGGGGAACCTCTAAAAATTCATTCTCAAACCATGAAATAAGAAAACAGGATTTGGTGGGACAGGCTTTCTAGCCTGTCTCCACGGGCTGGAAAGCCCGTGCTACCCCTTGGGGGGATCAAGAAAAAATCCCACCATTTGTATTTTTAGAGGTTCCCTATGGCTTAAACCAGTCAAACGAACAGCTGCAACCAGCGCCAAAATCGCGCTGTCGGGATGATCCGATGTAAATTCTTGCTCAAAAGTTCCGCGAAGAAAGTAAAACCGACCTGGGGGGCGGGTAACATTTCTCAGAATTTAAACTTTTAATACTCAAAACCCAGTGGGGGCAACTCCGTGACGGTTCGACTCCGTCCTTCGGCACCACTCGCCGCAGGAGCGGGCTGGCTCACGCCGTGCAACGTTTCCTGGCTTGGGTTCGAACTTTTTCGCCGAGCCTCCACCAGCGTGCCGCTATTCACGGGCGATGGGTTTTCTGGCGGCACATTCAGGTTGTGACTTAGTTGATTCCCCCTGCATCCACCATTTAGATATCCATTGATATCCCGTTCGGCTGGGGTCATCTCATGATCTGCGGTTAAAATAGGGTTGCTTTACCAAAAACTGTCAACCGATTTCGTGGATTGCAAAAGGCGTGGAGCCAAAATCTTGGCCATGAAAAGGTGCTGACAACCTTCTCCAGCTATGGAGAGGCAAACACCCGGCGTCAAGATGAGATCATCAGGGGCCTGGCTACACCGCAACTCAGTGTTCCGGCGGATGTGACAAAACGGGCCAAAGCCTTAGCCCACGAGATGCGCCTGTTAAAAAGCGCAAGTAATTTAACCAGGCATAAAAGCAAAAGTCCCGTTTTCGCTCCTAATGGAAGTGAGATGGCGGTATAAATCTCTACAACCTAACCCGGCGCGACCGCGGCGGATTGTCGAATTTTTATGACCTTTAAAAAAGCTTTACATAACACATTGATTTTGTTTATAATTCAACATCCTCTCTTTTGACAGTTTGTGAGAAACTTTAAGGAATAGGTATGGCCCGCTTTTTAAAGAAAAAAACAGGTCTTTCTTTGGGCTTGATGTTTTTCTGGGGATTTTATTTTTTCTTCTCCCCGTTTCTGCATTTCCACCCAAGTGACGTACACGCCCATGCCGGGGAATTAAAGCCTCATCATCATGAGGGGCATTACCATTCCCACGAGCTTGAGGCGCTTGCGCATGCGTGGAATCTTCATCCTGACGATGAACAGCAGGACCGCAACCAACATCATTCTCATTCCTCGCCTGAACATGACTCGGATAATTTTGAAGTCAAAATAAAGAAGGCCGGTCTACAGCATAAAAATTTCACTGAAATTTCCAAATACAAAGAAACTTTTTCTTCTCTCTTTATTCCCAAAACCCCCTCTCATCGAAGCAAAGAAATTCTTCTAATTGAAATTCTTCCTGCAAACAAGCCTGATTCATTGCGAGAGCGTGCTCCCCCTTATTTCTTCGCCTAGTTTTCTTTCTTCTTTGCAAATTCATAGCGTCAATTGGAATTTTACTGCGCCTCGTTAGCTGTGTAATCGGAGTGTCTTTCTTCATCTGAGATTAGGCTCCATCGTGCGCGCAGAATTTCTTAATTTATTCAAGTCTTAGAGGGTTGAAAAATGATTTTTCAACAGAAAGCCCTGGGGCTGGGTCTTATTGTCCTGGTTTTTTGGCCAATCAGTGGATTTCCAGAGATGATAACTGAAATTCCGGAAAATCCTGGATCTGCAAATACCATCACGCTGAGGCAGGTGGTCGCCAGGGTCTTGGTCGAAAACCCTGAACTCAAGGTGTTTGCTTTGGAACAACGCGCAAGGGAAGCCCAGGTTCTGCAGTCGGGTTTGTTGCCTAACCCCAGGCTGGGAATGGAGGTTGAAAACGTTGCCGGGTCAGGCGGTTTCAACGGGTTCAATAAATCGGAAACAACCATCCGGCTCAGCCAGTTGGTCGAACTTGGAGGCAAAAGAGCGGCCCGTATTCAGGCAAGTTCTCATTCCAGAGACCTTTCCAACTGGGACTATGAGGCAAAACGAATTGATGTTCTGACCGAAACCTCAAAAGCGTTTACCGAATTGTTAAAAGCGCAGAGGCAGGTGGCCGTGAGTAATGAATTGGCTGGTCTTGCCGAAAAATCCCTGACGGCGGTTGCAGAGAGGGTGCGGGCCGGAAAAGTGTCGCCGATTGAAAAAATCAAGGCAGAGGTCGAGCTTGCGACCGCGAAACTCGAATTTGAACGATCCAAAAGTGAATGGGACGCGGCACGCAGGAACCTGGCCGCGACCTGGGGAGAAACCGAACCACAATTTCAGTTGGCGCTGGGGAACCTGGAGGAAACTTCTTCGGTTCCTTCATTCGAAGCGTTGATCCGGAAAATTCACCAGAATCCCGGCCTTGCCCGTTGGGGAGCAGAACTCAGTCAGCGCCAGGCGGTTGTCGATTTGGAACGTTCCAAAGCGATACCGGACGTTTCTTTGGAGGCAGGATACCGGCGTTTGGAAGAATCCAACGACAACGCCCTTGTTTTTGGAATCAGCGTTCCTCTGCCTTTATTTGACCGCAACCAGGGCGCTGTTGCCGAAGCGCGTCACCGCCTTGCCAAAGCACAAGCGCAAAAGAACGCCATTGCAATGCGACTGAAAAACAATCTGGCAAATGGGTATCGGGCTTTGACTTTTGCCCATTCCGAGGTTGTCGCCCTTAAAATCCAGGTGGTCCCCGGAGCCCAAAGCGCTTTCGACGCCCTGACGGAAGGATACCGCTTTGGCAAATTCGATTTTCTTGAAGTATTGGACAGTCAACGGACTTTATTTAGGGCCCGGATGCAATACCTTCAGGTTTTGGCGAACTATCACAAGGCGGTCGCGGAAGTGGAGCGGTTGACCGGAGCGCCCTTGGGCAACATGGAATTTCCTGCGGGAAAGGAATGAAGGCGCTATGAAAGTTAAACTCTCCCTGCAAGTGATGGTGATCCTCCTGGTGGGATTGATTCTGACCTGGGCCATTTTAACAATGGACCGCATCCCCGATAAAACGGGTATGGAGGAAACTCATGAACAAGATAATGCCGCAGAAAAGGGCGACCGCGGGCCTCACGGCGGAAGAGTGTTTTCCGATGGCGGACTCCGGCTTGAAGTTACCATTTTCGAGCAGGGCGTTCCGCCGCAATTTCGGGTGTACGTGACGGATGACCGCGGCAAACCCATCCCCGCGGAAGAAATGCTCCTTACTATTGAACTGCTCAGGCTGGACCGGACGGACGTGATCAATTTTAAGCCTTCCGGCCCTTACCTTCTTGGAGATAAAACCGTCGAGGAGCCGCATTCGTTCGAAGTCACCATTCTCGTCGAATGGCAGGGGAAAAAATTTGAGTGGAAGTTTTCCCAGATTGAAGCGCGAACCGAACTCTCGGATGAGGCCATCAAAAACGCCGGGATTTCCCTTGCCGCCGCCGGGCCGGTCACCTTGGAAAATATCGTCCGGTTGACAGGAGAAATCGGACTCAATGAAGAGAAAGTGGTCCATGTTATTCCCCGGCTCGATGGAGTCGCTCGCAAGATCTACAAGGATTTAGGCGACCGGGTGCGAAAAGGGGAGATTCTCGCCATTCTGGAAAGCCGGGAGCTGGCGGATGCCAAAAGCAATTATCTGACGGCACTCAAGCAATCTCACTTGTCACAGGCCGACCTGGAAAGAGAATCCCTCGTTTACGCAAACACTGCCAAAATGCTGGAGCTTCTGAATCAGGAAACCGATCTGGATACCCTTTATCAAAAGCTTGAGGGCTTGGTCATCGGGGAAAACCGCTCCCGCCTTTTGCCTGCCTACGCGAAAATCCGGCTTACCCAATCGGTTTATCTTCGGGAAAAGGGATTGTTTGAAAAAAAGATTTCCTCCGAGTCGGAATATCAGATGGCGCTGGAAGATTATAAAAGCGCCCAGGCCCGCTACCTCTCCCTGCGTGAACAGGTTCAATATGAAGGTTCGTGGACGCTGCTGCAGAAAAAAAGAGCCGCCGAAGTTGCGGATTTGAATTTGGAGACGGCGATCCAGAAATTGTTCGCGTTGGGCATGACCGGAACAGAGATTGAATCCCTTTCCCAACAGAACAAACATATTTTTACCCAGTATGAATTGAAAGCGCCTATCGATGGAATGGTGATTCAAAAACATATCACTTCAGGCGAGGCGGTTAAGGGCGATGATGATATTTTCCTGCTTGCGGACCTTGCAGACGTCTGGGTCAACATTGCGGTTCCGGAAAAGGATTTGAAACACATCCAGATGGGACAGAAAGTGAAGGTTATTTTGCAGAATCTGGATCTGGAAGGGACCGGCGCCTTATCCTATCTCGGTTCGGTCATCGAAGAAAAAACCCGTACCGTTACCGCACGGGTGGTGATCCCCAACCTAAAGGAACAATGGCGTCCGGGTTCCTTTGTGACCATCGAGCTGGTGCGGGAAGAGAAGAGAGCGCCGCTTGGAGTTCCAATTGAAGCGATTCAAACCCTGAGGGACTGGTCGGTGGTTTTTGTCAAATACGGAAACTTTTTCGAGGCCCGCCCTGTCGAGCTGGGTGAAAGTGACGGTTTTGTGGTAGAGGTTCTTCACGGCCTGCGCCCGGGAGAGCAGATTGTCGTTAACAACAGTTTTGCGGTGAAGGCGGAAATAGGAAAAGCCGCCGCCACTCATGCGCACTGAGGATTAGCCATATGCTGGACCGTTTATTGAAATTTGCCATCAAGCAAAGGACATTTATCATTTTTGCCACGCTGGCAATGGCGGCGCTGGGTATATACAACTTTCAAAGACTGCCTATCGATGCGGTGCCGGACATCACCAATGTGCAGGTTCAGATCAACACCGAAGCTCCCGGTTACACCCCTCTTGAAGTCGAGCAGAGAGTGACGTTTCCCATCGAAACGGCCCTCGCCGGAATTCCAAAATTGAGCCATACGCGTTCTCTTTCAAAATATGGCCTCTCCCAGGTGACGGTCATATTTGAAGAGGACACGGATATTTATTTTGCCCGCCAGTTAATCAATACCCGGATTCAGGAAATCAAAACGCAACTTCCCCCGGAGATGGAACCGGTTATGGGACCTATATCCACGGGTCTCGGGGAGATTTTCATGTGGTCGGTGGAGTCGGTTCCGAATCCGGATCACCCCTTGAAGAAACCCGTTTCGCCTGCCGAGTTGCGCACCATTCAGGACTGGATCATCAAACCGCAGCTGCGCACTCTTTCCGGGGTCGCTGAAGTGAACAGCATCGGCGGCTACGTCAAACAGTTTCACGTCACCCCCGACCCGGAAAAGCTGATTTCCTATGGCTTCAGTTTCCGGACGGTTCTGGAAGCTCTCATGAAAAACAATTCCAATACCGGCGCGGGGTATATCGAACATGTCGGGGAACAATACCTGATCCGCTCCCCCGGCCAGGTATCCGGATTGGACGATATCCGCAACATCGTTGTCGGGGTGCATCAGGGGATTCCCATTCACATCGATGACATTGCCGAAGTCCTGCTTGGCAAGGAGCTCAGGACCGGAGCGGCTACTCTGAATGGCATTGAAACGGTCCTGGGAACCATTTTCATGCTGAAAGGAGAAAACAGCCGAACGGTGGCCCAAAGGGTCGAGGAAAAGATGGCCCAGATCAACCGCACCCTGCCTGAAGGTGTGAAAGCAAAGACGGTTTACAACCGCACCAAACTGGTCAATGAAACGCTCCAGACGGTTCGCAACAACCTGCTGGAAGGGGCGCTTCTCGTGATCCTGGTTCTCTTCCTGTTGTTGGGAAACTTTCGCGCCGCGATCATCACGGCTCTGGTGATTCCGCTTTCCATGCTGTTTGCGGTGACCGGTATGGTGGAAAAGGGGATCAGCGGCAACCTGCTCAGCATGGGAGCCCTTGATTTTGGCATCATCGTGGACGGGTCGGTGATCATAGTTGAAAACTGCATTCGCAGGATGGCCGGGGAACAACAAAGGCTCGGGCGTCTGCTTACCCAGGGAGAACAATCCGAAATCGTGTTTCAAGCTTCCAGAGAAGTTTCAGGCCCCAGTATTTTCGGCGTTTTGATCATCATGATCGTCTACCTTCCGATTTTGACGTTGACCGGAATTGAAGGAAAAATGTTTCAACCCATGGCGTTTACGGTTTTGGCCGCGTTGACCGGGGCCATGATTTTCTCCGTCCTGTTGATCCCGGGCCTCGTGGTCCAGTTTGCATCGAACCGGATTGCAGAAAAAGAAAATGCCATTATCAAATGGGCCGAAAAAATCTACGCTCCGGTTCTGGGGCTCGTTCTGCAAAATCGGGCGCCCATCATCACGCTGGCCGCGGTCCTGGTTTTTTTGAGTTTGCTGTTAATGACGAGGATGGGCAGTGAATTCCTGCCGACCCTGGATGAAAAAGATATCGCCATTCATGCGCTCAGGATTCCCGGAACCAGCCTCAAGCAGGCCATAGAAATGCAGCATGTGCTGGAGAAGAAAATCAAGCAATTCCCGCAAGTGGATTATGTCTTTGCCAAAATAGGCACCGCCGAGATCGCCACCGACCCCATGCCGCCCAGTGTCGCGGATGTGTTTGTGACTCTAAAACCCCGATCCCAGTGGCCCGATCCCGGCCAGACCAAATCCAGTTTTTTGAAAGAATTAAGGACGCAATTGCTGGCCGTTCCGGGAAATAAGTACGAATTCACCCAGCCCATCGAGATGCGCTTTAACGAACTCATCGCCGGGGTCCGCAGCGATGTCGGCGTCAAAGTATTCGGCGACGATATGGAGGTTTTGGTTCATGCCGCGGAGGAAATTGAGCGCGTGCTGGGAGCCGTTGCCGGCGCTTCCGATGTGCGTATGGAGCAGGTGACGGGTCTTCCGGTTCTGAATATTCAATTGAAGCGGCAGGAAATGGCCCGCTTGGGACTCAACGTTTCGGACATACAGGATGTGATTGAGATCGCCATTGGCGGGAAAAAAGCGGG
>Ga0210044_10005324_pt1 | contig 17445 bp, 12 predicted proteins | sample CryGey13umfilter_2_FD_183959 | JGI IMG/M metagenome (GOLD analysis project Ga0210044, IMG submission 183959) | Groundwater microbial communities from aquifer in Utah, USA - Crystal Geyser 4/9/14 3 um filter (SPAdes) (version 2) | ecosystem: Environmental > Aquatic > Deep subsurface >... | reverse complement strand
CGACGAAATTCACCGGGGTGAAACCGGAGGGAAGGCCCAGCAGGCGCATCACTGATTTTACCCCGAAAATAACTTTGGAGATCCCGGGGTCCGACAGGACGGAAGCGGCTTTCCCGGCCGCTCCGGAGTCGACCGGGCCGGGGCCGAGGATACAGATTCCTTTTTTAGAACCTATGGCCAGGCCGTCCGCGAAAGCGGCGAAAGAGGCGGTGCCGTGCAGGGACTTCAGTATCTCACCGGCTTCCCCCGCCGGGGGCAGTTCGGCCGCTTTTTGAGGAGCGGGCGCTGCGCCGGCCAGCGCCAGCAGTTCCTTGAATTCCAGGCGGCGGGCCATCTCTTCCAGCTCCGGGCCGCCGGGGGCGGCCGGTTTGAAGAGCTCCAAGCCTTCCTCCACCGGCGCGTCGGCTTCCAGCGTCACCAGGCGGCGGGAGAGGCGCGCGTTCTCCATATCTTTGGCCACTTTAGCCAGCGCCTTGTCGGTGGCGGTAAGCGCAGGGTCCATTGCGGCGGCAAGTATCTTTTCCAGCGGCCCGTAGGCCTGCACCAGTTTCACGGCGCTCTTCGGACCTACGCCCGCCACTCCCGGGACATTATCGGAAGAATCGCCCACGAGCGCGAAATAATCCGGCAGGAGGTTCGGCGGCAGGCTGTATTTCTTTTCAACCGCCTCAGGGCCCGAGAATTCAGCGGAATTGCCGTCCCACATGCGCACATTTTCCCCTACCAGCTGGGCGGCGTCCTTGTCGCCCGAAACAATAACCGCCTCCATCCCGGCTTTCTCCGCGCGCCGGGCCAGGGTGGCTATTATATCGTCGGCCTCATAGCCTTTGAGATAAACCCCTTTAAGGCCCAGGGCGGCGACCAGTTCCCGGGCGGTATTAAGCTGCGAAACAAGACCGGGATCGGTGGGCGGACGGTTAGCCTTATAGTCGCTATAAAGGTCATCCCGGAAGGTTCCGCCTTTGGAGTCGAAACAAACGGCTACATATTCCGGTTTACGCTCACGGAGTATTTTAAGCAGTATGCGGGTAAAGCCGTAGAGGGCCCCCACCTCCTCGCCCTTTGAGGTGGAGAACTTCGGCAGGGCGTGATAGCTCCTGTGAAGAAAAGCGTGTGCGTCTATTATAAAAACGTGCTTGGTTGTCATTTATTAGGGGACACAACACCTATTTCCCTGGAATTAGGTGTTGTGTCCCCAAATTCTACGCCTACTGAAACCGGAAATAGGGCGCTGTCCCCTATTTAATCAGCTCGTCCAGATGTTTTATAAGTTCTTCTTTAGGCTGCAGGCCCACCAGCTGCTGCGCCACTTCCCCGCCTTTAAAAAGAAGTATCGTGGGAATGGCGGAAATCTGATATTTACCGGCCGTGTCCTGCGCTTCGTCGGTATTAAGCTTGCAGACTTTTACCTTGCCGGCATATTCCTTGGCCAGCTCTTCGATGACGGGCCCCAGCATACGGCAGGGTCCGCACCACGGGGCCCAAAAATCCACCAGCACGGGGAGCGCGTTCTTTAAAACTTCCTGCTCGAAATTAGCGTCGGTAATCTGTATTTCGTCGGACATAGTGATCTCCTTGTGACCTGCTCTGAAATCGGCTGTAGCCCCGAAGTCAATCCGAACCCCCGTCCCCTTATACTATAAGACTTACTTTTTATTGTCAAGACTATGTCTGTGCGTATTAGACCTTTGGGCAAGCCGCAGCAAGCGCTATGCGCAAAAGGCGGCCGGGAGGTATGCTCTGCGGGCGGCCAGGGCCGTGCGCGCGCCGTGTCAGGGCTTGTTTCCCTCGGCCCGGCCCAGAAGGTACTTCATCTCCTTCCAAAGCTCCTCCACATCCACCGGTTTGGAGAAGAAGGCCCCGGCCCCGGCCAGCATAGCCTCCGAACGATCGGCCGGCTCGGTATACCTGGCCGAGATAAAGATCACAGGCACTTTTTTAAGCCGCTCCGATTGCCTTATGACGCGGAGAAATTCTACGCCGTGCATGTCCGGCAGCTGGATGTCGAGTATAATGACGGAGGGCAGCGCGGCGTCCAGGGCGTCCAGGGCCTCCCTGGCGCTCTTGGCCACCCTTATCACGGCGTCTACGCTTTTAAGGTTAAGCCCGTCCTGAAGCGTGTCTATAAAGTTCTTATCGTCGTCTACTATCAGAATATTCATTGGTATAAATTTATAACAGCGGCTGCGTGTGAGGTCAGAACCCGAAACTGAGGCGCTCAGAAAGGAGTGTCGGCATATTAAGCGCGGACATCATTTTCTGCACGGCCCCGATATCGTAATAGACCCTGTAAAGCTCGAAGGTGTTCTTGTCAGAATCGTAAATACCGCAGGACGATCTTACGTCCCCGTCGCGAGGCTGGCCGACGGCCCCCGGGTTAAGCATTACCTTCCCTGTAGTAAAGATCTTTACCGCCGGCTTTAAAAAATCGGTTTCGGGAACTCCGTTATCCCGCTCTCTGAAATAAAGCGGCATGTGGCTGTGGCCGATAAAGCAGGGAGAAAACTTCCAGTCCTTATTATTGTCCAGGAACTGGCTCTCGCTCAGCAGGTACTCGGTGAGCGGTTTACGCGGGGAACCGTGCACCAGGGTAAATTTTTCGTTTTCCACTTTTTCGGGCAGGCGCGCTATAAAATCCAGGGCCTTGCCGGTAAGCTGGCCCCTGGCGAAATCTATGGCCCAGGCCGCGTTGGAGTTGAACCATTTAAGGTCCATCTTGCCCAGCATCGCCGCGTCATGGTTGCCCATGACAATAACGGCGTTTTTAAGCTCGCGCAGGGTTTCGGCGCACTCCAGCGGCTGCGGTCCGTAGCCCACTATGTCCCCGCAGCAGATAAAATTCTCTACTTCGTTTTTACGGTAAAACTCCAGCACGGCTTTAAGGGCCACGTGATTGCCGTGCACATCCGAAAAAACGCCGTATTTCAAGTTTATGCCCCTACAGGAGTTTCCTGCGTGGCCATGCCGGCCGCGCGCTTAAGATCCACCGAAATAAGCTTGCTGATGCCCAGCTCCTCCATGGTGACTCCGTAAAGAGTGTCGGCAGCCTCCATGGTGCGCTTGTTATGGGTGATAACGATAAACTGGGTTGTAGTCGAGAATTCCTTTATCAAGCGCACATAGCGCTCGACATTGGCCTCGTCCAAGGGGGCGTCCGCCTCGTCCATAACGCAGAAGGGAGAGGGACTGACGCGGAAGAAACTGAACAGCAAGGCCAGGGCAGTAAGGGCCTTTTCACCGCCGGACAGCTGCGTGATGCTCATCAGTTTTTTGCCGGGCGGATGCGCCAGGATCTCTACCCCGGTCTCCAGCAGGTTCTCAGGCAGCGTAAGGATCAGGTCCGCCTCGCCGCCGTTGAACAGAAGCGAGTAGATCTCCTTGAAATAAGTCCGGACCTTGTCGAAGGTGGCCTTGAAATTCTCGCGGGTAGTGTCGTTTATCTTGTTGATCGCGGAGCGCAGGTCGGCCTTGGCGCGGTTGAGGTCCTCTACCTGGGAATTCATGAAGTTGTAGCGCGCGGTCAGGGCCTCGTACTCTTCGGGGGCGGTCATGTTTACCGCGCCCATACTCTCTATGCGCTTGCGCAGGAACTTCACGCGCTCATGATCGGCCTCTATGTCCCCGTATTTTACCTGCGCTTCCTCGGGGCTGATATTCCACTCGTCCGCCAGGCGCTTTGCGGTCTCTTCGGCCCGGGCGCTGATAGTGGCGAGCTCGGTCTCTATCTGGTAGCGGATCCTGTCGTTCTCGGAAGAGACGTCGCGGCTGTCGCGGAGATTGGCGTTCATCCGGGAAAGGTTGCCGCGCATCTCGCCCAGCTCGTCCTCCATGGACCGGTCTATAACCTCTTTCTCGGCCAGGTCGTGCATCAGCTCCACCCGGCGCGCGTCCGCGGCGGCCACGTCCTCGTTAAGCCTGGCTTCGCGTGAAGCCAGCTCTGTGCGGCGCTCCGCGAAATGTGATTTCTCCTCGTTCAGGGCGGCCATGTCGCCCTCCGCCCTTGCGAGCTCGCCCCTGAGGGCCTCTATATTCTGGCGGTAATTATCCAAATTAGCCTTGCGCGAACCCAGTTCAGAGCTGCGGCCGGCAAAATCCTGGTGCAGGGAATCTTTTCTTTCCCCCAGCGCGGCCTGCTCGGCTTTCTTGGCCTCGGAAGCGGCGCGGACCTCGGCCTGCCTGGCGTTCAGCTCCGCCAGTGCCGATTCGGAATCTTTCAAAGCCGCCTCGTTCTTATCGCTGTCGGCCAGGGTAAGCGCCAGGCTTTCGCGCTTTACGCGCAGCGAGTCGGCGGCCCCGGCAAACTCGGTCCCGTTCTTGTGAAATTCTATATTGAGAGCGTAGGCCTTTTCTTCCGCTGTGTCGGCCGCGGCTCGGGAGACGTCAAGCTGCGGCAGCAGGGATACTTTTTCCGTCTCGAGGGCTCCGAGCTCCTCGTCCAGCTTCTTTATCCGCTCTTTAAGGTCGCCTTCCTCCTCCCAGTAAGGCTCATTGGAAACGACCTCGTCCACCCCGCCGGTTACCCAGAAGGGACCGTGTACTGACCCGCCCGCGGAATAAACCCCGGAGAGCAGGCCCGCCACCAGGGGAAGATACCGGGGCTCGGATGAAATCTTGTCCATTATGCGCTGCGCGCCAGGCACGCTCCAGCCTTCCTGCGCCGGCGCTGCGGGGGCGCGGTCAAGAATAAGGAAACGGCAGCGTCCTTTACCGAGATGCTTGAGATAATCTATGGCTTCCTGCGCAGAAGCCGCGGTTTCGCAGACTACGGAGTCCAGGAAACGGCCCAGCGCATCGTCCACGGCCACGCGGTCCTCTTTGCGGATGGAAAGCAGATGCCTCAGGGTACCCCTGACCCCGGCCACGCCGGAATTAAGAACGCCGTTTATTCCCACCCAGTAAGTATCATGCTCGCCCTGCGCAAGGATGGCCTGAAGGCGGGACTGGTCCCAGGCTTTTTTCTCGCGGATCTCGGCCTGCCTGACGTCGATCTGTTCCAGCCGGGCCGCAAAAGCTTTGGCCTGGGTTTCGGCGGCGGCAGCTTTTTCGTTTTCAGCGGCAAGTTCTGCGCTCAGGGAGGAGGAGCGGGCCTGCAATTCGGCTATGAGGGCCTCTACGGCCGCCACGCCCGAATTTATTTCTTCTATATCGCGCGCGATACCGGCCTTGGCCTCCGTATAGTGGCCTATGTCGGAGCCCATGCGGGCTATAGAGTTGGAAATCTCGACTTCCTGCGAGTAAGCGGCATTCATCTCGCGGGCTATGTTCTCGGCGGCCTCTTCGGCGGCGCGCATCTCTGACCCTGCGGCGGCCAGCGCGGCGGCGGCGGCGTCGTATTCGGACTGCAGCGCGGGCAGGCCGCCCTCGTCCGAGGACAATTTTGCATTCAGCTCCGCTATGCGGGGCTCCGCGGCGGCCAGCTTTTCAAAATTCCGCCTTTCGGAAACGGCCAGCTGCTCGCGCTGGCCGCTTATCTCTACCAGCATTTCCTGGCCGGAAACAACGCGGCCCTCGGCCTGGTTCTTGTCTATTTTTACGGCAGTGACGGCTTCTTTCAGAAGGCGCTGCTCTTCCGCTTTCTGGGTAAGTGTCAAATTAAGCGCGGCGATCTCGCCTTCCAGGCTGGTTATAGCCACAGCGGTCTCGGCCAACTCTTTTTTTACCGGCTCCAGTCGGGCGGCGGCTTCGGCGCTCCTGGCGGCGAAAGCGGAACCGTCTTTGAGCAGCAGCGAAATCTCGGCCCCGGTCAGTTCCTCGCGGTATTTAGCCTGCAGGCGGGCTTTCTTGGCCTCATTATCCAGTTTCTTTATCTGCTCGTCCAGCAGAACCATCGAATCGGCGAGGCGGTTGAGGTCTATATCCACCTTCTCAAGTTTGCGGCCGGCCTCTTCGCGCTTGGCCTTATATTTGGAAACGCCTGCGGCCTCTTCGAACAGCTCGCGGCGCTGCTCGGAGGTAGTGCTCAGCACATACTCCACCTCGCCCTGGTCGATGATAGCGTAGCCGTCCGTGCCTATGCCGGTGTCCAGGAACATCTCGCGGATGTCCTTAAGGCGGCACTGCACTTTATTGATGAAATATTCGCTTTCCTCGGAGCGGTAGATCTTGCGGGTAACGGTGACTTCGCTGAAGTCCAGCGGCAGCTTGCGGGAAGTGTTGTCGAAGGTCATGGCCACTTCGCCCATATTAAGAGCCTGGCGCTTGGTGGTCCCGGCGAAAATAACGTCCATCATGGACGGCATCCGCAGGGATTTCCAGGACATTTCGCCTATGCACCACTTCAGGGAGTCCACCACATTGGACTTGCCGCAGCCGTTGGGCCCCACTATGCAGGTTATGCCGGGTTTAAGCGGGAGCTTAACTTTATTGGCAAAAGATTTAAAACCGTAGATTTCGAGAGCTTTAAGATACATTAAATACCCCTGGAATATAAAGTAAAACAAGACCGCAGTACAGGCTGTAGCAGCCAGCGGAGCGACAATATCAGATTGTACAAATTATGTGCGCCGGCTGTCTTGTGGCAGAATTATCCAATGCAAGATGAGCCTGAAAATTTCCCGGTTTCTAACGCAAGATGAGCCTGAAAACGGCTTATCCTTGAAAAAGCGCCGTATTCCGTTCATAATCTGTAGCTATGACTATAAATATGAACGATTCCGCCATAGTGACGGTAGAGCAGCTAAAGCGGTTTCTATTGGCCTCGAAAGGGTGGAAGTTCAAGGGCCTTAGCCGCAAGGAGAAATACCGGTGGATAGAGGACACTGTAAGAAAGTTCGGCTACTTTTTACTGAACAAGACTGACAAAGGCCCGGTCCGCAAATATATCATGCTGGTGACCGGATCTTCGAGGCCGCAGATGAACCGGCTGCTGGAGCGAAAACTATTGACCGGGGAGATAAAGGAGGTGACGGGGCACCGCAACAGGTTCCCGACCATTTACACCAGGTCCGACATAGAGCTCCTGGCTGAGACGGACAACCTCCATGAGCGCATGAGCGGGCCAGCCACAAAGGTGATCCTGAAACGGCAGCATGAACGGTTCAAGGATCCGCGGTTTGAACTCTTAAAGGATATCTCACCCGCGCACATCTACAACCTGCGGGAGAGCCCGGCGTACAGGGCAAAATCCGTCACCGTAGGCAAGACCAAAAGCGTACAGATCCCCATCGAGGTAAGGGGCAAGCCGAACCCTGACGGCAAGCCCGGACATCTGCGCGTCGATACCGTTCACCAGGGCGATTCGGAAAAAGCCAAGGGGATATACAGCCTCAACCTGGTCGACGAGGTTACTCAATGGGAGGTGGTGGCCTGTGTTGAAGGCATAAACGAAGCCTGGATGGACGAAGTTTTAAGCGCGGCGATGACACTGTTTCCGTTCCGTATACGGGGCTTCCATTCGGACAACGGCAGCGAATTTATAAACAGGCAGGTGTCGAAGATGTTGGGGGACCAGTTTATTCGGCAAAGCAAGCCCCGTTCCGGGCGGACCAACGATAACGCGCTAGTGGAGGGCAAGAATGGCAGTATTATCCGCAAACACATGGGGCACTGGCATATCGCGCGCAATTATGCACCTGAGGTGAACAGGTTTTACATGGGCAAGTTCAATATCTACCTGAACTATCACCGGCCCTGCGGATTTGCAACTGTTACTGTGGACGGGAAGGGCAAAAGACACAGGAAATACGAGGTTTACCAGACGCCCTACGAGGCTTTAAAAAAACTGCCCGGTGCTGCCCAATACTTGAAAGACGGGGTGACTTTCGAGCAGCTCGACAAGATCGCCATGGCAGAGAGCGACAACGAATGCGCGAAGCAGATGCAAAAAGAGAAGCAGGAGCTGTTCAGAAAGGTTCAACCAGCGGGCTTAAACCTGTTCCAGAAAGGAGGACCGGCTACAAATTCACGACGGAATCACGACGAGTGATTTCAGGCTCATCCTTGGATTAGAAAATGCTGCCCCCCAGGAGAAGTTCACTCAGAACGGTGTTAGCACAACACTAAAAACACCCGGGAAAGACCTTAAGGGGCTTAAACCGGCTAATTCCACAACACTCGAGGAATGGCTATAAAGCTCTGTACATACGCCCCTATAATCATCCAATTAGCTCCGTCGCTCTGGCAAGTGACAAAATCGCCCCTGTCTGCAAGGGGGAAAGGAACTCCGTTGCTCCAGCCGTCCATATTTTCAGACCCGGCGGGAGCTACCCTCACCACATAAAGATCATTAATGTTTTTAACGGTATAAATCCTGCCTACGGACCCGACGGCGCTGGGCAGAGTAATGACAACATCGGCCGAAGCGAGGGAAGTGTCCACCAGGATAGTACTGTCATTAGAGCTTATCGTGTAATCGGCGGTTTTGGTGGCGATAGGCAGCGAAAGCGGACCGCCAACGCTCAATATTCCGTTCCAGGTGCCGGAATTGGCCAGCGGGCCGGTAGAAAGGACAACGCCCGCAAGATCTGCTGTTAATATCCCGGTGGATGCGGCTACGCTATCCATCTGCGCGGTGATAGCGCTGTCGGCTCCCGAGCGAGCAGCGGTTTCAGCCGCGAGGCCGGTGGTTAAAGTACCGGTAGACAGTGCCACATTGTCTATCTGCGCCGCTAAAGCGCCGTCAGCGGCGGAGCGGTCGGAAGTTTCAGTCGCGAGGTCAGCCGCAATAGCGCCGGTGGAAAGGATCACGCCTGCAAGATCTACCGTTAAAGTACCAGTAGACGCAGTCACATTATTTAGCACGGCGTTTGTTACATACCCGGCTATTGAATGATCGCCCCAGCTATAAGCCATGTTCCAATCGGCGAAGTCAGAGAGCGGGCCGGTAGAGAGCGCTAAAGCCGTAAAGTTCAGTGTTAAAGTACCTGTGGAAGCCGCCACATTATCCACCCGGGTGCCCAGCGCGCTGTCCGCGCCGCTGCGGGCTGCGGCTTCCGCCGTAATGTCAGCCTGTATAGCGCCGGTGGAAAGGATCACGGCCGCGAGGTTAACAGTTAAAGTCCCTGTGGATAAAGCGACATTATCTACCTGGGCGGCCAGGGAGAGGATCCCCGTCCCGTCGGTTAAACCGGCGGGCACATTTTTAAGCTGGGTCCAGTCCACTGCATTGGTGGAGGTGTTTATAGTGGAAGAAGACGAAGGGTCTTTTTCCAGGTTTGAAAGAGAGATCCTGGCTTCGGAAGATAAAGACCGGGCCACCAGCGCGTAAGGGGCCGACACCATTTCCTGCCTGGGGGCCAGGGCGATTCCGTCCACAGTTATTTCAATAAAACTGGCCCCGGAAAAAACGTCCGTGGACAAATTGACGGTGGCTCCGGCTTCCAGGACAGCGCTGAACACCCCGTTAGTCAGCGTTACGCTCTGCGGCGCGCTGGTCCAGACCAGGCTGCCTCCGGAAAGCGCATCGTATATTTTAAAGATGAAACTCTTTGCGCCCTCGGCCGGCTGCCCGCTTTCCTCAAGGCGGCCCTGGTAGTTTATCTTCAGCGGCGCGGCGCAGCAGGAAAGGCCGGAGACAAGCAACTGAAGCCCCAGGAAAAGGGAAATAAACCGCATTTTATTGTTTAAAAGTATTTTATGCATAAATTTACCCGGTTCAACCTACCGTATTATCATCAGTTTGCCCTTCTTGGTCTGGCTGGCGCTTTTAACGGTAAAGAAATAAACGCCGCTGACCACCGCTTCGCCCCGGCTGTTCTTTACGTCCCAATCAAGGAAGTCTCCGGAATCGGACTTATCGAGAGTGCGGACAAGCTCCCCGCTCAGGGTATAGATCTTTATCCGCGCGGACCTGGTCAGGTCTATAAATGTTATTTTGGTATGCCCGGAGGAGGGCTTGAAAGGCACAGGATAGCAATGCGCGGTCCCTAGATCGGCTTTTGCCGCCGCCAGGGTTATAGCCGCGGAAGTGGCGCCGCCGCTTATTGACAAATTCCCCCCGCTGGGCCGGGTACCCGTGGCGGTAGGGCCGCCCATATTTGCGGCCAGCAGAACCAGGCTCCCGCCGGAAGCAGTCCCGCCGCCTGATAAAGATGAAAGCACCGGAACACTGTACTGCCCTCCGGCCAGCGTGACAGTAGCCGACAGCCGGTAGCCGGCAGCCAGGAAGCAGGCGCCTAAAACCGCTGTCACCGCATATTTATTAATTTTTCCCATACAGTTCCCGGGCAGCGCCGCTTACCACCGGTTCAATTTCTGGAGCGCTTTTATAATAGCGCTCTTAACTTTGTCGTCGCTCTCGTTTCTTAAAGCACCTTCCAAAGCCTTGCCCGCGCTTTCCCCGCCCCGGCCGCCCAGGACTTCAGCGGCCAGCATCCGCATCCTCGGCTCAATATCGCGAAGGCGGCCTTCCACGGCTTTCTGCGCCCTTTCATCGCCCTGGCGGGCAAGCCCGGAGAGCGCCGCCAGCTTTATGTCTATATTTTCCGAGTAAAGCAGGGCGATGAGCGGATCTGTAGCGCGGGGGTCGTTAAGCGCCGCAAGAAAATTAATTCCGTCCCTGACTATTTCAGGGTCCTCATTGCCCAGCATGCCGAGCAGCGTTTTAAAAGAAGATCCGCTCTCTTTCAGGGGCTGCTCAGCGGCTGGTTTTGCCGGCGCGGCGGCCGAAGAGACAGAGACCCCGGGTTCAGGTTCCGGCAATGTGGCGGCAAGTTCCGCGGGAGCAGCGGCTGCCGGCTTAATACCCCGGGCGGGATTACCGAATTTATAGGTTATTCCCAATTTCTGAATATTGCCGAAATCATAAGAAGAACCGAAAGAATAATCTATACCCAGGTCCGCCCCGGTATAAGCGGCCAGGTTGACCCCGAGTCCGAAATTCATGCCGTTAGAAAGATCGCCGAAAGAACTGTAACCGGCCCTGAGAGAGAAAGTTCTGTAGAGCAGGTTCTCTATTCCTAAAGCCGCGTAGCGCGCCCCGTCGCCGGGAAAAATAAGGTCGAATAAAAAAAGAACGCTTGAAACCGGGCTGTCAGGGGCGACGGCGTAAGCGATACCTGTTTTCACTTTAAAAGGCAGCTTGGCGCCTTCGTCTATAAATTTTATCCGGCTGGAAGCCGGATTATCAAAGCCCAGGCCGAATTTTAAATTTTTAACCCGTGGAATGACTATAAACCCAAGGTCCAGGCCGTAACCGGCGGCTTTTTCCGTATCCAGCTTCTCCGATATATACTTGACGCTGGCCCCGTACAGGATAGAGCGCACCGCGGCGTAGCCGGGCTCGATGCGTCCGCCGTAAGAAAGATAAGCGGCCAGGTCGTAAGCCGATACGGAGCCGGTCCTGTTATTAGAATTATCGTAAGAATCAAAGGAGCCGGCATTAAGGTAGTTTAACCCGAAGCCGAAAGCCCCGGGCCCGTAGGGATAGGCCGCGGCCAGCCACTGCTGGGACACGCCTTCTACGTATTTATTATAAGAGAAAGAAAATTCCGGCCTTGCCAAAAGGCCCAAACCGGCCGGGTTATAATAGACGGCCCCGGAGTTATCTGCAGCGGCGGTTAAAGCCCCGCCAAGAGCCGTTTCCCGGGCGCCTACAGGTATTTTAAGAAAACTGGCGGCGGTGGTTCCCGGGCCGGAGGCAAAAGCCGGCGCCTGGGCAAAGAGGCCCAGTATTAAAAAAGTAAAAGTTCCGATTCTTCTCAATTAGGTCACCTTGCGCTGCGAACAAATGAAGCAAGTTCCGGTATTATTGAAACTCAATTATACGAAATTAATTCAGCCCGTTGATTCGCTTATCAAGCGATTGGAAACTGGAGCCGGAAATCAAGAGACCCGGGAACTGCCCCGGGCCTCTTTGCCTGCCGCCTAGGGCAAAGCCTTTAATAAGACAGCTGGTAAGCTATGCCGAAGCTGTTGCCGGTATAGCTGTAAGGCATATACTGCTCGAATTTATTATTCGAGCCGGCCACTATAAGGGAACCGAACAGGCGCACCATGGCAACTTCGTTTATCCGCTTGCGGATAGAACCCGTCAGCGTGGTCATAGTATTGACCTGCTTGGTGGTAGTGAAGTTATTAGTAGTATCGCGGGCTGTGCGCTTGTCATAAGCGCGCCGGGTAAAGCTGACTGCGCCGCCTATAGCCCATTTGCTGGTGATATTCAGGTCCAGCGGAACGCTAAAGGCCATTTCTTTGAAGTCGTAATATTTCTCGCCGAACTGGGGCGCGGTATCGCCCAGGAACTTATACAGCATGAAGTTCTGGTTGGAAGAATGCATAGTGTAGGAAACCACCGGGTAAAGTTCCAGTATCCACAGGCTGTGATGGAAACCGAAGTCCAGCATAGTGTCGGTGTCCTTCTGCTTGGTATTGCCGTAGACGCCGGTATTGAGCACCACCTTCTGGTTCTTGTAGTTCTGTGAAGTATAAGTGATACCGCCGAAGAACTTGTTCCAGGCAGGGCGCAGGCTTACCTGGCCCAGGGTCTGGTCGTTGAGGCCGCCGTCAATATTCCCCTGGCTGCCCGAACCCTGGAATTCGCTAAGCAGGTCGGTATAGTTTGGAAACTTGATAACCCTGCCGAGGTACTGCAGGGTGACATAGCCGTTCTTTTCTTCGTCGAAGGTATAGTCCACGGCCAGCTGGCCGCCGGAGGAGTTCATATTGTAAAGACCGTTCTTCCAGGCTTCGTTCGCCCCGGAGCGCCGGAATTCTTTATTAAGGGAAATTCCCGGGCGGACGCGGATGCGGTCCGTGATAGAGCGGCGGTACTCTATATTGAAGCCGTGGGACATATTTCTGTCCGTGAACTGCCTGGAGTCCTGCGGGGTAAAGCCCGGGCCCGAATAGTTGAAGTTATACAGGCCGAAGATCTGGTCCTTCTGAGTAATCTTGCTCAGCAGGCCAACCTGGGTATTTATATTTCCGCCGCTGAAGATATTGCCTTCGGAGGGCAGGAAAGCCGCCTCCGAGAGGGTCATATCGAAGAAAGGCGTAAAGATCTTTGAATCCTCCGCCACGGCCGCGCAGAGCCTGCCGGCCATGCCCGCCGCAATAAAAGCGCTTAAGATTATTTTTTTCATCGTTTTAAATCCTTAGGCCGCCCGAAGAGCATAGCTCCCGATACGGCACAAACAAAGTTTAGAAATTAAGGTGGAAATTCCACACCGGGTGGAAAACCAGCACGCCCTCGGGGAAAATATTGAGGCCCAGCTCAAAATACTTCCCGTACCAGCTCACCTTGCTCGAGAAGGTCTGGGTCTTCAGGCCGTAATTAAGCTGTATGCTCCAGAGCTTGCTTACGCCTTTAGGAGTCTCGATACCGGCTATAAAGAAGTCGTCTTTAAACCCGGTGTCAAAACTGTTTACCCTGGTTCCCAGCAGCTCCGGCTCTTTGCCGGGCTTGAAGTCCAGCTTGGCTTTAAGCACGCTGTACTTATAGCCCCAGAAAGTGCGCACTCGCGGGCTCACCGAAGAGCTCATTATAGCGCCCATGTAGTAGCCGCCGAACTTGGCCTTGTCTATGGTCTGGGAGTCCTTGGTAGCCATCTTGGCCGCGAGCATATCCCAGTAGCCGCCTATCAGGTCCAGCTGCGGCACGCCCGGGGCTATGCGCCCCTCGCCGTGCAGGCGGAACTTGCCCGAGACATTGGTATAGGTCATCGGGATAGTGGTAGGAAAAAGCCCGGTCTGAAAACCGAAGCTCTTGCCGGGAGGCAGCGGGGTGGTGGCTTCAAGGTCCTGCTGGAAGTCGTAAAAGAAACCCGCGGGGTTTGCTATTATTTCGCCGGCCATCTGCATCCCCTTGGATTCCCAGTCTATTGCCGCGAAGGCGGCGCCTTTTATCAAAAAAAGCGCTAAAAAGGTTAAAATCAGCCTTTTCATTTTTATCCCCTATTAGTCACTGAGATTCGTTATAGCGGGCAGCATGCGCTGTACCGCGGCTACCATCAGGTCCGGTATGAACACCAGGTCTATATTGGTACCGACCCCGCCATTATAGGCGAACTGGTCGGTAGGGTCTATGTCAAACTTAGCGTCGGCGCTGGTTAAAATTCCAGATGGATCGTCAGACGCCGAGGTTTTAATATACATCACAGTCTGCAGAGCGCTGTTCTTAAGGATAGTGAAAGGATCGGAGGCGCTATTAGTGAAGTCTTCCACTTTCTTTATACCGCCGGCATTATTTATCACATAGTTCTCTTTAGCGAACCAGATAGTCTCAGAGCCGCCATTACCTACATTGTAAGCGTCAGCCTGATACTGCCAGAGGCTTACATTCTCCCCGGTTTCTTTGGCCTCATAGCCTACGCCTGCGGCTATTTTCTGCGCCCAGATAACCTCTGAGGTGGGAAGCGCGGTCCAGACAGAACCGTCCTTCAGGTAGTCAATCCTGCCGGGGGTTCCGCTATTATCCCGTATATTGAGCGAAGATATCTGATTAAGTTTATGCACCGCGCTGCCGTTCCCGTCTGTTACCAGAACTCCGGTCAGAAGAACGTTCTGATCCGGGGAGACGGTGAGTCCAAGGACGGCTTCATTGTTTACAAGTTCATCTCTGGCCGCGTCGTATTTATAATCCTGGGCTATAAAGAATATCTCGTCCGCCTTGGTTTTATTTGCCATCACAAAAGAAGACCAGTCGGCGTGGATCTTATTGCTGTTGAAGAATGCCGGCCACTCTTCTATGCGCTGGGGCAGGTCGGCGCTGAAGTTCATGGTCATCTGCATATAGTCAAGGCGGTTCGTGACCGCATCGCCATTATAGGCAAAGCCCTTTTCGTTCGCGGTAAAGTCGGCGTAAGTGGGGCGCTTTACCAAATTGAAGAACTGTATTTCGTCGGCATTGGGGCGCATCATGCGCTGGTCCACGCGCACCACATTGCCGTGCACGTCGGTCATTGTGCGGCCGGCTTCCAGGTCGCTCTCTTTAACCACATTGAGGAAGCTCTTTACAGAGTTCTCGGCGTTATTGGTGGCGCGGGCGAAGTCTTTTACCTGCTGCCTGTCGTTCTCTTTGCGGATAAGGTCCATCTGGCGCTCACCGGGCTTCAGGCCGGGATTCCAGTTCTCCAGGGCTTCCCGCTCCAGTTTGGCGGTAAGAAGCATCGGCTTTATCGCCTTTGCGCCGTCTCCCGTCTGCAGGCCCTGACCCTGCGGTATATTAAACTCGGACTTGCCCTTCTGCGGGGGAATGGTAAACTTGAACTTTACCTCTCCGAAGAGGACATTCAGGTCCATCTTGGCGTCTTCGGTAAAGCCCAGGGTAAATTCCGTTCCGCGCACGGCGCAAACAGCGGCCGGGGTGCGGACCTCGAATTTTTCCTTCCGCATAAGATGAGGAACGCGAACTTTTATCTTCCCGAAAAGCAGCATAAGGCGCGAAGAAAGCGTTTTGCGCTGCTCTATTTCAAGGCTGGAAGTTTCTTTAAGCCAGACCTTGGTCTTATTGGGCATCAGCAGCACTGCCCTGCCGTCGCCGGCGGTGCGCACGGCCCCGCCCTCGGCTATCTCCATATTTTCAGCGGCGGAGATCCACTGACCATCGCGGCCTGGGCGGACTTCCACGGCGCCGCTCATAGAGAGAATTCTGGCCTCACCGGCCAGAACCGCCCCAGGCAGCGCTATCAAAAGTAAAAACGACAGGATATTTGTCCTCATAGGCAAAGTCTAGTAGAAAATGCTCCTTGTGTCAACAGAACTATTTTGGGATAATTGAACCAGCAACAACCGGTTTTTCCCTATGTAAATGACGCTAGAGTAACCCAGGTCACTTTTGATTGTTGTTACTTGGCCACAGGCTCGGGCCGCCGGCCCGGCGCGCAGGAGCGGCGGAAAAGCTCCCTGCCTGCGACGGGTTCCAAAGCGGCACTATCGCGCCGGTACAGATTTTAACCTGGAAAACACACGGGAGATATAATATGAAGAAAGTAACCTTAGTTATATTCGCGCTCACCCTGGCCGGCTGCGCTGCCGGGGTCAGAAAAGGTGAACAGGCAGGAGCCTGCCCGCCCTGCCCCGCTGTCCCTGCCGCTGAAATTGCCGCTCCAAAGGCCCCAGAAGCCCCTCCCGTGGCCCTGGCCACCCCGGAGAACATACCTGTTTTCCTGGATAGCGATAATATAAAATCCCTCCTGAAAGCCGCCAGGCTTAACCGCCAGTATTTCCTGGGACTAAAGGGCGGGACCCAGGCCTATACCTTCGGCTCGCGTAAAATAACCGCATACGACCTGGCGGCCTCCAATGAAGAATTCATAAAGATACTTGAATCTTCCGGCCCGCTGCAGGACCTGGACCGGCAACTGAAGGAAAAATTCGATATTTACCAGATGGCCGGACGGGATTCCACCGGCACCGTAGTTTTCAGCTCTTACTACGAGCCCACGCTGGAAGCCAGCCTCAGCCGCACCGATGTATACAAATATCCCATCTACGCCAAACCCGACGACCTTATCACGGTGAACCTTGAGGACTTTAACAGCAAGTTCAAAGGCGAAAAAATAACGGGCCGCCTGAAGAACGGGGCTCTTATCCCTTATATGGACCGCGAAGAAATAGACTTTGAAGGCGGGCTGGAAGGCAAAGGCCTGGAAATAGCCTGGTTTAAAGACCGGGCCGATATAATGGACCTGCATATAGAGGGCTCCGGGCGGCTGGCGCTGCCGGACGGGCGCGTGATCAAAGCCAATTTTGCCTCCACCAACAGCCTTAAGTTCAAAGGCTGGCTGAGCGCCCTGGTAGAAGCCGGCGCAATGCCCCGGGAAGGGATAAGCCATGAAAAAGGCAAGCAATACCTTCTGGACCACCCCAAGAAAGAGCGCGGGATAATGAGCGCTAACCGCCGCTACACCTTCTTCAAGCTGAACCAGCCGGCCGACCCGGATGAAGGCCCCGCCGGAACCTACGGCCTGCCGCTTACCGGCTGGCGCTCCATAGCCGTAGACAATGCCCTTGTACCCATGGGGACCATAGCCTACTTAAATACCACCATGCCCGACGTGGACGAAGAAGGGAAATTACTGGGGCGCAAGCAGGACAGCCGCTTTGTTTTCTGCCAGGACACCGGCGGCGCCATAAAAGGCCCCGGCCGGGTGGACTTCTTTGCAGGCAATGGCAAGAAAGCCCGCACCTTCGCCTTCAAACTGTGGGACCAGGGCACGCTGCATTTGCTTGTGCTTAAACAAGCCATAAGCCCTAAGCCGTAAGCCATATGCTGAAATTTAAAAATAAAGTGATCGTTCCTTCTTTTGCCTGCGGCCTATGGCTTATGGCCTGCAGCGCCGCCGCTGCGGCAACTTTGACCCTTACCGGCCTCGACATCCTGGAGCGGGACGGTTTTAAGCAGCTGGAAGGCAAGCGGGTAGGGATAATCACTAATCATTCCTCGGTCGACCGGGACGGGGTGAACGCCGTGGACGCTTTCCACAAAGCCGGCAAATTCAAACTGGCCGCCATCTTCTCACCTGAGCACGGCTTCCGGGGCACGGAAGAAGGCGGGGTTTATATCGC
>Ga0210044_10005319_pt1 | contig 17454 bp, 12 predicted proteins | sample CryGey13umfilter_2_FD_183959 | JGI IMG/M metagenome (GOLD analysis project Ga0210044, IMG submission 183959) | Groundwater microbial communities from aquifer in Utah, USA - Crystal Geyser 4/9/14 3 um filter (SPAdes) (version 2) | ecosystem: Environmental > Aquatic > Deep subsurface >... | reverse complement strand
CAGAATCATAAGGATCACAATGCCAGATTGTTCCACTTCCTGAACATTTTCCGCTACAATCTGGAGAAGAATATAATTCACAACTTGCTTCACTTGTGAAATTATTGGAGGTTGCCCATGCCCAATTTGAAGACCACGAATAACTTAAGAATCCATCAGAACAATTATCATTTCTTAGATCTTCTTTTGAAGTACAGCTTCCTATACTTGCTCCATTACTTGAAGTTACTAAATTTGCCTTGTTACATTGGACATTTGAAGAGTCCCATTGACATTTATCTGTTTGGCCAATTCCTGCTGGAGGAGGAGTTTGCTTTGCAACATCACACAAATCAAGATTACAATCTCCTTCAGGATTAGTACTTCTAACATAATCGCTACATAAGTTTATTTCTAATTGAACACATGCACTTGGTTGATCAATTGGACAATCTGCAGGACAAGTAGTTGAGTCTTCTCCAACTTGACAAATTCTATCTCCACAAAGTCCTAAATTTTCACTTACTATTAAAGTTGGACTCGTCAAACCATTTATTTCAAAATAAAATTCATAATCTCCATCACTATTTTTAGAAGTTAACATTGTTTGATTTATAGTAAAAATATAATATTCATCACCAGATCCATCTCCATTTACATTTGAAACAGCTCCAGAATAAATCCCTAAATCTTTATCTGCAGCCAAAAAATCTGATTCTAATAAATAAGCCCTCTGATAAATGTGGAAAGAATCGTCTCCAGAATAACTTAAGATTACTGCTGCAAGATTGATTGAAGGATTTGCATAACTTTTTGTTAAAACCGAAACCGTTGGAACATCTGTTTCAGCCCAATATAGCTCTGGAACGAATTGACAAGAAGCGTTACATCCTGAAGTACCGTCACATTGTTCTGAGAAACCTGCTCCATTAGGAGATTGAACTATTCCGTCTCCACAATATGTAGGAATTACTTCGTTACAAGCCCCGTTTTTACATCCTGCTGGACATTGATAAAAAGCAGAAACTCCTGAATTTGATGAACAATAATATTCAGTAAGATAATCTCCTGAGTAGGTAGGAATTCCCCAATTTCCTGAATTAAAACAAAAATCTGTTCCACTTGTTCCTGAATTTGCATTCACAGTTCCTTGACTAGTATAGTTTACTGTCGGACTATCTGTATCTGTACATGTTGGAGTAAATCCAGTACAAAGAGTGGCATTAAATTGACAAGACGAATCACAAGAAAGAGTCCCTGAAGTATAACCCATTGTTGTACATGTTTGACTACCTAAATTTGATCCATCACATTCTTCTCCCTGCCTAAAATCAATTGTTCCATCTCCACATAAAGTTGGTGTAACACAAGCTTGAATATCTGTATCCCAAACAGTGCCTACTTCACAACTTGCAATTGCAGTAGTTTCGGCATATATTACTGCAGTACTTCCAGAACCTTCTCTAAGAAGAAATGACCTAGAAGGATATTTAATAGTAGCATTTGCAATCCCACTATTTATTCCTGAATAAAGAAAGGGGGGGAGATTATCTCCGATGGTTATGGCAGATAAATAGACAGTTTGTTCAGGATTTATTGCTTCCCAAACAACTGTTGAATTACAAGTAGATTCGCCACTCTTTACTATACAATCAGTAGCAGATAAAGTACCTGCAGATACACAACTCCCTGAAACAATTGCACCCCCACTATTGGTCACAACCTTCCACCTTGTTCCAGTAACACATGTTGCAGATATTATTTTTTTATCAACTAAATTTTGATTATTAAATACTTTAATTTTTCCAATATTTGTTAAATCTGGACTATCTATTCCAGCATCAAAAAGAAGTTCGGTATGCCAAGAACCTTTTGCAGCAGCTCCTTGAACTTGATTATCTCCATTAATATCCCCAGAAGCTCCATAAAAATCCCCATCATAAACGTAAACATAAGTCCCATCAACTTCAGGTAAAATGTCCCAGGAATAATCTACAAAACAACTATGGCTATCCAAACCAAAAATACAAGGAGCAACATTTAACTTGACATGAACATCCACTGATGCTGAAGTAGACCCTCCTGGCCCAGTACATGTTGCTGTAAATTTAGTACTTGAAGGTAAAGCCCCTGATTGAACATCTGTTCCTGAAAGAGTTACCTTCCAAGAAGGGTCTAATCCTTTTGCTATAGAACATGACGTCGCATCTGTTGAAGACCATGAGATTTTTGAGGGTCCAGCTGTAATTGCAAGATTATTTGAAACATATTCTGGATTAGCAGCAATGTTCACTGTTGGACTAGATGGAGAACAAAAAGGTTCAATGAAAGTTCCTCCAAGACCACAAGTTGCATCTATGCCAAGTTCCTTCATATAACTAACAACACATCCAGTTGGTTCAAAGTCTTGAATTTGAACATTACATACATTTTTATCTTGATATTTACAACTACAATCTCCTATATATGGTTTAAATTCAGTTCTTATAGAACCCCAATCACAATAATTTATACCATTTGTTGCATATACAACTACACATTGAGTCCCATCATCTGTAACAGAACAAACAGAATTAGGATCTTCATAATAACTACAATCTCCAGCGCTAACAAAATTAATAGAAGATGAAAAAGCTACAACAACAAAAATAAATAATCCTAAAAAAATAAATGCACGCCCTTTTTTCATTGACTTTGTAAGTAAATTGTTTTTATAAATATTTTGCTTCGGAAATATAAAAAAACTAACCTATTAAAACAAAAAATTTCGTCCAAAAATTTCAGATTTTTTTTTCTCTTTTCTCTTTTGCTTTTTTCAAGGATTTAATTTCACGATTGTAATAATCTTCAAGCTCAATCTCCCCTTCTTCTTTGGCAATTTTCCTTTTCTCCTCATGAATTTTTATTTGCTTTTCTAAGGAATCAATTCCTTTTTTTATTCTTTTTTTATTTGACATTTTTAAGTTCTTCCTTTAGAAGGTTGAGCAAATCTTTTGCAATTCCAACATCAATAATCTCTTTTTCTGGAAGATTATTTTTAATTCTTTTATAAGAATCCATCATCCCAGAAACTTTGTCCCCGAGAAATTTACTAAGAAATTTCAAAAAATCTTTATTTGTTAAAACCTTTTTTTCATCCATTTTTTTTATTAAAAGAATCCCCCTTAACCTGAGAATTAAAGAATAAATAACTGAATCTGAAATTTTCTTTTTATCAGAAAGATTTATTACTCCTTCATTTATTTTTATGATTCTCTTTGTTTCATCCCTATAAACTTTATTTGAACCCAATTTTGATTTTTTCAATTCATACAAAAGAGAATTATTTAAAATTGTCTTTGCTTCAAGAATTCTGGGATAAATAAGAATTGGATTTATATTCAAAGTTTGTTTTACGGAATTTATTGGATAAATTGAAACATTATATTTTCCGGAAGAAATTTCTTTTTTTAAACCATTTGAAATTGCAATTATATCTATATCTGATGAAATTTCCTCTTCTCCTCTCGAATAACTTCCGACAAGATAAATTCCCATTATCTCTTCCAAATCTTCTTTTAAAATGTCTAAAACTTCCTCTTTTATTTTTTCAGTCCTATCTATCAAAATTATTTTTACTTGTTTTCCTACCCAATTACGAGGAAGCACAACTCCTGCACCGTTCCCCCATTTTGAAGTATTCTTTATTATTTCCATATGTTTATACATTGTTTAAACTTTATAAACATTCTTATAATTGAAGGATTGGAAGGCTAACCTATTAAAACAATTTTTAGTTTTAATTTTGCAACCTTTTTTGAAATTCCTAAATTTTCTACAATGTCTACGACTTCATCAATATTTTTGTAAACCTCTGGAGATTCCTCGACAATTAACTGATCACTTCCTGATCTCAAAATTATATTCTGAGAGATTAATCTTTTTTTTGTATTTTCTCCTTTGATTGTTTTCACAGCTTCTGTTCTCGACATAACTCTTCCGGCTCCATGAACTGATGAACCAAAAGTTAACTTTTCAGATTTTTTTGTTCCAACTAAAACATACGACGCTGTCCCCATAGAACCAGGAATCAAAACTGGTTGGCCAACTTTTCTATATTCCTTTGGAATTTCAATTCTTCCTGGACCAAAACTTCTAGTTGCACCTTTCCTATGAACACAAACTTTTGTTTTTTTACCGTCGATAACATACTCTTCAAATTTTGCAATATTATGACAAACTTGATACAGAACCTCAATTTTTGATTTTGGAAAATGATTGATAAATTCTTCCCTTAACCAATGAATTATAATTTGTTTATTTGCAAATGCAAAATTTGCAGCCGCGCTCATTGCAGAAAAATATTCCTTTCCAAGTTTTGAATTTATTGGTGCACAAATAAGTTCTCTATCTGGAAAGTTTTTAATTCCATACTCATCTTCCATTTTTTTTATGTAATCAGAAGCAACTTGATGTCCTAATCCTCTAGAACCACAATGAACTAAAATAACAATTTGATTTTTCTTTAGCCCAAAAACTTCTGCTATTTTTTTATCAAAAATTTTTTCAACTTCTAAAACATCTAAAAAATGATTTCCAGCTCCAATTGTTCCCAATTGCCCTATTCCTCTTTTTTTTGCTCGATCTGAAACAAGAGAAGCATCTGCCTCTTTCATGCAACCCTCTTCTTCACAAAAGAGATAATCTTCTTTCATGCCATATCCTTTCTCAACTAAATATTGCGATCCCTTTTCCAAAATTTGATCAAACTCTTTGTAACTTACTTGAAATGGGCTTCCCCTTCCAACCCCCGACGGTATTTTCTTCTCTAAAGCATCAGCAAGCATTTTTTCTTTGCCAATTAAATCTTTAGAAGTTAAGTTTGTCTTGAGTAAAAGAACTCCACAATTTGAAACAATAAACCCATTTGCCACAAAATTATGGTTCTCCTCCAGATTAAAATCATAAACTTTGTGTTTTCCCGGAAGCTTTTTTATATTTTTTATTGAATCGAAAATTGTCCCATATTTTTTAATTTCATTTAATTTTTCAATTAAAAATTCATTAAAGCTAATAAAATCTAGATTTATTCTTTGTCCAGAATTTTCATAGTAATGTCTTTCAATAAACCTTTTATTAATCTGATTTAAGAAAATTTTTTGAACCTCTTTTAAAGAAAATCCTTTTTTCTTATATTCTTTTACTTTGGATGCAAGTTTATTTCTTTTCTCATTTTCTTTCTTCTTTAACAAAAGATAAAGTGCTGCAATATTTGCAAGCTTTTGTCTTTTCAAATTATATTCAAAACCGACATTCCTCCATAACTTTAACATTTCTTCTTCGCTGGAAACCATTAATCTAAACCTCATTGTTTTCTCCCCATATTTATTTTTATAATCCTCTGTTTCAGTAATTCTGGTATTTTTTATATCAAATTCTTCCAAAAGAAGGGAAATCTCAATAAGAAACTCCCTTGCATTTTCTTTTAATCTTTCTATTTTATTTTGATCTATTGTTGGACAATAAAAACATGTTTTAGAACTTGCTTTTGGAGACGAGAGTTCCGCACCAAAAAAACCCGCTAAAAAGAGTCTTTTAACTATTCTATTTGAATTTTTAATCCAATCAGGAATATTAATTTTTTGTCTTGTTTTATTTCCAAGTGGCATTCCCATCTTTTTTAAAGATTCTTTAAATTCCTTTGAATGAATATGAAGCTCGTAATTTGTGGTGTTAAATTTTACAATTTCATATTTTGTTTTTATTTCGTGGTCTCTTTTTCTTGAGTAAATATTTGAATTGACATTTATCTCTTTAAGATCATTTTTTATAACTTTCAAATCTTCTTTTGTACCATAAATTGCCCCATAAATTTTCTTTTTCGATTCGTATAAACAACCATCTCCAAACATATACCCTAAAAGTTTTAATGAAATCGCCTGTTTTTTATCGATTATCTCGCTTTCTTTTATTCCTTCAAATAAATTAACAGCAAGGTTTTCCCTATCTTTTAAATCAAAAATAGACTTCATTCCTTCTTTTGTTAAAAAGGGATGTTCTTTTGTTGCTTTTATTCTCAATCCTGAGTTAAGTTTTATTTCATAAATTTCGTTTGCTTCTTTTGACATAAAAAATTCAATTTTTTTATTTTCAATTTTTTTATTTTTAAAATTCAATGTTGGAAGTCTTGTTAGAAATTCTATTTGATTCAGAACCATTCCATTTTGTTCAATATTTATTTTGTGGGCATGTTTTTCAAAATCCTTAATTGGAATTGATTGACCAAATTCTGTTAAAATTTTTGAATCTCCAGTTAAGCAATTAATATCATAACCCACTCCCCCAGGGGAAATGACTCCTTTCTTTAAATCGAAGGCTGCAACACCTCCTATTGGGAAACCATAACCGACGTGCATATCCGTTAACCCTATAGAATATTTTAAAATTCCGGGTAATTGTGCCACGTTTCTAATTTGCTCCGAAGCATTATCCTCCACAATCATCCTTTCTGAAATAAAAATTCTCCCGGGAACATTCATATTTCCAGATTTTGCAATTTCATAAATATTTTCCCCAATTTTTTTAAGATCTTCTTTTTTCATTTTATTTCCTTTTTATAAAATCTGATACAATCTTTTCTTTAATTAATTTTTCAACATAGTCTCTTTTATTTATTGATATTTCATAGTAAATAAACCCTCTACCATTTTTTTGCTTTTTTATCTTGGAAAGAATATTATAATAATTAAATAACGATTTTTTAACCTCCTCTAGATTTTGCTTTTCTTTTGAAATTATTCTTAAATATAATGGTTTTTTAATTCTAATTTTTTGGATTAATAAATCACGAACAAATCTTTTACGTTTTAATTTCCCCTTAGGAAAAGACCAAAGAGTTTTAACATAATCTTCTATTGTTTTATTTAACTTCTTTTTTTTGTCTGGATGAAAGAATCCAACTTCTTTTTTGAATTTAACCAAATTATCTTTTCCATAAATTAATATTCTAAAAATATTTCTATTTTTAATTTTCCTTTTTTTGACTTTTATTCCAAATTTATTTAAGGAATTTATTATCTGATCTATTCCTTTCTCATTAACACTATCAAGCCCAATTGATCTATTTTGATGAGTTTTGCAATAAACCCAACCTTCACAATCAAAAAAAGCTCTTATCCATTTTTTAGATAAATTAGAATTCAAAATGGGCATATTTCACCAATAAGAATAAAAACTTCCAAAAGACTTTGTTAGACCCTCATAAATTTTCTTGTTCTGAACTGTACATCTTTCTCCTTCCCTCAGTCTTGGACTAATTCTAAAATATCTTTTAAATCGCTTTTGAAAATCTTTCAACAAAATTAAGTTAGTATTTCTAAAGCCAATATAATAATATTTCTTCTTTTGCTTAGGGGGATTTTTAATAAAATATCCATCAGCACAAAGATAAGAATGGATAATTGATAAATCATCATCAAACTTCATAAACTAATCAACAAAATTTTATTTAAAAACCTTATGTTTATCAGGAAGCGCGATCGATTCTCCGACTATTCCAGGCAGTTTTGCGACATTTTTTACTTGTTCAATAGTTTTGTCCCCTTTAATCTCATTGAAAATTTTTTTAGAAGCATACACTACGCCAGGAACATTCATCCCTTCTTCTTTTTCAATAATATTTCTATTTTTCATAATAAATAAAGTTAAAAGAAGTTTAAAAATTGTAGTTATAAAAGAAAGAATTTAAACATCAAGCACAACTTGAACGATCCATTTTTCCTTTATTTTTTTTACAAACATCTCGTTGTAGGTTATCGCTTTTACATGCGAAAAAATCTTAAGATTTTTTCCAAGATCCCCTGAGAATTCTGCTGAAAGATTAAAAACTTTTTTATTTATTTTTATATTTCTTACTTTAGAGACAAAAAAGTTTTTTGAATCTATCAAATATAAAACTTCTTCTAAAAAATTATACAAAAGACTTTCCATGTCTTTTCCTGAAACTTTTATTTTGATTTTTTTTGATTCCTCAATTTTTGAATTTGAGATAGATTTTATTAAAGCATAAACTGAATTTTTAAAAGATTCCTCTATATTTTTACCATATGCTCTGAATTTTATATCTGCTGTGTGAGAGAAAAATTTGAATTTAAGCATTGTAACAAAAGACTTTTAATTTTCTTGGGGAGTATGAAGTTAAATTTGAAAAAATTAAAATTTCCGAAGAATAAATTTCTTTGTTTAGATCAACTTCCATATTACATTCCCCAGTTGCTTCGCAAACATAAAGAAGACATTCTTGTCCTAAAAGGGTATTATTAGATAGATATTCTTCTAATTCAGTTGGAAAGTTTTCCCCATCAGAATAAGAGGGAATCTCCAAAGAAAGAACTGAATTTCTTAAAGAAGGTTCTATTTCGATGCCCTTTAAAATTTTTATATTATTCTCCTCTGTAAGAAACATATTTTTTTCACTACGATCCATTGCCCAAATTATCACCATCAAGAATCCTAAGAGTAATGCAATTGCCATAAATACCTCAACTATTTTTATCCACCCTTTTTTATTTTTGTCTTTTTCCATTTTCAATTACCAAATTTTTATTCTTAATTTTCCTTCCTCATTTGATGCAGATTTTGAAAGAAAAAAAAGATTTAATTCCTTTGAATAAACTTCCGAACTAGGATCTTTTTTTATCTCACCAATTGTAGTTCCATTCTGGTACTCAAAGTATAAGTCTAATTCCATACTTGTCGGAACTTCAAGTTCTTCTTTCAACTTTGTATAATTATTTGAAAAATTTGCCATTAAGTTCAGAATCTGGGCTTCAGAGATCACCTTTTCTTTTCTAACACTATCTGGGAAGATAGAGATACATCCTGATAACGAAGAATCCTCATTAGTAATAAGATTTGAAAAATAAATTTTTACAAAACTACTTCCTCCATCCACTAGAATTTCATCTCCTGAAATTGAAGAGTTAATTTGCCCTGAATCATTAAATGCAATTGCAGATTCTCCTTCTAAAGATTCTGGTTTGGATAAACTAAAACAAGGAGGAGATAAATCCTCTTCAGAAAATCTCAAAACCCAAACTTCAGAAGTGATAGCTTTCAAAACATTTTCCTCAAGATGAGAAATTTCATTTTTTACCGGTTCTGCTCTTAAAATTGTCGCACTTACAATTACATAGATAAAAAGTAGCGCGACTACAAAGATTATGAAAGATAGAATCATACTTACATGCGAACCTTTTTTGTTTACTTTTTTCATATTATTTTACAAAGAGAAGATTTGCTGCAGTCGAAATAATAAACGACAAAAACATTAGAGAGAAAGAATGTCTTATTCCTGCTTTAAATGTCCCCTCTGAAAGTTTACCAATGGTTAATCCAGTAAAAAATCCTTGAACTAAAATTAAATATAAAAAGGCACTTGCAATTTCTTGTTGCCCCGTGGTTGGATCAAATGAAGATCCTACTCCAAAACCTAAAGTTCCTCCAACACTTCCTATTCCGGAAACCATCGGAACGATTTGAAATTGCAAAACAAGAAGAATTATAATAAAAACTAAGAAAATGATATATCCTTGACTAACAAGAGAAGAAATTACTGACTTTCTTTCTTTTTTTAATTTGTCCGTCATACTTACTGCATCTGCAACTGCTTCCAAGATCTCTCCAATATCCCCTCCAGCCCTTTCGGCTTGACCTATTAAAGTTAATGATCTGGAAATTGAATTATTATCTGCATCTTTTGAAAAAATATCTAGTGCTTTTGTCAAAGGAATTCCCAAAGCAATTTGGTTTGCAAGCTTTTTTACATGGGGAGTTAAATATCCATAATTTTTATCTGCCACATTTACAATACTCTTACTAATAGGTGTCCCCGTTTTTACACTTTCAACTAAATTTCTAGAGAATTCTAAGAACATATCCTCTTTTTCTTGAGCAATTTTATTTTCTTTAACAACTCTCATTATTATAGGAAGTGCTCCGATGATAATTCCCGCTCCAGCAATTAATGCAAAATATTTGGGATCAAAATAAAATCTAGCAGCTGCTATTGCGACAATTGCAATCACGATTCCTATTAAGTCCCTATCCTTGAATTCCATTATTTATTTTTTTTTAAGTGCAAAAATGCCAAAAAGATAATATTTACTATTATGACCACTAAACTTATTAGTAAAGATATAGTTAAAAAACTCATTGTTATTCCGAGACCACTTATTTTCATGATTATCATAAGCAACATAAGAATCATCGGTGCAGCAATCAAAAGACTAATATATATATCCATAAAAGTCTCGGCAGTTCTTGAAGATCTTTCTTGTTCAAGTCGGTAATTAAACAAAAGAGTTTCTGCACGTTCATCAAAAAAATTCGTTAAATCTCCTCCAGAAGTTATTGTTGTTGCAAGACCATTCAAAAGTTCAGAAAGTTTTTTACTAGGAGAATTCTTAGAAGTATTCTTTAAAGCACTAACAAAATCATACCCATAAAGATTAATCTCATTTATCATTTTAGTAAATTCTTTTTTAAGCGCAGGATAGTCTTTTGTTGAAATTAAAATTTCGAATATCCTAGCAGGATTCATCATTGAACCAGAAATAGCAGACATACTAATTGTCGCAAATGGTAACTCGGCGTCTATTTCTATTTCTGCACTTTTCTTTTCTAGGGAGGGATAAATATACATTAAAATAAACGTTACAATTGGAACTACAATCAGAATCCAAAAAGTTCTCAAAAACCGAATATCTATAGTTTCTTGTGCTCTAGAGATTATTGGAAGTGTTGCGGTAAAATTAAAAAATAAAAAGAAGAAAAATAAGAACCCCCCTACAAAAAGTGAGAGAAATGTCGTCATTAAAATTATTGAGACATATCCAACTGGTGTATAACTTAAATTTGCTTTTACAAGTTCTTCTTCCATTTTTGCAAAAGATTCTTTAGATAAAAGTTTTAGAGAAACTTTAGAAAAGAATTTACTTGAAATCTTGGTATAATAAGAAGAATCTTTTTTCTTCTTTTGCATTTCTACTTCCTTCTCTTTTTCCTTTTTTTTCTTTTTTATTCTTTTAACAGTTTCATTTTCAAGCTCGTTTGGAAGAATTTCTTTTAAGGTAAATATCCTTCCTCCTTTGGTTCTTAATTTTTGTTCAGTGTCTAATCTTTCTTCTGAAGAATGTTCTAACTCTTTTTCAATCTCTTCTGGATCAAGGAGTTTCTCAAATAAAATTCTTCCAAAAAAAATCTTAACTTCGGAAGCAGCTTCTTTGAGCTTTTTGTCTAAACTCTTCATCTGAGAGTCAAACATACGTTTTTCAGCGTCAGTTTTTGATTTATCTCTGAACTTTGAAGTTTTTTCAATTTCAGAAAAAATTATTTTCAATTTTCCGAAAGATTCTATTGTTTCCTTATATTCTTTAATCATTTTTGTTTTTATGAGGAAGATTCCGATTCAATTTTCTTTGTTAAATTTACAGAATCATTTTTCAATTTGTTAAATTCTTCGTCATTTCCATTCTTCATAACCAATTTTAATTTTTCTAAATTTCTCTCTATTGAATTAATAGACTCTTTAACAGAAGCAATTTTTCCTTTATCCATCTTATCTCTTTTTAATTTAAAAGAAAATAAGTTATTAAATATTATGTTTGAAGGTTTCTTTTTTAATTAATTCTGAAGAAGAAAAACTGAAATTTATCCCATCCCCAATCAGAAAATTTGCCTTTTTAATCTCATTACTATTCTGCATTAATTAAAAGAGAAGAGACATTAAATTCATTTAAAGAACTAACTAGGACTGTTTTCCTAGAAGAATCGGTCGCTGTTATATTTAATCTATACCTTCCTGGGAATTTTATTTTTACATTCTTACTATTGAATAATTCTCTCAAGTCTAAACTCCCATTAGCCCATATGTTATAACTTCCATTGATAACCTCCCTATTGTTTATCCAATTGTTATTTTCAAATTTTTGAAGATTTATTGACAAAAGTATACTTTTGTTTATATTCCCAAAATTTTGGATTTTTGAAAGAGAAGTTTGGTTAATTAGATTAATCTTTAAATTACAGTCATAGCAACCTGTATGTTGGGAATCATGTTGAAACATTGGCCAATCCATTTTATCTGGATTATAAGGGGAGTTTAAATTCCATAAGTAAATTGTACCGTCTGAACTAACAAAAAATATGTCAATTAGTCCATCTTTATTGAAGTCAGAAATAATTGGACTCATATGAGGTGGGTCTTGAAGCCTGTTTCCAATCAAAGAGTTAATTGGTTTTGGCCAACCTTTATTAAGATTTCTTGCAGCCGCATCAAAAGAATAAATTTTTCCTTTAGGCGCGTTATTCCTATAATCAGCAGTCCCACCAACTAAATCAATTTCGCCATCATTGTTTATATCTCCCGCAATCAAGGAAAAGAGAGACGCCCCAACCCCTTTGTATTCCCATCCTTCCAAAAGAGCCCCATTATATTTATATCCATATAGGTTACCTGAATAAGAACCAAAAAAGATTTCTAAATAACCGTCACCATCAATGTCTGCAAGGGATATTAATCCTTCACTACTAATTTCATTAAAAGATTTTGGCCAATTTCCTTCTTGAATAGTCCCATCTTCATTATAAACGGTAAGATGTCCTTCATAAGAAATAATTATTTCTTTTTCACCATCTTTATCAATATCCCCTATTGCAAGATTATTTTGTCCGGTAACATAAATATTTTCATCTTCGGTTTGAAAGTTGATTGGGGGAAATACATTAGAACCATCTAATTTTAAAGCGTGCAAAAATCTTCCCTCGTATTCATTTTGGGTAACAATTATAACTTCCAATTTGCCATCATTATTTAAATCTGCGACAACTGGTGATGATCCTATACTTTTCCCAATAACACTTCTCCCTAAATAAGACTGAATTAAATTTAAGTTATTATCAAATATACTAAGTGACCCATCATAACCAAAAGAGGATATAACTTCCAATTTGCCATCATTATTTAAATCTGCGACAACCGGAGTAATGGTAGGTGGCCCTTCATTCGCTTTTGGAAAAATAAAAGTTTTATTTGATCCATCAGAATATAAAATAATAAGAAAAGTTTCATCAATAGTTCCAAAATTTTCAAAATAATTGGATGAGCTTGACTGAATTACAATTTCCAATTTCTCATCTCCGTTCAGATCAGCCAAAACAGGAGTTGTATCTGAAAGCCACCCCCCCCTATCAATTTTTCTCGGCCAACCGGGAACATAATTCCCCCCGCTATCTAAAACATGAAGATATCCTGAATAATCCTTAAATATAATTTCTTCTTTTTTATCTCCATAAACATCTCCTGAAACTACCGGGACGTATACCTCAGAATTAACATTTCTTACAGCATCTTTTATTAAATAGGGGTCAATATAAATCCATTGATTTTTTCCAGAAGATAAAGTTGTTCCGTTTTTTAGATTAATTTCAATAGATAAGCTATGATATCCCTCACCTATTCCCGAAATATTCCAATAACCCAAAATATCCTTAATAACTGATGTTTTTCCATTGTTTGTTAATTCCATTTCTCTTGTTTGAGGATTTACTCCATCAACTAAAATTTTGTAATTCGAAAGATTACCATTATGAACTATGCCCCTTATTTCTATAATATCTTCCTCAAAAGCGAGATATTCATCTTCGGGATAATTTATTTCCAGATTTTTAGAAATAAAGAGATTATAAGAAAAAAGGATCTTCCCTTTATCTCCAAAAACGCTTAACCTCAAATAGGAATCCCCCTCAATCAAAGAGCTATCAAATCCGCCACATAAAACCCCCTTATGAACTTCCCGTGTTCCTGAGCAAATCAAATTCCAATTTTTGTCTTCTTCTATGTAAGAAACTTCATATCTTTCAAAATTATCTCCTCCAGCAGTTCCTTCTATATCTATAATTCCAGAAATTTTATAATTCATCTCATTTAATTCAGCAATTAAGGGTTTGCCCTTAATCTTCATAGCTTCTTTAAGATTAATCCTCCCACTTCCCTGCTCAGTAGGAGAAAGACCCAAATCTTTTGCTGTTCCTTTTAATGCAGATTTTATTTCCTCTGGCGTCCAAACTGGATTTTTTTGCAATAACAATGCAACAACTCCTGCAACATGAGGGGTAGCCATGGATGTTCCTGAAATAGAAATATGAGTATCATCAAAACATTTTTTATTATCCCATGGTTTATTTGAAGATTGTGCGGCACAAATATTAACACCTGGGGCAAGAACATCTGGTTTAATAATTACCTTTTCATTTTCATTTTCATCCTCCCAAATTACAGGACCTTTTGAACTAAAAGATGCAAAATTATCTTGCTTGTCTGTTGCACCTACGGTAATTGCATTTCTAGCAGTTCCTGGAGTGGCAATGGTTTTTCCGCTAGGACCAGAATTTCCTGCAGAAATCACCACAACAACACCTGCATCTGATGCAACATCTACTGCTTGAGATATCGGATCATTAGGACCACAAAAATCAGAATATAACCCCATACAACTTGCACCAAGACTCATACTAATAATATCGGCATGATCTGAAAAATCTCCATCCTGATTAGGATCGACTGCTCTTTCTATTGCAGCAACAACTCCTTCCATAAGACCCCTTCCATGAGAATCTAAAACTTTATATGCTAAAATTTTTGCACCAGGTGCAACGCCACTTAATCCTTTGTTAGGTTTTAATTTCCCGTCATTATTCCAATCTCTATTTCCTGCAGCGGTTGAAGCAACATGAGTTCCATGACCATGATCATCCATTGGATCAGCATTATTCTTTATAAAATCATAACCTCCAATAACTTTCGAATTAAATGAAACTTCTGGAATTGAATAGTCGTAAGAAGAATTATATTCATGACAGTACAAATTAAAAGTTTTATCTAAAAAACAAAGTGTATCATTTTCTGCCACCAATACCCCAGAATCTAAGAAAACATTCAATTGAAAATATTTTTCTCTTAAAGAATCATATATCACCGCACGATTAGCATTTACATCCTTAGAAAAATAAATATAATTTTGTGTAAGAATACCTTTGTTAATCCATCCAAAAGTTCCTCCAATAGAAGTAGTTTCAACACCCTCTGACACAAATCCGGTATAAAAAGGAGTTGAAATCCCGGTAGATAAGTCATAAACCCTGTAATGTTTCCAAGAATAATCAAAATCATTTTTACTACATTCTAAATATAATATCTTATCTCCCTTAAAATCCAGCACAGGACCAACATTTGAAGGAGAAATCTCAAAAGTTGTCCCCGAAGTGATATTATATAATACAATAGAGTCATAACAGGGTCCTGTAGAAAGAGAGTAGGCTATTAAATCTCCAGATAATTTTGGACTCACATCACTAGACCAACTTCTCATAGGAAGGATACTTTTTTGCTCTGAGGGAATATCATAAATTACAATCTCGGGACTATTTGAATGTATTATTCCATATACTACCTTATCGCCCCTAATATGAATAGTCCCAACATCGGCATCGTTTTCAATATAAGTATTTATTTCTTTTGTCTCCTTAGTATTTAGATTATAGACATAAGCTCCATCTTCGTTAAAATATGCAAGAAATTCATTCTCTAAATCTAGCTTAATAACTCTTGATGGACTTTCAAAAAGAATTTGAGTACTGTTCGTTAATAAACTGTACAGATATACTTCTCGCCCACTATAAAAAACAAGACGATTATTATTTAAAGAAATTTGTTGATCAGACTTATATGCATCATCGGGATGCCCCCAAAGATCTAATCTATTAGAAGTAATTTTTTTCATAATATTCTCCTCGACAACACTTCCACCTAAATCAGGATGTGTATAATCAACACCTGTATCTATAATCGCGATGGTAACTCCTTCTCCAGTTAAACATTCTTCTCCAGAAATAGTACAATCATTTCCATTTCTATCTAACTGCCCAGCTAAAACCCCCTCTTGAATTAATGGGACAGAATCCATTAAAGTAGCCTGAACTTTATAATTCGGATAAACTCTTTTTATCCCTTTAATTTTCTCAATCTCTTTAGCATCTTCATCTGAAATATCTAATGCAAGCCCATTGAAAACAAGTTTGTATTCCCTTAAAATTTCCTTAGAATTTGAATCAGAAGCAGCGGATATTTTATCAGATATTTTTATTTTCAAATTTTCATGTTCTGCATTGATTTTATATTCATATCTTTGAATCCTCGGATTAAGATTATCAGATGTCATAAAGAATTCTTTAATTATTGGGATCTTTGTTAAAAATAAATTTTTGTTGCTCTCTACAGCTTTTTCTAATTCTACTCTTTTTTCTGTTATGGAAAGTTCTTCAAATTCTATAATATATCCAGAATAATCTCCCTCATTAAAATTTTCTTTGTTAAGAAATGATTTATCATAAATTAAATTTTGCGAAGAAGAAATAATCTCTCTATTATCTAAACTAAATTGATTTTCATTAAAATCTTGATTATTATCAAGAATAACTCCAGATACTAGGAATATTTCAAAAATTAGAAAAAATGCTATTAAAACAACTAAATTATTTTTTTTCATTTTAATGTTATTTTTTCTCCAACTTGAAAGTTATCTTTAGATAAAAAAACTGAAATTGAAAATTCTGAACAACTTACATCCATCATCGTATTACTTTGATAAAGAAGCCATTGACCATCTTTGAATTCTGCACATTTTCCTCCAGAATAAGCAGCACCTTCGACTCCAGAATTATAACCTTGAGTTTCACAATACGCTTGTGCAGTTTCTGAAGTTTTACATAATGGTTGCCCTTGATAAGTTGGATGAGTCAGTTCTTCTTTTTGGCAAAGATAAATTTTACATCCGTTTAGATCTATTTTTCCAGTCGAAACAGATTTTTCTCCAATGCTACAAATGGGAAATGAACACCCAACTAGTTTATCAATTGGTTCCACAGTAAAAAGAACAAAATCTGACCCAATAAAATTAAGAGTTAATCTAAAATCAAGATCATCTCCAGTCAAAAAAGAATTTCCTACTTTTAGAAATGGACTCATATTAGTAACCCCATGAAAGATTGTTTTAAATTGAACAGAATTAGAACTAAAATAATTAATAAAAAAAACTCCGTCGAGTGAATCTTTTTCAAAAAGTTTACATTTTGAAATTTCGGAAGTACCTATCGATTCACAACCAGAAACCTTTTTTTCATTAGAACAACTTACATCCATCATTGTATTACTTTGATAAAGAAGCCATTGACCATTTTTGAATTCTGCACATTTTCCTCCAGAATAAGCAGCACCTTCGGTTCCAGAATTATAACCTTGAGTTTCACAATAAGCTTGGGCAGTTTCTGAAGTTTTACATAAGGCTTGCCCTTGATAAGTCGGATGAGTTGGACCATCAACAATATCTGGATCTTGAGCTTGAATTACTTTTCCAGTAAACTTTCCCCACAAATCAGAAA
>Ga0210044_10005318_pt1 | contig 17457 bp, 15 predicted proteins | sample CryGey13umfilter_2_FD_183959 | JGI IMG/M metagenome (GOLD analysis project Ga0210044, IMG submission 183959) | Groundwater microbial communities from aquifer in Utah, USA - Crystal Geyser 4/9/14 3 um filter (SPAdes) (version 2) | ecosystem: Environmental > Aquatic > Deep subsurface >... | reverse complement strand
CCCGCCGCCGTCGCGCTAGCATCCTGAGCAGCCGGATTGACACGACCCGCCGGTTGGTGCAGGCCATGCATCAGGCTCGGGGCGCGTCCTCGGAGAGTCGGCCCCGGGTGCTGGTCTCTGCCAGCGCCGTGGGATACTACGGCAGCCGCGACGACCAGACCCTCACCGAGGACAGCCCCGCGGGTGACGGCTTCCTCGCCGGCGTGTGCCAGGCGTGGGAGGCTGAGGCGCTGCGCGCGCCCACGGGCGTGCTCCACGCCCCGCTCCAGACTGGCTCCCTTGCTCCGCGCGCCGCGGGTCCGCACCTTCGGGTGGTGCTCCCTCGCATTGGTGTCGTGCTCGGAGCGGGAGGCGCACTGCAGCGCCTGGTGCCGCTGTTCCGCCGCGGACTCGGCGGCAAGCTGGGCCACGGCCGGCAGTGGATGCCCTGGATCCACGTCGAGGACCTGGTGCAGCTGCTGGTGTGGGCCATGGAGACCGAGACGGTCGAGGGCCCGCTGAACGCCGTGGCTCCGGAGCCCGTGACCAACCTTCAGTTCACGCGGACGCTCGGCCGGACGCTGGGGCGTTCAACGCGGCTCGCGGTCCCCGGCTGGCTGTTGCGCCTGGCCATGGGCCAGGCCTCGCAGGTGCTGCTGGCCAGTCAGCGCGCGGTGCCGGCCGCGGCGCAGCGACACGGCTTCAGCTTCCGCTTCCGATCGCTGCAGCACGCGCTGGACGACCTGGTGAATCCCCACCCGCTGCCGATCGAGCGCCCTCAGTCGCACCCGGGCAGCTGAACCCCCCCGACCAGGTCCATGATGTTGTTGACCTGCGCGGTGCCCATCTCCGTCACACCCCAGATCAGCGAATCGCCGAAGCCCAGCGCCCCCCCCAGGGCGGTGAGCGCCCCCGAGAGGTACTCCAGCGCGACGTTCTGCATGTAGTCGTCCCAGGCCTTCTTGATGCAGGGGGTGATGTCGCACTCCTCGGCGCCGGAGAGCGCCGCCGCGGCGCCCACATAGAGGCACTTGTCGATGTCGATGATCAGCTTCACCTCGGCCGCACCGCCGTAGAACGTACCGTCGTACCGGATCTCGCTGTGTGTGCGCCCGGTGGTCCGGTCCAGCCGCCACCACGCGATCTGCGGCTCCTCGCCGGCCGTTCCCTGCCCCGTGGTGACGATCAGCGCCGTGTCCGTGAGCAGGGCGGCCTCCTCCCGCACCGAGAGCGGGAAGACCTTCGGATCGAGCGCCGAGGAATCCAGCGCCTTCCACGTGAGCCTGGGGTCGCGGAGCATGCTCCCGGCGTTGCTCACGTTGACCTTCTCCGTCGCCGCCAGCGCCACCGCCTCGGCCTCGGTGACCAGCGCGCCCACGGCGATCTGGGCCTTGAGCCGGTCGGCCGCGGAGGCGCTCCCGCCGCGCAGCACCAGCAGCGGCGCATCGATCACGTCGAAGATCGTCTGCTCCACGATGTCGAGGGCCGCGCCCGAAACGCCGAAGCCCCGCCGCCGCACGTGGCCCGCCAGCCACGGGCGCTCCGCCACCAGGGTCAGCCCGCTGCCCAGCAACGCCGGCGAGTGGCGAACCACCGCGCCGATCATGCCCTGCACCAGGGGCCGGGGCGGATCGGCGGGGGGCGTGGTGGATGCGGGCAGTCCGAGCTCCCGGGCCACCGAGGCCTCGATCGCGGCCTTGCGCCCGAGGAGGTCGGTCAGCTTGGCGTCGAGCAGCGCCGCCGGGGAGAGCAGCCCGGAGACCAGCGCCAGATCGAAGCGCAGCGGCAGCAGCTGGCGCCCGGTCTCGTCGGAGTACAGCGGACCCGAGTACTGGGCATCCACACCTTCCAGGGCGTAGCCATAGCGGTTGACCAGCGTGCGGTCCACCACCGGGGCGAACGACCCGGTCTGGCCGTGGCGGGCGGTGAACCTCAGCGCCACCTTGTACAGCCGGTCTCCCGTCGCCGGGACGACCAGCGCCGGTGTGGGGCACGCCGGGGTGTCGGCCTCGCCGATGGGGAAGGCGTCGCCGCGCACCCGGCTCGAGCCGACCTCGATGAAGGCGCGCAGGCAGCCGCTGCTTGACGGCGCCGGGATGCCGGGGCCGAGCTGGCTGACGGCCGCGTCGGCCAGCCCCACGGTCAGCGTCTCGCCAAAGTGGGCGTAGGGCAAGATCGTGGTCTCGGCCGCCACCACCTCGGGGCCAAGGAAGTTGGCCTGGGTCGGGCCGGCGTAGGACACCACCACCTCCACCTTGAGCTCCAGGGCCTCCTGGTCCAGCTGCACGATCCCCGCCGCGCAGCTCCCGGTCTCGGCCGGCGAGCCCTGCAGCGTGGGATCGATGGCCTTGCCCCCCGCGGTCACGAAGTAGTGCAACTGGAGCGCGTCCTCGATCAGGGCGACGACGGCGGCGTCGGTGGTGCTGGCGTCGAGCTGAGCCAGCGGCTGCAGCGTCGCGACCTCCTTGGCCACCGTGTCGGAGAAGTACTGGGTCAGCCCCTGATCGCGCGCGGCGACCAGCGCGTCGAGGTGGGCCTGCGCACCCGACTCGCTGGGGTATAGCTGCTTGACCAGCGCCTTCTCCCGGGTCACCACCGCCGAGAGGTCGGGCATGGTCGGCGGCCTGACGGCCTCGGCGAGGAGCTGCTTGATGAAGGCGGCGTCCGGAGCGCAGCTCGCCAGATCCGCCGTCACCCCCTTGCTCTTGAGGCAGGCCTGCAGCAGCAGCGCCTTGTCCAGGCTGTTGCAGCGCCGGGTGGCCAGACAGCCGGCCGCGCCGCGCTGCGCGTTCTTGTAGGGCTCGAGGCCGATGGAGCGGACCAGCGTGGTGCAGGCCGCCGCGTCCTTGAGCGCGGCGAACGCCCTGTCCGGGACGAGCAGCGGCGCGAGCAGGTTGTCCTGTACGTCCCTGGCGCTGGCCAGCAGCATCGGGATGCGCGCGAGCGCGGCGCTCTGGACCACCGCTGGATCGGTGAGCGTGCCGGCGGGCGGACGTGGGGGCAGACCGCGACCCCGTCGTCCCCACAGCCCGCCAGCGCCAGCACCGCCAGCGCCGCCAGAGCAACCAACACGAGCAGCAGGCGGCGGCGTCTCCGTGATCTGACCGTCGCCCGGCCGAGCGGCGCCAGCAGCGCCAGCCCGAGCAGCAGCAGCAGCGCCGCGACGCCATCCGGTCCCGGGCGCGCGGCGACGACGCAGCCGCAGCCGCCATCGTCGCCCTGGGCCGCGCAGGGCTTCACCCCATCCCCGCCGGTGGTGTCCGGGCCGAGGCCGATCTGGGCCGGCTTGACCCCCGAGGCGATGCAGGCCTCGGGCGCCAGGTGACCCTGGATCGCCTGGACCGCGGCCAGCAGCTTGGCGCTGTCGCCAGAGCCGAAGGGCTTGACCCCCGCGCTCTGGCCGATGGCCGCCACCGCCTTCGCCGCCGCGGCGTCGGGAGTGTAGGACAGGACCAGCGCATGGATGTCTTCTTTCTGGGCCGCCGCTGCCAGCTGGGACAGCTGCCAGCGCAGCTCGTCCCCGCCGGCGCAGGTGTCCTCACCGTCGGTGATCACGATCAGGTAGGCGTTCACGCAGTGCCGCAGGGGATCGCCCTTGCGCTTGCCGCGCAGGTACTCCACGGCCACGGTCACGGCCCGCACCAGCGGCGAGTCGCCGACCGCCACCAGCTCCGGGTTGCCCAGCGCCTCCACCCCGTCGAGCCAGCGCAGCGCCTGATCCGCCCCCGCGGGCTCCACCGGCGCGAGCAGGTTGCTCGCGTGCTCGCACTGCTTCTCGTCCTCGGCGTATACGACCCGCTTGCCCTCACCGCCGGTGACCACCTGCTCCAGCTGGGCGAAGCGCGCCAGCCCCACGCGATGCTTGGTGCGCAGCGCCTTGATCAGACTGGTGGCGAGCGTCTTGGCGGCGTCGAGCCGGGTCTCGCTCCCCTGGGTCTTGCTCATGCTGCCCGAGCTGTCGATGAGGATCAAAAAGTCGGCGGGGACCGCCTGCGCGCGAGAGGGCGCACCGACCACGAGCAGGACCACGATGGAACACATCCAGTTAGGCATGGCTCACCTCTCCACCTCGAAGGTCAGGTTGGCGACGTTGGGCATCGCCTTGCGGTCGTTCGTGGCGAGCGTGACCTCAATCTGGAGCTGATCGCCAACGCAGGAGAGCAGCGCGCTCTGCCCGCTCAGGACCACGGCCTGCCAGGGGGCCTTGGTCGGATCCGAGTCCGAGCAGCGCACGCGAATCGCCAGCGTCGCGGGCGACGGGACGCTGCCGGCCCAGGCCAGCTTCTTCCACTTCGCGCCCGGGATCCCCACCGCATATTCGCCCGTGAACACGCCCTTGATCGTCTTGAAGATGCGGTAGGCGGTGCCCGTCATGTCGCTGTAAGAGTACGGAGCGCTGCCCACCGTGACGGTCTTGAGCACGCTGCCCGCCGGGGAGACCTTGGTCGCGGTATCCTCGCTGTAGTTGACGCTCCAGACGTTGCCCTCGTGGTCCACGGCCACCCCCACCGGGCCATTGCCCACCGTGATGGTCGTCGTCGCGCCGGTCGTACGGTCGATCTTGAGCAGCGCATTGTGCCCCGAGTCCGCCGCCCAGAGGAAGCCCTTGTCGTCCACCGCCACGCCACGGGTGGTGTACCCCACGTCGTGGATCGGGCCGACGGCTCCGGTGGCCGCGTCGACCCGAAACACGTACGCGCCATTGGTCCCGTACCAGATCCCGCCCTCCCCGTCGGCGGCCAGCCCGTAGGTACCGATGTTCTGCAGCTCCGTGGCGCCGAGCTTGATGTCCACCTGCTCCAGCGCCGGGTCCACGCGGTAGACGAAGCCAGAGGCGTAGCTGGTGTCGTGTGCGGAGACCCAGACGTAGCCATCGGGATCCATGGCCAGGCCGTAGGGGTGCCCGGGCAGACCGACGATGGTCTTGGTCTTGCCGGTCACGCCGTCGAGGAGGATCACCTGGCTGTCAGCATAGGCGCCGACCCACACGTCGTTGCGCGCATCCACCGCGAGCCCGCGCAGCAGGTTGCCCACACTGGGGACGTCGAGGAGGATGCACTCCCGCGTCGGTGCCGGCGGCTTGGTCTTGGGGGTGCAAGCGCCGTCGATCTTGATCACGTTCTCCAGCGGTCCGCTGCCGTCGTCGCTGGTGTCGCCGCGCATCGCGACCCAGGCGTCGCCGCGGCCGTCCACCGCGGTGCGGGACGGGTTTCCTCCCACCAGGAAGCGGCCGACCTCCACGCTGTCGGAGGTGCGAACCTTGGAGACCGTGTCCTCGTTGGAGTTGGCGATGTAGATGTAGGGCTGTGAGGTGGGCAGGGGCGGGAGGGCGATCCCCTTGTCGTCGCCGATCACCAGGTTCCGCGCCGTGCCGACCCAGAAGCCGCCGCCGGCGAGCCTGGCCTCGAGGCAACTCGCGGCCGCGCCCGTGCAGGGCTGGCACAGCAGCGTGTAGCCCTCGTCGACCTTGCCGTTGCAGTCGTTGTCCACCCCGTCGCAGACCTCAGGGCCGCTCTTGGTGCAGGGCCGGATCGTTCCGTCCGCGGAGCCGCCCAAGCCGTCCTTGCGCTGGGTGTGGCCGTCCGCGTCCACGCCGCTGTCCTTGGGTGACGCGGAATCACCACAGCCTGAAGGCCCGATGACCGCGGCGCAGACGAGCGTGCACGCACACGCCAGCCGCCGACCGACGCCCGACCTGCCCCGCACTCTCCTGTTTGTTGCCTGCATCGCGAAACCTCCTGGCCTGGCGCGCGGGCCATGCAGGCCAGAGGCGTCAGGCAAATGAAATCACACGGATTTATGGGTGTCGTCGGCCGCGCACGATCAGCTCATCGATGGGGATCACGCGCGCGCTCTGTCTGGATACTCCGGACTTCAGGCCGGGGACTCTAGGCGTCGGCGGGCAAGGAAGCAATCACGTTCTGCGCTGGCCTGCAAAATAGCGCGCCAGCGACCGATCCAGATCCTGCAGCGCCTCGTGGGTCCCCATGTCGACGAAGAAACCGTCGGTCTCGAACACCGCGATCCGCCCCAGGTGCCGCGGAAGCAGGTCCCGCTCCAGGGAGAATGGGGCGGCGGGGGCGTCGTCCAGCAGCTGGCGCCGGAGCACGCAGACGCCGCCGTTGATCAGCCCGGCGCCGGCCCCCGGCCGCTTCTCCTCGAACGCGACCACGCGGCCGGCCTCCACCTGCAGCGCGCCGTACCGTCCGCGGTCAGGGACCCGCACCGCCGCCAGGGTGGCGAGGGTCCCCGCGTGGAGGTGATGCTGCACCAGGCCCGAGAGGTCCACCTCCAGCAGCGTGTCCCCGTTGACCACCACGAAGGACTCCTCAGCCATCCGGGGCAGGGCGTGCAGGATGGCGCCGCCGGTGCCCAGCGGCGTGTCCTCCTGGACGTAGGTCACCTGGCACCCCAGCCGGCTCCCGTCGCCCAGATGCTGCTCCACCTGCTCCGCCCGATACCCGACGGAGATCAAGAAGCGGGTGGCGCCCTGCCGGATCAGGTCCTGCAGCAGGTGGTCGATGAACGGCCGCCCCAGCACCGGGACCAGCACCTTGGGCAGATCGTGGGTCAGCGGGCGCAGGCGGGTGCCGAGCCCTCCGGCCAGCACCAGCACCGTCGGCAGCGCGGGTCTAAGATCCATCCGGGCGGATGCCATCCATCGTCGGTCCGGCCTCGGGGGCCTCGAGGTCGGGCTGCAGCCCGGCAGACACCGGCATGTCGGACAGGATGCCGGTGGCGTCGGGTCCCGACACCGGGGCGTCGGTCTTGCCGTCGTCGTCGCCGCACCCCGCCGCGACCGCCGCCACACCCACGGCCACGGCCTGCAGGAACCGGCGCCGGCGCAGGTTGTCGGCGGAGACATCCAGTCCGTCGATGATCGCCTCCAGCTGGGAGCGCGACGCGCCCCGCAGCATCGCCCGCTCCGATCCGCTCAGGCTCAGCCCCAGGCGGGTCGTCGCGGCGTCGCGCTCCACCAGCAGCTCCTCCCGGAACCCCGCGTCGGTGGCGGCCATGTACAGCGCCCGCTCCACCCCGGCTGGCACCTTCACCGTCTTCCCCTGCTGGCGCGGCGGCTGGCCGCCCACGATGGTGGTGTTCACCGGCTCGGTCTCGGAGGCCATCAGCTGGCCCATCGCCCTGCGGCGGTCGTCGGACATCGCTCCCTCCATTCGACGATTTTACGGCATCCCACCGGGCGAGGCCAGCGCGGGATCACGACACGATCACGACACGATCACGACACGATGGCCCGGGCCAGCAGCGTCCACAGGTGCACCGGCTTCCACGGGCGCTGGTAGTCCTGGGCCAGGTTGTTCAGGGCGTCGAGACAGTTGACGCAGGGGCTGCAGACCTGCGCGGCGCCGGTCCGATCGATCTGCTCCACCTTGGTTCGACCATGGTGCGTCCGCGCGCGCTTGAAGCCGGCGATCAGCGCGCCACCGCCGCCGCTGCAGCAGTAGTTTGCGTCGCGATTGGGGGTCATCTCCACCCACTCCTCGCACACGTGATCCAGCACCAGGCGCGCGTCCTCGGCGATGGAGGGGATCCCCGCCATCACCGCCTTGCGCACGGCGTTGCACGGATCGTGCAGCGTGAAGCGCCCCGGGTTCCGCGACGGGTCGAGCCGCAGCCGCCCCTCGCGGATCCACTGCGCGTAGAGCGAGACCACGTGCACCACGCGGAAGCGGTGCGGGATGCCGAAGCGCTGCAGCCCGGTGAGCGTGGCGTAGTATCCGTGGCCGCACTCGGTGTAGGCCATGGTGCGGCACCCCAGCTGATGCACGCGATCCACCTGCTGCCGCAGCGTGTGCTCCCAGGTCGCCTCGTCCCCGGTGAACATGGCGTAGTTCGTCCCCTCCCACCAGCTGCTGGAGAGGGTCCAGCTCACACCCGCGGCGTGGAACAGGCGAAAGATGTCCTGCAGGTCCTCCGGGTAGTACATCGGCAGCTTGGAGTTGATCGTCAGGAAGTGCTCCGCCCCGCACCGGTCCACCGGCACCTCGAGGTCCGGCACGTCGTCGGCCAGCTCGTCCCGCATCCACTCCACGGTCTCCAGCCACTGCTCCGACGTGAGCTGCATGTTGTTGCCGGTGGTGCAGTGCAGATCGGCAGTCTGCTGGATCTGACCCGGCGAACGGTCGTGGGGCACCAGGGCCCGCGCCGCCTGGACCAGGGTCGAGACGTCGATCCCCGACGGGCAGGTGTAGCCGCACCGGCCACAGGTGGTGCAGTGCCAGATCCAGTCCAGCTCCGCCACCCGGTCGCCCACGCCGTACTGGATCAGCCGCACAATGCGCCGCGGGTCCAGCCGCTCCTCGTTCCAGTCCGCCACCGGACACCCGGCGACGCAGGCGCCGCAGGAGACACAGCCGTCACCCCCCTGCTGCAGCAGCGCCTCCAGCATCCGTTGCCGCGTGTCGTTCATGCGCCCTCCCGGGCGGCGGCCACGCGCTCGGCCGCGGCATATCCGGTGACCACCGAGATGCCGGCCCCCGACTTCTCACGCACCCAGTCGTGGCCCCCGAGGATCGCGCCGGCGGCCCGCAGGTTGGTGCACACCGGCGCGCCCCGGCGGTCCAGCGGCCTGAGCTCGGCGTCGGTCGTCAACCCGACGCGGTTGATCGGGTGTCCCGGCGCGCCGAGGAAGCTCTGCATGTGCCAGGCGTCGCGCGAGGGCGGCAGGTCGAGCTCCAGGTCCAGCAGCGGCTCCCGCACCCCGCCCTGATGCGCCACCAGTCCCCGGCCGAAGAACCGCCCGGTGGCGAGGATCACGTCGTCGGTCTCGAACCGGCGCTCACTCGCGCTCCCCTGCCACACCACGGCCCTCACCCGATCGGCCTCGCGCTCCAGGCGCACCGGCCGCCCCTGCAGCAGCGTCACGCCCTGACGCAGCAGATCGGCCTTGAGCACCTCCGTCAGCCGCATCCCCGGCAGCGAGGGCGAGAGCATCGGGATCTCGAACACCGGAAGCCCCAGCAGTTGCTCCAGCTCGTCGCACACCGGCCGCACGCCCTCGAAGCCCAGCACGGCGGGCAGCCCCAGAAACCGCGCGCCACCCAGCATCGGCCGAACCGTGTCGGCGAACCGCTGGCGGAACGCGTCGCGCTCGAAGGCCGCGGCCAGCTCGGTGACGCAAATCCGACGCGAATCCTCCAGCAGCGCGGTGGCGTCGATCCGCGCCGCCCGCAGCCCCGGCCACCGCTCGCGCAGCGTCTGCACCACGTGCTCCGGCGAGAAGTCCATCAGACGCTCGAAGCCCAGCACCAGCGTCGACTCCCGCGACTCCCAGGCCCGCACGTTGTGCTTCATGCTGTGGGGCACGAGGTGCGTCGGCTTCAGCGTGCCGGCGCTGGTCACCAGCAGCACGTTGTCGGCCGGCTGACAGTGGTAGCCCAGCGGGCCGGCGGCCAGGTGGGCGGCGAATTCGTCCCACGCGCTCCGCACACCGCCCAGCCCGACCTTGCCGTACGGGTGCTCCGGATCGCACTCCACCAGCTCCGAGAGCGCTTCCCACGGAGAGCAGCGGTAGTGCCTGGTCTCCGTCGGATAGACCCCCAGCAGATCCATCGCACCGGAGGTGTAGGGCAGGCTGCCCGGCGTGGCGGCCGCGACCAGCACCCGCAGACCGAGCTGGTGCGCGCGACGCGCGGCGGCCATGCCCGTGAGGCCGCCTCCGATGACCACCACGTCGTGGCGCTCCATCTACAGCCCCCCGTCGATGTTGAGCGTCCCGCAGTACAGCGCCTCCAGCAGCTGCTCCTGCCGCAGTTGCTCGCCCCACAGCACCGGTCGAATGCCGCCCCAGCGCTTCTCCAGAAACCGGATCAGTACCTCGTTGCCCTCCGGCCCGCTCAGGTCGCCCCGACGACACAGATGACCCACGGTGCGGAAGCCGCAGAACCCGCCCTGGCACGAGCCCATCCCCAGCCGGCAGCGCAACCGCAGCGCGTTGGGCTCCGGCCGCTGGCCGGCCTGCAGCAGCGAATGGATGATGCGGTCCACCTGCTCGCGCCCCACCATCTCGCACTCGCACAGCACCTCCCCCGCGGGCGGCGGCTCGGACAGCCGGGCCAGGCGCTGGCGTGCGTCCAGCGTGATCCCCTCCCCGCTCCCCGGCAGCGGGACCTGGGTGGTGCTGCACGGCGTGTGGTTGTCCAGCCGACGGCAGATTAGATCCACCACCCGCTCGGCCATCAGCCGGTAGGTCGTGAGCTTGCCGCCGGTGACCGTGGCCAGGTTCACCAGCCCGTCGCCCTCGTGATCGAACACGGTGAAGCTGCGGCTCAGGCCGCGATCACTGCCGGCGCCGGAGGCCACCAGCGGACGAACCCCGGCGTAGGCCCGGATGAACCGCGCCTGACGCAGCGCCGGCAGCATCTGCGACGCCCGCTCCACCAGCAGGTCGACCTCCGCCGCGCTGGTGGTGAGGTGGTCCAGGTTCCGTACCCGGATCGACGTCGTCCCGGTGATGGTCACCGTCTCGCCGGGGACGATGATGTCCCCGTCTCCCGGGGGTCGGAGACGGTTGATCACGCGGTCCGTGAGCCGGGAGTTGGTCACCAGCAGGCTGCCCTTGGAGTAGGCGATGCCGATCTCGATCCCGGCCATGGCCGCGATGCGGTCGACCCACGGGCCCGCGGCGCTGACGATCTGCTGCGCCTCGATCTCGATCTCGCGGCCGGTGCGGCTGTCGATGCACTGCACCGTGGTGATGCGGTGGGCGTCGCGCCGCATGGCGGTGACCTGCGTGTTGAGCATCACCCGCGCACCGCGCTGCGCGGCGTCCGCCAGGTTGGCCATCGTCGCCATGAACGGGTTGATCGACGCGTCGGGCACCTCGATCGCCGTGGTGATGGCGCGGTCCAGGCGCGGCTCCTGCTCCAGGGCCTGGTCCACCGGCACCACACGCGCATCCAGCCCGACCCGCGCAGCGGCCGCCATGAAGTCCGCGGCATAGGACTCGTCGTCGCCCGGCAGCCCCACGAACAGACCCCCGGTCTGCTCGATGCAGCCCGAGGCCACGCGCTTGAGGATCGCGTTCTCGCCGATGCACTCGGCGGCGGACTCCGGATCGTGCACCACATACCGACCGCCGCTGTGCAGCAGGCCGTGGTTCGCCCCGGAGGCGCCGGAGTCCATGTCCCGGCGCTCCAGGAGCAGCGCCTGGACGCCTCGCAGCGTCAGGTCGCGCAGCACGCCGGCGCCGGTCAGGCCGCCGCCGATCACCAGGACTTCTGTTTCGATCTTCATCGTGCTCCCGGCGCGGTCGTCAGTCACTCTATACCCGATGTTGGTCCTCGAAGGAAGGATCCGGGAAGGACCAAACCGACCCGCCGTATCAGATGCCAATACCTGTGGTGAGACCCATGCCCTGGCTTCAGTGCCTGTTCCAATCCATCGAATCCGGCCACGGCGCGTCCGATGGCTGCGAGGCGCTGGACGCTCCGCCCTACGACCCGCGGCTGCCGACCTGCCGCCAGGTGGAGCTGGACCCGGCCCAGGAGCTGTTCCTCGCCGTGTGGGGCGACTGCCTCGCGGTGCACGGGCTGGACGGTCAACCGGCCGAACCGATCTGCCCGGAGGAGGGTCTTCGCGCGGCCTGGTTCACGCCGGATGGCGACCATCTGCTGCTGGGCACGCGGGACGACCGCGCGCTGCTGGTGGACCGGCGCGACGGTGCGGTGCTGTGCCGGTCGCATGGCCTCGGGGACTACCTCGACGTGGCCTGCTGGCTGCCCGACGGACGACAGTTCGTCGGCGTCACCCGCTCCAACCGCGTGGCGGTCCAGGACGCCCGCAGCCTCGAGACGCGACGCTGCCTGCTGCAGCGCGACCCCGACGAGACCTACGAACCGCTGGTCGGCCTGGTGCTCTCCCCCGACGGGGCCCGGGCCTATCTGGCCGCGGGCTGCCGCGTCCGCTGCCTCGACACCGCCGACGGGCGCCCGATCTGGAGCGCCAAACTGGACCACCCGCTGGAGAGCATCGCCATCGCCGCTCAGGGCAGTCGGCTGGCGCTCTCCAGCCGCCAGGGCGTGACCCTGCTGGACGCGGCCACCGGCATCGAGGTCGCCACATCCGCGTTCCGCTTCCGGGGGATCCACCTGCCCGGCGCACGCATTCCCCTGGCCTTCTCCCCGCGGCTGGCCTTCTCTCCCGACGGACAGCTGCTCGCCGCCAGCACTCCCAACGGCCAGTTGCTGCTGCTCGACCCGGCCAACCTGGAGCTGCTGCGCGAGTACCCCCGGATGGAGAGCCTGGCGTGGATCGAGGACATGATCTGGTTCGCCGACAGCCAGCGCCTGCTCGTGGGCTGCGCCCACAACCGCGTGGCGATCTGGTCCGTCCCCGACGACCGCCCGCTCCTCGTGACGCAGCTGACCTGAAGCTGGGGACGCACCCAACTTTTCGGGAGTGAAGCTGGGGACGCACCCAACTTTTCCACGTTTGGGTCGGCCAGCTGTGCTACACCTCAGAAACCATCGAAAAGGAGTAGTTTGCAATGCGCCTGATCTTCACGCTGCTTGCCCTCTGTATGCTGGTCTTCTCCGCTCCCGCGCAGGCCCAGCCACCGGACGCGGTGAAATCCTGTCCCAGGTGCGCCAAGGCCAAGGGCGCCACGTGTGACTGTCCCAAGGCCAAGGACGCGCCGTGTGACTGCCCCAAGCACAAGGGCGCCAAGTGCGACTGCGCCAAGGCCAAGGGCGCCACGTGCGACTGCGCCAAGGCCAAGTGCGACTGCGCCAGGTGCGGCAAGGGCGCCACGTGCGACTGCCCGCAGCACAAGGACTGTCCCCGCCACAAGAAGTAGAGCGACACTCCTGCCGAGCTCTCGAGATCTGGTCGCACGCAACCATCGCGTTGCGGCTGCGCGGTTCGCTGCTATGTTTCCCGATCAAACACGGTGAAGGAATGTCCATGGCAAAGAACATAAAGGCCTATGCCGTCAAGGATGCGCGCTCAGCCCTGGTGCCCTTCGAATTCAAAGTCGGCGACCTGGGGCCCGACGAGGTCGAGATCGCGGTGGAGAGCTGCGGCGTCTGCCACTCGGACCTGTCGATGATCGAGAACCAGTGGGGCATGTCCCAGTATCCGCTGGTGCCCGGGCATGAGGTGGTGGGCACGATCGCCGCCAGGGGCGACCGGGTGCCTCATCTCGAGCGAGGGCAGCGGGTCGGCCTGGGCTGGTACGCGCGGAGCTGTATGCACTGCGCCAGCTGCCTGCGCGGCGACCACAATCTGTGTGAGACCGGACAGGGGACCATCGTGGGACGCCACGGCGGGTTCGCCGATACCGTGCGCTGCCACTGGGCCTGGGCCACTCCCCTGCCCCCAGGTCTGGACATCGAGTCTGCCGGGCCGCTGTTCTGCGGTGGGATCACGGTCTTCAATCCCATCGTTCAGAACAACGTCAAACCCACCGATCGCGTGGGCGTGGTGGGGATCGGTGGGCTCGGGCACCTGGGCCTGCAGTTCCTGGCCAAGTGGGGCTGCGAGGTCACGGCCTTCACATCGTCGGCGAACAAGGCCGAAGAGGCGACCCGGTTTGGCGCGCACCACATCGTCGATTCGCGCGACGCCGCGGCGCTCGACGCCGCCGCGGGCACGCTGGACTTCTTGTTGGTCACGGTCAACGTTCCGCTGGACTGGGAGCGTTACGTCAACACGCTGGGACCAAAGGGCCGGTTGCACCTCGTCGGCGCGGTGCTGGAGCCGATCCCCGTCAGCGCGTTTGGCCTGATCACGAAACAGCGGTCGATCTCGGGGTCGCCGCTCGGCAGTCCGGCAACCAACATCGACATGCTGAGCTTCTGCAATCGGCACCAGATACGGCCGCAGATCGAGACCTATCCCATGTCCAGCATCAACGACGCCCTGGAGCACCTGCGGGCCGGTAAGGCGCGCTACCGCATCGTGCTCAAGAACGACTTCTGACCCCGGCTCACCACGTCAACTCCGACCATCCTCTCGCCACCGCCGGAGCTCGTGCCTCAGGTCCAGCGACATCTGCTCGTGGTCGATCTCCAGCTCCCGCAGGCCGCTCAGCGACGGCGCACGGATCAACATCCGCACACCGGCCTCGGTGATGGGGTTCCCTTTCAGGTTCAACCGCTCCAGACCCGTGGCCCCGGCGCCGGCCAGCCGCTCCGCCGTGCGGTCGGTCAGCCCCTGTCGCTCGACAGCGAGGTCACGGAGCCGACCCAGGTGCGGTGCAGCGCAGAGCCCCTGCAGCCCCGCGTCTCCCGCCACCCCGTGCAGCAGCAGCTCGCGGGTGGTGGGCTGTAACAGCCACGGCGGCAGCACGTCGACCGAGAGCTCGACCTGCCGCACCGGCTCCTCGCGGTGCAGCTGCTCCCAGCCCTGGCGTGGGGGCAGCCCGAAGCAGAACACCCACTCGATGAACCCCCGCGCGAAGCGCCACCGCCTGGCCGCCGACCGCACGGTCCGGGTCCAGGGGCGCCAGTACTGCTTCAGCAGCTGCTCCGCCCGCTGCTGGCTCTGTGCTGTCACCGCGCCACACTGCAGCGCGATGAGCTCGCCCCGGCGGCTGCCGCGCTCCATGAGCCAGTCGGCCAGCACCAGGCGCGGAGCGTCGTCGTCGAGCGCGGCGAGCACGGCCTGGAGCAGGGCCGCCGGCGGCTCGGGGCCCCGAGGCCGTCGACCGTCCCCCTCGCACAGCTGCTCCTGGGTCAGCTGCATCGGCGTCCCCGGCTCGTCCGGACGCCATCCCCGACGCAGCGCCTCGACGATCACCATGCGCACCAGCTTCTTGCTGACGTACCACTCCCGCTCGCCCGTCAGCACCCAGGTGCTGATGAAGCGCGCCACCAGCCGCCGGCCCACCGCGTCCTCGCTCTCGACCACGATCTGCATCTGCGTGGCCCCCACCCCCGAGTCCGTGTAGCGGTAGCGCCGGCCGTCGACCGTGATCGTCCGGGTCCCCTTGCGCGGCATGCCCAGCCCCCGGAATCTACCACGGCCCCGGGCTTGCCCGCCCCCGCCCACCGTGTAAGGTAGGAAGCAAGGAGCGACGAACATGTCCATTCGCAAGTGGCTGGGGCTGGCCGAGCCGGCCTCGACGGCTCCCGACGAGGATGTGGGAGACACCAGGACCGTACGGCGCATCGTCTCCAGGCTGGAGCGCATGGACCCCGAGCAGGCGCGCCACATCGCCGCCTTCGCCTACATCCTGGGCCGCGTGGCCAACGCCGATCTCGAGATCAGCGTCGAGGAGACGCGGGAGATGGAGCGCCTGGTGCAGCTCCACGGCAACCTGTCCGAGGACCAGGCGATCCTGGTGGTGCAGATCGCCAAGAGCCAGAACAAGCTGCTGGGATCCACCGAGGACTTCCTCGTGACCCGCGAGTTCAAGCGCCTGTCCACCGAGGAGCAGCGCCGGCACCTGCTGGACTGCCTGTTCGCCGTCAGCGCGGCCGACGACACCATCTCCTCCGTGGAGGAGGTGCTCGTGCGCCAGGTGGCCAACGAGCTGGGCCTGAGCCACGAGGAGTACGTCACGGCCCGCGCCGCCTACTCGGAAAAGCGCGCGGTGATCAAGCTGCTGCGAGAGTCATCGACCAGTGAGGAGGTGCGCGAATGAATGGGCTGTCGGACAACCTGGAGCGGATCATGGCCCGGGCGGCGATGGACGAGGCGTTTTGCAGCGACCTGCTGGAGCGCCGCGTGGCCGCCGCCGTGGCCGCCGGTTTCGTGCTCACCGGCGTGGAGCAAACCATGCTGCGCTCCGCCCCACGGGAGCAGCTGCTCACGGTGATCGCGACCCTCGCCGCCGCGCCCCGGCCCGAGCCACCGCCGACGCTCCCGGCGCCACAGGGGATCCGCCCCGATTTGCCCCCGCCGCCCGCCGGGATCCGCCCCGACTGGCCAAGCCCGTCGCGGGGCATCCGCCCGGACCCGCCGAGTTCGCCAGTCGACAGGGGCATCCGCCCCGACTGGCCAAGCCCGTCGCGGGGCATCCGCCCGGACCCGCCGAGTTCGCCAGTCGACACCGGGATCCGCCCCGACCTGGTGCAACCGGCCGGTATCCGACCCGACCCCGTGGAGTGTCTGGGCATCCGCCCCGACCGACCGCAGATCAAGGGCATCCGTCCGGGCCGGATCGCGCTGGGGGCCGCGCTCGCCACCGCCGCCGTGGGGGGGGGACTGTATCTGTATTCGATGTCCATCGCCACAGGCAGTCGCCCCGACCTGCCACCGGTCACCAGCCCGGCGACGCCGGACAGCAAGACCGCCGATGGTGGACCGGACGGCAAGACACCCACCGACCGTGGACCACAACGCGCAAAATAGAGTCCGGTCGACGGATCAGCGGTAAATCAACCGCATCAGCTGCATGGCCCCCGCGACCCCGGGGCGGATCTTGATCCCGTCCTTGATCTGCGCCTTGGCGTAGGACGGGCCGGTGAACAGCGCGAGAATGCGTTGTTCCTCCTTCAGGTCCGGCTTGCCGCGCTGCTGCTTGTTCCACAGGGTCTCCACCTGAAGCAGAACCTCCATCTCCTTCTGCAGCGTGTGCGCGACCTTGGCCGCGGTCGCGGCGGCCAGCTTGCCGTGGTGCTTGCGTAGCAGCGCCAGGCGCTGCTCCAGCTGTGTCCGCGTGGTCTGGACCTGGGCCCCGAGCTGGGTCGGGTCATAGCAGGTCGCGGTGCGCTGGCGCAGGTGGTGATAGATGCGGTCGGCGTAGATCGCGTTGAGCACGTCGGCCGCGTCCCGGTCCACCAGGCCCGCCTTGACCAGCCGGTCCAGCCGCGCGCCGTTGTCGGCCCTCCGGGTCGCGACTTCGCGCTTCAGTCCGTCGTGGTCGGTCTGCTTGATCTGCGTCACACCGTGCCAGCTGTCGCACACGGCCTTCCACAGCGGGTGGGCAACCAGGGAGGCCTCGCCTCCGCCGACAGCGGTCCGGTCGACCTTGCCAGCTGGTTTGGCCAGCGCCTGTTGCCCTCCACCGAGGAGAGCCACGAAGCTCGAGAGCAAGACGGCGAAGCGGGACAGGCCGCGCGGGGCCGGCCTGCGCCGCAGGACGAGATAGATCGCCGCGAGCAAGGCCGCGGCCGCGATCACGGTGGCAACAATCTTTCCCATGGGCGGAGGATAGCACCTGAGCGCGGTGTGGCCAGCCAACCTGTCCGGTTGACCTCTCTCGCCGGCTGTGCCTACCGTGCGTCCTCGGAGCAGTCGGAGTAGGAATCATGGTTGCCCATAACCCCCTCCACAGATCCGGACGTGTGGAGCTACCGCATCCGGCTCCTGCCTCGGGTCATGGCGAGCAACCGCTGTTCGGGATAGGGATGGTGGATCCTGGCCGTCGGCAGGAAGCGCTTCACCCAGAGCGCGAATCGTCGCTTCAGCTTCTTTCGGCCACGATGCTGCTGACTCCGACGGAGCAACGACCGGTACCACAACCGATAGACGGTATGGCGGAACGAGCACAGCGCTGGTCCGTTTCGAGGCACC